>WNGK01001838.1_pt1 | contig 22881 bp, 18 predicted proteins | sample 5400601 | NCBI WGS metagenome assembly WNGK01 (sample SAMN13153376, study PRJNA577476) | soil metagenome | isolation source: 60 cm soil or saprolite under Garry oak tree replicate 1 | place: USA:California | collected 2016-06-15
CGCCGAACCGGCCGGAGGTCGCGATCAGCGATGCCGTCTTGTCGGTGATCACCTTCATGTAGTGATCGAGCGGATCCTCGTCCGGCCGCGCGCCGACGGTCTCGGCGATCTGGCCGCTGACCAGCTGGGCGAAGGTGGCAGCCTGGATCCTGATGGCGTCGGCGCCAAGCTCGGCCAGTATCTGAGACGCCCGGGCGAACAGGAAATCGCCGGTCAGGATCGCCACCGTGTTGTCCCAGCGCGAGTTCGCGCTCGGGTGGCCACGGCGGACCGGCGCCTCATCCTGCACGTCGTCGTGGCACAGCGTGGCCAGGTGGGTGAGCTCGATCGCGACCGCGGCCGGGACGATCCGCTCATCCCTTGCGTTGCCGAACTGTGCCGCCAGCAGCACCAGGGTGGCGCGGAACCGCTTGCCGCCAGCGTCCATGAGGTAGCCGGATATCTCGGTCAGCAGGGCATCCTGCGCCCGCGCGGCCTCCCGCAGGCCGTCCTCCACCAGGGCGAGGCCATCGGTGACCTCGGCCGCCAGCGCGGCGTCGGCAAGTTCCACCGGAACAACGGTGATCACTCGAACTCCCTCATCGGTCCACCAACGCCGCCGGCCGACCGGGCGTCGGCGCGGCAATTACCAAGCCGCGCCCAAGATATGTCCACGGTAAGGTAACCAGGGACATTCCCGCGCCGCCGGCGCCGGACACCATTCCAGGCCATTGGGGTCCAGCGCCGGTCGCGCCCACCGCTCCAGCGCGCCGCCAGGCCGCCCCCAGCCCGGCGTGCCAGCGCACCACCCCGGGGCACTCCGCGCCAGCACCATCCCGCCCGCGGACGGCCAGCACCATCCCGCCCGCGGACGGCCAGCACCATCCCGCCCGCGGACGGCCAGCGCCATCTCGCCGCGGGCGCTCAGCGGACGAATAGCTGGGTGGCGGCATGATTCGCCAGCGAAAGCAGCGGCTGCGGTACCACTCCGAGCGCCAGGGTGGCTAGCACCCCTACCGATACCGCGGCGCTGGTGAACACGCTTGGCCTGACCACCGCCGGGCCGTCCGGCGCGGGGTCGCTGAAGAACATGAGCACGATGACCCGGACGTAGGGAAAGGCCAGGATCGCGCTGCTGAGCACGCCGACGATGACGAGCGGCAGCGCCCCGCCGGCGATCGCCGCCTGGAACACCGCGAACTTGCCGGTAAAGCCGCTGGTGAGAGGGATTCCGGCAAAGGTGATCAGAAAGAAGGCGAAGGCCCCGGCGACCAGCGGCGAGCGGCGGCCGAGCCCGGCCCAGCGGGACAGGTGCGCCGCCTCGCCGGTCTGGTCGCGCACCAGCGTGACCACGGCGAAGGCGCCGATCACGGCGACGCCGTAGGCGGCCAGGTAGAACAGGCTGCCGGACAGCCCGGCCGGGCTTGCCGCGACCACCCCGGTCAGCACGTACCCGCTTTGCGCGATCGAGGAATAGGCCAGCAGCCGCTTCACATCCGTCTGGGTCACCGCGATGATCGAGCCGACGGCCATGGTGAGGATCGCGACGGCCCACATCACTGGCCGCCAGTTCCAGGCCAGCTGGCCGAACGCGACATAGAAGACCCGCAGCAGCGCGCCGAACGCGGCGACCAGAGTACAGGATGCCATCAGCGCGGTGACCGGGGTGGGAGCGCCCTGGTAGACGTCCGGCTTCCAGCTCTGGAACGGCGCGGCGCCGATCTTGAAAAGCAGGCCGAGGCCGAGCAGCGCGATGCCCGCGTACAGCAGCGTCGCGCTGCCGGTGTCGGACGAGGCCGCCGCCGCGATCGCGGACAGCCGGACCGACCCGGCGAAGCCGTACAGCATCGCGATGCCGAACAGGAAGAACCCCGAGGAGAACGCGCCGAGCAGGAAGTACTTCATCGCCGCCTCCTGCGAGAGCAGGCGACGGCGGCGGGCGATGCCGCACAGCAGGTAAAGCGGCAGCGACAGCACTTCGAGCGCCACGAACATGGTGAGCAGGTCGTTGGATGCCGGGAACAGCAGCATGCCGCCGATGGCGAACAGCGTCAGCGGGTAGACCTCGGTATGGGTAATGCCGGCCAGCAGCCCCTCCCGCTCCTCCGCGCTGCCGGGGACCGCTGCTGCCTGCGCCGCGAACGGGCTCACGTCATGCGAGGACTCCGCGATCAGCAGCACGCTGATGAAGGCAAGAACCAGGATCGTGCCCTGGATGAACAGCGTCGGCCGGTCGACGCCGACCGCCCCGACCGCGGCGACGTGCCCCGGGCTGCCGTGGCCGAACACGGACTTCGACGCGGCCACCACGATCGTCAGCGCGAACGCCGCGGCCAGGCCGCCGAGCGTCAGCACCAGGTGAATGCCACGCCGAAGCGGCCGCGGCGCGAAGGCCTCGACCAGCACCCCGGCCACGGCCAGTCCGAAGACCAGCAGCATCGGCGAGAGCTGGAAGTACTCGATATGCGGCGCGCCGATCGGCGGGCCGGCCGCGGCGAGGATCCCGGTCACCGGGCGCCTCCCTTCTGGTGCAGCGCGCTGGCCGGGTGCGGCGGGACCGGATCGGCGGAATGCACCTGGACGAGGGTGTGGCGCACCGCCGGGTTGATCACGTCGATAACCGGCTTCGGATAGATGCCGAGCACGATGATCAGCGCGATCAGCGGCCCGACCGCCCACAGTTCGCGGGCTCGCAGATCCGGCATGCCGGCCACCTTGTCACCGGCCGGCCCGGTCATCGTGCGCTGGTACATCCACAGGATGTAGACCGCCGCGAGGATGATCCCCGCGGTGGCCAGGATGGCGGGCACCTCGTACCTGGTGAACGTGCCCACCAGGACGAGGAACTCGCTGACGAACGTGGACAGGCCAGGCAGCGCGAGGCCGGCCAGGCCGGCGATCAGGAACAGCCCGGCGAGTACCGGCGCGACCTTCTGCACGCCGCCGTAGTCGGCGATCAGCTGCGACCGCCGGCGCGCGATCATGAATCCGGTGATCAGGAACAGCGCGCCGACCAGGAAGCCGTGGTTGACCATCTGCAACGTCGCGCCCGCCTGGCCCTGGCTCGTCATCGCGAAGATGCCCAGCGTGATCAGCCCCATGCCGGACACCGAGACGTAGGCGATCAGCCGCTTCAGGTCCGCCTGGCCGATGGCGACGATCGCGGGGTATAGGACCCCGATCACCGCGAGCGTGATGACGAGCGGCGTGAAGTAGTGCGATGCGGACGGGAAGAGCTCCAGGCAGTAGCGGATCATGCCGAAGGTGCCGACCTTGTCCATCACGCCGATCATCAGCACCGCGTCGCCGGGCAGCGCGGAGGCTGCCGCGTCCGGCAGCCAGGTGTGGAACGGCCACAGCGGCGCCTTGATCGCGAACGCCACGAAGAAGCCGAGGAACAGCCACTTCTGCACCGTCGGGCTGAGCCTGACCTGCATCAGCTGGCCGAACAAGAACGTGCCGGGGTGCCCGCCCCGCACCGAGTACACGTACAGTGCGATCACCGCGACCAGCATCAGCAGCCCGCCCAGCAGGCTGTACAGCAGGAACTTGACCGCCGCGTACTGGCGCTGTCCGACCCCGTAGCTCCCGATCATGAAGTACATCGGGACCAGCATGGCCTCGAAGAAGACGTAGAACAGGAACACGTCGGTCGCGGCGAAGGCGCCGATCATCATGGTCTCGAGAACCAGCATCAGCGCGAAGTAGGTCTTCACGCTGTGCCGGGGAGGCCCGGCCCCGGCATCCCGTGGCGGCTCCCCGGCCGGGCCGGGGCTGGCGCCGGCGTCGGCGCCGACGGCATTCCACGACGCCAGCACGACCACCGGCACGAGCACCGCGGTCATCACGATCAGCACCAGCGCGATGCCGTCCACGCCGACCGCGTAGTGCACGCCGAACTGCGGTATCCACCGGACGGTCTGGTTGAACTGGAAGTCCGGGCCGTCCGGCGCGAAGCGCAGCGCCATCGCGATCGTGACCGCGAGGGTGGCCAGCGAGAACGCCAGCGCCAGCCGCTTGACGAGGTTGTCACGCGCGGGTTGGGCGGCCGCGCCGGCCGTCGTGGTGCCCGGCACGGCGGCCACTAGTACCGCGCCGGCCAGCGGAATCGCGCCGGCCACGGTCAGCCAGGGAAATGAGCTCATGGGATCCGCAGCCTCACCAGGTCTAGATCTTCACCAGCAGGAGCGCGCCGACGAGCAGCACCGCGCCGAGGAACATCGCAGCGGCATAGGAGCGCACGAATCCGGTTTGCAGCCTGCGCAGCCTGCCCGAGGTGCCGCCCATGGTGGCGGCCAGCGTGTTGACGAGCCCGTCCACGCCGCGGTTGTCGAAGTACACCGAGAGCCTGGTCAGCCATTGGCCGGGCCGCATCAGGACGGACTCGTTGATCGCGTCGCCGTACAGGTCCTTGCGCGCCGCTACGGTAGCGAACCGCCCGGCGGGCGCGCGGACGGGAACCTCCCGGCGCCCGTACATGGCCCACGCGATGGCCGCCCCGACCACCACCAGCGCGAGCGAAGCGATCCCGGGCGCGGTAAATATCCCGTGCGATGCCGGTGGCGTGCCGACTACCGGGGCCAGGAAGGTCACGAGCCTGTTGTCCAGGATCAGGAACCCTCCGGCGCCGAGCGAGCCGACCGCGAGCACGATCATCGGCCAGGTCATCACGGACGGCGCCTCGTGCGGATGCGCGTTCTCTTCCCACCTGCGCTCTCCGGCGAAGGTCATGAACATGACCCGTGTCATGTAGAACGCGGTGATCCCCGCGCCGAGCAGCGCCGCGCTGCCGAGTATCGCGCCCGAGGTACCGCCTTTGTCGAAGGCAGCCTCGATGATCGGGTCCTTGCTGAAGAAGCCGGAGAAGGGTGGCACGCCGATGATCGCGAGATAGCCGAACAGGAAGGTGACGAACGTGATCGGCATGATCTTGGCCAGGCCGCCGAAGCGGCGCATGTCCACCTCGTCGTTCATCTCGTGCTTAACCGAGCCGGCCCCGAGGAAGAGGCCGGCCTTGAAGAAGCCGTGCGCGAGCAGATGCGCGATCGCGAATGCATACCCGGCTGGGCCGAGTCCGGCCGCCAGCGTCATGTAGCCGATCTGGCTCATTGTTGAGCCGGCCAGCGCCTTCTTGATGTCGTCCTTCGCGCAGCCGATGATTGCCCCGAATAGCAGGGTTGCGGCGCCGACGACGGTGACAGCGAGGCGGGCGTCGGGGGAGAGATTGAAGATCGGGTTCGATCGGACGATCAGGTAGACGCCGGCGGTGACCATGGTCGCCGCGTGGATCAGCGCCGACACCGGGGTCGGGCCCTCCATCGCGTCGAGCAGCCAGGACTGCAGCGGAAGCTGCGCGGACTTGCCGCAGGCCCCGAGCAGCAGCAGCAGCCCGAGTGCCGTCTGCACGGTATGACTGGCCCCCCCGGCCGCGGGAAAGACGCCCAAGAAGGTCACTGAGCCGAATGTGGCGAACATCAGCATGATCGCCAGGGACAGCCCGGCGTCGCCGACCCGGTTGGCGATGAAGGCCTTCTTGGCCGCCGTGGCGGCCGTGGGCTTGTACTGCCAGAACCCGATCAGCAGGTACGAGGCGAGGCCGACGCCCTCCCAGCCTGCGTACAGGGCGAGGTAGTTGTCGGCCAGCACGAGCAGCAGCATCGCGGCAAGGAACAGGTTCATGTAGCCGAAGAACCGCCGGCGCTCCGGGTCGTGCGACATGTAGCCGACCGCGAAGATGTGAATCAGCGAGCCGACGCCGGTGATCAGCAGCACGAAGCTGATCGACAGCGGATCCAGCAGCAGCCCGATGGTCACGTGGAACCGGGCGACGTTGATCCAGGTGAACAGGGTCATGTCGCGGGCCCGCTGGCTGGCCGGGTAGCCGAGCATGGCGATGAAGGCGGCCACGCCGTAGCAGAACGCCAGGACCGGCATGGCGACGCCTATCAGGTGGCCCCAGGAGTTCGTGCGCTTGCCGCCGAGCAGCAGGATCGCCGCGCCCGCCAGCGGGAACGCCAGCAGCAGCCACGCCGCGCGCTGGATGCCGACCGCCTGCAGGGCCGTCATCACCGCCGCCGACGGCGCGTGCCCGCCCGCAACTGAGCCTGTCACTGACTAGCCCCTCTGCAATGCTGGCCCGGGGGACAAAGCGCCCCCCGGGGGAAGCCCGCGGACCCCGATGGCCCGGAGCCCCCGGGTCAATATTTCAGCAGGCTCGCGTCGTCCACGGACGCTGACCTGCGGGTACGGAAGATCGACGTCAGGATCGCCAGGCCGACGACGACCTCCGCGGCGGCGACCACCATGACGAAGAACGCGATGACCTGGCCGTCGAGGTTCCCGTGCATCCGGGCGAAGGCGACGAAGGCAAGGTTGACCGCGTTCAGCATCAGCTCGACGCACATGAAGATGACGATGGCGTTGCGCCGGACCAGCACGCCCACGGCGCCGATCACGAAAAGGATCACAGACAGCGCCACATAGTGGGCGGGGCTTACCACCGTTCCTCCTCGTCGCTGGCATCCGCTGACTCGCTGCCCGGCGGCTGTGCCTGGTCCCCGGCGGGTGCCGCGGCCTCTTCGCGCGCGGCCTTGCCTGCCCCGGCGATGGCCTGGCCTGATTCCGCGCGGCCGGCCAGCGCCGCGCCCGACTCGGCCCGGCCCGCCAGCAGCGTGCCTGCCTCAGCCCGGCCCGCCAGCACCGCGTCTGACTCGTCCCGGCCTGCCAGCACCGGGCTGACCGAAAGCCTGGCCGGGCTGCCGTCGGGCAGCAGGGCAGGCATGTCGACGGCATTGTGCCGCGCGTAGGTGCCTGGTCCCGGCAGCGGCGCCGGCCGCCCGCCGGAAATCCTGCGGATGGACAGGTCGCGCTGGGTCGGCCGCGGGCTGGTCCGCTCCCGGTGCGCGAGCACCATCGCACCGAGCGCCGCGGTGATCAGCAGGGCACTTGTGACTTCGAAGGGGAACACGTACCGGGTGAAGATCAGGGCGGCGATGCCGCCCACGTTCGATGACCCGAAATTCGGGCCCGTCGTGGCGGCCGGGCCGATCGCGGCCTGCCCGACGATCAGGCTCAGCAGCACGAGCAGTCCGATCCCGGCGACGCCGGCCGCCAGCCGCTGGCCCCTGATCGTCTCCACCACCGAGTCCGCCGAGGTCACGCCGACGATCATGAGCACGAACAGGAAGAGCATCAGCACGGCGCCGGTATAGACGATCACCTGTACGAAGGCGAGGAACGGCGCGCCCTGCATGGCATACAGCACGGCCAGGGTCAGCATCACCAGCGCGAGCAGCACCGCGCAGTGCACCGCCCGCCTGGCCAGCACCATGCCCAGGGCCGCGGCGACGGCGACGATGGCTAGCACCCAGAACGCGATAGCCTGGGTGGTCGCGGCGGCCCCGGCGGCCAGCAGCACGGGATGATTCACCGGCCCGCTCCGTTCTGGTCAGGAGGCAGGTCCGGGTCGGCCACGCCGGAGGCGAGCGCCATGCCGTGGTTCATCGGCCTGCCCCGGCGGCCCCGGCCTGGCCATCGTCAGCCGGCTCGCTGGCACCGACGACTCCAGCGGAACCCAGCAGGTAATAATCGCGTTCTGTGTCACCCAAGCGCATCGGGTGCGGCGGGGCCTCCATGCCCGGCTGCAGCGGCGCGACAAGCTGTTCCTTGGTCCAGATCAGGCTTTCCCTGTTGTCGTCGGCGAGCTCGTAGTCATTGGTCATGGTCAGCGCGCGGGTGGGGCACGCCTCCACGCAGAGCCCGCACAGGATGCAGCGCAGGTAGTTGATCTGGTAGACGCGGCCGTACCGCTCGCCGGGAGAGTACCGCCCGTCCTCGGTGTTGTCGGCGCCCTCCACGAAGATGGCATCGGCCGGGCAGGCCCAGGCGCACAGCTCGCACCCGATGCACTTCTCGAGGCCGTCGGGCCAGCGGTTCAGCTGGTGCCGGCCGTGGAACCGGGGAGCGGTCGGCTTCATCTCCTCCGGGTACTGCACGGTGTCGACCTTCCGGAACATCTGCCGGAAGGTCACGCCGAAACCCTTGATCGGGTTGAGGAAGTCAGGCACCGGTGACCTCCTTCCCTCTGCTGTCGGCGGCTGCGGGGGGAACTGCCGCGGCTCTCTCTGCGAACACGCCGGCCCCGTGATAGTGCGGCAAGTCCAGCGGCGGGATCGGGAACGCCCGGGCGTCGGCCTCGGCGGCGTCGGCCTCGGCGGCCCGCCGGGCGCGGCCGGCCTCGGTCGCGTCCCAGGCCCACGCGAGCAGCATCAGCGCCGCGACGATGAGGCCGGCCACGATGTAGAGGCCGGTGCTGCCGCCCTGGCGGCGCCACACCCGGATGGTCGCGATCATCAGGGTCCACGCGAGCGCGCCGGGGATGAGGACCTTCCAGCCCAGCCTCATCAGCTGGTCGTAGCGGATCCTGGGCAGCGAGCCGCGGAGCCAGATGAACACGAACATGAAGATCGTGATCTTGGCCAGGAACCAGAGCAGCGGCCACCAGCCCGTGTTGGCGCCCGGCCATACGGAGATTGGCCACGGCGCCCGCCAGCCGCCGAGGAACAGCGTGGTGGCCAGGCCGGACACCGTGATCATGTTGACGTACTCGGCGAGGTAGAACAGCGCGAACTTCAGCGAGGAGTACTCGGTGTGGTAGCCGGCGACCAGCTCGCCCTCGCCCTCGGGCAGGTCAAAGGGGAGCCGGTTGGTCTCGCCGACCATCGTGATCAGGTAGATCACGAACGACGGCAGCAACAGCACCGCGAACCAGGACGGGTAGTGCAGCCCGGCGCCGAACCAGTGGAACTCGGCGCCGTGCGCCTGCGCGGCGACGATCGCGGTGGTGGACAGCGATCCGGAATAGAGGAAAACCGGGACGAAGGACAGTCCCATCGCGATCTCGTAGCTGATCACCTGCGCCGACGAGCGGAGACCGCCGAGCAGCGCGTATGGCGAGGACGAGGACCAGCCGGCCAGCACGATCCCGTACACGGCCATGGAGCTCATCGCGAGCACGAGCAGCACGGCCACCGGCAGGTCGGCGAGCTGCAGCGGGGTCCGCACCCCCGCGATCGAGACGGTGGGCCCGAACGGGATGATCGCGAAGCTGATGAACGCCGGGATCGCGGACAAGGCGGGCGCGATCACAAAAAGGATCTTGTCCACGCCGCGGGGGATGATGTCCTCCTTGAGCGGCAGCTTGATGCCGTCCATCAGGGATTGCAGCAGGCCGAACTTCCCGGCCCGGTTCGGCCCGGGGCGCTGCTGCATCCGCCCGATCACCCGGCGCTCGGCCCAGATCATGAAGAGCGTGCCGAGCAGCAGGAACAGGAAGATCGCCAGCACCTTCACCGCGATCAGCCACCAGATGTCGTGCCCGAAGTCGGACAGCGTCGGATCAGCCGCGGCGACGGCTCGCGGCGGCATCGCGACGGCCAGGGCTGTCATTCCGCGCTCCTCATGGTGACCAGGCTTCCGTGACCCGCGCCGAGCCCGGCGCGGACCGCGCAACCCGCCGAGTTGGCAGGCAGCCAGACGACCCGGTCCGGCATGTCCGCGATCTCGGCGGCCACGGTGATGGCCCCGCGCTCGGTGGCCACAGTGACCTTACCGCCGTCGCCGACGCCAACTTCCGCCGCGGTCACTGCGGACATCCTGGCGACGGCCACGCGGGCCGTTCCGGCCAGGTTCGGCTCGCCGTCCTGCAGCCGCCCGGCGTCAAGCAGCTGATGCCAGGTGGCGAGCATTGCCGAGCCGGGGCCAGGGTGGGCCCGGCCCAGCTGACCGAGCTGCCCGGTCACGGCGGCCTGCGGTACCGCCGGCCTGCCCTCGGCCGCCGCCAGCCGCGCTGGGGCGGCCGCCCGCAAGGTGGCCGCGGCGGCGATAGCTGGCGCGAGCGCGGCGAGCTCGGCGCGGGCCGAGGCCGCGGACGGCAGTCCGAGGTGGACGTCCATCTCGTCGGCAATCTCGCCGAGAATCTCCAGATCGGTCTCGACGGCCGGAACCTGGAGTGCCGCGCTGAACGAGCCTGGCCTGCCTTCCCAGTTCACGAAGGTCCCGGCCTTCTCGGCGACCGCCGCCACCGGCAGCACTACATCCGCGCGATCGGTGACCGCGCTGGCCCTGAGCTCCAGGCTGACAATGAACGGCGTGGCCTCCATGGCCGCGAGCGCCGCCGCCGGATCGGGCAGGTCAGCTGGGTCGACGCCCGCGATGAGCAGGGCATCGATGTCGCCGGCCGCAGCGGCGGCGAGGATCTGCGAGGTGTCAAGACCAGGTTCGCCGGGCAGCGAGGCAACCCCCCAGGCCCTGGCGACCTCGGCGCGCCCGGCCGGGTCGGTGACGGGGCGGCCGCCAGGGAGCAGGCCGGGCAGTACCCCGGCCTCGATCGCGCCGCGCTCGCCCGCCCGGCGCGGAATCCAGGCCAGCCGCGCGCCGGTGACCTCGGCCAGCCGCGCCGCGGCAGACAGCGCGCCGGGCACCTCGGCCAGCCGCTCGCCGGCCAGGATGATCGCGCCTTCGCTGTGCAGCGCGCTGGCCGCGTCGCGGGCGGACCCTGTACGGCCAGCATCGGCGTCGCCGGAAACAGCACCACCGGAACCAGCACTGCCAGCGCCGGCACCGCCGGCAACCGCACCGCCGGAAACCGCACCGCCGGAACCAGCAGCGCCGGAAACCGCACCGGGGCCTGCTGCCAGGGCGGTCAGCGCCTCGGCTTCGGCGCCGGGCACGGTCGGCAGCAGGACGCCGGAGAGCCTGCCGAGACCGGGACTGGCCAGCGCGGCGAGCGAGTAGACAGCAAGCCCGCGTCTGCGCACCGCCTTGCGCAGCCGGAGGAAGACGATGGGTGACTCATCCTCCGGCTCGAACCCGGCCAGCAGCACCGCCGGAGCCCGCTCCAGGTCCGCGTAGCTCACGCTGATGCCGCGGCCCGCCACGTGGCCGGCCAGGAACTGCGCTTCCTCGGCGGAGTGCGGGCGGGCTCGCATGTCGATGTCGTTGCCGCCCAGCGCAAGCCGGGCGAATTTGGCGTAGGCGTAGGAGTCCTCAAGGGTGAGCCGCCCGCCGGTCAGCACCCCGGCCCTGCCGCGTGCCGCGGCCAGGCCGCGGGCGGCGGACTCGATCGCCTCCGGCCAGGAGGCCGGAACGAGCACGCCGGCTTCGTCGCGCACCAGTGGCGATACCAGCCGGTCGGGCTGCGTGGCATAGGTAAATGCCCACCGGCCCTTGTCGCAGTTCCACTCCTCGTTCACCTGAGGGTCGTTGCCTGCCAGCCGCCGGGTGACCGCGCCCCGGCGATGATCGGTGCGCTGCCGGCAGCCGGAGGCGCAGTGCTCGCACACGCTCGGCGTCGAGACCAGGTCGAACGGGCGGGCCCGGAACCGGTACGACGTGCTGGTGAGCGCCCCGACCGGGCAGACCTGCACGGTGTTGCCGGAGAAGTAGGAGTCGAACGGGGCGCCGTCGGCGGTCCCGACCTGCTCTTGCGGGCCCCGTTCGAACAGCTCGATCAGCGGATCGCCGGCGATCTCCTCGGCGAACCGGGTGCAGCGCGCGCACTGCACGCACCGCTCCCGGTCCAGCAGCACCTGGGACGAGAGCGGCACCGGCTTGGCGAAGGTGCGCTTGGTGCCGCTGAACCTCGTCTCGCCCTGGCCGGCGGACATGGCCTGGTTCTGCAGCGGGCACTCGCCGCCCTTGTCACACATCGGGCAGTCGAGCGGGTGGTTGACCAGCAGCAGCTCCATGATGCCGCGCTGCGCCTTCGCGGCGACACCGGAGGTGAGCTGGGTGCGCACCACCATGCCATCGGTGCAGGTCGTGGTGCAGGATGCCGGAGGCTTAGGCTGGCCATCGATGTGCACCAGGCACTGCCGGCAGGCGCCGACGGGCTCCAGCAGCGGGTGGTCGCAGAACCGTGGTATCTCGATGCCGAGCTGCTCGGCGGCGCGGATCACCAGGGTCCCCTTGGGCACCGTGATCTCGAATCCGTCGATGGTGACCGTCACGCCATCGGCCGGGCGAGCGACCTCGCCGCGCTGGCTCGGCTGCCCCGTGGCCGAAGAAACTGTCATCGGGCTGACTCCATCGCAAACAAGGTAGAAGCCGCCGGGTCGAACGGGCAGCCGCCCCGCCGCTGGTGCTCGATGTACTCATCCCGGAAGTACGTGATCGACGACTTCACCGGTGCCTCGATCGAGTCGCCCAGGGCGCAGAACGACCGGCCGGTGATGTTCTGGCAGATGTCCAGCAGCTTCTCCAGGTCGGCCTCGCTGCCCTCGCCGCGCTCCAGCTGGTCCAGCAGCTGCACGACCCAGTAGCTGCCCTCCCGGCACGGCGTGCACTTTCCGCACGACTCGTGCTGGTAGAACTCGACCCACCGCAGCACGACCCGGACCGCGCAGGTGGTCTCGTCGAAGATCTGGATCGACCGGGTGCCGAGCATCGACCCGGCGGCGGCCACCGACTCGTAATCCAGCGGCACGTCCAGGTGCTCGTCGGTGAACAGCGGCGTCGATGACCCGCCCGGCGTCCAGAACTTCAGCCGGTGCCCGGCGCGGATGCCGCCCGCCAGGCCGAGCAGCTCACGCAGGGTCGTGCCGAGCGGCGCCTCGTACTGGCCGGGCGTCGTGACGTGCCCCGAGAGCGAGAAAATCCCGAACCCCTTGGACTTCTCCGTCCCGAGCGACGTGAAGTCCTCCGCGCCGTTGAGCAGGATCCAGGGCACGGTGGCGATCGACTCGACGTTGTTGACGACCGTTGGGCAGGCGTACAGGCCCGCTATCGCGGGGAACGGCGGCTTCAGCCGGGGCTGGCCGCGGTATCCCTCCAGCGAGTCAAGCAGCGCCGTCTCCTCGCCGCAGATGTAGGCGCCCGCGCCGGCGTGCACCACGACCTCCAGGTCGAAGCCCGAGCCCAGGATGTCACGGCCGAGGAAGCCGGCGTCGCGGGCCTCGGCCACGGCGTGCTGCAGCCTGCGGATCACGTGCAGGACCTCGCCGCGGACGTAGATGAAGGCCCGGTTCGCCCGGATCGCATAGGCGGCGATCACGATGCCCTCAATCAGCGCCTGCGGGTTGGCCAGCAGCGTCGGCATGTCCTTGCAGGCACCCGGCTCCGACTCGTCGGCGTTCACCACCAGGTAGTGCGGCTTGCCATCGCCATAAGGGATGAAGCCCCACTTCACCCCGGTGGGAAAGCCGGCCCCGCCGCGGCCGCGCAGCACCGAGTCCTTGAGGGTCTGGATGACCTCCTCCGGTGCCATGGCCAGGGCCTTGCGCAGCGCCTGATAACCGCGGTTGCGCTGGTAGGCCGCTAGCGTAAACGAGTCGGGCTCGTCCCAGTGCGCGGTGAGCTCGGGCGTCAGCACGGTATTGGCCCGGGGGACGGCCCCCGGGCCCCCAGTCCGGGGAGCTCCGGCCCCCGGAGCCCCTTTGCCGTCTGCCCGGGCCGGCGAGCCTGCCGTCGCATCCGGCACATCCGCGGTCATTGCCGCACCCCACTTCTCGGGTTGCCCGGATCGCCAGGCTCCGGCGTCCAGCCCTGCTCCCTGGCCTTGCGCAGGCCGGCCAGGCTGGCGTCACCCGCGGTGTGGCCGCCGGTCGCCTGGCCATCGGGGAAGCCGGCCAGGATCCGCGACGCCTGCTTCCAGGTGCACAGCCGCGGCGCGCCGCGAGTCGGCACGACATCGGCGCCCGCGCGCAGCCCGTCGACCAGGTCCCTGGCCGACCGCGGGGTGACGTCGTCGAAGAACTCCCAGTTCACCATCACAACGGGCGCGTAGTCGCAGGCCGCGTTGCACTCCAGGTGCTCCAGGCTGACCTTGCCGTCCTGCGTCGTCTCGTCGTTTCCGACACCGAGGTGCTCCTGCAGGCCGGCGAAGATGGCGTCGCCGCCCAGCACCGCGCACAGCGAGTTGGTGCAGACACCGACGTGGTACTCGCCGACTGGCTGGCGCTTGAACATGGTGTAAAAGGAGACCACCGCGGTGACCTCCGCCTCGGCCAGCCCGAGCCGCTCGGCGCAGAATGTGATGCCGTCCCCGGTGATGTATCCCTGCTCGGCCTGCACCAGGTGCAGCAGCGGCATCAGCGCGGATCGCGGCTTCGGGTAACGGCCGACGATCTCGGCGGCATCCGCGCCCAGCCTGGACCGGAGCTCGTCAAGTGGCCCCATTTACCTGTCCACCCCTCCGATCACCGGATCGATGCTGGCGACGGCCGCGATGATGTCGGCGACCATCCCGCCCTCGGCCATCGCAGACAGCGCCTGCAGGTTGGTGAATGACGGATCTCGCATGTGCACCCGGTACGGGCGCGTGCCGCCGTCGCTGACCACGTGGCAGCCAAGCTCGCCGCGCGGCGACTCCACCGCCACGTACGCCTGGCCGGCCGGCACCCGGAAGCCCTCGGTCACCAGCCTGAAGTGGTGGATGAGCGCCTCCATGGACTGGCTCATGATGTGCTTGATGTGGTCGGGCGAGTTGCCCAGCCCGTCCGGGCCGAGGGCCAGCTTGGCGGGCCAGCCGAGCTTAGCGTCCGCGATCATGACCCGGTCATCGGCTGGCCTGCGGCCGGCCAGCCGGTCCACGCATTGCTCGATGATCCGCAAGGACTGGTCCATCTCGTCCATCCGGACCAGGTACCTGCCGTACGCGTCACACGTGTCCCGCACCGGCACGTCGAACTCGTACGTCTCGTAGCCGCAGTAAGGCTGGCTCTTGCGCAGGTCCCAGGGCAGCCCGGCGGTGCGGAGCATCGGGCCGGTGACGCCGAGCGCCATGCAGCCGGTCAGGTCCAGGTACGCGATGTTCTTGGTCCTGGCCAGGAAGGCCGGGCTGGCGTCAAAGAGCGCGCGAATCTCGCCGAGCTGCCTGGGCATCACGCCGAGGAACTCCCGGATCTTCTCCAGCGCGCCGGACGGCAGGTCCTGCGACACCCCGCCGGGCCGGATGTAGCCGTGGTTCATCCGCAAGCCGGTGATCAGCTCGAACAGGTCGAGCACCTTCTCCCGCTCCCGCATCCCGTACAGGAACACAGTGGTGGCGCCGAGTTCCAGGCCGAACGGGCCGATCCCGGTGAGGTGCGAGGCCACCCGGTTCAGCTCCATCATCAGCACCCGGATCACGGTCGCCCGGTCGGGGATGCGGTCCTCGATGCCGAGCAGCCGCTCCACCGCCAGGCAGTAGGAGGTCTCATTGAATATCGGCATCAGGTAGTCCGCCCTGGTGCAGAACGTCACGCCCTGAGTCCAGGTGCGGAACTCCATGTTCTTCTCGATGCCGGTGTGCAGATAGCCGATGACCGGCCGCAGCTCGGTTACGGTCTCCCCGTCCAGCGTGAGGATCAGCCGTAGCACCCCGTGCGTGGACGGATGCTGCGGGCCCATGTTGACGACCATGCGCTCCTCGCCGGACCGCTCCCCCTCGCCAGCGGCCGCGACGATCTCGTCCCAGTCCTCCCCGTCGACGTAGTAGACGCGGCCCTCGGCCTCGCTCTCCGCGGCGGCGGTCCGGCCGGCCCGGGCGGTCATTCGTAACCCCTCCTCTCGTCCGGCGGCGGCACGGTGGCGCCCCGGTACTCGACCGGGATGCCGCCCAGCGGGTAGTCCTTCCGCTGCGGGTGGCCCTTCCAGTCGTCCGGCATCTCGATCCTGGTCAGTGCCGGGTGCCCGTCGAAGATGATCCCGAAGAAGTCCCAGGTCTCCCGCTCATGCCAGTCGCAGGTCGGGTAGACGTCGACCAGCGATGGGACGTGCGGGTCGCTGTCGGGCGCCGACACCTCGAGCCGCAGCCGCCGGTTGTGGGTGATCGACACCAGGTGGTAGACGGCGTGCAGCTCGCGGCCCTCGTCGACCGGGTAGTGCACGCCGGAGACCCCGGTGCACAGCTCGAACGCGAGCGCGGGATCGTCCCGCAGCCGACCCGCCACCGCGGGCAGTCGCTCGCGGCGGATGTGGAACGTCAGCTCGCCGCGGTCGGCGACCACTCGCTCCACCGCGTCGCCGAAACTCGATCCCGATTGCTCCAGCGAGCTGCCGAGCGCGTCGGCGATGCCGTCGAAGTACGAGCCGTAGGGCCTCGGGCTGGACAGCGGCGGTGGCTGCCGGACCTTGAGCCCGCCGTACCCGGAGGTGTCGGGAGTGTCCTGGACACCGAACATGCCGGTCCGCACGACGTGCTCCGACAGCCGCTCCCGGCCCGCGACCTCCGCAGGGTCGGGCGCGCTGCCGGGCGCGCTGCCGGCCGCCTCGCCGGGCCGGCCCGGCTGGTTCGTCTCGGTCACTGGCCTGTCCCCGCGATTCCTGAACCCGTGGTTCCTGCCCCCGTGGTCCCGGGTACCGCGCCGCTCAGGCCGGGCACCAGCGGCAGCCGCCTCAGCCGCGCCTGCTCCAGCTCGGTGATCTCTTTCTGCCGGTTCACCCCGAGCTTCATGTTCTGGATCTTGTCGTGCAGCTTGAGGATGGAGTCGAGCAGCATCTCGGGCCGGGGCGGGCAGCCTGGCAGGTAGATGTCCACCGGGACGACGTGATCCACGCCCTGGACGATCGCGTAGTTGTTGAACATGCCGCCGCTTGACGCGCAGACGCCCATCGAGATGACCCACTTCGGCTCGGCCATCTGGTCATAGATCTGGCGGAGCACCGGCGCCATCTTCTGGCTCACCCGGCCCGCCACGATCATCAGGTCGGCCTGCCTGGGCGTGTTCGATGCCCGCTCCATGCCGAACCTGGCCAGGTCATGCCGCGGCCCGCCGGCCGAAAACAGCTCGATCGCGCAGCAGGCGAGCCCGAAGGTGGCCGGCCAGACCGAGCTCTTGCGCGCGTAACCGGCCACCTTCTCGACCGTGCTGAGCAGGATCCCGCTCGGCAGCTTCTCTTCCAGGCCCATGGCTAGTCCCACTCCAGACCGCCGCGCCGCCAGACGTAGGCATACGCGACTAGCACCGTGGCGATGAAGGTCACCATCTCGACCAGCCCGAACACGCCGAGCCGGTCAAAGGCGACCGCCCACGGGTACAGGAAGATGATCTCGATGTCGAAGATGATGAAGAGCATCGCCGTGAGGTAGTACTTCACCGGGAACCTGATGCCGCTGGGCTGCCTGGTCGGCTCGATGCCGCACTCGTACGCCTCGAGCTTCGCCCGGTTCCACCGCTTAGGGCCCGCCAGCGATCCCATCACCAGCGAGAAGACGGCGAAGACGGCGGATAGCGCGGCGAGCACCAGGATCGGCACATACAAGCTCATCGCCTCTCATCACCTCCTTTGCGGGCTCCCGGGCATCGTCCCGGCAGCATGGTCGGCGCGGCTAGGCCGCCGGCGTCATCTTAGACACTGCATTGATCAGGCGATCAACCGCGTCGCCGCCGTGGGTTTCGGTCAGGTTCCCGAGCAGCTTCATGGTGAGCCGCATCACGGCCGGGCGCTTCACGCCGTGCCTGGTCGCGAACTTCATGAACCCGGGGTGGCCGATTGCCCGCACGAACGTGCGGGCAAGCGTGAAGTAGCCGCCGTAGGCGTCCTTCAGCGCGGCTGGATAGCCATGCAGCACGTTCTCCATGCCCGCGGCGGTCGGCCTGGCGAGTGCCTGGGCGATCACCCGGGCGGCGATCTCGCCGGACTCCAGCGCGTAGGCGATGCCCTCGCCGTTGAACGGGTTGATCATCCCGCCCGCGTCGCCGGCCAGCAGCATGCCCCTGGCGTACTGCGGGGTCCGGTTGAACCCCATCGGCAGCGCGGCGCCGCGGATCGGCTCTGTCCTGTTCTCCTCGTGCAGGCCCCATTCGGCTGGCATCGCGGCAAGCCAGCGGCGCAGCAGCGCCCGGTAGTCGATGTGCTGGAAGGCGGCGCTGGTGTTCAGCAGGCCAAGGCCGACATTGCTGCTGCCGTCGCCCATGCCGAAGATCCAGCCGTAGCCGGGCAGCAGGGCGTTCCCGTCCCAGAGGTCCAGCCACGCCTCCAGGTAGTCGTCGTCGTGCCGCGGCGTCGTGTAGTAGGCACGGACCGCGACGCCGATCGGCCGGTCGTCCCGCCGTTCCAGCCCCATGGCGACCGACAGCCGCGACGAGTTGCCGTCAGCGGCCACGACGATCCTGCCACGAAACCTCCGTATTTCATGGTCGGCAGGAACTCCCGCGTGCGCGGTTTCCTCCCGGGCGGCGGCCGCCTGGCGCGCCGTCACGCCGGTGATGCGCCCGGTGCGGTCGTCCAGCAGCGGGCCGGTGACGTTCATGCCTTCCAGCAGCCGGGCGCCGGCCTTCTCCGCGTGCCTGGCCAGGATCTCGTCGAAGTCGAGCCTGGTCCGCACCAGCCCGAAACCGGGATAGCTGGAAAGGTCCGGCCAGGGGACCTCGATGCGGCCGCCGCCGCCGATGATCCGCAGGCCCTTGTTCCGCAGCCAGCCGTCCCGCTCCGGAATCGGCACGCCCATCGCAGTCAGCGCCTTGACCGCCCGCGGGGTGAGCCCGTCACCGCAGACCTTCGCCCTGGGGAACCGGGTCTTCTCAAGCACGAGCACGTCCAGGCCGGCCGCCGCGAGGTAATAGGCCACCGCCGAGCCTGCCGGGCCTGCCCCGACGACGATGACGTCAGCGGACTCGCCGCCCTGGCCGGAACTGCCGTCACGGCGCCGCGCGCGTGCAGACTGGCTGGCCGAACTGTTGTCACGCGATGCCATGTCCGGGGCGTCAGCGAGGGGTACTTGCTCGGTCACGGACCCGTCCTGACTATCTTGTGAACAGCTTCACAAGTGCTTACACCCCGCAGTCTAAACCGTCACCGCGGCATGCTCCGAGTCGGCCCCGCCGCCCGCGGCCGCAGCCCGGTCAGGCCGGCCGCCGGGCGGTATGCAGCGCGACGACTCCCATCGTCAGGTTCTGCCAGCCGACGGCCGACCAGCCGGCCGCGCCGATTCGCCGGGCAAGCTCGGGCTGGGCCGGCCAGCCGGCGATCGACTCGGCCAGGTACTCGTACGCTGCCGGGTTGCCGGACAGCCGCCGCGCGACGGCTGGCAGCACGGCGGCGAGATAGCGCTCGTACGCCGCGTCAGCGCGGCGCCAGGGCAGGTGCCCGAACTCGCAGACCACCAGCCGGCCGCCCGGCCTGGTGACCCGGAGCAGTTCGGCCAGCCCGGCATCGGGATCGGCCAGGTTGCGCAGGCCGAAGGAGATCGTCACCGCGTCGAACGCCTCCGCGCGGAACGGCAGCGCGAGCGCGTCACCGGCCACGAACGCGACCGAGTCAGCGGGCCTGCGCGCCCCGACACCGAGCATGCCGAGGGAGAAGTCGCAGGCTACGCAGCGTGCGCCCGCGCCGGTAAAGGCCCTGGACGAGGTTCCGGTGCCCGCCGCGACGTCGAGCACCCGCTGCCCGGCGGCGGCGCCGACCGCCCTGGCCACCGCCCGCCGCCAGCGCCTGTCCTGGCCCGCGGAGAGCACGTCATTGAGCAGGTCGTAGCGATCAGCGAGCAGGTCGAACATCGCGGCGACGTCGCCCGGGCGCTTGTCCAGCCTGGCGCGGGTCATCGGCCTAGCATGGCACGGCTCACAGCAGCGCCGGGCGCTGCCATGCCTCGCCGAGCACGTGCTGTGCGAGGAAGGCCAGCACCGTCTCATACCAGACGATCGTGTGCCCAGGGGTGAGTATCCAGTGATTCTCGTCCGGGAAGTAGAGGAACTTGACGTCCTTGGCCCGGCCGGCCAGGTCTGCCCACAGCCGCAGCGCCTCGCCGATCGGGACCCGGTAGTCCTTGTCCCCGTGGATCACCAGCATCGGCGTGCTGATGCAGTCGGCATGCAGGTTCGGCGAGTTCGCCAGGTAACGCTCGGGCTGCGAGAGCGGGTCGCCGAAACGCCTGCGCCAGTACGCGGGCAGGTCGGTGGTCGCGAACATCTGGTCCAGGGCCCACAGGCCGGCGTGGCTGACGATGGCGCTGAACCGGCTGGTGTGGCCGGCGATCCAGTTCGCCATGTACCCGCCGAACGAGCCGCCCATCATGGCCGTCCTGGCCGCATCGATGTCCGGCCGCGCGACAACCGCGTCGGTGATCGCCATGACGTCCGTGAACGGCGCCTCGCCCCAGCTGCCGTGGCCGCGGGCGATGAAGTCGTGACCGTAGCCGGTGGACAGCGCCGGATCTGGCAGCAGTACCGCGTAGCCCCGCTCGGCCATCAGCCACGGGTTCCATCGCCAGGACCACGTGTTCCAGCTCATTTCCGGGCCGCCGTGCACCCAGAGCAGGAGCGGCGCTGGCGAATCGGCGGATGCCCCGGCAGGCAGCACCAGCCAGCCCCGGATCGGGATGCCGTCCGCGGCCGCCGCCTGGACTTCGGTCAGCGAGCCCGGCAGCTCGACCGGGCCGGCCGGGCTGTCCAGCCGCACCGGGCCGGCCCCTGGCGTCGTCGCGTCCAGCCGGACCGGCGCGGGCGGTGAGTCCACCGCCGCGCGCAGCGCGTAGACCCAGCGGCCGTCCGGCGCGGGGCACAGGCTCTCGTAGGCGCCGTCGTCGGTGCTGAGCCTGGTGATCTCCGCGGTTGCCATGTCCACCCGGAAGACCGGGCGCCTGCCCTGGTCGTCGGCGGTGAAGTAGACCGACGCCGAGTCCGGGGCCCAGGCCGCCTCCAGCGGGCGGCGGTCCAGCCCGGCCAGCAGGTCGCGCGGCTCGCCGCCGGCGCTGCCGTCGATGGCGGCGACGACCAGCGTCACGTCACCAGGGCGCTGGTAGCTGTCGTGGGCCGTACGCAGGCTGGCCACCAGCCGGCCGTCCGGCGAAATCCGCGGATCGCCGAAATCGTGGCCAGGCGCCGACAACAGCGTGCGGCGCTGCCCGGTAGCCACGCTGATAGCCATGACCTCGCTGGTGACGTTAGCGGCCGCGTCCCAGACCGCCCAGCCAGCCACGGCCAGCGATCCGTCCGGTGCCAGCTCGAAGTAAGTGTCGTCAAGCGCCCGGCCCGGATCCGGGGTGAGATCGCGCGGCTCGGCGGCCGGCCCGCGGCCGTCCGCGGCCGGGTCCGCACCGGGCTCGGGGATCCGCGCCGCCTGCAGCCGCAGGCTGTCCGGGCCAAGGTCGTGATCCCAGTACCGCACCGCCCCGGCCTCGTGCAGGATCGCTGTTACCCCGGTGTCCTTCCGCGCCTGGCGGCGTGCCGCGTCTTCCGCCGCACCGTTGCTGCCGGGCAGCGCGGGCGAGGTGAAGATCGCCGATCTGGCGGCACGGGCGGTGGCCAGGCCCGCTATGCCGCCCGGCGGAGCGGCGACCCTGCTGGCCTCGCCGCCGCCGGCGGGCAGCAGCCAGAGCGCCGCCTTGTCCGCGGCGCTGTCCGGGTCGGCCGCCTTCCCGGCGGCTGGGCCCGGGCGCTTGGAGGTGAACAGCAGCGAGCCGTCGGGCAGGAACTGCGGCTCGCCCTCGCCTTCCGCGCTGCGGGTGAGCCGGACCGGCGGGCGCCCGGCACCGGCCGGGCTGGCATCGATCCGCCAGATGCTGCTGACGAATTTCTTGCCGTCGGCGTCCACGGTCGCCGTGGCCGCGGCCAGCCAGGTACCGTCCGGCGACAGCCGCAGCGCGGTCAGCCTGGGGATGGCGACGAAGTCGCGCAGGTCGCGGAATGGCGGCACGGACCCCTCCGTTGGCTCGGGCGGATGCGGAACATACCGGCGTACGCGGAACATACCGTCAGGTCCCGCCGCCCGGGAAGGGCGACCTGGCGCTAGCGCGGGGCCCGGCGGCCCTGGCCGGGCCGCTGCCTGAGCACCATCCGGCCGTAGCTCACCAGGTCGACCGAGTAGCGCTTCCAGAGCCTGCGCGGCTCACGGAACAGCCGGTATGCCCAGCCCAGCCGCATCAGGTTTACCCACCGCGGATACCAGTAGACGCGCTCGGCCAGGTGATCCAGGTAGCTGCCGCCGGTGATGATCACCGGCACGTCCAGCAGGCCGGCCACTTCCCAGACCCAGTCCTGCTGCATCGGGGTCGGGATCGAGACGTGCAGGATGTCGGGCCGGGCGGCGTTGATGGTCTTGACCATCATCTCGACATCGGCTTCGGCATAGCGGCCCGGGTGCCCGCGGGTCACGTCCCAGTAGCCGTGCAGCGTCCCGGCAATGGGCAGCCCGGGGAACGTGGCTGCCAGGTTCTCCGCGGCCTTCTCCGGAACGCCGGCCGCGCAGCCGAACAGGAAGTTCGAGAAGCCTTCGCGGGCAGACAGCGCGAAGACCTTGGGGCAGATGTCGTCGTTGCCCTGGCGGTCGGGAACGGGCAGCCCGAGCGCGCGGCCGCCGAGGACGATGCCCCAGCCGTCCGGGAGCACGACATCGAATCCGTTCATCTTCGCCACCAGGCCGGGGGTCTTGTGGCCGCGGACGACGTAGTCCGGGTTGATGAACGAGACCGTCAGCCGCGCGCGGGTCCGGACCGCGTCCCGCACCGCGCCGACGAACTCCTCGTCCGACATGCAGGACAGGCCGATGCCGAGAAATTCGCGCTTCCCGGCCCGGTGCGACTCGCCAAGCTGTTTCGATAGCGCCTGCGGCAGCCCCGGCGCATTGGCGGCAGGATCGTCCATGGCGTTCACAGCAGCCCCTCGGACCCCAGCAGCTCGCGCAGTCCTGCCTTGAGGTCGTACTCGGGCCGCCAGCCGGTCGCCGCCATCAGCCTGCCCGGATCGGCGATGAGGTGCCCGTCGCCTGGCCGCCTGCGGGCCGGATCCTCCCGGACGTCCAGCGGCTCGCCGCGAATGGTCTCGATGGCGGCCAGCACGTCGCCGATGGTGGTTCCGGTGCCAGTTCCGACATTGAACACGTCGAAGCCGCGGCCAGCCGCGGTGGCTGCAATGGCCTTTGCCGTGTCGGTGACGAAGATGAGGTCGCGCTGCGGCCACAGATTCCCGAGCCCGATCGTCTCGC
>WNGK01008497.1_pt1 | contig 22880 bp, 19 predicted proteins | sample 5400601 | NCBI WGS metagenome assembly WNGK01 (sample SAMN13153376, study PRJNA577476) | soil metagenome | isolation source: 60 cm soil or saprolite under Garry oak tree replicate 1 | place: USA:California | collected 2016-06-15
TCCAAAGGTAAGCCTAAGGGGTGATCCTGACTATTTTTCCAATGATCCCGGAGCGCGTGGAGACCTGCATCTTGCTCATGATCAGCCGGAAAAACGCGCTCACCGTGTGAGGACTAATGCCCATCTGATTCGCGATCTCCTTGCTCGTCATTCCTTCCGCCAGGAAAAGCAATGTTTCCTGCTCGCGCGCCGTCAGGTGGAATTGTGCAGCGACAGTGGAAAGGTCTGCGATCTGGCGATACCGGCGTTCGAGCAATACGGCGTTTGCAGGGTAGGAACTGTTGCTGGAAGGGGAAGCATTCCGGTGGTTGTTCAGGGTGAAGATGCGGACCGCGTACTCCCGTCTCCCCGATTGGAAGGCCGGTGTGGGCCCAGTCCGAGAGGAAGAGCGGAGTGGATCCAAGAGGGACCGAAGCTGGTCCTCAATATGTCTGGCGAGGGGATGGATCTCCCTGGCATCTCGCGGATATGTCAGGATCCGAATCGCTTCCGCGTTGTAGCTGAGAAGTCTAAAAGAAGAATCGAAGAGGACAAGCGCTGGACTTGCTGGTCTCTGCTGCGAAGCCTTTTCCATTTCCGGCATTGGAAGTCTTCCTCCGTCATGAATGCGGCCCATCGCGGCTGCCGGACTGCCTCCGGATCCACGCAAAGCGAATCCGGACAAACTACCTCTACGCTAGAAAAATCGTAGAACACGCGAAGATTATCGTAGTCGTGGCGTCCGCGCATTGGACCAGGATACCAATTTGATTGGGACAACGGTCCTGCACGACCTGGGACGTACGCGAAGGGCAACTGTCCAGCCGATGGAGGAACCCAAGGGTGGATTCAAAGGTCGAATAGCCGGAAGCCCTGTGCCTTAAAATCGGGATCAAAGGCAAAGGCGGTTGTGACGTTGCGGCGTTTCATCACGAGAAAACTGATGTGATCCACTAAACTGACACGGCGTTTCCCGGAGCTCTCCATCTCGCGAATACCAGCAGCGTGCAGGTCCTTATCCACCCACTCGATCATAAATGCTGCGGAGTCTTTCGCGAATTTCTCCGCCGCTGAAAGGCCAAGCCGCGCTTGAAGCAGCGACACGGACTCCAACAAAACGTAATTGTGGGTAAGCAGTTGCTCTCCTCTGTTCAAGATCTCCCGCAGCCGCCGGACTGCGGCTTGATGGCCGGGATCACTGCTGTCAGTCCAAGCGTAAACCGCCGATGTATCAAGAAAGATCATTTTTTATGAGCATCGGCATATAGAATCTCGGCCAGAGCCTCGTCATGCCTTTCCGATACAGGGGAGAGCCGCCCCTGCTTCGATCGGCCCGCTCCCACAGATAAGAACTGCTCCACCCGCGTGAACTTCTTTCGTTTGCCGGGCGCAAGCCCTTTCGCCACCAACTCGCGCACAACAGAAGAAATAGATTTCTCTTGTTCGAATGCCCGGTTTCTTAGCTTTTGGTAGGTGTCTTCGTCAAACTGAATCAAGGTTCGCTTCATGGCAGCATGATATCATGATACCCTCGAACCGATCATAACGGATCTACCGCAACGCCCGAACTTCAGCGCAAGTGCCGGGACGATGAAGCGGACCGTGAATACGCCCCATAATGCCGACTGTAATGGTCCCGCCGATCGGACGCAACCGTACGAAATCACCTCACGTCGATTCTCATAAAACTTGAAGTCGCCGTCGAGTCGAGAAGCTGGTCTTGATGCACTTCCGGATATTTGGCCACACCACCTTCTGGCAGGAAGCCGTAGGCCTCGCTGCGTACCTCAGGTGCTCTTGATGGCCGCTCTTGATGGCCTATTTGTCCCAGTCAAATTGAGACCCCAGTCCAATGCGCCCTACTCACAACTACGGTATCGTCGCGGCCTTCTAGTGCATTTTTCGGGAAATTCCCCGAAATACTGCTTGCGGGCGGGAGAGTCGCGAGGACGTGTTAGCACCCGCAAACGCGGCTTACTGTTCGTTGGAGTGGAGTGGGGTCAAAAGGAGAAGAACTGATGAGATTGGGATCGATGCTGAGTCACATGTACGCACCAGTGGTTGCACAACGCCTGCGGTTGGTCCTGGTTCTGGCATTGGCGGGTTTACCACTGCTGGTTGCCGCAACGATCCTGCCCATGTTCGCGACGCAGCCTGCGGTGCACATGGCGAAGGACATCCAATGAGACGGACACCCTTCTTCTCGATACTCGTGGTGGCGGTGGCCCTTCCCCTGTTCGCGGGCTCCGTCCAGCAGGTCTCCATGCGCGCCCAGGATTGGCGCGTGTGGGGCTGGGGCGGCTTTAAGCAAGTCTATTCTCTATCCAGTCAGGCCACCGGCCTGTATTTCACCTTTCCCGAGGGCAACACGAGCGCGGTCAATTATATGTACCAGCCGCGCAAGGCACCGATTGCCGGCAGTGCCTTGAGTCTGACCTATCAAATCGTGAGCACGGGCACGCCCACCTGGAATTACTTCTTCCCGCAGTTCGATCCCGGTAACCTCTGCGTGACGCCCGCGACAACGCGCTTCTGGTTCGCACAAAAAGGCTTTAACAGCAATCCCTATCCGCCGACCTACCAATGGTGGTCCGTCCCGGTCGCAGCCCAGTTGACGAACAACTCCACGGTCACGCTCACCGTACCGCTCACTCCCGATCAATGGATGAGCACTTACGGCAAGTTCGGCAATCTGGACGCGGCCACGTTCACCGACTGGTCGAACTCGCTGCAGAATCCGGAACAGATGGGCCTATCCTTTGGCGGCGGCTGCTATCTTGGCCACGGGGTGAGCACTCTGAATGGCTCAGGAAAATTCATCTTGTCGGATTATTCGATTGTGCCTTAGCGAAATCAGGACGGAGGAAAAATCCTGCTGTGATTAAAGCGGGTTTCCGAAATCCGCAATTCGAATTCTTTTCAGGTTCCTTCCGACCAGGAAGCGAGGTAGTCCGCTTGTTCCTTGGTCAGCACATCGGATTTGATGCCCATGGATTCCAGCTTCAGGCGTGCGATCTCACGGTCAATCGACTCGGGAACCGGGTACACCTTCTTATCCAACTGCATGTAGTAATTCTTGATGTACTCGGCCGAGAGCGACTGATTGGCGAAGCTCATGTCCATAACTTGAGCGGGGTGTCCTTCGGCGGCGGCGAGGTTGACGAGGCGGCCGTCGCCGAGCAGGCAGATCCGGCGGCCGTCCTTGAAATGGTATTCCCTCACGAAGTCGCGCGGTTCGGATGTTTTGACCGCGAGCTGTTCGAGTGCTGAAATATCGATCTCGACGTTGAAGTGGCCCGAATTGCAAACAACGGCGCCGTTTTTCATGACCTGGAAGTGTTCACTACGGATCACGCTCTTGTTGCCGGTGACGGTAATGAAAATGTCGCCGATCCTGGCGGCTTCGGCCATCGGCATCACGCGATTCCCATCCATTAACGCTTCCAAAGCCCGGACCGGATCGACTTCCGTCACAATCACATTGGCGCCAAGCCCCTTTGCGCGCAGCGCGACGCCTTTCCCGCACCAGCCGTAGCCGGACACCACAAGGTTCAATCCGGCGACCAGCCGATTCGTGGCGCGAATCACGCCGTCCAGCGTGGACTGGCCGGTACCGTAGCGGTTGTCGAAAAGATGCTTCGTATTCGCATCATTCACCGAGATCACGGGGAATTGGAGCACGTCGTTCTGAGCCATGCTGCGGAGGCGGATCACTCCCGTCGTGGTCTCTTCGGTGCCTCCACGAACTTCCGGCAATTGATCCTTTCGATCGGAATGCAGCGTCGAAACGAGATCTGCGCCGTCATCCATCGTGATCTGCGGCCTGTGGTCCAGGGCAGCCGACAGATGTTTGTAATAGGTCGCGTTATCTTCACCTTTGATGGCAAAGACCGGAATCTCATGAAACCGTACCAGGGCGGCCGCGACGTCGTCCTGCGTGCTCAGCGGGTTTGAAGCACACAACACAGCCTGCGCTCCACCTTCCTTCAGCGTTAATATGAGGTTTGCGGTCTCCGTGGTGACGTGCAGGCACGCCGCAATACGCACGCCTTCCAACGGCCGCTCCTTCGCAAATCGCTTTCGGATCAGATCGAGCACTCCCATAGAATTCCGCGCCCAATCAATTCGCAACCGACCCTTCTCGGCCATCTGGATGTCTTTAATGTCGTACTGCATGGAGTCCTCCCGGGGATTGCGGATTTCGGATTGCGGATTTCGGATTTGGGGAAAAGCGGAGCTGAGCGGGTTCCCTAAATCCGCAATCCGAAATCCGCAATCCGAAATCGTCTCAGATTCCAGCTTGCTGTCGCAGCTTGTCGGCCTTATCCGTCTTTTCCCAGCTGAACTCGGGTTCGGAGCGGCCGAAATGTCCGTAACTGGCGGTCTTCTTATAGATGGGTCTTCGGAGATCGAGTGATTCGATGATGCCGCGCGGCGTGAGCTGAAAGTTTTCGCGGACGAGCTCTGAGATCTTGTCCTGGTCGATTTTTCCGGTGCCGAACGCGTCGACGGTAACCGAAACCGGGTCGGCGACGCCGATGGCGTACGCAAGCTGAATCTCAACGCGCTCCGCGAGGCCGGCGGCCACGACGTTCTTTGCGATGTAACGCGCCATGTAGCAGGCGGACCGATCGACCTTCGTCGGATCCTTGCCGGAAAATGCTCCGCCGCCATGACGCCCCATTCCGCCGTAGCTATCGACGATGATTTTTCTTCCCGTCAAACCGCAATCGCCTTGCGGTCCGCCAACGACGAATCGGCCAGTCGGGTTGATGTGATATTTGGTCTTGGAATCCAGAAGCGCGGGCGGCAACGTCGGTCTGATGATGTGATCGATCACTTCCTCACGGAGTTGCGACGTGGAAACATCGGGCGAGTGTTGCGTGGAAATCACGACGGTATCGATCCGGACCGGCCTGTCGCCATCGTATTCGACGCTGACCTGAGACTTGCCGTCGGGACGGAGGAAGTTCGGAATGCCCGCGCGGCGCGCATCGGCGAGCCGCTTGGTGAGTTTGTGCGCAAGCAGGATCGGCATCGGCATGAGCTCAGGCGTCTCGTTGGTCGCATATCCGAACATCAGACCTTGATCGCCGGCGCCTCCTGTGTCCACGCCCATGGCGATATCCGGCGACTGGGTGTCGACGGATGACATCACGGCGCAGGTCTTGAAGTCGAAGCCAAAGTTTGCATCGGTGTACCCGATCTGCTCGACGGTCTTCCGCACAATCGACGGATAGTCAATGACGCATTTGGTCGTGATCTCTCCGGCGACCAGAGCCAGGCCGGTCGTGACCAGCGTCTCACACGCGACACGGCCCATCGGATCATGGGTCATGACGTAGTCCAAGACGGCGTCGGAAATCTGATCCGCCACCTTGTCCGGGTGGCCCTCAGTTACGGATTCGGATGTGAACAAATGGCGGCCCTGAAGCACGTCTTCTCCTCCTGATTGGGGACAGGGGAGATCCGGGACAGACACCGAATTTCTGAACTACAGAATTCGGTGTCTGTCCCAGGATCTCCCCGAATTAGGCGACTGATAATACCTTAACTCACGCGCGCGGATGATATGTTTTATAGATTTCCTTCAGCCGCTCCCGCATCACATGCGTGTAGATTTCCGTGGTTGAAATGTTGGAATGCCCCAGCATCGTCTGGACCGCCCTCAGGTCGGCGCCACGCTCGAGAAGATGCGTCGCGAAAGAGTGGCGCAACACATGGGGCGTCAGTTTCTTGCGGATGCCCGCCTGGACCCGGTAAAACCTTAAGATCTTGCAGAATCCCATACGCGAAAGCTTGTTGCCCCGATTGTTGAGAAATAGATAGTCCGTCGGCATTCGCACGCGGCGCGATCGCAGATAGGCGGAAACGGCCTCGGCGGCGGACGCCCCGAGCGGAACAATTCTTTCCTTGCTTCCCTTTCCCATGCAGCGTACAAAGCCGGCCTCGACATTCACGCCGTTCAGCTTCAGGCCGAGGAGTTCGGATATGCGCAACCCCGTGGCGTATAGAACCTCCAACATGGCCCGATCACGCAGTCCTCTGGGAGTGTCCTCTTTCGGCGATGCGAGAAGCCTATCGACCTCCTCCAGCGCCAAAACATTCGGTAGCGGCTTCCACCACCTGGGCCGCTCGACGGTGATCGTCGGGTTCTGCTCAGTCGCCTTTTCGAGAATCAGAAACTTGTGAAGCCCGCGCACGGCGGCGAAAGCGCGCGTCGCCGATCGAGGTTTGAGCTTTCTGACATAAAGGAATTTCAAGAATCCGGAGACATCCGCCGGCCTCGCCTCGACAAGCCTGGTGCTGTCCAGATGCTCTCGATACATCGCCAGATCATGCTTGTAGGACTGGATCGTGTTTTCTGCGACTCCTTTTTCGATTCGCAAATATTGGAGAAAACGATCAATCCAGTCCTGATTGCTCATCAACATTCCCGCACTGGGCTCAACACCAAACTACAGTACATCTTCCCGCCCGGTTCGCCGCACTTCTCGAAGCTCACCAAGCTCCTGCGAGCGCAATAGCAGTGACATTAGAAAATAGGTTCCGGTAGCCGCGGCAATCGTCACGGCGAGCGCCACAACTTTCCGGCTCGACCCGCCGGAGTACAAGCCGGGCCAATGAATCAACACATACACCACGACTGCCATCGCGGCGCACGCGATCACAAACTTAAGGACGGACTGTCCCACGCTCCTCAGCCCAAACGAGCCGTAGCGCCGGCAAAAGATGACCATCAGCGAAAGCGCGTTGAAAACGGCCGAAATGGATGTGGCAAGCGCCGGGCCACCGTTCTGAAGGGGGCGAATGAAGGCGAGGTTCAATCCGATGTTCAGAAACATGGCTATAAAAGCGATTGTCACCGGCGTTCGCGTATCCTGCAAGGCATAGAAGGCCGGCACGATGATCTTGACCATCGAGAACGCGGAGAGGCCCGGAGCGAAAAACAGCAGCGCCCAGGACGTGAGGGCGGTTGAGGCGGCGTTGAAATCACCGTGTTGGAAGAGGACTTCAATGATCTGGTGACGCAAAAGCATCAAGCCCACGCTGGACGGTAACGTAATAAAAAGAATCAAACGTGTGGCGAAATTGATCGTTCCCTTCATTTCGTCCATTCGCTGCCCGGCTGCCTGACGCGAGAGTAGTGGCAGGATCACTGTCGAAACAGCGACGGCGTAACCTCCAAGCACAAGTTCCATCAAGCGATTGGCAATGTAGATGGAAGTCACACTCCCCTCTTCCAGATGCGAGGCAAACTGCGAATCGACCAGCATGTTCACCTGGACGATGCCCACACCGAAGATCACAGGCACCATGAGCTTGGCGACGCGCTGCACCCCGGGGTGTAAAAGATCCAGCCTTAGTTGAACCCTCCACCCGCTTTTCAAAAGAGACGGCACTTGTATTGCGAGCTGCATCAAGCCGCCGATAACAACTCCGGCCGCCAGGGATTTCGTAACATCACCGAACAAGCCTCCGAGGAAGGAAAATGCAATCACCGTCAGATTCAACATCACCGGTGCGAACGCCGGCGCAGCGAACCGTTGAAGGCTGTTGAGAACGCCCATCATGAGAGCGGAGAGACTGATCAAGAAGATGTAGGGAAACATAATGCGGTTGAGCGTTGCAGTCAGTTCCACCTTCCCCGGTGTGCCGGAAAATCCAGACGCGAAGACACTCACGACGAATGGGGAAAAAATGATGCCAAGAGCGGTGAGACCTGTGAGAAAAATGGTAATCATGGTCAGCATCGCGTTCGCGAATTCCCATGCTTCCTTTTTTTTGTCTTCGGCCAGATAACGTGAAAACACGGGAATGAAGGCCGCGCTCACCGCACCTTCGCCAACCAGACGTCGAAGGAGGTTCGGAATCAGGTACGCAACCGTGTATGCGTCGTTCGCGGTCCCGGCGCCAAGGAGAAAGGCCACGCGCGAGTCCCGGATATATCCAAAGATTCGACTGAGAATGGTGACCACGCTGATTACCGAAGCAGACCTGAGGAGGTGTCGGTGTTCGCTCATTGACCGGTTTAAAGTGCCTATACTAGCATTCGGGGGTGCCGCTGGCCCTCACCCGGCCTTCGGCCACCCTCTCCCAGAAGGAGAGGGAGCATCTTGAAAGGGGTGAGGGCCGCGGTTTAGCCATATCCAGAAGGTTGCATCCCATGAAATTGACCGAAATTGCAGCACGTGTGGACTGCGTCTTGACCGGCGACGGCAACGTCGAAATCGTCCGCGTGCTGGGAATCGACGAGGCTGGGCCTGGCGACCTGACGTTCGTATCGAATCCCAAATACGCTTCAAAAGCAAGGACGACCAAAGCAAGCGCCGTCATTGTCTCGCCCGACTTTCCTGAGATTCCCGCGCCGTCATTGCGCCACGCCAATCCCTACCTGATTTTCGCTCGCGCCATCGAGTTGTTCTACGAGGCCCCGCGGCAAGCGGCGGGCATCGATTCGGCGGCGCGAATTGCGGCAACTGCAACGATCGGCGAAGGCGCTTCAATTGGGCCGTTTGTTGTCATTGAAGACAATGTCCAGATCGGAAGGAACTCCACAATCTATCCCTTCGTGCACATCGCGCGCGGGGCGCGAATCGGCGACCATTTCAAGGCTTACGCGAACGTGTCGGTCCGCGAGTTCTGCCAGATCGGCAACAACGTCATCCTTCAGGACGGGGCCAGAATCGGCGCCGACGGCTTTGGATATGCGAAGAGAGACGACGGCAGCTACTACAAGATCGCGCAGTCCGGTATCGTCGTGTTGGAGGACGATGTTGAGGTCGGCGCAAACTCAACGATCGATCGCGCCACGATTGGCGAAACGCGCATTCACCGCGGCGTCAAGATCGACAACCTCGTCCAGGTCGGCCACTCTTCCGAGGTCGGAGAGAACACGCTGCTCTGCGCTCAGGTCGGATTGGGCGGCAGTTCCAAGATCGGCCGCAGCGTCATCTTGACCGGACAGGTCGGCGTCGCCGGGCATCTTGAAATCGGGGATCGCGTCGTCGCAACGGCCCAGTCGGGAATTCCTAACTCCGTCGAGCCGGATAAAATCATTTCCGGCTATCCTGCCATTGAAAACAGGCTTTGGCTGAAAAGCTCGTCGGTATTCAAACGCCTGCCCGAGTTGCTGAAGCGAATCGAAGCGCTGGAGAAGAACGGACCTCAATCCGGCTCGCCAAAATCTTCTCCGTGACGATTGTTGGTATTCGAAAATCGTATTCCCCTCCTTGCAAAGACTTGCAAAGGAGGGGTGGCTGCGCCACCAATAAAAAGATGCCGAAGGCCACCGATTACGGCGCAGACGGGGTGGTCAATTGAGATGAGATGTTTCGAACGCATTTCAAACACATTTCGAGGACTGACCACCCCGTCCGCGCCAACTTTGGTGGCCTTCGGCATCATCCTTTTGATGGCGCGGCCACCCCTCCTTTGCAAGGAGGGGAATACGTTCTTGTTCAACATTCATCCCACACTCCCCGTGTCCAGCACCGAAGTCTAGGCGTTTCGCCGTGCGGTCGAGGCAAGCTGAAGTTCCTGGGAACGACGCTCGCCGATCTGTTGACGCCACATCGCGTAATACAGACCTTTGAGCTCGAGCAGATCCTCATGCCGGCCGGACTCGATAACGCGGCCGCGCTCCAAAACGTAGATCTTGTCTGCGTGCAGCACCGTCGAAAGACGATGGGCGATAAGGATAGTGATCAGGTCCTTCCGCATGGACACGTCGCGGATCGTTTCACTGATCTCCTCTTCAGTCAGCGAGTCCAGCGATGAAGTCGCTTCGTCGAAGACCAGGAGATTCGGACCCCGCAACAGTGCGCGTGCGATCGAAAGCCTCTGCTTCTCTCCTCCGGACACTTTGACGCCGCCTTCGCCGATCACCGAATCCAACCCCTTGTCGGCCCGCGCCAGCAGGCTCTGACATGCGGCTTTCTTCAAGACGGCCATACACTCCTGGTCGGAAGCACTCGGATTCACAAAAAGAAGATTTTCGCGAATCGTGCCCGAGAAAAGCTGTGTGTCCTGCGTGACCAGTCCGATTCGCTCGCGCAGAGCGTCGAGATCGATGTCGCTGATCGAGAACCCATCGTAGAGGATATCACCCGACTGCGGACGGTAAAGGCCGACGAGAAGCTTGACCAGCGTGGTTTTGCCCGATCCCGAGGGTCCGACAAACGCAATCGTCTGGCCGAGGGAAACGGTGAATGAGATGCCGTCGAGAGCTCTTGTCGTCGCCGACTGATGCTGAAATGTAACGTTGTCAAATTCAACCTCGCCGACGCTCGTCAACGTCACCGGTTTCGCTGGACGCGGCTCTTTCGGCGTGTTCAGAATATCTTCGAAGTTCTTGAGGGACACTTCGGTCTCGCGGTAAACATTGATTACGTTTCCGACTTCCTGGAGCGGACCGAAAATAAAAAATGAATAGATGAACAAGGAGAAGAACTGACCAACGGTGATCTGCCGTGCATATATCAGGTACAACATCATGAACATGATGCTTGTCCGGAGCGCATTCACCGAGGTTCCCTGAACAAAACTGAGACTCCTCAGGTAGCGCACCTTCTTCAGCTCGAGTTCCAGGATCTTCCCCGTGGTGCTATTCAGCCGCTTGATCTCCTGCTGCGCAAGCCCAAGGCTTTTCACCAACTCGATATTCCGCATCGATATTCCGCAGTGACTCCGTGGTCGCACCCGCCAGCGCCGTTGTTTCCGCCACAATTACTTTTTGGATCTTCTTAATCTTCCGGCTCAGCACCGAACTGAGAATTCCAAGCACCGGCACCGTCAGGAAATAAACAGGTGCGATGAGCCAGTGGACCGTGAAGGCATAGACCATCACAAAAACAATACCTACCAGCGATATGAAAAGGATGTTGATGGAAGCGTTGATTAGCCGCTCGACATCGGTTCGAACCTTTTGAAGTTTGCCCAGCGTCTCGCCGCTGCGTTGATCCTCAAAGACCGAATACGGCAGTTCGAGGGAATGGCGAATGCCGTCCGAATAGATCTGCGCGCCCAGCCGTTGGGTAATGACGTTCGTAAAATAGTCCTGGAAGTTCTTTGCCACACGCGACACAAACGCCACGCCCACGGCTGCGCCAAGCAGCAAGCTGACGCCACGGATAAACTCCGAGGTGGCGTACTGGCTGTACTTCGTCGCGTATTGATCGATGACATACCGGAAGATGAGCGGGTCCATCAGCGAAAAGATCTGGTTGATGGCGGCAAGCACGAGTGTCAGCACTACGAGTTGCCAGTACTGTTTGAGATAGGAATATAGAAGTTTCATCGAATACGGAGACCCTCACCCGGCGCTTCGCGCCACCCTCTCCCAGAGGGAGAGGAAAATCCCTCCTTTGCAAGGAGGAGATACCCTCTTCCCAGACGGAGAGGGAACAAGGCCAAGATTATCCCTCTCCCCCTGGGAGAGGGTGGCGCGAAGCGCCGGGTGAGGGTCTCGCATTTCCCCCTAAACCGTTCTTCCCCTCTCGCCCGAGGATTTCCGCGCCACCACTGCCTGAGCCGCGGCCAAACGTGCGATCGGCACGCGATAGGGCGAGCAACTGACGTAATCCAGACCGACCTGGTCGCAAAACTCGACCGAAGACGGATCACCACCGTGCTCACCGCAAATCCCGATTTTCAGGTTGTGCCTTGTCGCGCGGCCCCTTTCCACGCCCATCTTCATCAGTGCGCCCACACCCTCGCGATCCAGCTCCTGAAAGGGATCCGACGTCAGGATGCCTTTGGCCAGGTAGTCGCCAATGATCTTGCCCGAGTCGTCGCGCGAGAATCCAAATGCCGTCTGCGTCAGGTCGTTTGTGCCGAATGAGAAGAACTCGGCGGTCTGCGCAATCTGGTCTGCAACAATGACAGCCCGTGGCAGTTCGATCATCGTGCCGGTCATGTATTCCACCTTCACGCCGGTTGCTTTAAACACTTCCTGGGCCACGCGGTCAACGATCGCCTTCTGCTCCTGAAACTCCTTGGGCAAACCGACGAGGGGAATCATGATCTCCGGCTTGACGGTCTTTCCTGCCTTCTGGACCGTGCATGCCGCCTCGAAGATGGCGCGGCACTGCATTTCGGAAATCTCCGGATAGGTGATTCCAAGCCGGCAGCCGCGATGCCCGAGCATCGGATTGAACTCGTGCAGCGCTTCGACGCGCTGGAGCAGTTTTTCCTTCTCTTCAATCTCTTTTGCCGGACCGTTTTTCGCTCGCAGCGTCGCGATTTCCACCATCAGTTCTTCCCGTTTCGGAAGGAACTCATGCAACGGCGGATCCAGCAACCGGATCGTGACCGGCAGGCCGTCCATGGCACGGAACAAGCCCTCGAAGTCGGCTCGTTGGAATGGAAGGAGCTTGGCGAGTTCCTCGCGGCGCTCAGGCTCCGTGTTCGCCAGAATCATCTTTTGGACGTGCGGCAGCCGGTCTTCCGCAAAAAACATATGCTCGGTCCGGCACAGCCCGATTCCTTCAGCGCCGAACTTCCGAGCGACTTCGGCATCGCGAGGAACGTCGGCATTCGCGCGGATTCCCAGACGGCGGATCTTGTCGGCGATTGCCATGAATTCGGCAAAATCGCCGCTGGTGGGATCCGGATCGATTGTGGGAACTTCGCCTTCGAACACTTTCCCCGTGGAGCCTTCGAGCGTGATCCAGGCCCCTTCGCGGAGTTGCTTGCCACCGGCGGTGAGGACCTTATTTCTCTCATCGATTGAGATGGACTCTGCGCCGACCACGCAGCATTTTCCCATTCCACGGGCAACTACAGCCGCGTGGCTGGTCATTCCGCCGCGTGAAGTTAGAATTCCAACAGCGACCTCCATGCCGTGAATATCGTCGGGGACCGTTTCCTTGCGAACCAGCACGACACGGCCCTTCGGAGCCATCTCCACCGCATCGTCGGCTGAGAAGACGATCCTGCCGCTGACGGCGCCCGGCGACGCCGGCAGGCCCTGAGTAAGCTCCTTCACCTTTGCTTTAGGATCGAGAATGGGATGCAACAACTGTTCGAGCTGCGACGGTTCGACCCGCATGACCGCATCTTCGGGCGTGATCAACCCCTCGCGCACCATGTCTGCGGCGATCGTCACGGCTGCCTTGCCGGTGCGCTTGCCGTTTCGAGTCTGCAACATATACAGGCGTCCTTCCTGAATAGTGAACTCGAAATCCTGCATATCGCGATAGTGACGCTCGAGGCGATCGGTGATTTCGCGGAGCTGCCTGTAGCACTCGGGCATGACGCGTTCAAGCTCGCGAATGGGCGTCGGCGTGCGGATGCCGGCAACGACGTCTTCGCCTTGCGCGTTGATCAGAAACTCACCGTAGAATTCCTTTTCTCCAGTCGAGGGATTGCGCGTGAACCCCACGCCGGTGCCCGAAGTGTTACCCATGTTTCCGAACACCATGGTCTGCACGTTCACTGCGGTTCCCAGTGATTCGGAAATCTTGTTCATGCGCCGGTAATGAATCGCGCGAGGATTATTCCAGGAACCAAATACCGCGTTAATCGCGCCCAGAAGCTGCTGGCGAGGATCGTTCGGAAAGTCGGCCTTCGTCTTTTCCTTTACGAGGGCCTTGTACGCAAGGACTATCTCCTGTAACGCTGCAACAGGAATCTCCGTATCGAGCTTTGCGCTGGCCTTCTGTTTGATGTGATCGAAAATTTCGTCGAAGTCGCGCTTATTAATTTGAAGCACGACGTTTCCGTACATTTGAATGAAACGGCGATAGCTGTCCCACGCGAACCGGTCGTTGCCGGTGCGGGTGGCGAGCGCCTTGACGGTTATGTCGTTGAGGCCAAGGTTCAGGATGGTGTCCATCATGCCTGGCATCGAAAATTTCGCGCCCGAACGGACGGAGACGAGCAGCGGACGGTCGGTCGATCCCAGCTTCTGCTCGGTGAGCCCCTCGAGCCGCGCCAGGGCTTCATCGATCTGTCGCTGGATATCTTCACCAAGCCTGCCGTTGTTCTCGTAGAAGATTCGACAGACCTCCGTGCTGATCGTGAACCCCGGTGGAACAGGAAGTCCGGCATTCGTCATTTCTGCCAGACCCGCGCCTTTGCCGCCCAGCGTGTCTTTCATGCCGCCTTTGCCGTCGGCCTTGCCGCCGCCAAAAAAATAAACGTATATCTGCATAATTTTCGATTCTCCTATCGCGAATGACGCCAATAACGCCAATCCTCGTTCGCGTCATTGGCGTAATTCGCGGCTAGACTATCGTTCCGAATAATGCCGAATCCAGTATTCGTTCAGTTCGTGCAGGTTTCTCACGGCGCGATCCACTCCGCCGCCGTCACCATCGAGCGGGTTTTTCAGTATCCACCACACCAATTCGACGACTTCCCCCAGAAGCCCGGTTGCGTTTCGATGGTCGCAGCCGCTACAGAGCACCGCCTGAAGGCCGGGCGCCAGAAAACGCTCATCCCCGGCTTCAAGCCTTTTTGCACAGGCGGAACAGACAAACAAATCCGGAAAGACACCCGCCAGCCGCAGCATCCAGACTTCGAAGTAACAGGCAGCGAATTCGATCGGACATCCCTGCTCCAGAGCTCGAGCGGTCACGCGTACCAACCGGAAAACCGCATCTTGCGGTTCGTGCTCCGGAAGAAATCGATCGACCAACTCGATCAGGCGCCCGGCGCAAACGGCCCGATCGTAGTCCTGGAATAGCTTCATCGGCGAATCCAGGAGGTCGGCCGACTGGATTCGCACCAGATCCCGGTTTTCCTTCTCGAAAAACTGAATTCGGGAATGCGCCATTGGCTCCAGCGACGCGCCGAACCGATTTGTCATCTTGCGGGCGCCGTTGGCCACGCCCCGGAGCTTTCCGTGATCGCGGCTGAAAAATGCGACGATCCGATCGGCCTCTCCGAGCGGGTACGTCTTCAATATAATCGAGTCGCTCTGATGGAGAGGCATACTGGGTTTTCCGTAAGCTTGCAACTTAGCATGCCTGATGGACGCGATGCCACACAACACTGATGTCGTCGGTCTTGGCCTCAACGCCATGGACACGATCTGCGTCGTGCCACGGTTTCCAAGGCCGAACACCAAGACCCACCTCCGCGAGGTCCGCGTGGAGCCTGGGGGACAGGTCGCTACCGCACTCGCAACCTGCACAAGACTCGGATTGAGGGCGCGGTATATCGGCTCTGTGGGAACCGACGACTGGGGAAAAGCTCAACTGGCCAGCCTTCGTGCGGAGAATCTCGATCTTCACGTGCGCGAAGTCGAAGACGCCGGCAGCCAGGTCGCGATCATCCTTCTTGAAGAGGGCGTCGGCGAGAGAACGATTCTCTGGCGCCGTGATCTGCGGTTGAACTACCCCGTCGAGGACTTGCGCCGGGAGATGATCCACGGCGGCCGAATCCTCCACCTCGATGGCTGCGATTCCGCCGCAGCGCTCCAAGCTGCACGATGGGCGAAGGAAGCGGGCATGCCGGTCGTCATCGATATCGATGAAGTGTACGACGAATCCACGCATGAATTGCTGCGGATGGTGGACTACCTGATCGCCAGCTCGGACTTTGCGGAGGATCCACGCGAACTCGCGGACCGATACGGCTGCCCGGTGATCGGAATCACTCGCGGCGCTGACGGAGCGGTTTTCGTAAATCGCGGCCAGTTGATGAAGTCCACCGCCTTCAAAGTCCCCGTTGCCGACACCACGGGAGCGGGCGATGTTTTCCATGGCGCGTTCATTTACGCCTTGCTTCAGAACTGGCCCCTTGAAGATGTGATCCGGTTCGCCCACGCCGTCGCCGGGATGAAATGCATGCACATCGGCGCCCGCCGCGGCATCCCGACGATTTCGGAAGTTCGCGCGTTTCTAAAGATGCACGCGCCCGACTGGGGTCCATGACCGTCACCGATCTCGCTATTTTAGGCGCAGCGATTGCTGGAAGCCATGGATGGGATTATGATCGCGCTGAGAGGCAACCATGGCTCGACCACCCGCAATAGAACCAGATACGGTTCTTCGGCTCACCTTGAACCTGAGTTCTGTCGGCCTGACGGATGATCAATTTTTCCGGCTTTGTAGCGACAATCGCGATCTTCGAATCGAAATGACCGCGCAGAAAGAACTGATCATCATGTCACCTACCAAACCCGAGACTGGGCGGAAAAACGCCAGGATCACTCAGCGGCTGGCGAATTGGGCGGAACAAGACGGCACAGGAGAGTGCTTTGACTCCTCGACGGAGTTGACGCTGCCGAATGGCGCAAAGCGTTCGCCCGACGCTTCATGGATACCAAAGAGCAAATGGAATCAGTTATCGGAAGAAGAGAAAAATAAGTTCAGCGAGATCTGTCCTGATTTCGTAATCGAGTTGCGATCGCCTTCCGACCGGCTCATCAATGTTGAAGCAAAGATGGAGGAATACGTCGCTAACGGCTCGAAGCTCGGATGGCTCCTCGATCCGATCGCGAATCGTGCAACCATTTACCGTCCTGGCCAGGCCCCGGAACGCATCGGCAATCCAACTATACTCAGTGGGGATCCCATCCTGCCCGGCTTCAAGTTCAATTTCAAAGAAATCCTCTGAGAAGGGAACAACCTACAGTCTCATTGACGCAATCGATTTCAAGCCGGGAAAGTTCTCGTCCGTATTCACTCAGGCTAATCCGACCGCATGGTATATTCCGGCTTTTGCACAAGAGGAGGGATTGATGGCGGGAGCCACGATGGACAAGATCGTCTCGCTTTGCAAACGGCGGGGGTTTCTCTTCCAGGGCAGCGAACTTTATGGTGGGCTACAGGGAACGTGGGACTACGGGCCGATGGGCGTCGAGCTCAAGAACAACGTCAAGCGGGCGTGGTGGCGCGCAAACGTTTACGAGCGCGATGACATGGAAGGTCTTGACGCGTCGATCCTGATGAACCGTCTGGTCCTGAGGTACTCCGGCCACGAGGCCACTTTCTCCGATCCGCTCGTGGATTGCCGCAAGTGCAAGAAACGCTTTCGGGCCGATCAAATCGATCCGACCGAAAAGTGTCCTGAAGGCGGCGCGCATAACCTCACCGAGCCGCGTCCGTTCAACCTCATGTTCAAGACGACGGTGGGCCCCATCGAGGACGAGGACAATATTGCTTATCTGCGGCCGGAAACGGCGCAAGGCATTTTCGTCAACTTCAAGAACGTCCTCGACTCGACGAACCGGAAATTGCCGTTTGGCATCGCTCAAATCGGTAAGGCGTACCGCAACGAGATCACGCCGAAGAACTTCATCTTCCGCGTACGCGAATTCGAGCAGATGGAAATCGAGTATTTCGTCATGCCCGGCACTGACGAAGAGTGGCACAAACGCTGGATCGCGGACCGCGTCGCTTGGTATCACCAATACGGCATTCGGCCCGGGAACCTCCGGCAGTTCGTCCAGCCGCCTGAGGAGCTGTCGCACTACTCGAAGGCAACCACCGATCTCCTCTATCGCTTTTTTCCCGAGCGCGACGAGAGTAAGCAGTTCGACGAGGTTGAGGGCATCGCCAACCGCACCGACTACGACTTGACCTGCCATACCAAAGGCGGAAAGACCGCCTTCAAGGATGGATCGTTCCTCCCGAACGAGCACGCGGTTTTGAAGCAGATTTACTTCGACCAACCGACAAACACGCACCTGACACCCTTCGCCATTGAACCTTCCGGAGGCGTAGACCGCATCACGCTCGCATTTCTGATGGATGCCTACGAGGAGGAGCAGACGACCGAGGGCAAGGAGCGCACCGTTCTGCACCTGCATCCCGATCTTGCTCCAGTGAAGGTTGCCGTAATCCCTCTCGCGCGCAACAAGCCGAACATGGTCGAAATGGCGAAGCGCATCAAGCGTGACCTGCAGACCACCGGAAAGCTCCGGACACTTTTCGATGACAGCGGCAATATTGGAAAGTGTTATGCCCGGCAGGACGAGATTGGAACGCCCTTTTGTGTGACCGTCGACCACCAGTCGCTCGAAGACCAGCAGGTGACCGTCCGTCACCGCGACACCATGCTGCAGGACCGTATCTCCGTCGATGCGCTTGACCGGTATGTGGAAGAGCGGCTGGGATAGCGGTCGCGAGTCGGAGTTTCGTATCCGCGTTGTGCGGTGCTAAAGTCGAGGTTGTACAGAGCGTCGGTGGATTGTTCGTAAAGCTGCTTCGGGTCCGCGGCGTCTGACGATTGAACCAGCCCCGTCAACCAAAGCGATCACGCAGCAGAATGCACATCGCGAAAACATGATTCCCTTCAGAGATAACATTCCGTCGCGTTCATTTCCAATCATGACGATCTCCATAATCCTGGTCAATGTACTGGTGTTCTTCTATGAAATCTCGCTCGGCCGGGCGGTGGAACCGCTGATCGAGCAATATGGCCTTACGCCGGCGGCCGTGTTCGCGTGGCCTGGATCGGACATCCCGTTAGTGGCGATCGCTTTGCCGTTCTTGACGTCGATGTTCCTGCATGGGGGCTGGCTGCATCTGATCGGGAACATGTGGTACCTCTGGATTTTCGGAGATAACATCGAAGATCGGCTCGGTCACAGCGCATTCGTCGTATTTTATCTGCTCAGTGGCCTCGGCGCAGGCATCGTCCACACCGTCCTGACTCCAGAAACGGTGGTCCCGAGCGTTGGCGCCAGCGGCGCCATTGCCGGAGTGTTGGGCGCATATCTGGTCTCATACCCGCTCGCGCGGGTTCTGACACTCGTTCCCATCTTCTTTTTCATTCAGATCATTGAAATTCCTGCCGTGATCGTGCTGGGTTTCTGGTTCTTCATGCAATTCCTCTACGGAACAGCGTCACTGGCGTCGGCGAGCGCCACCAACGCAGGCGGCGTCGCCTGGTGGGCCCACGTCGGTGGATTCGTGATCGGAATGGTGCTCATCGGCCTGTTCCCACGCAAAGACCGCCAGCGTTATGACTACTACCCCCGAACTTAGACGCGTTTTCAAAGCGCACGTGATGAATCCGCTCGCCCCGGACCGTCTCGAGTTCTACGATCCGGGTTACCTGGTCGTCGCCGGTGAGAAGGTGGAAAGGTTATCGCGTGAAGATCCGCGCGGGGAATTCCCTTTCGCCGGATTCATCGACCTGGGTCATAAAGTCATCCTGCCGGGTCTCGTCGACACTCACGTACACCTGCCACAGTTCGCGATCACTGGCATCGGCGCCGGCGAGCTCCTGGCGTGGCTCAACACGTACACCTATCCGGAAGAAGCGCGATTCGCCGATCCGGAGTATGCCGCGAAGGTATCAGAAATGTTCTTTGACGAGATGCTCGCCAATGGAACCACAGCGGCGGTTGTGTATTCATCCGTCCACGAACAAGCGGCCGACATCGCGTTCTCTGCCGCACGAGCCAGAGGTTTGCGCGCATTCATCGGCAAAGTCATGATGGATCAGAATTCTCCTGCAACCCTTCAGGAGACGGCGGCCGGCTCGATCGCAGCCAGTGTGCGATTGTTTGAAAAATGGGATGGAGCCGATGGCGGCCGTTTGCGATACATCTTCACGCCGCGATACGCAGCGTCCTGCTCGATGGATCTCATGAAGAGCGTTGGCCGGATCGCGCGTGAACGCGGCGCATTCGTCCAGTCTCATTTGAGCGAAAACAGGGATGAGGTCGAATGGGTGCGAAGCCTGTTCCCCGATTGTGCGTCATACACGGCGGTATATGACTCGGCGGGACTACTCGGCGAGCATTCGGTCATGGCTCACTGTATTCATCTTTCTGCGGAAGAAATCGCCCTGCTCGCCGGTCGAAAGACGAAGGTCGCGTTTTGTCCCTATTCCAACCGAACGCTCCGCAGCGGCACAATGCCGTACCACAAGCTTCGAGATGCCGGCCTTCACATCGCGCTCGGCACGGATGTCGCAGGAGGTCCATCGCTTTCCATGCTCCGGCAGATGGGCGAAGCTGTTACTGCTGCCGCCATCACACTTACCGAAGCCCTGTATCTCGCGACGCTCGGTGGCGCAGGTGTGCTCGGCCTTTCGGACCATATCGGAAACTTCGATCCGGGCAAAGACGCCGACTTCATCGTGGTCCAGCCGGACAGTGACCAGAACGCGGACCAGATCCTTGACCATCTCTGTTTCCACGCCAGCAAAGAAAATATTGCCGAGGTTTACCTCCGGGGCCGGCGGGTGTATTTTAGGAACCCATGAAGTGCGAGGATTTTCTGGACACGGGGGCATTGAAAACAACTGAAGGGAAGGCCGAAGTCCCCTCCTTGGACAAGGAGGGGTGGCTGCGCCCATTAAGAAAATGCCGCGAAGCCTCCTTAGCGGGCGCAGACGGGGTGGTTGGTTCAAGCCACCGATTATCGGAAGTTGAACGAACCACCCCGTTCTTCGCGCCGCGCCTCCAAAGGAACGGGACCATTTACTTGATGGCACGGCCACTCCTCCTTTGCCAAGGAGGGGAGTCTGCTCCGCCCAAGAGTTCAGCAAGATTAAATGCGTCTTCTGGCGCCGCTTCGGGGCTAGCCTTCGATCCGCCATCTTACTGTGCCTTCTCATCTGTGTATTGATCCAACCCTCCTACGCCGCCGACAAATGGCTGAGCGTCCGCTTCAAAGACTTCCTGGTCATCGGCAACGCGAACGAGCCGGATATCCGGCGGGTCGGCCGCTATCTGGAAGAGTTTCGGTCCGCATTTGCGATGATGTTTCCGAAGGTGGAACAAACGTCGTCGGTTCCCACAACCATCGTCGTCTTCAAGAATGACGAATCCTTCGTCCCCTACAAGCCGGTTTATGACGGAAAACCGGCCAATGCCGTCGCCTACTTTCAGCCTGGGGAGGATGTGAACTATATCGCGGTCTCGCCGGCCTTGAGTTCGCCGTCCGTCATTTTCCATGAGTACGTGCATTTCCTGACACGAGAAGGTTCAGGCGCTCTACCCATTTGGGCGCGCGAAGGATTGGCCGAGTGCTACGGCACCTTCGAGATGAACGGCAGGCAGAACGAATTCACGTTGGGACGCGCGCCGGAGACCCACATTGCCACTCTCACCGAGAAGCCGTTCCTTCCTTTGAAAACGCTTTTTGCAGTGGACTCCGGTTCCCCTTACTACAACGAAGCAGCAAAGCAAGGAATTTTCTACGCCGAGTCATGGGCGCTCACGCATTACTTGATACTGGGCGCGGAGGGGAAACGTCGTTCTCAGTTTGTCCAATTCCTGACGTTGCTCGGTAGGGGAGATCCCGTCGAGGACAGCTTTGCCGAAGCATTTCAAACCGACTACGGCACGCTCGAAGACGAACTGCGCGATTATGTTCGCAAGCGCAGCACATGGCCCATGTTGAAGGTCGCAGCGCGGGAGACGATTCAGGTGGATGCCCGGTCGCTAAAGACGACGACACTTTCCGAGGCAGAATCCGAGTACTACCTCGGTGACTTGCTTCTTCACATCAACCGCCTCGGCGACTCCGAAACACATCTGCAAAATGCAATTTCCAAAGATCCTAATTTGATCCCGGCTCAGGCATCATTCGGCATACTCCGGGTCCGGCAGAGAAATTACGACGAGGCCGTAACGCTGCTAAAGAAGGCTGTGGAGTCCGACGCAAAGAATCACATCACGAATTTTTATTACGCCTACGTCCTCGAGCGTTTCGAGAATGAAGGAGCAACAGCTCCCGCCACCGACTTCAGCACGCGTTACGAATTGATGCGGACCTACGCGAAAAAATCCATTGAATTGGCGCCGCGTTTTGTCGAGGCCTACGCGTTGTTGGGCCGGGTCAACCTGCTCGCCGGCGAAAACCTCGATGAATCGGAAACGCTGCTCAAAAAAGCCGTGTCCATTGCCCCCGGACGGCATGACCTGCACCTGCTGCTTGCGCAAACGTATTTGCGCGCGGATAAGACGGCGGACGGGAGAGCCCTGCTGTCGAATCTGGAGCGTATCGCCTCAGATCCCGAGATACGCCGCAGAGCGACGGCTTTGCTCGATCAGACGGAGCCGAGGCAGGCTATATTCACCGAGATCCTTCCAGAGAAGCCGGCAGAAAGCGTAAAGGAACAACCAACCGAAATCCGGCAACCTTTGCCGCCACCGCCGCCTTCAGGCTCGCGAGAAACTGTCCTCGAACCGGTGACGCCGGTTGAACCGGCCGTCCAGGGGGAAAAGGTCACCGGGCTTCTCATCCTTCTCGAATGCACGAATGGTTTGACGTTGCGCGTCCGCAGCGACAAAGGTACCGCGGATTTCCATTCTTCTGAGCCCTCGAAGATCCAATTCCTCAGCTACACCGCCGCCGTCTCCGACAACATCGCCTGCGGCCCACGCAATCCGGGCACGCCGGTTTCTATCACGTACCGGCCGGCCGCCAGCGGTCCGGGCGAACCTCTGGTCGTGGAGTTCCTCGAAAAGAAATAAACACCAAACCACAAAGTGACCGGCTTTGCCCAATAATTCGGGCACGATCGCTGAGGATATTGCGGATCTTTGTTGGGTAGTGGCGATCGGCGATGGCCGGTCTCCGATTTTGGAAGCGCTGGTGCCCAAGTAGCGGCTATGAGTACACCGGGAATCCAAGGCTCAGGCGCTGCAGAAACGTTTTGGGGCGGAAATCTGACGAATTGTGCCGCATCATCGGAGCGATCGGCCATCGCCGATCGCCACTACCCAACAAAGATCCGCAATATCCTTAGCGATAGTCCCCGAATTCCGAATTATTGGGCAAAGCCCCCCTGACCCCTGCCTGCCCCTGACCCCTGGCTGGTAATGGTGCATTGGGTGTTGCTGGATCACAAATGTCAAATGTTGGGATGTCCCATGAACGATGTCATATGTAGCTGTCAAATGACTCAACTACCAAATGACCAGATAGTTCAATTGGGTTATTGGGTCGTTGGGTAATTACGTCGTTTGACAAGTGCATATGACATCG
>WNGK01001839.1_pt1 | contig 22873 bp, 17 predicted proteins | sample 5400601 | NCBI WGS metagenome assembly WNGK01 (sample SAMN13153376, study PRJNA577476) | soil metagenome | isolation source: 60 cm soil or saprolite under Garry oak tree replicate 1 | place: USA:California | collected 2016-06-15
GTTCGTTGCTGCACATACGTGCAGCAACGCATCGTTGTCCATAATCAAGAAAGAAGGGTCAATGAAACGCGTGCTTACTGAGCAGAGTGGAACGCGCACAACGGGTACGCGCTCCACCAGCGTCGATGCCGGAGCACTGGCGCAAGAACTACGTAGCATCATTCGCGGAGAGGTACGCTTCGATGATGGTAGCCGCGCCCTCTATGCAACAGACAGCTCCAATTATCGGCAGGTTCCCATTGGAGTCGTCATTCCCAGAGACGTCGAGGACGTGGTTTCGACCATCGCTGCCTGTTATCGCTTTGGCGCGCCCATTCTCGCGCGTGGTGGCGGGACGAGTCTGGCGGGCCAATGCTGTAATGTCGCGGTCGTGCTCGATTTCTCGAAATATATGAACAACATCCTCGCAATCGACTCGGCTAACAAGGTGGCGCGCGTGCAGCCGGGCATCGTTCTTGATCACCTGCGCACTGCGGCAGAGCGCTATCATCTGACATTTGGACCCGATCCGGCAACGCATTCCCAGTGTACGCTGGGAGGTATGATCGGCAATAACTCTTGCGGCACCCACTCTATCATGGCAGGTATGACGAGCGAAAACATAGAGGAACTGGAAATCCTCACATTTGATGGTCTGCGCATGCGTGTAGCTAGCACCAGCGACGAAGAAATCGCACGTATCATCGGCGAGGGCGGTCGACGCGGCGAGATTTACGCCGGGCTCAAGGCGCTGCGGGACAAATATGCCAATGTAATCCGCACGCGCTTCCCCAATCTTCCCCGCCGTGTCTCGGGCTACAACCTGGATCAATTGCTGCCGGAAAATGGCTTTCATGTTGCGCGGGCGTTGGTCGGTACCGAAGGCACCTGCGTCACTGTGCTGGAGGCAACGACACGCCTGGTGCACAGTCCGCCTGTCCGTTCGCTGCTGGTGCTCGGTTATACCGACGCTTACCTTGCAGCCGATCACGTCCCACAAATCATGGCACACGGGCCGATCGGCTTAGAAGGCTTCGATAGGCGTCTTGTTGAGAATATGAGGAAGAAGCATCTCCAACTGGACAATATCGCGCTGCTGCCAGAGGGTGGAGGCTGGCTCCTGGTCGAATTTGGCGGCGAAACCAGGCAAGAAGCTGAAGATCGCGCCCACGTGTTGGCGGAAGAATTAAGGCGCGCAATGAAGGCGCCTTCTATGAAGCTCTGCACTGAACCACAGGAGGCGGCGAGGATCTGGTCCGTGCGTGAAACGGGCCTGGGAGCCTCCGTTTTTGTACCTGGCGAGCCTCACGGCTGGGAGGGCTGGGAAGACGCGGCTGTGCCACCTGCGCAGCTGGGTAGTTACCTGCGAGACCTGTGGAAGCTGATGGATCGCTATGGCTATATTTCTGCTATGTATGGACATTTTGGCCAGGGCTGCGTTCATACACGCATCAACTTCGATCTGACCACGAGCAATGGTATCAAGAAATTCCGCTCTTTCATGGAGGAAGCCGCAGATATCGTGGTGGGATACGGGGGTTCAATTTCGGGAGAGCATGGCGATGGTCAATCGCGTGCCGAGTTGCTCCCGAAAATGTATGGCCCCGAGCTTGTTCAGGCTTTCCGCGAGTTCAAGACCATCTGGGACCCCGACAAGAGGATGAATCCTGGCAAGGTGGTTGATCCGTATCGTATGGATGAGAACTTGCGCCTGGGTACTGCATACAATCCACCTCAGCTCAGGACACATTTCAAGTTCCCTGATGACCACGGAAGCTTTTCCACCGCGACATTACGCTGCGTTGGCGTTGGCAAATGCCGCAGGACAGAAGGTGGCACCATGTGCCCCAGCTATATGGTAACGCGCGAAGAAGAGCATTCAACCCGTGGGCGGGCGCGTTTGCTTTTTGAGATGCTACAAAGCGACCCTCTAAAGAGCAATTGGCGCAGCGAGTCGGTGAAGGAGGCGTTGGATCTGTGTCTGGCCTGTAAAGGTTGCAAGGGGGACTGCCCCGTCAACGTTGACATGGCGACCTACAAGGCCGAATTCCTCTCCCACTACTACCAGGGTAGGCTTCGCCGTCGGAGTTCCTATACGATGGGTCTAATTTACTGGTGGGCCAGGGTTGCCTCCCGTATGCCGGGCATAGCGAATTTTTTCACTCATGCGCCGCTCTTCAATAATGTAGCTAAGCTTATGGCAGGTGTGGCTCCCCAGCGAGAGATGCCGGTTTTCGCTCCCCAGCCCTTCAAAGAATGGTTCCACAAGCGAGGTTCGCGCAATACAGGTCGACCACGGGTAATCTTATGGCCTGATACCTTTAACAACTATCTTCACCCTGAGACGGCTAAGGCAGCAGTAGAGGTACTTGAAGCTGCCGGGTACCAGGTCGAAGTCCCTGAGCAATCCTTGTGCTGCGGGCGACCACTCTATGACCATGGCATGCTCACTACCGCCAAATGGCTGCTGCACCAGATTCTTGAGACACTGGGACCACAAATCGCAGAAGGTGTTCCCATTGTTGGCCTGGAGCCAAGCTGTGTAGCAGTCTTCCGCGATGAACTGCTCAATTTCTTTCCCAACGATGAAAACGCCTGGCGGCTCAGCAAGCAAACCTTCCTGCTGAGTGAATTTCTTGCAACGAAAGTACCGGATTTCCACCCTCCTAAACTGCATCGCAAGGCGCTGGTGCACGGACACTGTCATCAGAAGGCTGTCATGCGTATGAAGGCCGATGAGGAGGTCCTCAAAAAGCTTGGCCTGGATTTCGAGATACTGGATTCGGGTTGTTGCGGTATGGCAGGCGCTTTCGGTTTCGAGAAAGAACATTACGATGTATCGATCAAATGCGGCGAACGAGTTTTGCTGCCCGCCGTGCGCAGCGCTGCAAGTGATACACTGATTATTGCAAATGGTTTCAGTTGTCAGGAGCAGATTGCCCAGACGACAGAGCGCCGCGCGCTGCACCTGGCGCAGGTTATTCAGATGGCTATGCACGAGGGTGATAGTGAAACAGCAGGAGCGTTCCCCGAAACGAAATATGTGACGCAAGCTGCGCACCGTTCATTGTCCAGCATGCCAATCGCCCTTGGCGCAGGTGCTGTCCTCCTTATCGGCGCTGCCGTGATGTGGATGTTGAGAAAGAGAAAGTGGCGATGAATATTTCACTCTTTATCACTTGCTTCAACGACACCCTCTTTCCAGAGGCCGGGCAAGCAATGGTGCATCTACTCGAGCGCCTCGGACACACGGTCGATTTCCCGGAGGAGCAGACGTGCTGCGGGCAAATGCACTACAACACCGGTTACCAGCGAGAGGCCATGACACTCATCCGGCGCTTTGTGAACATCTTCAGCCAAGCCGAGGTCGTTGTGGCTCCCTCGGCCTCCTGTGTCGGCATGGTGCGCGATATCTACCCACGCGCAGCAGAACAATTCGGCGACCATCAACTCGCGGCAGAGATAGCGGCCCTGATGCCGCGCGTCTATGAGCTGACCGAGTTCCTCGTTCATCGCCTCGGCCTGGAAGACGTAGGCGCGTATTATCCCCACCGCGTCACCTACCACCCGACATGTCACTCGCTGCGCTTCCTACACGTAGGTGATGCTCCCCTGCGCTTGCTGCGAGCGGTACGCGGTATCGACCTGGTAGAACTGCCAGAAGCCGAAGAGTGCTGCGGCTTTGGTGGTACATTTGCCCTCAAGAATGCAGACACTTCGATGGCTATGCTCAGCGATAAGTTGCGCAATATCCTGGATACAGGCGCCGAAATTTGTGCTGCAGCGGACAACTCCTGCCTGATGCATATCGGAGGCGCTCTTCACCGTCAGCGTGCTGGCGTGCGAACGGTTCACATTGCCGAAATATTGGCATCTACTGAGGAAAGGAGCCTTGTGTGAGCGAAACTCTCTCCCCTAAACAGGCAACGCACCCACTGCCAACGTTTCAAGTCTCAGCGAAACAGGCGCTTGCCAACACCCAGCTACGCCGCAATCTGTACAAGGCAACCCACACCATTCGCGCCAAACGCGAGCAGGTCGTCGGTGAAATGCCAGATTGGCAGGAACTTCGGGAGGCGGGCCGGGCGCTCAAAGAGCGAGTACTGCGCCATCTCGATACCTACCTGTTGGAACTTGAAGCCTCGGTGCAGCGAGCTGGCGGTCATATCCATTGGGCGCGTGATGCGGAAGAAGCCAATGCGATCATTACGCGGATAGCGGCCGATCACGGAGCGCGCGAAGTCATCAAGGTAAAGTCGCTCACAACCGATGAGATCGGGCTCAATCGGGCGCTGGCAGCCAACGGCATCAATGCTATCGAAACCGATCTGGCCGAGCTGATTATCCAGTTGGCGGGCGAAAGCTCTTCACATATTCTCGTTCCCGCGATACATAAGAACCGTGCGGAGATTCGCGAACTGTTCTTGAGCAAGTTAGAGGTAGACAGCCTCACCGACGCGCCAAATGAACTCGCCAATGCAGCACGCGCTCACCTGCGCCGCAAGTTTCTCTCCACCCCGGTTGCTATTAGCGGCGTGAATTTCGCTGTGGCCGAGACAGGCACAGTCTGTGTAGTCGAGTCAGAGGGCAACGGGCGTATGTGTGTGACGCTTCCGCGCGTCCTGATCTCGGTGATGGGCGTTGAGAAGGTTATCCCCTCCTGGCAAGACTTGGAAGTGTTCCTGCAGCTTCTGCCGCGTTCCTCTACCGGTGAGCGAATGAATCCTTATACCTCGCTCTGGACTGGCGTCAGCCAGGGCGATGGACCGCAGGAGTTCCATCTCGTGCTGCTCGATAATGGCCGCACACAGGTACTCACCGATACCGTTGGCCGCCAGTCGCTCAACTGTATTCGTTGCAGCGCCTGTTTGAACATCTGCCCCGTCTACGAACGCGTCGGGGGACACGCCTACAACTCGGTCTATCCCGGACCTATTGGCGCTATTCTGACACCCCAGCTTGTGGGTATAGAGAATGCCAGCACGCTACCTTACGCCTCCTCGCTCTGTGGCGCCTGCTACGAGGTCTGCCCTGTCAAAATTAACATTCCAGAAGTCCTTATTTACCTGCGTGGGCGCGCGGTGCGCTATAAGCAGCGTAGCAGAAGTCTGCGTACTCGTCTAAATCCTGAAAGCGTAGCAATGAGACTCATGGCGCGCACCTTTGCCAGCCGCAAGCTCTATGAACAGGCTCAGCGGCTCGCCCAGCTGGGACAGTTGCCATTTCAGCATGGAGACGTGATTGATGCGCTTCCCGGGCCAATGGGAAGGTGGACTGCCATGCGTGATCTCCGGCCAGTGCCCAGGCAAAGCTTTCGCGATTGGTGGCGTTCTCGCCAGGCCGCGCACGATGCAAGCGAGGAGGTACGCTCATGAATACCGAAGGACCCGCGCGTGAAGCGATACTAAACCACATCCGCCTGGCGCTCCAGGATGTTCCCGCGCAGGAACAGCCCGATGTGGTCGTAGTTGCGCGTGACTACCGCCGTAGTGAGTCTGCACCGCGCGAAGAGGTTATCGAGCGCTTCGTCGAGCGGGTCGCTGAATACAAGGTCACAGTGCAATGCGTCGAGGAGACCTCGCTTCAGGAAGCCATCGCCAGCGCTTGTGCGGCGCATCGTGTCCGCCGCCTGGTTATACCTCCTGATCTACCTGAGTCCTGGTTGCCCGGTGGCGTTGAGCTGTTGCAGGATGGTGATGCGCTCACGTACGAGCAACTTGATACCAGCGATGGCGTGCTCACAGGTTGTGCGCTTGGAATAGCCCAGACGGGTACAATTGTATTGAATGGTGGCACACATCAGGGGCGGCGTGTTATCACGCTGCTGCCAGATTACCATCTCTGTGTTGTGTACGAAGATCAAATCGTGAATCTTGTACCTGAAGCTATTGCGCGCCTGGGTGATGCAGTTCTTCGTCACAGGAGACCCATTACATTCATTTCTGGCCCATCCGCCACTTCAGATATCGAGCTGAATCGTGTAGAGGGTGTTCATGGACCGCGTACCCTGGATGTGCTTGTGGTGTGCGCCCACTTTCGCCCCCCTGATGAACGGTCATCTTTGCGTCAAGTATGATCGTTTCCCCATCATGAATATGTTCAGCTGCACACGGTCCATTGGACCGTTTATTTTCTGCGTATTCATTCAGTCGTCACAAATGTTAAAAAATCATTATAATTAATAGTAATCAAGTTCAACCATAATTTATCACACTTATCAAACGGCTTTGATAAAACTCCGAAGGAGTGGAAGGGAGGTATTCACTTTTATTGTCGTAGTAATCTTTAGTCGGAACGTCGTTTATATGTACTATTTTCAAGAAGGAACTTGAGATGGAAGACACAGAACTCGGGAATAAATCTCTTAGCCGCCGTGAATTTCTCGCTGGAACAGCTGCCGTTCTCGCTGGAGGTAGCCTCCTGGCTGCATGTGGAGGCAGCACCTCAACTCCCGGCTCTAGCCCCACGAACTACACGTTCGTACTGATACAGGGCGTCAAGGGCGACCCTTTCTACGTCACTATGCAGAAAGGTGCGCAGGCGATGGCGGATAAACTAGGGGTGAAGCTCCTCGTCGATGGACCTGCTCAGTTCAGCGCTACCCTCCAGGCGCCTATTGTCGATGCCTACATCGCAAAGAAGGTCGACGTGATGATCATCGCGGCTTGCGATAAGCAAGCGATGATCGCGCCATTGCAGCGTGCGAATGACGCGGGCATCAAGGTCATTTCTGTCGATACCTTTATTGGCAATGGCGACTATACAAGTGGTCCTGTGACCTTCCCGCTGTCCTACATCGGCTCTGATAATGTCCAGGGTGGAATGATCGCCGGGCAGGCCCTCATCAAATCCATCGGCAATAAAGGCGGCATTTACATTGAAAATGTGACTCCTGGCATCAGTACCACTGATCAGCGGCAACAGGGATGCGAACAGGCGATTAAAGCTACGAATGGGGCGGTGACGCTTGTTGGCTCGAATTATGACAACGATAGCGCTGCAACCGCCTCACAGCAAGTCTCGGCCTTGTTATCCAGCAGTAAGGGAACAAAAGTCAATGGCATCTTTGGCACCAACCTGTTCAGTGCGGAGGGATCAGCCCAGGCCGTCAAGAATGCCAATAAGCAGGGACAGATCAAGATCGCGAATTTTGATGCGCCCCAGCAGGCTATCGTTGACCTCAATAACGGCGTGGTCGACCTGGTCATTGCTCAGAAACCGTCTGATATGGGTAGCACCGCCGTTCAATACGGAGTATACGCTCTGACTGGTAAAACCAGTTCCATTCAGAAACGTGTTGCCACAGGCTATGTTGTCATCGACAAGACCAATGTGAACGATCCAGCCTCGCAGGCCGCCATCTACAAGAGTAGCTAGCAAGCAGGCCGGTGGCTTCTTGCCACCGGCACGGGAGAAATCTATGAAAGTGTCTGATGCGGCAACACCGTCTGCAAACCAGAGCCAGCCGGGGAAGACAGCTCTGAGACCACTTGATATCGTAAGTAGGGGATGGTCCTGGCTGTTCCTGCTCCTGCTGATTATCTTCTTCTCGATCACCGGACAAGGCTTCCTGAACATCTTTAACTTCCAGACTATAGGGGCAGACATGTCGCTGGTGTTGATTATGGCATTGGGTCAGACCTTCGTCATTCTCTCAGGAGGTATCGACCTCTCGGTGGGCTTTGTGATGGGCATGGCGTCAGTCGCCTCGGCCCTGGTTATGAGCCGTATAGGGGGTAGCGCACCACTGTTAGTTGTGGTGCTGGCCGGCCTGGCTGTCGGACTGGGCGTTGGCCTCATTCCCGGCCTGGTGAACGGTTTGGTCATTGCCCGACTGCGTGTGCCGCCCTTCATCGTCACGCTGGGTATGTACGGTATTGCTCGTGGTGCAGGCTTTATTCTCTCCGGTGGACAACCCGTCAGCGTACAGACGAATGGCATCGGCCAGATCGGCAACGGATACCTGCTGTACCTCCTGCCCGATGGACGTTTGAGCTTCTTCCACCTGCCCTCAAATCTACAGGGTGTACGCCCCAGTCAGATTGTTCAACTGCTGCCCTTTCCCTTGATTCTCCTGGTCATTGTGGTCCTTATCTGTGCCTGGCTGCTCTCGCAGACGCGCTTTGGCAGACATACGTACGCTGTTGGTGGGAGCGAAGAGGCTTCGCGCCGCGCGGGTATCCCCGTTGCTCGTCATACCATTCTGATCTATATGCTTTCGGCGCTCCTGGCATCCCTGGCGGGTGTGCTCTACACAATGCGCTTCAGCAACGGGGCCGCAGATGTGGGTGATCCACTCCTGCTCACCTCCATTGCGGCGGTGATTATCGGCGGCGCCTCGCTCTTCGGTGGCGAGGGAACCGTCCTCGGCACAGTGATAGGCGCACTGATTATCGCGATCATCCAGAATGGCCTGATCTTTTTGGGAATTAATCCGTTCTGGCAGTTCATTGCCGTAGGCGCGGTGATTATCCTGGCTGTTCTTGTTGATCAGGCGAAAAAGCAGCTGGTTGAACGCAGTTAATGGGAACAGGAGACACACATTATGCCTGATGTACAACCTATTTTGCAAGTCAAAGATCTCTATAAACGCTTCGGTGGCCTGATCGCAGTAGATCATGTCAGTCTGGACATTTACCCTGGCGAGGTGATAGGAATCCTCGGAGACAACGGTGCGGGAAAGTCCACTCTCATCAAAATGATCTCCGGTGCCTATAAACCCGATGGTGGCCAGATTCTACTCAATGGTGAAGTGGTTTCGTTCTCTACGCCGCTGGAAGCACGCCGGCGCGGGATAGAAACCATCTACCAGGACCTGGCTCTGTGCGAAAATCTCGATGCCAGTGCAAACATCTTCCTGGGTCGCGAGAGAATGCGCCATCAACTCGGCATTTTTAGAGTGCTTGATCGCCCCTATATGCTTCGTGAGTCACGCCAGGTTCTCGATCAACTGGATATCCGCATCCCTGAGTTGCGCAATCCTATCCGCCAACTCTCTGGCGGACAACGCCAGGCCGTCTCCATTGCCCGTGCTGTGTACTGGAACGCCTATTTAATGATCATGGACGAGCCAACTGCCGCACTGGGTGTACCAGAGCAACTCAAAGTGCTGGAACTGATACGCACGTTACGCAATCAGGGCGTACCCGTCATACTGATCAGTCACAACATGCAGGATGTCTTTGCTGTGGCGGACCGGGTGATCGTGATGCGTCGTGGAAGCAAAGCCGGTGAACGAAATATCAGCGAAACCAGTGAGAATGAAGTGGTGGGTTTAATGGTCGGCGCCGAATACACCCGGGTGATCAAAAAGATTCATGACGCATCAGAGGAGGTGCGCTTTACGACACACGACGAGAGCGAATAAGGATATCAGACAGAGGAGGTATCAGCTATGTTAACCCAAAGCCAGGTACGGCAGATGCAAGACCGGGTCACGCAGACACTAGCTCAGGCTGGTATTGTGTTGACGCTACAGGAACAGGAGCAGATCGAGGTGGTCGACTTCGGCCTGAGCGAATTGGAGCGCACCGGCCTGCAACTCGTCATTTACATCAATAATGATCGTTACTGCGCGAAAGAGCTTGTCATGATACCACGTCAGACCTGCGCACAGCATCGCCATCCGCCGCTCAGCGAGACCAATCCGGGCAAGCAGGAGACGTTTCGCTGCCGGTGGGGCAAGGTCTGGCTCTATGTAGAAGGCGAGCCCAGTCAGGCTATTCAAGCGCGTGTACCGGAAGGCAGCGAACCATACTACACGATCTTTCACGAGATCGAACTGCATCCAGGAGACCAGTACACGATCCCACCGAACACCTGGCACTGGTTCCAATCGGGAGACGAAGGAGCTATCGTTTCCGAATTTTCGAGCCCTAGCTATGACGAGTTTGACCAGTTTGTTGATCCTCGTATCTACCGCTTCACCAAAGTAGCTGAATAGGAGATAGACCCCGCCAGGTGCAACGTCTATGAAGATTGCAACAGTTACACTTAATCCGGCAATTGACCAGATGGTGAGAGTTGATAATTTTCAGCCAAATAGAGTTAATCGAGCCCGGACGTTAAAGTTTGATGCTAGTGGCAAAGGGGTGAACGTTGCTTCATTCCTGGCTGACTACGGGTACGACATCGCTGTGACTGGCTATCTTGGTGAGGCTAATGTTGGCATCTTCGAGCAGTTCTTTGCATCCAAAGGCATTGATGATTGTTTCGTCCGCATTCCTGGGAACACCCGCATCAATGTAAAAGTGGTTGATGAGATTAACCAGCAGACCACCGATATCAACATGCCAGGCCAATCTCCACCTGAGGAAGCGATGAGTACACTCCTCCAAACAATCGAGCAACTGGCGAGCACATGCGATTGGTTCGTATTATCCGGCTCTTTGCCACCAGATGTGCCTACCACAATCTATGCTACGATCATCACCCAACTCAAGCGGCAAAAAAAGCGTATCATCTTGGATACCAGCGGTGAAGCCATCCGGGAAGGTATACGGGCAGGCCCAACGATCGTGAAGCCAAATATTGATGAATTACACTATCTCATTGGACATCCTTTGACCAGTGAAGCCGAAATTCAGCAAGCGGCCCATCAACTCCTGAATGTAGATATTGAGTTGGTCGTTGTCTCAATGGGGAGACAAGGCGCGATGCTGGTTGAACAAGCAACAACGCTTATCGCGACTCCTCCTGAGGTGGCAGTGAAGAAGACCTTTGGAGCCGGTGATGCCATGGTCGCCGGTCTCGTTACAGCTCAAATACAGGGGTTGAGCCTGGCTGATTGCGGACGGTTAGCTACCGCCTTCTCAGTTGGGACAATTGCACATCTCAGCTACGAACTGCCCCCTCGTGATGTACTTTGGCAGTATTTTCACCAGGTGTACATCAGGAATTATTAATTCTCATGTTCTTTAAAAAGAGAGGAAAAAGGATAGGGTATGAGTGAACTTTTAGGGAGACGCTTTCATCGACTCTTTGGCGCCTATGGACGATCCGTGGTCATTGCAATGGATCACGGAACTACTGATGGTGCTGTGGCGGGGTTTGAAAACCCGGAGAAGGTACTGGAGCAAGTGATAGCCGGTGGCGCTGACGCGATCCTCACCAGCATCGGTATTGCTCGGCATTATAGTAAGCAGCTCAAAGATATCGGCTTGATGATACGCTGTGATGGCGCCACTTCGCCTTTTTTGGAGCATCCACGAGAACTCATTATAAGTATTGATGACATTCTCTCAACAGGAGCCGATGCTGCTGCTGCTATGTATTTCCCAGGCATTGTCAATGGTCATAATTCGACAATATATTTCCCTCGCCTGGCCGCACAAGCACATCGCTGGAACATTCCTGTCATGGCCGAGGCCTTGCCATATGGTTTCGAGGAGCATCCTGCTGCTCGCGCAGTAGATGCGGTAGCAGATACATGCCGCATGGCCGCGGAAAACGGAGCCGATATTGTAAAAACCTTCTATACAGGTGAATGTGAACGCTTTAGGAAGGTCATCCACTCGTGCTATGTGCCAGTACTGGTATTAGGTGGTCCGAAAACGTATAGCGACCAGGAATTCCTGGCTTCTATTCGTAGCGCTTTGGATGCGGGTGCTGCCGGTGTCGTTATTGGTCGCAACGTCTGGCAATCCGCGTCCCCCGCAGCTATGACACAAGCTCTGGTGGCTCTTGTTCACCGGGATGTCAATGTGGATGACGCACTGCACATTTTGCATGAAAGCAGGTAATCTACATCAGCAAACCGTGACACATGGTGTTAAAAAGGTGTACGCGGAGAAAAAGCTCTCATCTTCACACGGTGAGCATAAGCATAAGAAGGGGTGTTAGTATGTACCTCGTTGGCATCGATGTTGGCACAACGAATACCAAGACTGTCATTTTCGATGTGGAAACGGGGCGTATCCGTGCTGTCGGCAGCAGCCACACCATAGTACGCCATCCAGTGCCGGAATGGAGCGAATTTGACGCAGAAGATGTATGGGGAACAGTCCTTCAGAGCATTCAAGCTGCCGTTCAGCAGTGTGATCGACCTGAACGCATCCATGCCATCTCAGTTGCTAGCATGGGGGAGTCAGCATTTCCCGTGGATGCCGATGGAAACGTATTGCACGCTGCCATTGCTTGGTATGACCAGCGTACAGTCGCGGAGGCACAGTGGTGGGAGAACATCGCCGGTCGAGAGCGCATCTTTACCATTACTGGACATATTCCACGCCCAACGTATGGCGTGAATAAGCTGCTCTGGCTACGTAATCACGTTCCGCAGGTAATTGCACGTATCCACCACTGGTTAAGCATTGAAGATTTTGTGTTGTGGAAACTGAGCGGGAGCTTTGCTACCGATTATAGCATTGCTTCACGCACTATGCTCTTTGATCAACGTACGCTCACCTGGTCAGAACCACTCCTCGAGCAGGCAGGTCTTCCTGCAGCGTGGTTCCCACCTGCCTTTCCCAGTGGAACCGCCATTGGTACCGTGAGCAAAGAAGTTGCTGAGCAGACCGGCTTACCACAACAGACAATTGTGAGTACAGGTGGACATGATCATCTCTGCGGCGCGCTAGCAGTAGGAGTGACACAGGCAGGCCATCTGCTGGAGTCAATAGGTACAGCTAGCGTTATCATGGCAGTCAGCGATGCATTTCGTCCCAGTCCCGAACTATTGGCGGCTGGCTGCAACAGTTATGCATATGTCGTACAGCATACCTACGTCACCCTTGGTGCGTTGAACTCCGCCGGAGGTGCCCTTGAATGGATTGTTACATTGCTCTATGGTCAGGGAAAACAAGGGACCGTTTCCCAGGAGAACTATACCCAGGCACTACGTGAAGCCGCGGAGATACCCCCTGGCGCCCGTGGTGCTATCATTTTGCCCTCCTTTCTTGGTTCCGGCACTCCATATGGAAAAAGCTCGGCACGCGGCGCTATTCTTGGCCTGACACCTTCTCACAACCGTCCAGAACTGGTGCGGGCGTTGATAGAGGGTCTCGCTTTCTGGCTGCGCGATAATACAGAGATGCTCTGTAACCTGGGCATCGCACCACCTCACCCCGAAATCACTGTGATTGGCGGCGCTACTCAAGCTAGACTATTGTTACAGATCAAAGCGGAAATAACCGGTTGCCCGCTCAAAGTACCCCAAATTACTGAGGCAGCAGCTACAGGTGCAGCATTGCTCGCGGGCATGGGTGCGAATATATTTCGCTCAGGCGAGGAAGCAGCCTCTTCGGTCCGGCATACAGTTCAGACCTATGAGCCTGGCGCAGAGGCGGTCGAGATCTACAACACGATCTATGAGCAAACGTATCTGCCAGCCCGTCACTTATTCATTTGAGATATCTGCGTGTGTTATCGGACATCATACCAAATAACGGAGGTATAATCAGACAAGCTGATCACGAACAGTAAGCCTTTGGAGAGTAGTATTGAAACTAGTGTTTGAAACTAGAGCGTTTTATAGATTTTTATGGCGATCTATTGCAGGATTTTACTCCCGAACACCCCTTCTTGAAACTCCTCTCCTAAAAAACAAAGAAATTGGTACAGACCCCCCTTTAGCAGACGTTCAAGAACCTGGTTGCAGCCGAACAGATAACCGCTTTGCAAGTCATGGAAAAGAAAAGATTCGTGAGAGGAGGGAACGGGCACTTGCTTCGCCCGTTCCTCGGATGCGCGTGAACGACCTCTCGTTAGGTAAGCAGAAGGGTCTCATTGATGAACGAGAAGAGCAAGCAACGCAAGAAAAAGAAGCGCCCCACTGCGGGAGAGCCGTACCCGGTCACGCGAGCCGTGACCCATATCCGGCTGGTCGAGGTCAATCCAGGGAAACTGGCGGCCCTCGACGCGTTGGCCCCAGTCTATCTGGCGCTCTGCCAGGCGTACGTCACGCTCTTTTGTACCACCGAGTCCCCCAACAAACTGCGTGACCCACTCTATCAGACGCCCCTCTCAGAACGCTGGCATCGGGTCGCCATCATGCAAGCGGCAGGCATTGCCCGGTCGTGGCGCTCCAATCGGAGCACCGCCTCTCAGCAGTATCGGGATGATCTGAAGCGCTACCAGAAACAACAAGCGGATGGGCAGCTTCCTGCACAAGCCAAAGCGCCCGAGTTTCGTGAATGGAACGTGCCCACCCTGCGCGAACCCTGTATTCAGGCCAATGTGAATGTGGTCAAATTGGAAGAGTCCCGTGATTCGACCTATGATTACTGGCTGACCATCAGCACACTTGAGAAAGGTCAGCCGATCCAGGTGCCCGTCAAACTCGCTGTGTATCACAAGCGCGCCCTCACGGACCCAAAGACCCAGCAGGGGAAGAAGCTCAACAGCAGCGTGCAACTCAATAAGCGGGACGGCGTGTGGTGGCTCACGCTCTCCTATGATGAGGAAGTCACTCAAGAGACCGTAGCAGGTGCCCCTGTGGTAGGCATTGATGTGGGCATTGCCAATTTCGTGACGACCAGCACTGGTAAGCAGTACGGATCGTTCCACAAAAACCTACGAGCCCGTCATAAGCGAGATCATGCCAAGCGCCGACGTAAAGCCAAATTGCGCGCCTGCTTGAAGAAAAAAGGCGTGAAGCACCTGCCCTCGGCGAGCAGTCGGACCGGGCAGAGACTCATTCGGCATGTGAAGCACGAGATCAACCACGCGGTGAATCAGTGTTTTGCGGAGCCAGAGCACCAGGGCGTCCAGTTCGCCTATGAAGCGTTATCGGTGGCTTCGATGCGGTTCAAGGCACGAGCACAAAATGCCTATTTACGGGCGTCCCATTTAGGACATATTCCACAGCAGATTCTCTGGAACAGTCAGAAACGTGGGGTGAAGGCAACCCCGGTCATCAGCGCGTACAGTTCCCAGGAGTGCAGCGTGTGCCATTATACGGACCGCAAAAACAGACCGGATCAGCGGACGTTCCACTGCCGGGTGTGCGGGTTCGAGGCCCATGCTGACTACAATGCCTCGGTGAATCTTTCCCGGCGCGTTGGGGATAGGCAATTGCGCGCGTGCCGTGACCGAACAGCCATCAAAGCCGTGCTTATGCAGCGTCATGAGGCATGGAAACAGCAACAAGGCATGGGAACCACCAGTCCAGTGAAACGCAGGAAGCGAGGGAAGTCCTCGGCTGCTGTGTCATCCATCTGACACGGGTTTCCCTCGTCATGTGATAGGTTGCCCGTAGTGTGACCTGCCGCCTAGTCAGTTGGTTTGTAAACAGGCGTAGCTGAACCCAAAAAAGCAAGCGGTCAAAAGAACGCTAGAGTTTTTGGAACTATGTGAATCCATAAATCAGTACTCACAACAATTTCTGCAATTTCGCGAGATCCTCCATTTTACCGGAGACTTTGAGCTTACGGGTAATCAAGGCAAGCTGCGGATTCACGGTCCCATCAAGTATGCCGGCCAGCGTATCACTGCTGGTAGTGAAAGTTATATCCGGCTGAGGAAGTGTCTCTTCTGTCAGTGTCGCACTTCCATCTTGAGCAATGCTCAACACAAAATTACGCCGAAGATCGGTAATAATGAACTGAATAGTTCTGGCAAAGCCCCGAAAGGCTTCCCGCGTTTCGGGAAGCTCAAAGTGGGCACGGATACGCTCTAAATACGGAACAATATCAGCCATACGAACTCCTTATGCTGGATTGATGAAGTGTGGTAGATAGGCTTGCTGGGTCGTCGCCATTTCATCTCCTCCCTTGCAATGGAGCAAGTATATCGACCTCGTATGAAAAAGTATAGCAGAAATATAGCGTTTCATTACAGGATTTCAGACCCTCATAAAGAGGGTCGGAACAATTAATAACGGCAAAAGCTGAAAAAGCGCTCTAACCAGAAAGACAGGCAACGAGCTGCACTTGACAAGAGGCAAGCTCCTGAGACAAAGTTCTCTTATCAATCTTACACGAACTTTGAAGAAGGAGCTTGCCCGTATGATAGCAGAACCCCGACTTCTTGACCAGTACACGCTTTCCTGTTTGCGCGAAGCTGACCCCGTGGTTCAGCACTATCGCGCTTTCTTTGCCCACCTCGATTGGACCCAGATCGATGAGCAGGATGCCACTCGTCACAAGCGCGGTCCGCGTCCGCATCCCAGCAGTGCTTCCCTCAAGGCCTTTCTTGTCAGCCTCGCCGAAGGTCTCATCCACCGCACGCAGTTGCGCCTCTTTCTGCTGCGCCATCCCTGGCTCGTGCTTGAATTGGGCTTTCGCCCTCTGACCACCACTCCCATGGCCATGACCTCCCCTTACGGCTTTGATGTCGAGTGCACCGTGCCTAGCGATCACTGGCTGCGTGCCCAATTGCAGCACTTCGATGAGGCCCTCTTCCAACGCCTGCTGGTGCAAAGCGTTCAAGCCTTGCAGCAGGAAATCCCCGGCCTGGGGGAAACGGTCGCCTTTGATGTCAAGCACATTTTTGCCTGGGTACGTGAGAACAACGATCAGGTCTAAGTCAAAGGCCGCTTCGATGTCACTCACATCCCCAAAGGCGATCCCGATTGTCGCCTGGGCGTCAAAAAGAGCAGCAACCAAGTCCAGGCTGATGGCTCGACCAAAGAAAAAAAAGTCAGCCTCTTCGGCTCTGGCTCCGCCGTCGGACGACGGGTGGTGCATTTGGGGTTGCCCGCATACAAGCCAGCTACGCTCTCGTGCTGGTCTGCCAAGCGCTGGCGGCATCGCCACTCCAACAGCGTCAACAGACGCAAGGCCAACGAGAGCAGGTGAATGAGGCCTGTCGCGCGCTGATCACTTTGCACATACATGGGAGACAGCGAGAGGGGCTTGCCGATCACTCGGCCAAACCCGCGCTCCACCAGATACTCTTCGCGGTAGGCCAGCACCGCCTGCTCCAGCGAGAGCGTCTGGTGCGGTTGATTGGTGACGTAGATGCGCCACCCCAAGCGGCGCGTGGCGGCGCGCACCGCCGCCTCATCGACTTGGCTGTCCAGGCGCCAGATGTGCTCCACCCGAACCTCTGCCGGGCGGCTGCCAGAGGCGCGCACTGTCCGCTGGCTGGCCTGTTCCTCGATCTGGAGGTGGAGGCGCAGCAGCCCTTCCAACCGGTGCTGCTTGCAGATCGCCTGGGCCGCCTGCTGCAACGCGTCAGCATCGTGGTACACTTTTTTGCCCTGCTAATGCTCATTCAGCTGCGCCAAGGCCGTCTTCGCTTTGCTCAGACGGGTGTGCAAGGCGGCGGTCGCGGCCTTGGCCAGCTTGACCGAGCGCACGATCACCTGCCGCTCGCTCCAGGTCAGCGACTGGCCCGCCACTTCGCTGCTGCACACCACGCTCTGTTCAAATCCCTCAGCGATCACCTCGTCTTGCTCCTCCGTCTTGGCCCGATGCAGGGCCACCAGTTGCTGCTGGCCACTGCACACCGGTTGCAGATAGCGGTCCAACTCCTGTGCTGGCAGCTGCGCCTGGGCCAGGGGACACAAATAGGAGTCTCCCTGCGCGTGCACATAGGCCCGCGTGGACAGAGCCGCCATCTTGCAGTCCCCCACGTAGAGGACGCCATGCTCCGGCACACTCTGAGTGACTTGCTGTATGGCCGGAATGTACAACGGATCATCGGCGGCTTTCCCGGCCACCACCTGGGTCACCAGCGGCAGCCCCAGCGGATCCAACGCCGAGAGCATCACTTTGAGCTGGGGCAAGTCGGGGCGATGATCGAGGCTCGTGCCCAATTGGAACAGCCCATCCTCGCTCACACTCCAATAGCCACTCGCAGTCGTGCTATCGAGCCGCACGCGCTGCGATTGCAAGCGGTACACCCGGATGATGCGCTGGTTGAGCGCCGTCTCAAAGCGCTGTCACGCTTCCGCCCGGGCCAGCGCCAACCGGTCGTCGCTCCACGACTTCTCTCCTACCTCTTGCCCCATACAACCGTGCAGCGTCTGCACCCGCTGCGCCACCCACTCTTGCACCTGATTCATGCGATGGTCCCCTTCCGACACAATGTGCGTCAACCAGACTGCGGTCGTCCAGCCCAGGCTCGTTCCCTCCCAATTGCCATGGGGCTTGAAGTACTCATCCAGCAGTTCTGGGATACCCATGTCGTCACTTTGGGCCAACAAGATCGGTATATCGTCCACTCGTTCTGTTATTACGGTCAACTGTTCTGTCATGCCGACAGCTTATCGCATTTTCAAAATCTTGTCACCATTTGACCGAACCGGGAGAGGGAACTTGACCACATCAAAAACTGATGGAAGAATTGTTATAATTTGAGCGTTTATACAATATCCGCGAGTAGCTTCTAGTGAGATAAGGAGTAGAGACGATATGCCATCGATCGTAGAACGCTGTCAGACTATTTGGGATTATATCCGTCAAGGTCAAACGCAACTGCCGAGCACTGTAGCTATTCCTCATGACCACGTCGCTACGGAAGAAAGGCTAGGAGTTCTTTTCCAGAGTGACGAGCACTATTTTCAGGTTCGCCTCAATGAGATGTATTTGACTCATGATCGACAGTGGTTCAGCATATACGCCCCAATGGTGTTTATAGTTTCTGAATTTATTTATGATAAAAGGGAGGAGGCCGTACCTTTCGTCGTTGGCCCTACGATCATGGAAAAGTTTGGGCAGGAGATACCGGCGAATATGGTTTTCTCTGATACACGAGTGGCTGGCCTCCATCCTTACCGAGGAGGCCGCCTGAGTTTGTCTGTGGTCCTCTATCAGGTGCAGCGTGCGAATTATGCCCGCAATTTACTCCGGGTGGTCGAGAACATCACGAACGTCCTGAACGTCTCCCTGCCTCTCAGCAACTACTTGAAAGTCGCCAGTGTTGCATTGGATGGCTTTGAAACGATTATGCAACTGGGTGGTACTGTCCCACTTATAGCCTCGCGTAAAGAGTTCGATCCTGATGGAGGTGATCAATTCGCATCTGGCTACTTTGCCTTGATTGATCTGCCACAGACTCAACTGAACCCGAATATGTTATGGATAAGGAGCCATCAACTCTTCTCTGGACAAAGTTTAGAACAAGCTCAGCCTTTTCGACGTGCAAATTTTGTCCTCTATAGTATCATTCAAAGTCCAGAAAGGGGCGACTTGAGAACATTACCATTCTACCCACTGTATCAGCAGATTAAGAAAGGTGCAATTGAACCATATGCAGATGTCTGGCAAAGAACCAAAGTCAATATGACGGCACTTGCTCAAACCATGTTGCTCAGCCCTGATTTGACGAATGTGCATGCTGATAGGTTGAACGATCAATATACAACAGAGATGGAGCACATTCATAAAAAGGCAGTGGATAGAGGGATGGTGGGGCCAGCGAAAAGGCAATCTGCCTTGGACGTGAAGCTGAGTAAAACCCTCAATATCCTTGACTTGTAGCTTCCTCTGCGTAGTGCTAGCCAGGAGTGTGAATATCAAAGGAGGAGAGACGGCATGGAATACAGGCAATTCCGTGTTATCGTGCAAGGCGGCAATGAGGTAACGGGCTACACACACAATGGTCCCGCTATCAAGGGAAATATGCAGATGGACAATCTAAGAGTACTTACTATCGGGATTTTTAGCAAGTGGTTAGCAGCCGATAAAGCTAATCAACGTGACGAATTCAAGGCACTCGGCTCCCACCTATATGAAGCTTTGTTCGGGAGTGCTGACTCAAAGATTCGGCGGGCCTTTGAGGAGGAATTCAATAAATCTCAGAAACAACGGCCTTTCACGCCTCTGCGCCTAGTGCTTGAATTCACAAGGGATGCCGATAAGCTGGCTATTTTACCCTGGGAGTATCTTTACTACCCTGAACCAGGCACACGAGGCTTCTTCATTGCTGCTCATACTGAAGTAATCATGGTACGCCATTCAACTGGCGATATTGACCAGGATATGTTGAAGCAAGACAAGGGGCCCTTACGTATTCTGATGGTGGTTTCCAAGCCCGAGTATGAGGAAGTGCAAGGAGAGGATGAAGAACCAGAGGAAAGGAAGAAACTGAATGTCATTGTGGATGAACCTGTAATCACCACCATTACAGGTATAAACTCCATTAAGACCAGCATTTTGACTCAACCCACGAAAAGGAGTTTACCGGAAAAAATAGCTGAATTCAAACCGCATGTCGTTCACTTCATCGGTCATGGTCGGTACAAAGAGCGGGGGGAACTAGCTCTGGTGAGCGATGAGAATTCACGATTGGCTGATTGGATTGACGATGCTTCCTTTGCGGATTGCTTTATGAGACATAGGCCGGGCCTGGTCTTTCTTCATGCCTGTGAAGGTGGATATAGCGAGTCATACGAATCTTTTAAGGGGTTGGCATTGCAGCTGATCGATTCCAAGATTCCGGCTGTAGTCGCTATGCAGTACGAAGTAAGGAACGACGTGGCAAATCACTTTGCAGCAGTCTTTTACCAATCACTGAGCGAAGGAAAAGCGATTGACGACGCTGTGCAAAGGGGGCGTATAGACCTGGGAACGAATTCCAAGGACTGGCCAAACTATAGCAATCGAGCCTTTGGTTGTCCGGTCATCTACATGCAAAAGAGTAATACTGAGATGGTTCTCATCGAAGCGCAAGAGCCACAGGGACGACGAGGAACGCAGCCACTAACAACTACGCCGACGACAAAGCAGTCCAGGTGTCCTAGATGCGGTGTGCCAGTTAGGTATAGACTCCCACGCTGTTACAATTGCACGCTGCTTTTGAGGGAATGTCCTCAATGCGACAGCATGATGGCCAAGGGAGGAGCTTGCAGCGAGTGTGACTATAATGAGAGTCCAGGCGCGGTTTTACTGAACATCCAGGCGACTGCACCATCGGTTTCTATTCGTGGAGGCGGACGTGGTTCAGAACTTTCCACTCCACTGAACATCCAGGCGACTACGACTACACCATCGGTTTCTCCTCGCGGAGGTGAGTAGATCATTAGGAAGTGGACGAAGTAGATCAACAAAGACCTACTGATAGCGAAAGGAACTAGCAGTTCGTTAGATGTAACTCATTCTTGTGCTTTATCGTGATGAGCAGTCTCACAGAATGTCGAGAAGGCAGAAATTATGTTGACTTCTGATCAGTATACTCGCCTCATTGCTGATGCGTACTATGGAGCGGCGTTAACTAATGCCGACATGCGGGACGCTAGTGAGCGGTTGGAGTCCATCCGTGTTGTGTTTGCCGGGGGACAGGATCACTTCGTAATCTGGGATACCATGGATCGGCATATTGGGCAAACGGAGAATCAGCCGCTTCTGAAGGTATTGATGGGCCTGCGTGAGCATTTTATACAATGGACCTGCGATGCCGAGGTTGCTCATCTGAGTGAAGTATTTAGCAAAGACTCAGAGGCAGGTTGGCTTGAATGGCTCTCAACCTACGCTAAAACACTTACTGAGTGGCGCTTGCTTTTATGTCTATCTTTGTCTAAGGCTCCATTGCCGTTTCCAGAACGCTTCAAACAGGATGTAGCCAACATCCACCAATCAACACAGTATATCCTTTATGGACGGAATGTAGATGGATATAGCCTATCTATCTATCTTGCTGAGCAAGAAACACTTTCTCATGTTCTGCGTGCTCAATTATACATTCAGGCTGCCACGACCCAGCTCTATGATTTTGTCAAGCTAGAAGAGGCAAAGGTTTTGCTGCAACGCGCCGAGGAACTTGCCCCCGAGGAAGCTTTTGTGCAAGTTGGATGGGGTGACTACTGGTTACAAGAGGACAACTTTGAGAAAGCACGAAGCTGTTTACAAGAGGCGGTGAAACGTGACCCTATGCTGATAGGCGCCTATCTCTCAATGGGTGCTTGTTGTGAGCGGCAGGACGACTTTGATGCTGCGGAAGAGTGGTATCGCGAGGCTATAAGAGTACATGGTGGCTACAACGGTGGATACATGTGCTTGCTTCAATTATATGGGCGCGCGGGACAGCTTGCCCAGCATGAGGCACAACTACTGCCCCTACTTGAACGAACCATTTCCTTGGATCCAGAATATGCTTACCTCAGATACCTTGAGATGGGTTCCGTGTATCAACAGAATCAGCGATATAAAGAGGCTTACGACTGGTATAATAAGGCCGTCGAACTCAATGAAGTTGAATTGAATGCCTATATATCTATAGGGTATGCAGCATTGGAAGAAGCCACGCAGGAAGAAAAGAATCCTTTGCGAGCAGAGCAAGCTTTTCAGAAGGCGGAACAGGCCTTTCAAAAAGCAGTCACTGTAGCCCCTACATCATTCGATGGCTACTGGGGGATGGCACTCTGTTACGAGGCACAAGAACAATGGGAGCATGCCTTAGACTGGTACGAGCAAAGTCTGCCACTTCGGCCAGCGTGGGAAGGGGCGCTTCGTGGTAGGCTGGGCGAGATGAACTTGAATCTACAGCGTTATGAGGAGGCAGAGCAGGAGTTGATCAATGGCTTGCGCTGTGAATCAGGCAACCAGGAGGTGACAAACTTATTGCAAGATTTGGCTGCTAACTATGCTGAAGGGCAAGAGCCTACCTCTGCATTACGAATTTATGAAGCGATACGTCAGATCAAGGGCCAATCCTATGAAGCAGATTATCAAAATCGTGTTGGCAACGTAAAGTACTACGCTAGAGAATATACAGCTGCACTGGAAGCGTATGAGAAAGCTATCGCCCTTAATCCCAACGATCCTGTCTTTTATTCAAATCTAGCATATGCATGGGAAAATGTGAGAGTATCAGGTCAAAGATTGACGGAACTGGAACATGCTATTTCTGCCCTACGTAAGGCGCTCGAACTGATGCTGAAGGGCAACGACTATGCAAAGAGAATAGAGGATTTAGAGTTAGAGCAAAAACTGGTTACACATTGTGGGGAACAGGCTCTCAACTTTCTGTCGGAAATCCCTCCTATCATTTTAGGCGTCACTGCTGATCTGCT
>WNGK01001846.1_pt1 | contig 22817 bp, 24 predicted proteins | sample 5400601 | NCBI WGS metagenome assembly WNGK01 (sample SAMN13153376, study PRJNA577476) | soil metagenome | isolation source: 60 cm soil or saprolite under Garry oak tree replicate 1 | place: USA:California | collected 2016-06-15
TTGCCTCGCGACAACGCCCTTGCGCTTTGCTATCCTTCACCTCCATCAGGTTGAATGCGGGACTTGCACCCGCAAAGTAGTCGAGCATGCTCGGCACACGCTAACATATTTCGCGCCTTTGGCGCTTGAGGTTCGCATTCCTCAAAGTTGCTCTTCAAACTTGAATCCACCAAGTGACGTTTGCTGAACATGATATATCAGCGGCCCAACTGGGCAAATACGGAGCTAAGCCACCTGTCGCGGTACCTCGCTCATCAATGCCAGTAGATTTCCTTCCGAGTCCTTAAAGTCAGCCAGCCATAAATCGTAATCAGGCATCGGCGCGACCAGGTGTGGCTTAACGATGAACTCTACGCCGCGCGCCTTGAGTGTTTCGTAAACCTTTTCAATATCGTCAACCTTGTAATAGATGATTGAGGCGGGGTGATCAAGATCGGGCCGGTCCGCAATACCCAGCATTATGCGGATGCCGCCACAATCAAAGAAGGCCATGTTTGGTGGCGCCTGAAATAGAAACGTCATGCCGATCGTGTCGCGATAAAAAGCAATCGCGCGATCGAGATCTTTAACATTGACGAAGATTTGTCCGATCTGCGACAGAGTCGGGCCGATTGGGATTGGCATGCTCATGATGATTCTCCCTGTGACTTTCGCACTGAGTAACGAGCCTCCAACAAGCGAGGTTCATGGAAATGCGGAGCGTCGTTACGTTTTACTCGAGCAATGTGGCTACAGCCTAACCAGCAAAGCAACCCAAGAACCCATGCTGACCTTTGGCAAAAAGACTTTTTGGCAAAAACGACAGCCCAGCCGGCAAAGATGCGTCGTTCGGCTTAATCACCAAACTGTCAGTGGCCCACCAGTCTACGAGACAATCAAGTAGACAAGATTCTGTTTCAGATCGACCTCTACAAGGTCTGGAGGAAGAGTGTTCTCGTTCGTGTAAGCGGTGATCTGTGTATCAAGGGAAGACGCAAGCGCAGCCAGGAGCTTGTCGTGAAAGGCAGAGAGGGCGACTCTAGCCTCACTCGTGCCACTGGTTTTGATGTGGAGAAGCAACTGGCCTATATCGGGATTTCTCGCAGAGATCTCAATCAGCCAACGCCTGTTAGTAGCTGAACCCGTAGCATTCACCCAGCTAAAGACGAACATCTCTAGCTTATGTTGCGTGCCGTCCTTGGTAACGAGTGCCAGCGTCCCGGTTCTCATAACAGCCTCCTTTTTGGATGTGGAATGGGAGCCTCACACCAGGTGAGACCTAACTGCCGTAAATGCGAGACTGTTCCGCATAATACACTCTTCTAAACGTTTATCAAGATTCTTCCGCGTTACGTCGGGTTTCCTCCCTTCGATAACTTGCTACAACGCCAGCCTTGCGCGACAATCGCGAGCAACCTTGAGACTTGCATCGCTTTGACGGAATTAGGTTGGTGACCGAAAGAAAGGCTTTTATGCTCGGAATCCTGCGCTTGATCTCGTTACTGGTCTTGCTCCTCTGCGTTTCCGGCTTCAGCGAATGCTACAAGCCGGTGACGAAGAGCGAACTACCGGCCCACATCAAGACGGTCGCGGTGCCGGCATTCCAAAACAATGCGCTGCGCTTCAAGATTGAGCACCGATTTACCGAAGCGGTGATGAACGAGCTGATTCACCGCGGTCACGGTCTGCGCGTACAGAGCGAGCGCGAGGGCGCGGACGCCGTCATTGACGGAATCGTCAAGAGCTTCGGTTTCTCCGGTGTGTTGCTGGATGACAAAGGCCGCGCGCGGATCTTCGAAGTGACAATCACGGCAGCCGTCACGGTGCGCGATCAGCACGAGAATCGCGTGCTTTACGACAATCAAAACTTCGTCTTTCGCGGCGAGTTTGAATTCGCGAACGACCCGCGTAACTTCTTCAACGAAGAAGATCCGGCAGTGATGCGCATGGCGCGCAGCTTTGCCGAGTCAATCGTATCGACTTTGATTAATGGGTTTGGAGTCAAGGAAGATAAGTGAAGACCCCAGGTCGAAAGCTTAGAAGCGGGCTACCGCCCCGCTTGGTCGGGGCGATAGTTCGACTCTAAACAAATCGACGAATCCACGACAAACTGAAGTTTGTCGGACATCAAGAACATGCCGGTTCGCACCCGCAAAGATCTCACACAAGCGCTGAAGCAGGGAAAGATCGAGCCCGTCTATTTCCTTTTCGGTCCGGAAACTTATCTACGTGAAGAGGCGGCCAACGAGATCGTTGATGCAGCACTGCGCGACACATTGTTGCGCGAATTCAACGACTCCTCGTTTCGGCTGACTACCCACGATGCGCGAGAGGCCGTCGCAATCTCCGAGCAACTTCCGATGATGTCGTCTCGGCGCGTCGTCCGCATTAAGGATTTTGGCAGAGTGAAGGAGACAGATGAAGATGTCTTGATCAGCTACCTCGAACGCCCGGTCGAAACTTCAGTTGTCATTTTCACGACTGAAGACATCGACAAGCGGAAAAGACTGGCGAAGATCCTGATGTCCGGCACGGCGTTTGAATTTCAGCCGCTGAAAACCAACGAGCTTCAAGCCTGGATCAGATCGCGTCTGAAGGATCTAGAGGCAGAGATCGAGCCGCAGGCCATGCAGCGAGTGCTCGAGTTGGTAAGTAGCGACCTGCACACGCTGACGAATGAACTCGATAAGCTTGCCGCGTCCGCGTTACCGTCAGGTCGAATCACCACGGCTCTGGTCGATGCGCTCGCGGTTCGTTCGCGTGAGCATATGAACTGGGAACTAACCGACCAGATCGTCGCCCGCAACGGTAAAGCCGCCCTGAAAACGCTGCGCGATCTGCTGGATGATGGAGTCGAGCCGGTCCTGCTGATTGGCTTAATTGCCGGAACCTATCGCCGTCTGGCATTGGCGAAAGCACTCTTGTCTCAAGGCGCATCGCCGAGTGAAATCTTCAGCGAAGTCCGTATGCCACCCTTTAAGCAAAGTGCTTACCTTTCGATGTTGAAGGCATTTGATTCAAAGAGTGTGGCGCGAAAACTTCAACGTATCGCGGAAGCTGATCTCGCAATCAAGACTTCTAAAGCGACCCCGCGCATGCAAGTTGAGATGCTTGTATGCGAGTTGCTGAACTAGATACTTTTGCTCTGGGTTGCTCACCGTGTCGATATCCGGCAGAGTTGCTCGAGGCTGTATCTCGGTTTCCTTGAGGCGCAGCCTCAAAGAATCTTGAAAGAGTCTGCCACGGAAAGGCAGAGCCTTTCCGCACTGGGGAGCGGCAGAGCCGCGCTGTTTAGCTGAGAAAAGAATAAGGCGGACCAATTTAGGATCCGCCTCAACTTACGAATTGTGATAAAAGCCGCTGCTGCCGCAAGCGGTTCCGCAATTCACTTGGCACCGGCCTGATTCACGCGAGCTGTCAGGCGCGACTTGTGACGGGCGGCCGCGTTGCGATGGAGCACGCCCTTCTGGACGGCTTTGTCGATTTCGGAAATCGTGGTTGGTAATGTCGAGTTAATTTCCTGCGAGTTTCCTATTGCTAACGCACTGCGCAGCTTCTTAATCGAAGTACGCATTTGCGCACGATTGCCGTGATTGATATCGCGCCGGCGCTCGTTTTGACGGACCCGCTTCTCGGCTGACTTGTGATTAGGCATTCAATTCTCCATTAATTCTAGAAACCGCGCCCCTTTACAGCTTGAAGACCACGAGCGCGCGAAGTTAGAGACTATAGGGGCCGTGATCGCTGGTGTCAAGGCAACAAGCGTCGGGGTGTTGGGATATTAGTTTGTTGCTGGTTTATGCGTCCGGCTTTTCTTTCCTGCGTTTTTGTGAGGCGTAGGAGTAACCGCCGAGCCCTCCCGCGACTAGGTAAATGATGGCCTTGACAACTTCTTTGGCGATGTCGATTTGGTTCATATACATCGCTGCCGCGATAAAGGCTATTAATATCAAGACAACAAAACCCGCAAAAATAAGGCGGTCTCTTCGGTCGGTTTTGTTATGCTTTCGGGCGTCCCCTCTATCTGTAACCTGAGCGTCAAGATTCTTTAATGCGAACTGGTGGGCGTTTTCTACTTGCTGACGCTGAACCCCAATCTCTTCTTGCCGAACTGCGAGCTGTTCCCTCTGAAGTTGTACCAGCTCCTTCAGAATGTCTAATTCTTCTGGTCCAGACGAAGACGAAGAAGGGGGCTGTGATGCCCCCTTCTGAAGTCCTGTTCCCGGTGCATTATTATCCGGCGATTGATTCATATTCTTCAGCTACACCTATAGGTCTTTTCATATATTTGAAAAGCGGATTCTTGCGACGTATCAGAATCTTGCCAAATCCGTGTCCAAGCTTGGCGGGAACAACCGTCGCCCAGTCAATATTATCCGGCTCGGTACGATAAATCCTGATAAACTCGTCCGAGTCAACTTCTTCGAGATACTCAGGGTTTAGGTTTATTGAGTTGTTATACCACCACCAAAACATCGGTCTTTCCTTTCAGACAATAAAAACCGTAATAGGCCCGCACTACGGCTTTGCTCCTGTCTCAAAGAACAGGCAAACTTTTAATAAATTCAACTGTCCAGAGCCCTATTAGCGCTCCGTATTAATCATTTTAGGGGGCAGCTTGTCAAGAGTCAAAATCGTAGCAAAACGGCCTAAACAGAGGCAGTCAATAAATCTTCAATACCCCAGATGGTCTTTGTGATTCCGGCGACCATGCAAGGCGTAGCTCCACTTGTGCCCGGTAGATTTCCCTTGGAGCTAGAGTGGACTCATCATCCGGGAGAGAGCGACGTTCAATTAGCAGCAGATTTCGAAGAAAGCGTATCAGTAGCAGCTCTTCGCCCTAAAGCGTTTGCTTGGGTTGATCTTGCCTTTACAGGCGCACGCCACGAGGAGGAAGTCAGGTTGAATGTCGGCGAGAGTATTTATTTTTTGCTATCCATTCAACATCCTAGAAAAACCAATTGAGAGGTGGTTTCGATTTGAGCGAGTGAGTGATGTCGAGTTCGAGACCTTCCCTGAAGCACCACCCGCACTCATGCTGCAAGTAGGTCACGCAAAGTCCAAACCGTCTGAGTAATTCCCGACTATCGATCAACGAAAAGTTTGTTTGTCACCTTAACGGTGATATAAGCCGCACTATGAACACGCCTCAACGAATCGTTGTGATTGGCGCCACGGTCGTATTGGTTTGTATGATTCTGTTTCCTCCGTGGACCTTTTTGTATCAGCCGCCGAAGGATACGCGCTTCACGAAACAGACACGGCCTGCTGGTTATCATTTCCTTTTGTCAACGCACGTACCTGAGGATCACACGCAGCTTGCGACGTTGTTTGGATTGCCTCCATATCCGGGGATTTCGAGTCCGTCACACTTCTCGATGGAAATAGATTCGAACCGATTGATGTTGCAGATTGGCGCATGGATTGTGATTAGCGGACTGCTCTTATTCGTATCAAAAGCCAGCCCTAAGACACGCAATTCATAAAGAAGGAGTAACTTTATATGGCTAACAGCAGTCAGGCTTCCGGTCGGTTGTTACGTTGGTATAAGGACGGAGTGATGCTCGATCTGCGACTCGTCTATCGAAACCTAAATCTCAACTGCAAGTGCTTCGTTAATTGGCACGATCAAGCTGCTCGTTCTTCCGTTGAGTTAGCCTTGGGTCAAGATCGCGAACTGGGTACGCTGGCGTTTTCCCTTGAACAATGGATCGACGAACCAGTGACTGGTGATGCTCCGGAGGAGTTTTTGGAGTTGGCCCGTAATGGCGAATGCCTATATCTTAAATCTCCCGCGAAGAAGTCTAAGAAATAGCGTGCCAGACGTTGCCGCCAGCAACACAGCTTTACCCCCACTATCAGCATCGGGGATTTTACTTCTGCGGTTGGGATAAGATACGAAACAGAAACTAGCTAAAGAGTAAGCTCCCCCTCCCGAGGGAAGAGGAGCTTAGTTTGTTCTCTCGAAGGATTCCGGCCCTCACTCATTCAGCCGCACTGATCGCAAAATGTTCTGGAATGCATTCTGATAATTGTTGTAATCATTCTCCGGCGCCACCATGATCAAGTAGAACAACTCACCGTTGCGCAATTGAGTGGTGACGACGTTGATAATCTCCGGACGGCCAGTGGCCTCATTGATGTTGCTCAAGCTAACCGAGACAGCACTGCGGCCATCCACATAGGAGCGCTGATAATTACTGCGCGCCCGCAGGTTGCTGTTGCCTTGTTGCAGACCGTTAATGAATTCGTTAGTGGCCTGCTGGAGGTTGCGGCTGTTTGTTTGCACGACGCCGGCGTTAACACCATGCGTGTAAACGGCAGTGCCGTTCGCCGAGCCGTAACCTCCCTGCGGAGCAAACCAGACCGATCCTCGATCCGAAAGCTCGCGCCAATTGTCCGGGACGCTTATGCTGAACAATCCAGACTCTGAATAGGTGCGGTAACGAGATGACGGATACTCAACGCGACCGGGGGGCAGACTCGGATAATTGGTCCTGTCGCCGGTCGGATATTGATTGCCTTGATTGGGATAACGCTGGCCACTGCGAGCAATTTCCTGCATTGAAGGGGCTCGCGGATAGCCGCGCAATCGCTCCTTGATGGCCAAGAACTCACGAGTGTCCCGCATGGCATTCTGGACTCGCAGGGACTGAGCTTCCTGATTGATGCGCGCGTATCGGTTCGCAGGGCTGGGGTGATCGCTAAGGAAACCGCCGCCGCCACCGCCCTGCGCTTCGATCGTGCGAAACATGTTCGCCAGGTCGCGCGGGTCATAGCCGGCATTCGCCATAATGCGCGCACCAAGCAAATCCGCTTCCGTTTCGTACTCACGACTGTACTTCAGGAAATAGACAGCAAAAGGAGCTTGCGCAACTTGCCCAAGTCCGGGCCCGCCGAGGATTGTGCCGAGGATGCCGGCCACGCCAGCCCCTAAGGCATACTTCTGAGCCTTGGTCGCCTGAGCTGTGCCATGACGCAAAGCGACGTGGCTTAGTTCATGCGCCATCACGCCGGCCATCTCGCCTTCGGTGCGCGCGGCTTCGATCATGCCGCGATTGACATACATCGGCCCACCCGGCAGGGCAAACGCATTGATATCGCGCGCGTTGATGACTCTGAAGTAAAAGTGAAACTCGGGATGTTGAAACTCCGGCGGAATCGAAGCTACCAGACGCTGCCCGACACTTTCGACATACGAGGTAACTTCCGAATCGCGCAGCAGCGGAAACTGTTGTTCGGCTTCGGCGGCTGCCTGCCGGCCCAAACGCACATCGTCCGCCGGTTTGAATTTGTTCGCGTGATAAGTAATCTGTGTTTGCGCAAAACTGGCAAGCGGCATCATGGCAATGGCCACGGACATTAGCCACACCAGCACCTTTGCTTTCCGGTAACGAACGGTATTCATTGTCTAAACTCCTCTCCGAAAGCCCCTTCAAAAGCCAGCCAACGTAGAAATTCACTCTTTTCCGACACTACAACCACCCGTTGGCCAGGAGCAAATAATCAAACTTAGTGCCACAGAGAAGCAAAGTCGTAGGGAGAATGTTATTTTTTGAAGGCCCTCTACAAAGCCTTAAAAGTTTCATTACCTGGTCGCGAATCAGACTGGTTGATGCAATCGCAAATTTCTCGAACGAGCAAGCGGCGACCGGAGCACCCGAAAATGCTTCGATATCGTTCATCCTAAGACCGATTTCGTTCATTAGATTCGGCGTTTACTTGCGGGGTTTGATCTTCTCGTCCAGCCATTTTCTCGGCTCGTCCAACTGAGGAACGACAACCGGTTTGCCTTTCCAAAGCCGAACCATCGCAATGATCAGAAGAATACTGGTACCTAACGAGAACAAACCTGCGCCGGCGTACCTGCCTGAAATAAAACCGGCGAACTGCAGCAGAGTGCTGACCGCAGTAATGCCAAGCTGTATCACCAAAGCCTGAGAGGCATGAAAGCGTACGCGAGTCTCAGTGCGCGGGACGAATAAGAGTTCTACAATCGCGATGATGATCGCGAGATAGAAGGGAAGATAGGGAAGGATCACTGCCCATCTCTCCGGAATGCCCAAACCGGCAACCTTATCGCCGCCTTGTTTAGCAATCAGCGGCATTGGGGGCGGCTGATACACGCTCGGCGGTGGAATCGGTGGCGGCTGATAGAGATTCAGCGCAGGATCGGGAGGCGGCTGATAAGCCGGAGTTTGTCGAGGAGGAGGCGACACAAAAACTGATGGATAGGACGATGCAAGCTTGTCATCGATCAGTCGGGTAGGCGCTTCGCTTTCCGCGTCCCGGCGCGCAGCTTCGTTGGCCGTACGACCAATGTCCCGCGTCGGACCGCCGCGCACTTCTGCCGTCGAGGGTTCGGCAGGGGTTGAGCCAAACGATTGGTCCGCGCGGTCTCCGACCTTTTCGTCAAGCGGATTAGTGTCGTACTTGCTGCGCTTCGGCTCCATAAGAAGTTTTACGAACTGACTTCGCTTTCAGTTTCGTTGAGGTAATGGCGCATGCGCTAGCGCTGCGGTGCTGCTCATCCGTTAGCTATGACTTCGAACTCAGAGGCTTCCCAACGCTCTTCACGTTCAGAAATACTAAAGGCACGCAGGCAAGGTTCCCTGCCACCGAGCCCCACAATAAAGTAGACCGCTCGGGGATAGTAGGCAAGCCGCACGTCAGTTTCGGAAGGATGAGGATCGCTGGAACGTGGATGCGAGTGATAAATGGCCAGCAGTTGCTCGCCGCACTGGCGCATCGCGCGCTGTGCAGCGAAGAGATCTTCGGGCGCGGCTTCATAGGCCGTAATTGGATTGCCCGCGACGTTCCGTAGCCGATAGATCGTTTTGGCCGCGTCTTTGTTTCCTCCAATCAGGCCACAGCATTCGCGGGGCGTTTCCTCGCGAGCGTGCCGTAGCAGTTCCTCGACAAGAGCTTGCTGAAGAATAATGGTCACGACATTTACGCGGCGGCGCCTCGTCTGAAGGCACAGCTTCCAGAAACTTTTCCTTCCGGAGAGGCAAAGCCTGTCCGTATGGCCGGATGGTAGAGCCAGTACGCTCAAGGCGCCGGAACTACTTTTCCACGATCTTCAGATGCAGCTCTTCCAACTGTTTTGGATCGACATCACCAGGGGCGTCGATCATCAAGTCCTGTGCGGAAGCAGTCTTGGGAAATGCCATTACGTCGCGAATGTTGTCGGTTGGTACGAGCACCATCAACGTGCGCTCGATTCCCGAAGCAATACCTCCATGCGGAGGCGTACCGTAAGCAAGGGCATCCAAAAAGAAACCGAAGCGCGTGCGCGCCATTTCTTCGCTCATGCCGAGCGCTTTGAAAACCAGTTGTTGCACATCGCGGCGGTGGATTCTGATCGAACCGCCGGCCACTTCCACGCCGTTGATAACTGCATCGTAGGCTTTCGCCCGAAGTTGGCCAAACAATTTTTCATCGCCGCTAAGCGCGCGCTCGAGCAAAAATACGTCTTCGTCCATGGGAGAAGTAAATGGATGATGCATCGAGTAGTAGCGCCCGTCATCCTCGTGGAATTCGAACATCGGAAACTCGGTAACCCATAGCGGGGTGAATATATTTTCCGGAATTAATTTTTCGCGGTGGGCGACTTCGTTGCGTAGCTCGCCGAGACTAGCGGCGACCACATCTGGCTTGCCTGCTACAATCAGTACTACATCACCTTTGCGAGCACCTGCCGTCTCAGCAAGTCGGATCACCGCGTCGGCACCCAATGCCTTCAAGAGTGAAGATGAAAGCTCGTCGCCGACTTTAATCCATGCCAACGCTCCGGCGCCGTAACGCTTCACGAACTCTTGTAACTCATCTAGAGTTTTGCGGGACATTGACGCACCGCCGCGCACCGCAATGCTTCTGATTTCGCCACCGCTTGAGAGGACCGATGCATAAGGCGCGAACGTGGTTCCTTCGAGTGTCGATGACAAATCCTGCAACTCCATACCCTCAATTCTGAGGTCGGGCTTGTCCGAACCGAACCGGCGCATTACTTCTGCGAAGGTGAATCTCGGAAACGGGGTTCGCAATTCGGCGCCGATTAGTTTGAATAGTCGCGCGAATAACCCTTCGATCAGCGCATAAACCTGATCGGGAGTGGCGAAGCTCATTTCGACGTCGAGTTGCGAAAACTCCGGTTGGCGATCGGCGCGCAAGTCTTCATCGCGGAAACATCGCGCGATCTGGTAATACTTATCCAGCCCGGCGATCATGCAAATCTGTTTGAAAATCTGCGGAGACTGCGGCAGCGCAAAAAACTTACCCGGCTGAACCCGCGACGGCACAACGTAGTCACGCGCACCCTCCGGAGTTGATTTAATTAAGTTCGGCGTTTCAATTTGCGTGAAACCCTGCTCGTCCATGTAACGATTGATTTCCAGGATCATTCGATGGCGCAGACGAAGATTAGCCTGCAACCGCGGCCGGCGGAGATCAAGATAACGATATTTCAGACGCAGGTCTTCAGCCGCTAGCGCTTCAGGGGTTGCAGTGTCGAGTTGAAAAGGCAAGGTGCGCGCATCGTTAAGAATAACAATCTCAATCGCCTGAACTTCGATATCGCCGGTGGCTAGTTTCGGGTTGCGCGCGTTCTCATCGCGCACCACAACCTCGCCTGTCACGGCCAGGACATACTCGCCGCGTACCTCCTTGGCTTTGGCGTGAGCAGCCGGCGCCTTCTCCTGATTCACGACCATCTGAGTAATGCCGTCGCGATCTCGTAAATCGATGAAAGTGAGCGGACCAAAGTCACGGCGCCGCGCACACCAACCCATCAGCGTCACGCGCCGGCCAACGTTTTCTTTCCGCAGCGCGCCGCATGAGTGCGTGCGCTCAAGATTGCCGAGATTTTCGATCACAACTTGTCCGTTGTCAGTAGTCAGTTGTTAGTTGGTCTTTACTGACGACTAACCGCTGACAACTGACGGTTTCAAAACAGCACCGTGCCTCCATCAACATTAATCGCCTGTCCGTTGATGCCTCGGCCTTCTTCCGATGCCAGCAGCAATGCCACAGCCGCGACTTCTTCAGGCGTAACGAGCCGATTTTGCGGGCTCATCTTTTTGATTGCTTCAAGAGCGTCATCGGCAGACTTGCCGGTCTTCGCGACGATGTTTTCAATACCGCGCGAAGTCATTTCAGTATCGACATAACCGGGACAGATGGCGTTTACGGTAACACCGTTCGCCGCGACCTCCAGCGCCAGCGATCGGGTCAGGCCAAGCACGCCATGTTTTGAGGTGGAATAGGCGGAAATGTAAGGCGCCCCGGTCTTGCCTGCGATTGATGCGACGTTAATGATGCGGCCCCACCTTCGTTCAAGCATTGCCGGCAAGGCTGCACGCGTGCAATAGAAGGTTCCATTCAGATTGATCGCGAGATGGCGCTGCCATAGTTCGTTGTCCGTTTTTACTAATGGGGCGCTCTCTGCGATCCCAGCGTTGTTAACAAGAATATCAGGATTTTTCTCAAACTCATTCCAGGTTGCAAGAAAGAATTCCTTGACGTCATCAGGATCAGATACGTCGCAAACATCGTACATGACATCGCGGGTGAATCGCTCGCGAATCTCGTCTGCGACACATTCAACTTCTGTTGCGGTTCGCGAGCACAGCGCTACCTGCGCGCCTTCACGCGCGAATGCAAGAGCAATTGCGCGTCCGATGCCTCGTCCACCGCCAGTGATCAGCGCGAGTCGATTCTTTAACCGCATAATGTAGGGGCAGGGTTTATCCCTGCCCACTCTTGATTCAGATTGAAAACGCGGGCAGGGACAAGCCCTGCCCCTACACATTATCTTCCCGCAAACTTTGGTGGTCGTTTCTCCAGAAATGCCCGCACGCCTTCGCGACCGTCGTCGGATTCAAAGCAGCGAATCTGCGCTTCAACTTCGTACTGTAGCATTTCCTCCAAAGCGCCATACTCGCTGGCATATATCGCGTGCTTGGCCGCCGCAATCGACACCGCTGGTCCGTCACGCAGGCGCTCTGCCAGCTTGCGCGTTTCTGCTTCGAGTGCTTCGGGAGCAACAACTCGATTGAGCAGTCCCAGCCGCAAGGCCTCTTGCGCGTCGATGGTGTTGCCCAGGAAGAACAACTCGCAAGCAATATTCGCTGGAACCATGCGTGGCAGAAAATATGTGCCGCCCCAGTCGGGATGAAAACCAAGATTAACAAATGACTGACTGAACGTTGCGTCTGAGGACGCAATGCGGAGATCGCAGGCGAGCGCGAGGTTGAAACCGGCTCCGGAAGCGGGTCCGTTGATTGACGCGATGACCGGTTTGGTCATCTGTCGAATTCCGAGCACCACCCGCCGTGCAGCGCCGAGCAATCTTCCAAACTCTTCGGCGTCATTTCGCGCGACCAGTTCGGCCATGAAGTGTATGTCACCACCGGCGCAGAATCCACGGCCTTCGCCAGTAATAACTACTACCCGCACGTGCGGATCGCTGCCGGCTTCTTCCAGCGCTTCGGCTAGATCCCGCCGCATGTGTCCCACCAGGGCATTGAGACGATCGGGTCGGTTCAGAGTGATCGTAACGATGCCATTGTGTTCGGCGACTTTGATCAGTTCGTCCATGGTAGTTTCGAGTTTCGGGTTTCGAGTTTCGGCTCGACCTCAGCTTGCGAACCCGAAACTCGAAACTCGGGACTCGAAACTCACTTGCCTTTGAATACGGGCTTGCGCTTCTCGACGTAAGCGTCCAGGCCTTCCTTAGCATCTTCGGATTGGAAAAGCTGCTGCTGTAGTTCGCGTTCGAGTGCCAACGCTGATTCAAATGAAATCTCCGTGCCGGTTTGGACGCTCCGTTTGATTCGTCCCACCGCACGCGCTGCTTTGGCGGGCGTTGTAAACTGGAGCGCATAGTTCATTACCTGGTCCATAAAATCGTCGACACTTTCGGAGTCAAAGATCTGGTTCACCAGACCAAGTTCCTGACCTTTTTCAAAACCAAATAACGCACCGGTGGCCATCAACTCGATAGCCTTTGATTTGCCGACAATGCGAGGCAAACGTTGGGTTCCGCCGGTTCCGGGTAGTACGCCGAGCGAAACTTCCGGGAGACCCATCTTCCCTGCGTGGCGGCGCGCGATGCGAATATCGGCGGCCATTGCGACTTCCAACCCGCCGCCGACGCAATGCCCGTTGATCGCGGCGATAACCAGCTTTGGCGTTTGCTCCAGTCGCGAGAGCGTTTCATTTGCATGCAGGCAGAAATAATATTTGAATTCCGGTATCACATCGCTGAGCATCTGAATGTTTGCCCCAGCGCAAAAGAACTTTTCACCCTGTCCGGTAATGACGATAACTTGAACGCTCTCGTCCATACGCGCGCCGAGAATTCGCGCGTCGAGCTGCTGCATCATTTCGTACGAGTATGTGTTTGCGGGCGGATCGTTCAAGATAAGAACGGCGACACCATCGCTGATTCGCAAATCGACTAAATCGCGGACCGGTTCACTTTGAATCGAAGCGCTGGTTTGAATCATGGATCCTTTGCTGTCCCAGAATCTTTTTATGCTGAGAATTCGAGTCAGTTAGTGCGCCACACGTTGACGTTTTCAGTTCTCGCGGAAGTCGCCAGAGCGAAAGACTCGCCATCCTTTGATAGAAAGCCGGCCAGGAACAACTGCGTAATATTATCGACGAGCTGCGAGACGGGCAACTTCCCTCGCGGATCATACCAGTTGTAAATCCAGTTCATCATGCCGAACAGGGCATAGGTCGCTATTGTTAAATCGACGCGCCTGGTTGTCCGTTCGCGATGGTCATTTCTCCGCGAAGCCCGCTGCGCGGAATCAGTCTCGAAACATTGAACTTCCGAAAGTATCTTGCGAGCCATGCGCGTGTATTGCCGCTTTCGGGTCGATACATGTTCATGCATTTCGCCGGCAAGCGATTCAGCTTCGTGCGAAAGCACCTTCATCTCGGCCATGTTGGCGGCAAAAAACGAAAGATGGTTATCGATAAAGATACGAAGCTTTTGAAACGGATCCTCGATCCCTTTAATTCGCTGCTCAAGACGCTCAAGCACACGACCAAAGCATTGATCCTGGATTAGGAAGAGCAGTTCTTCTTTTGATTTGCAGTAGTGATAAAGCCCGGCAAGGCTTACACCGGTTTCACGCGAGATGTCGCGCATCGAAGTGGAGTGATAACTCTTCTCAGCAAAAATTCGCGCGGAGGTACGCAGGATCAACTCCAGCTTTTGATCGTAACGAGAAGAATCTGTAGACAGTTTAGCTGCCATCGTAATTCGTTAGCTCAACCACGTTATCCAACGGCTTTGCCGTCCGATGTGCGGGGGCGGCTCTGCCCCACCGTTAAGATTGCTGCTGTTCGTCAGGGGGGCTAAGCCCCCACTTTTCGGAGCGGAGCCCCGGTCTGTCTGAGCGACGGGCCGGAAGGCCAAAGGCCTTCCGCACATCAGGCGGCACAGCCGCAGATGGGTTTCTATAATCTTACATATTCAAACTCGAACGGCTTGCCTTTAATGCCGGATGCGGGCGGCGCGATCCAGTTCGCGATCTTTCCCGGCTCAGTAACCGGGTGCATCAAATTGCGTACGTATTCGCGATCTTCCACAGTCGGCAGCCATTCGGCTTTGCGCTTCTCGAAATCTTCCTTGGTGATCAGATTGCCCGCCAGATCGAAGTAGTGACCGGCGTATTCACCCACGTGCCGATGGAAACGAGGGTTTGGCAGGAACAGGCGTGCGCTGATTCCTTCGTCAGCCAGTGCCTTGTTCCAGCGCGCCAGGCCTTTCTCGCAGTCTTTCACATATTCACTGCGCAGAACTTCATTCAAAGCATTTCGCAACGGCACTTCGCGCGGCACCAGCTTTCCATCTTCGACGACCATTATCGTGAAACAGTCTTTGCTGGCGATGTGGTCTGTGTACTGCTCCTGTTCTTTGAAACGGCCTTTCAAGCCGGCCGCGAAAAAGTCAGCGGAGTTCGAACTGATCTCGCCGCCAAACAAATCCAACGAATAGCTGAACCAGAAGTTGATGTACTTCTGAATGATGTCCAGCGGAACGCCACCCATCTCGCGCATGTCTTCATTTGGGTTCTGTTTCATTAACTGGGCCGTGCGCTTGACGACGCGGCTCAATCCCGTGTCACCCACGAACATGTGATGTGCTTCTTCGGTCAGCATGAACTTGCAGGTGCGCGCCAGCGGTTCGAACCCTGATTCAGCGAGCGCCGAAAGCTGGTACTTGCCGTCGCGATCCGTAAACATCGTGAAAGCAAAGAAATTTAACCAATCATCGCAGGGCTGATTGAAAGCTTCGAGAATCCGAGGCTTATCGGGATTGCCGCTGCGGCGTTCCAGCAAGGCGTCGGCTTCATCGCGCCCATCGCGACCAAAGTAACCGTGCAGCAGGTAAACCATCGCCCAAAGATGACGACCTTCTTCAACATTCACCTGAAAGAGATTGCGCATGTCATAAAGCGAGGGACAGGTATGACCAAGCAGTCTCTGCTGCTCGACTGAAGCAGGTTCAGTGTCGCCTTGCGTGACGATGATGCGACGCAGTGAATTGCGAAACTCGCCCGGCACTTCCTGATACGCAGGCTGTCCGTAGTTATCGCCGAAACCGACCTTCGCATGAGGCTGCGGCGGTTCGAGAAAGATGCCCCAGCGATAGTCCGGCATCTTTACATAATCGAAGTGCGCCCAGCCTTCAGATCCAACATCGACAGCCGTGCGCAGCCACACGTCTTTGTCCTGGAATCCATCAGGCCCCATGTCATGCCACCATCCGAGATAGTTGGGCAGCCACTTTTCCAAAGCGCGCTGCAGGCGCTTGTCTTCGGAAAGGTTTACGTTGTTAGGAATGCGATCGTATAGGTTCATGATAGCCACCAATTCAGCCACAGATAAACGCGGATTCACATGGATAAGATTTATTTGCTATCTGTGCATATCAGTGTTCATCTGTGGCTAAGTCCTCTTGTAATCAAACTGCGCCTGCGTTGGCTTCCCATAATTCGTCAGCGCGCCACGCTCACCAACCGCATTCGGACGCTGAAAAATCCAGTTCTGCCAGGCAGTCAAGCGTCCATAGATTTTCGTATCCATCGTTTCCGGCCCCGCAAATCTGAGTGAGGCTTCCATGCCGGTCAAAGCGTCAGGTGAAAGCGAAGTGCGCTCTTCAATCGCCAGCCGAATCTCGTCATCCCAATCAAGATCGTCCGGCGCGAAAGTCACCAGTCCGTAATCCTCAGCATCTTCTGTGTCAAAGCTCCTGTCAGTTTCTAGGATAAGATCGGCTTTTTCCGGTTCGGCCAGGAAGTGCGACTGAATGCGCGTAAGGCCATTCGACATTGGTAGAGCGCCGGCACTCAAGTCACTGAAACCAATCTCGACAGTCTCATCCGGATTGTTCAGCATGTAACTGCGGTCAGACGCAAGCAGCAGTTCGAGCAAGTTGCCCGCAAAGCAACTGCCCGGTTCGATAATCGCGAAAAAGCTCTTGGCGGTAAGATCAAGCCGGCGCAGAACACGGGCCATGTGCAAAATGATCTCGCGAATCAGCCAGTGATCTCGGTTCGCCGTCAGAATCTTATCAACCGCCAGCACGTTATCGATGTCGCCTTCGGTGCGGATACAAACCAATCCAACCTCAGGCTCGTTTACACGCAAGTGCAACAGCACATCATCTAGTTCGCGATACGCCTGCAGCGGCCAATAGACATCGCCGAGCTTCCGGATTTCTTCCGGTGTCGTGGGCAGGTTTGATTCCGCCCCGCGTATCGTCAGGTCGGCGTAGCGTTTTTCACGCTGCAGCGCCAGGCTGACGTATTTGTACTCACGAGTCTCTGCTGTTGATTCGACCTCGAGTGGATTCAGCTTGATTCCGCTCTTCTCCCCTCCCTCTGGGAGGGGAACAAAAGGGGAGGGATTAGCGCCGTAAGACCCTCTCCCCTGACCCCTCTCCCAAAGGGGAGAGGGGAAGGAGGCATCAACATCATCACGCAAGTTAACAACTTGCGCTACACGCGCGTCGATTGCTTCCCGAAACTTGCTGGTGGGAAAGGTGTCGTCAATCAGGCCCCACTCTTTCGCGCGTTTGCCTTTCAATCCTTCAGCCAGCGTCGAAAAAACATCAGCGCGATCGCGGCGCACTCTCCGTTTATCGACCAGTCGCGTCAAACCCCCGGTGCCGGGAAGCACGCCAAGCAGAGGAACTTCGGGAAGGGAAACCGCCGAGTTGCCATCGTCGACCAGATAAATCTCATCGCAGGCAATCGCCAGTTCATAGCCGCCACCCGACGCCGTGCCGTTCAAGGCCGCGATGTAATGCCGGCCTGAATGTCGCGAATCGTCCTCCATTGCACAGCGAGTCTCGTTTGTGAATTTGCAGAAGTTTACTTTGAAAGCATGCGGCGAAGTGCCGAGCATATAAATATTTGCGCCGGCACAGAAGATACGCGGCTTCAAACTAGTAACGATAACGGCCTGCACTTCCGGATGCTCAAAACGAATTCGCTGAATCGCGTCGGCGAGTTCTATGTCAACGCCGAGATCGTAAGAATTGAGTTTGAGTTTGTATCCATCGGCAAGCGTCTCATCTTCCTGCACGTTCATCGAAAGTGTTGCGACCGTGTCGTCAATCGAGAGGCGCCAGTGTTTGTATTGTTCCGGAGAAGTTTGAAAGTTGATCATCTGAGTCAGTACCACCTGCGGTAGCGGGCGGGTAATTATTGATCATCTGAGTCAGTACCGCCTGCGGTAGCGGGCGGGTAATTATGCGGCCCGTTCGAACGTTCGTTCGAAAATGTTAGACTAGCGAAATATCGCCGCAATATCAAGGCGTGCGACCGGATGGTAGGCGCAGATCGAACCGTGGTAATGATGCGATTTCGGTACTCAGATCGGATTAGTGGGAATGCAGGCGCCCTCGCCCGCACCGCGCCACAGGCGCAAAGTCTTTTCCAAACAAGTGCCTCAGCACTCGAATTGTGACTGACTTGACAGCAAATGAAGGCGACGCGTAGCGTTTCACTGCTCGGCCAGGCGAGTCCATAATAATTCTTTTGTAGTCGGGGACAATACGGAGGCGCATCTGTTCTGGTGAACGGCGCGGTCTTCAAAACCGTTAGTGAGACTGCGAGAGCAGGCTCAGGTAGGTTCGATTCCTACACGCCTCCGCCAGCCTCGATTGCAGAATTCAGATTGCGGATTGCGGAATTCGGAATTAGTATTAGCCGCTTAGGAGGACTCCCACTATGAATCCCGAAGGAATGAAGGCGAGAACGCGCGCCTTCGCCCTGCGTGTTATCAGACTTGCCGAAAGCTTCCCAAATAAACCAACGGCCAATGTCATAAGGAACCAGATGCTACGCTGTGGCCCGTCTGTCGGCGCCAATTATCGAGCCGCTTGCAGAGCGAAATCAAAAGCAGATTTCATTTCAAAGATGGGAACCGTTGAAGAGGAAGCCGACGAAACAATCTATTGGATCGAGCTGTTGATCGACGCTGGTATTATTAAGCCCCGCCGCGTCGATAGTTTGCTTCAAGAAGCGAATCAAATTGTTTCAATGGTCGTCTCGTCGATTAAAACGGCTAAAGGACTAAAATCGGCATAACTCCTACCGCGGATGGCGCATTAATTCCGCAATCCGCGATCAGCATTCTGCAATTATGATAAGTTGGATTGCCCTCAACATGACTCCCGGCGTTGGGCCACGTGTAACTTCTCGCCTGCTCGAACACTTCGGATCTGCTGAAGCGATCTTCGATGCGCCGCGCCGCGAGTTGGCCTTGCTGCGGCTGCCGCTGGAAACAGTAGACAGTATTGTCTCTCGCGAATTGCATGGACGGGCTGAATCGGAAATTGAACATGTGCGCAAACTCGGTGGCGATATTCTGGTCCTCGACGATGGAGTTTATCCACCATTGCTGCGCGAAACTTACGATCCCCCGGTCGTACTATACGTGAAAGGAGCCTGGGCTGAGTGTCTGGACGGGCCATGCGTGGCAATCGTCGGTTCGCGTCGCTGTTCCACTTATGGCCAAAACGCGGCGCTGATGCTTTCGCGCGAGTTGGCACGCCGCGGAGTCACAATCATTTCCGGCATGGCGCGCGGGATTGACGCAGCAGCGCATCGCGGCGCTCTCGAAGCTGGAGGTCGCACAGTGGGCGTGATGGGAACTGGTCTCGATCAAATCTATCCCCGGGATCACAAGAAACTTGCCGACGATATTTTGAAAAGCAACGGCGCGCTGGTGACGCAGTTTCCCCTCGGCACGCCGCCGGTCTCGGAAAACTTTCCCTATCGCAATCGCGTGATCAGCGGATTGAGTTTGGGAGTAGTTGTCGTGGAAGCAGCCGAGAACTCAGGCTCGCTAATAACCGCACGTTTGGCGATGGAACAGAACCGCGAAGTCTTCGCCGTGCCGGGCAATATCACTTCACGAAATTCGTTCGGCACGAACTATCTGATTAAAGGAGCAGGAGCAAAGCTGGTGCAGCAATGGCAGGACATTGCCGGAGAGTTGCCGTCGGAGATCGCCGCGCGGCTGCTGCCGCCGCCCAGCAAAAAAACAAAAAAGAAGGGCGAGCTCCTTGACCAGTTACAACTTACGCCGCAAGATTTATCAGAACCGGAGCGAGCGGTCTTCAAACTGCTTTCGACTGACACACCGCAACAGATTGACGCCCTCGCCGAAACAACCAGGCTTTCGATCACCCAGCTGACCAGCGCACTGCTCACACTGGAGATGCGAGAGCTGATTCGCGCCCTGCCAGGGAAGTGTTTTGTGCGGAAAATGTAATCGGAAAGCCTTGCCTATACACCAAAAAGATCTGTTAAGGCCTTGCAAAATACAGCTATTGCGCTTCGCGATAAAGGCGGGCCGGAGAAGACATGTTTCCAGGTGTGTTTGGCTTTTCGGTTGTACTTAGTGTTATTTTCTTGCCCGCTGCCTGAAACATCGGGAAATTCGTTTCTAAGCAACCCTCGGTCATCGAACGTTCATCAGTGGTGACCGAACTTTAGATAGCAATGGCAAAGAATCTTGTAGTTGTGGAATCGCCGGCCAAGGCGAAAACGATCAATAAATATCTCGGCAGGGACTTCATTGTGAAGGCCTCGATCGGGCATATTAAAGATCTGCCTTCGAAAGGACTGGGCGTGGATGTGCAGAACGACTTCGAACCAACCTACGAAATCATTCCCGATTCCAGAAAGCGCAATAATAAAAAAATCGTTGCTGATCTGAAGAAGACAGCAAAGGCCGCATCAGCGATTTATCTCGCCGCCGACCCGGATCGCGAAGGCGAAGCCATCTGCCAGCATTTGGCTGAAGAAATCGTGCCGAAGAAACCCGCTGTGCCGGCCTATCGCGTAATGTTCAACGAGATTACGAAGCGAGCGGTGCAACAGGCATTCGAGCAGCCGAAGCAAATTGACGAGCACCTCGTCGATGCGCAACAGGCTCGGCGCGTGCTCGATCGTTTGGTGGGATACAAAGTGTCGCCGCTGCTCTGTCGCAGTATTGGTGGCCGTTTAAGCGCGGGGCGCGTGCAATCGGTTGCGCTGCGTATGGTTGTTGAGCGCGAGCGAGAAATCGAAGCGTTCGTCAAAACTGAATACTGGACGATCACGGCCAACCTCGTGGGCAAACAGCCGCCAGCGTTCGACGCCCGGCTGTTGAAAGTTGGCGAGCAAACGGTCAAGACGAGCGGTTTCGATCAGGATCTGAAGAAGAACGAGATTCTGATAGGCGTGGAAGTGCAAGCCAAAGAGATTGTCGCCGAAGCTCAGCAACAGGCTTTCGTCGTCAAAGAAGTCACGACCAAAGAGCGCAAGCGCAATCCCGTCCCACCATTTATTACTTCAAAGCTGCAGCAGGAGGCGTCTCGCAAACTCGGATTTCCGGTGAAGCGAACGATGATGATTGCGCAACGGCTTTACGAAGGAATTGAGCTGGGCGATGAAGGTTCAGTTGGTTTGATCACTTATATGCGCACGGACTCGACGCGCGTTGGCGAGGCTGCGTTGGCTGAGGCTCGCCAATTCATTCAGGTTCAATACGGCGCGAATTATCTACCTGAAAAGGCTGCGCATTATCGTTCGAAGAAAGACGCGCAGGACGCGCACGAGGCGATTCGGCCGACCGACGTCGCGCGCACGCCGGATTCGCTGGCGAAATATCTCAAGCCGGAAGAGTTGAAGCTCTATCGCCTGATTTGGCAACGCTTCGTTGCGTCGCAGATGATGCCGGCGCTCTTCGACCAAACAACGATCGATATTCAAGCCGGTCGTTTCGTATTTCGCGCCACTGGCTCAGTGCTGAAGTTTGACGGCTTCCTGAAGGTTTACCAGGAGGGCCGCGACGAAAAGGCGGAAGACGAAGAGGAACGCAGACTGCCTCTGGTCACTGAAGGCGAGGCATTGAAACTTAATAAGATTGAGCCAGAGCAGCATTTCACCGAGCCGCCGCCGCGTTATACCGAAGCGACCCTGGTAAAGGCGTTGGAAGAGAAAGGAATCGGACGCCCGTCAACCTACGCGGCGATCATGACGACGATTCAGGATCGCGAGTACGTGGAAAAGAAAGAGGGCCGTTTTCATCCGACCGCGCTGGGCAAGACCGTGAACGACGTTTTAATTGAAGGCGGCTTTGATGATCTTTTCAACGAGACCTACACGGCCAGGATGGAAGAAGAGCTCGATGAAATCGAGGAAGGCAAACTGAAGTGGACAGATGCCTTGCACGAGTTCTATGACAAGTTCAAGCAGGACCTCGCGAAGTTTCAAAAGTATACGAAGGACATTAAAGAGAAGGAAACGCCCACCGACGAAGTTTGTCTGAAATGCGGCACGCCGGGAATGGTACAAAAGCTGGGGCGCTTCGGTAAGTATCTCAAGTGTTTGGAATGCGGCGCGACGCGTGATGCAGTCGTTGGGACAGATGGCGGGGCGGCTGCGGCGCAAACTTCATCTAATGGTAACGAAACCGAAGAGCCTGAAGCCTGCGAGCTTTGCGGCAAGCCGATGCAATTAAAGCGCGGCCGATTTGGACCGTTCTACGGCTGTTCGGGTTATCCGGAATGTCGCAACATCCGAAAGATTTCCCGGAGTGGGAAGCTGACGGCACCGCCTGAGTTGCTTGATGAGAAGTGTCCGGTTGATGACGCACAGTTGGTGAAGCGTCACGGACGTTACGGCGAGTTTATCTCGTGTTCGAACTATCCCAAGTGTAAATACATTAAGCGCGAAACGATCGGAGTAGCGTGTCCGCGTCCGGGGTGCAAAGGCGAGATCATCGTCAAGCGATCAAAGCGCGGCAAAATCTTTTATGGCTGTTCGGAATATCCGAAGTGTGAAACGGTTTTCTGGGACAAACCCGTGGCCGAAACCTGCCCGCAATGCGGTGCGCCTTTCTTACTGGAAAAGACTACGAAGAAAGGTACGACTCGTCGCTGCGCGAACGAGGAATGCGGCTATAAGAGCGAAGTTCAGCCCTTGCCGACACCTGAACAAGCTGCGCAAGAGAAGCGAGTCTAATCATTTTCCATTTGTCATTGGTCTTTTTCATTTTATCTCTGTGACAAGTGTCAGAAGCCCGACCGTTAGGGAGGGCTTGGTTGATAATAAGCCCTTGCTTACGCGTGGGCTTCTGACACGCTGACTGAAATGGTCAATGGTGGATTCAAGTTTGAAGAGCAACTTTGAGGAATGCGAACCTCAAGCGCCAAAGGCGCGAAATATGTTAGCCAGGGGCAAGTGCGAGCGAAGCGAAGCACGACGCCCCTGGATCGATGCCTCAAAGGCCGCGAGCACTGAAAGTGCGAAATAGAAATC
>WNGK01003365.1_pt1 | contig 22815 bp, 16 predicted proteins | sample 5400601 | NCBI WGS metagenome assembly WNGK01 (sample SAMN13153376, study PRJNA577476) | soil metagenome | isolation source: 60 cm soil or saprolite under Garry oak tree replicate 1 | place: USA:California | collected 2016-06-15
AAAATTACCGGGCCGGAGTTTGACGGCACCGCGCGCGTGCTTCCGGCGGAACAATGGGGCCAGGCTAGGGAAGCACTGCATCGCAAATACTGGCTTGCGCGATTGCCGTTTTGGAGCAAACACAACGAGTACTTGGAAATTGAGATTGCGGCTTGAAAGGTGTGTTGAAAACTGATTGGACTGTGCAGAATTTTTAATCAGGCCCTAATTTGCCGCTGTTCGTTCGCGCCTGTTACCATTTTTTGTTTCCCTAAAGCTTAAATTGCTGTAAGCAGCTCATCTCTCATACGGAGGCGACATGGCTATAAAAGTAGGTATTAACGGGTTTGGACGAATTGGAAGGAACGTGCTTCGCGCATCCCTGCAGGATTCGAATCTGGAATTTGTAGCAGTCAACGATTTGACCGATCCCAAGACCCTGGCCCATCTGTTGAAATATGACTCGGTGCTAGGCAATCTGCCGAATAAGGTCACGGCTGGCGCGGACAGCATCAGCGTTGACGGAAAGACAATCAAAGTTTTCAAAGAAAGCAGGTTGTGATCGAATCCACCGGACGGTTTACCAACGCCGAAGACGCCAAGAAGCACCTGCGCGGGCCGGTGAAGAAAGTGATTATCTCCGCCCCTGCAAAGAATGAGGACGTGACGCTGGTGCTGGGGGTGAATCATGACAAGTACGATCCCACCAAACACCACGTGATTTCGAACGCCTCCTGTACGACCAACTGCCTGGCGCCAATCGTTAAAGTCATAAATGACACATTTAAGATCATCAGCGGCACCATGACGACGATCCACTCCTACACCAATGACCAAGTCATCCTGGACTTCCCGCATAAGGACCTGCGTCGCGCGCGTGCCGCGGCCTTGTCAATGATCCCGACCTCAACCGGGGCTGCCAAGGCTTTGAAGCTGGTAATCCCCGACATGTCCGGGAAGCTGGATGGTTTTGCCATCCGTGTGCCTACGCCAAATGTTTCGGTCGTGGATTTGGTCGCATTGGTCGAGAAGAAGGCTACCAAGGAAGAGGTCAATGCTGCCCTGAAGAAAGCTTCGGAGAGCGGACCGCTAAAGGGTTATCTGGGATACGAAGAGAATGAACTGGTCTCGTCGGACTTCAAAGGGGACCCGCGCTCTTCCATCGTTGATTCGCCTTCGACTCTGGTGGTCGGCAACCTGGTGAAGGTTGTTTCCTGGTACGACAACGAGTGGGGATACTCATGCCGGGTGCGCGATCTGATCAACTTTATCGGAAGTAAGGGGCTGTGAAAAGCAGCTACTAGCTTCTAGCCACTGGCTTCTCGCAAACTCGGGTTGCTAGCAGCTAGTAGTTGGGAGCTAGTAGCCTTTCAGCATGGTTCCAAAAACACAAGGGAAGATGATCACATGTCAAAGCTCTCCATTCGCGATTTGGCGCTGAGTGACCACCGGATTTTCATGCGCGTGGATTTCAACGTCCCGCTGGAAGATGGGCGGGTGATGGACGATACGCGCATCCGCGAAACATTGCCGAGTATCGAGTACGCCTTGCGGCATGGGGCGCGGCTCATTCTGGCATCTCACCTGGGGCGTCCTAAGGGCAAGCCGAATCCCAAGATGAGCCTGAAGCCGGTGGCGGAGCGGTTGCGCATGCTGTTGGATAAGGAACTGGCACGGGGAGAAAACGTGGGCTTCTGTCCCGACTGCGTGGGCGTGGAAGCAGAAGAAATGGCAGGCAAACTGGAAAAAGGGCAAAGCCTGCTACTGGAGAATCTGCGATTTCATGCCGAAGAAGAAGCCAACGACGAGAAGTTCGCGAAGCAACTGGCAGCACTTGCTGAGTATTACGTGAATGATGCTTTCGGCACCGCACACCGTGCACACGCTTCGACGGTCGGAATCACTAAGTTCGTGCAGAAATCGGCGGCCGGGCTGCTGATGGAAAAAGAGCTGGAATACCTGGGCCGGGCCATGTCGCACCCGGAGAAACCGTTTATTGCGATCCTGGGGGGCGCCAAAGTGAGTGACAAGATTGGCGTCATTCAAAACTTGATTAGCAAGGTCGACACGCTCATCATAGGCGGCGCGATGGCCTACACATTTCTGAAGGCGCAAGGCCAGACGGTTGGGAAATCACGCGTGGAAGAAGATAAAGTTGATTTGGCGCGGCAGCTTTTGCAGGACGCAAAGGCGCGAAAGGTGAAATTTCTTTTGCCCGTCGACCATGTGGTTGCGGATCGAATCGACCTGAATGCGCGGGTGCAGACGGTGAAGGCTATACCGGACAATCTGATGGGACTGGATATTGGACCGGAATCGGTAGAGCTTTTTTCGGAAGAGATTTCCCGCGCGGCCACCATTGTATGGAATGGGCCGATGGGAGTGTTTGAAGTTTCTCCGTTCGCCAAAGGGACATTCAAGGTTGCACATGCAGTGGCAGACAATGCGGCGGCAACTTCCATCGTTGGCGGCGGGGATTCGGTTTCCGCGATACATGCCGCCGGAGTGGCAGACAAGATTTCCCACATATCGACTGGTGGTGGCGCATCGCTAGAGTTTCTCGAAGGAAAGCGATTGCCTGGAGTAGAAGCACTTACCGATAAACCTTAAAGATATTCTTTACCGTAGAAGCTAACTAACCATAAGAGAGCAAAGGCAATAACCACGAAGGACACGAAGTATCACGAAGGGGAGGGAATGAGGGGTTCTGCCTTCGTGCAACTTCGTGTCCTTTGTGGTCCATGCCCCCGTTTTTCCTCTGTGATCTCTGTGTCCTCTGTGGTGAAAAGACTTGGAAAGGACCCGCATGGCCCGCAAGAAATTGATCTCCGCTAATTGGAAGATGTACAAGGACCCGTCCCAGACGAAGGACTTTTTTCGCGATTTTCTGCCGTTGATTGCTGGGCGTGATCGGGATGAGGTTGTCGTCTGTCCTCCTTATATTGATCTCCACGCCGCAATGGAATCGGCGAAAGGATCTCAGATCGCCATTGGCGCGCAGGATGTTTACTGGAAAGACGAAGGCGCGTTCACCGGGGAAATTTCTTCCGGGATGCTGGTGGCCATTGGTTGCACCCACGTGATTATTGGTCACTCGGAGCGGCGGCAGTATTTCGCGGAGACCGACGACACCGTGAACCTCAAGCTGAAAGCCGTGCTGGAGCATGGTTTGACACCGATCGTTTGTGTAGGCGAGGTGCTGGAAGAGCGCGAGGCCGGGTTGACTGAAGACGTGTTGAGGCGGCAATGCGTACGAGCGTTCCATGCCATTTCAGCAAAGAAAGCCGCGAAGCTGGTGATTGCATACGAGCCAGTGTGGGCGATCGGGACCGGGAAGACGGCTACTCCGCAGATGGCTTCCGATGCTCACATACTCATACGCGGGGAAGCAGCGAAAGCTTTCGGGCAGGAGTTTGCGGATGGGCTTCGAATTCTTTATGGCGGTTCAGTGAAGCCGGAGAATGCGAAGGCGCTAATGTCAGAAGAAGAGATAGATGGTGCGCTGGTCGGCGGAGCTAGTTTGGATGCGAAGGCGTTCGCGGCGATCGTGAAGTATTAGAATGTAGCCCCGGACGCCCTCGTCCGGGGTGGGGACGGTGAGGGCACCCGCCCCTACATCATCAGGCCTCTCACCTTAGCCAGTCCTCCAACTCCACTCCCCGCTCCGTCTTGTCATCCCGGTACTTCACGATGACGGGCGTATAAAGCGAAATTCCCCATTCTGCTGCTTGGCCTTTGTTCACGGCGCGCGACCCGGGGACGACTACAGCGCCTTCGGGGACTTCGAGCGGCTCGTCTTCACTTGCTCGATAAATCTTCCCACGCACCAAGTCATAGAGCGGAGTTGACCGCGTGAGGATGGTTCCGGCACCGAGCACTGCGCTCGATCGGACCAGCGTGCCTTCATAGACTCCGCAATTTCCACCCACGAGCACGTCATCTTCGATGATCACTGGAGCCGCGTTTACCGGCTCGAGCACGCCCCCGATCTGTGCGGCAGCGCTCAGGTGTACGCGTTTGCCAATCTGCGCGCAGGAGCCGACCAGCGCGTGGGAATCGATCAACGTACCTTCGTCAATGTAGGCGCCGGCGTTGATGAACATGGGCGGCATGCAAATAACGGACGGAGCGACGTAAGCCCCGAGCCTGATCGATGAGCCTCCAGGGACGATACGAACGCGATCTGCGACCGTGAACTTGCGGGCAGGGAAGGTGTCTTTATCAACGAAGGAGAGGCACTCGCTGCTCCCCATCTCGGTGAGCTCGCCGAGACGGAAGCCGAGCAGAATACCCTGCTTCACCCAAACATTTACTCTCCACTCGCCATGGACTTTCTCCGCAGCGCGGATTTCGCCGCGAGTGAGCGCGGCACGGAATTCTAGAAAAATCTCGCGCGCTCCACTACTGAGGTGTTCACCGGACGCCAGGCGTTCGACTTCAGACTTGAGAGATTGCATTGGAAGAAACGAGTATAGCTGAACGGGAATTATGGCTCTGAGCGGCACACAAAGAGCCGTGGCTTACCTCTTATACTGTTTCTTTTCTGCTCGCCTTCATCATTGTTCGGCATCTCTCAGCAGCTACACAGCATCCAAGTAGCGACTTAGAAAGTGTTGGGAGGGCATGAAGTATGTCCACCAAAGTGCCAGTCTCCGCCGACCCAGAATCGGTGACACTGATTCAAGCGAGGGCATCGGAACAGCTCCACGCGGCCTCAACTGTGAACGTTGCCCATGCCGCCCCCGGCGATCTCGGCTATCCAGTCGCAGATTTTGTCGGTCGTTGTTTTCTCCGCCTATGCATGTGGGTAGACCTGTTCGCCCCATGGACAAGAAAGGATCATGCTCCGGCGGGGTTTCGCGACAACCTCGGCAGTAGTCGCGCTACGACCAAAGAGTTTCCGGACGGTAGGGACGCAGGTTGAGGAAGCGTCTCCTTCAGCGGTGACAGCTCAAATGCACTTGCACTCACTGCGGATCAGAACGCTGGGTAGCGTCTGCGTGACTTGGCGGGCTTCCGCGAGCGTTGCGTAAGGGCCATGCCAGCGGGCGTGGTTGGCGGAGTGTCCCGCGGGACGGGCCTTGCCGTTGCTGCACTGGCCGCAACTCGAGCGGTGCAGGACGGCCTTATGGGGCCCTGCCGACCAATTCTCGTACACATAAAAACTAGGTGCATCAGCAGTCGCCGATACGGGTCTAGCAATCAGGCCGGCTTCTGTGGCGATTTTCTGCAGCTTCGAGCGCGTATCGCGGCGGACAGGGACCATCGGGAGGCGATAGTTTTCCTCGATGCGTCCCATCATGGCGAGAACTGCCTTGACCGGCATGGGGCTGGACTCGATAAAGTTGGCCTGCATCAGGGGCAGATACTTGCGGAAGAACTGGCGAGCGGCAGTCCAGTCGTTGTTGAGGGCGGCGCGGGTCATCTCTGCCATCTCGCGCGGAATCTCGTTCGACGCGACTGAAATCAGGCCGACGCCTCCCAGCGCAACTACGGGCAGAGTCAGGGCGTCGTCGCCGGAGAGAACGGAGAAGTGTGCGGGCGCGGCATTGCAGATTTCCGCGATTTGCGAGAGATTGCCGCTGGCTTCTTTTATTCCGGCGATGTTCGGAACTTCGGCAAGACGCGCCACCGTCACCGGTTCGAGATTTGTTCCCGTCCGGCTGGGCACGTTGTAGAGGATGACCGGTTTGTTGACTGCCTCGGCGATGGCCTTGAAGTGCTGGTACTGACCCTCCTGGGTGGGCTTGTTGTAGTACGGCGATGCGGTAAGGATCGCGTCCACTCCGGGGCGTGCGGCGACTTCCTGAGCCTTGGCGGCGGCGTCGCGCGTGGAGTTGGAACTCGCTCCCGCGACGATGGGAACGCGTCCAGCCGCGGCTTCGATGGTGAGATCAATTACCCGAAGCCACTCATCGTGGTCAAGTGTCGGGGTCTCGCCGGTGGTGCCACAAGGAACCAGGAAATCAATTCCAGACTCAACCTGCCAAGCGACAAGGTTTTTAAGCGCCGGCTCGTCGAGCAACCCATCCTGATGGAACGGGGTGACGAGGGCTGTACCACATCCGCGAAGTTGCATGTGAATAAGATAACGCGAACCGGCAAGGATGGAAAACTGCAATTGAGTTCAAGCGTACCCTCGACTTTACAGCGGAGCTGGAAAGGGAGATGCCAACTTTTCAGAATTACAGCCAGTCTTATCCAAGCTCCAGTAGCCTGCGAAGCATTGACGAAAGTAGCCGTTGACAATTCTGCGTGAGACGGGCATTCCCCTGGGCCTGATCGCCATACACTCATGACCAGGTTCTGAGTGCCTGTTTACACCGACAATTAATTAATCGGTTGTTTTGCTGTCACTTTGATCTTTGTTGCGCGATCCATTTGTCCGTGCGGGCTTCGAGGAGATCGAGGGGGAGGGTTCCGCCATCCAGCATCTCGTCGTGAAATTTGCGGATATCAAACTTGGGGCCCAATTCTTTCTGGGCGCGTTCGCGGAGTTCGCGGAATTTGAGCTGACCGAGCTTGTAACTGAGGGCTTGCGCCGGCCAAGCGATATAGCGGTCGGTCTCGGACTGGATACTGGGCTCGTCGATAGCGCCGGACTTACGGAAGAAGTCCACGACTTGATCACGCGTCCACCCCTTCGAGTGGATTCCGGTGTCAACGACTAGGCGCACTGCGCGGAAGAGCTCCGAGGAGAGACGGCCGTAGTCCGAAACAGGGTCTTGGTAGAAGCCGACCTCTTTGCCGAGTTGCTCGGCGTACAGGGCCCAACCTTCCACGTACGCGTTGAAGCCGAGACTATGGAGGCGAAACTTGGGCAATCCGGTGAGCTGTTGCTGCACCGATAGTTGCATGTGATGTCCGGGGATGCCTTCGTGGTACGCGATGGCTTCGTCGTCGATTAGCGAGCGTTCTGCAAAGTTGGAGGTGGCGACGACGACGCGTCCGGGGCGCTTGCCGTCCGGGGTACCGGTGACGTAATGGGTTGCGGCGGCGGCTTGAAACGTGGGTATGGCTTCGACGGTGACCGGCGACTTGGGAAGGAGGGTGAAAAGCTCCGGAAGTTTAGGCTCCATCTGGGCGATGTAGTGGCGGAAGACATCGAGAATCTGCTCCGAGGAGGTCGGAATGTACTTGGGATTCGTCTTCAGAGAGGCGCGGAAGGAAGCCAGGTCAGCGAAACCCTCCTTTTTGGCGATAGCAAGCATTTCGGCCTCGATGCGGTCGATCTCGCCGAGACCGAGTTGGTGTATCTCGTCCGGTGTCATGTGAGTGGTGGTCCGGGCGTAAATGTCGTTTTCGTAGCGCTTCTGCCCGTCCGGCAGAGAGGTGACAGCGAGGGTGGTACGGCCTTGGGGCGCGTATTCCGTACGTAGGAAGGCGGCGAATGTCTTGTAGGCAGGGACGACGTCGAGGTTGATGGCATCTGTGATCTGCTGGGTCAAGCGCTTCTGGTCTTCGACGGTCATGCTGGCCGGATACTTTTTTGTTGGCAGGAGAAAGGAGTCGGTTTCGATGATGCCCTCGCATTGGACGGGCAGCTTCTCCAGAAGAAATCTGACGGGCATGAGTTTGTCCTTCATGCCAGCACGCAGGACTTCAGTGGTCTGACTCAGGGCACGAGGGATCTGGTGAAGTCGGGCGATGTAGTCCTCGTAATGCTTTACGGAATCGAAGGGCACGGAAAGGGGTAGGTCCGCGAGAGTGGTATGGATGCCATTCTGCTGGTTGATAGGCATCTCATATTCTTTGAGGTCGAAGTCGGCGATGCGCTGTTGAAGGACGCGAGCCAGGAGATCATGGGAGAGCTGGTCCTGGTCGGAGAAGGCGGCGGTTGGGATGGCTTCAAGTCGGGCAAAGAAAGCCAGGTCGATCTTGTGGTGCTGGGCAATGGCGTCGAGTGAGTGCTCGGCGAGCTTGTCGTTGTACCGGTAGTCGCCGAATGCAGTGGCGCGCTCGGGAAAGTTGCGCAGGTCGGACTCGTACTGCTCCTCGAAAAGTGCGTTCTGAGCGGCGACGCGGTCGGCAACTGATTTGAGGTTTTGGGCGAAAACGGAACCGGTTATGGCGACTAGGAAAATCAGGATCTGGTGAAGGCGCATAGGTGCTCGCAGGGTACCAGAGGGAAAGGTGGTTGCGCGAACTGAGCGCCGATATTTAGGGCTAGGACCAGAAAAGAGCTACCCCTCAGTGTAACGTTTGGGCGCTGAAACGCACTACCGAATGTGCGGCGTCGGGCGGGTTGGTTCCATCGGAAGCGAGCAGGCCAGCCGCCGGGGAGGTTGACATGATTGCCCGCAAGGTTACTGTGCGCCTGAAACCGAACTCACCTACGGAATTTACGAACCTCATGGATTGTGAAATCCTTCCCTGGCTGCGAAAGCAAGAAGGTTTCTTAGACTTGATCACCCTGGCTGTCCCTGGTGGCAGAGAAGTCGCAACGATCACCCTCTGGGACCAGAAAGGGAATGCGCAGGCTTCCAGCGCTAGCGGTTATCCAGAAGTGTTGAAGATTCTGGGAAAGCTCTTGGACGGGACTCCTTACGTCAAGACGTTTGATGTTGTCAGCTCGACATTTCAAGGTGTCTCCCCAGCGCGGCCACTTGAAGCAGAAAATCTGGGTCCAAAAAGCTGGTTCGCCACAGCTTGGCTCTCGCTCATTTGAGACGAGCGTGGGTGTCCGATTTGCCCTGCCTACATACCTATCCCCGCCAGGGGTTCGCTGTCGTGTCTGAAAGTCTTTCAAGATTTGCCCGCTGAACTGCACGCAACCTAAGCTGGTAGTTTTGCCTCTAGTAAGACATGCAAAGAAGCAGGTGGTCTCGAATTGGCAGACGCAGGTTCGTCTGGCTCGCAGTATTATGCATAGCAGCAGGGTTATCGGCAAACACTTGGTCGGCAGCGCAGGTTACGGTTGCGCAAATCAGCGATACCCATATCGGGGACAAACATGCTCCACATGCCGCCGAGAATTTACGGCACGCGACCGAGATGATCAATGCGCGTCACCCCGACGCGGTCATTCTTTCCGGCGACATTGGAGAAAATCCGCAGGCGTGGGACGAAGCGAAATCCATCCTGAAAAAGCTGAAGGTCCCACTTTACTATGTGCCCGGAAATCATGATGTGCACAGCAATGACGTAGATCGCTATCGCCGGGCATTCGGGAAAGACTATTACGATTTTGAGGTGAAGAATGTAACCTTCGTAGTGATTGACTCTCAACTCCTGGGAAACTACGACGTGTTTGGCGCGAAGAATCCGGAGCCACTTCCGCCTCAGACCGAGGAGGAATCTGAGCGTATGCTGACCTGGCTGGCGGGGCTTCAAAGTGAAGATAGGAAAGAAAAGCGTGATGAGAGCGCCGAGGGGCGGGTCGTTATCGGAGTGCAACACATCCCGGTCTTCCACGATGGAGGATTTCCTGATCCGAAGCCGTACTGGGTTGTCAGTGAGCCACATCGTTCGCAGGAGATGAAGATCCTACGGCAGCTTGGCATCAAGCACATGCTGGTGGGGCATTGGCACAACGGACGCGTGTTCGAACGGGAGGGGATTACCTGGCATGTGGCGCCAGCCACAAGCTGGCTCCCCTGGGGCGGAGAATTGGGATTTGCCATGCACACCATTGGCGCGAACGGCGACATTCACACGGAGTTTGTGGCGTTGCCGGGAGCGACGCCCTAAAGTGCAAATCAAAGAGTCAACCAGAGTTCGGGCAACCAAGTGGCACACGAATCGCGGGACCGCAGGATCATACCAAGACAATTGACGAAGTGCTTCAGACGAGTTGTGAGCACAATTGATTCCATGACAATGTCGGCGATGTCACAATATCTCTAATGACGTCGGCCGTGTCATCCGGCGGCAATCAATGTCATCAGACGTCAGCATGGCGGTGCGCCGAGGATAGCTAACAGGAATTCAGGCCGATAACTGCCGGTTAGCCCGTCACCCACCCGAAATCGGTGGCAAGACGCGAATGGGAGACTCCAACTTCCCGCCACCGGACTTCTGCCATCTTCAAAATACCTCAGGCCTAGTCACCCAGCTAGAGCGACACCTGCATTCCTCGGTCTGCCTTGCGTGGACGGCGATCACCTGCGATTGCCTGAGGCGGCCTGCAGGAACCGGCATCGCGGTTTATTTCGAAATGCGCGCCGCACGCTGGGCACCCGTGCCAAACAGTTCGGCCCAGAAGTCACAATGGTGATCCGTTGCAAATCCAGACTCGCCCACAGGCGATGGAAGCGAGAGTGACTCGAAATCGTCGATGGTCGGACTGTAAGGCGGCCAAAACGATGTACCGAATGCGTTAGGGTCCCCAGATCTGGCAAATTGCGTCCAGTAGTGGATCATGTTGCCGGACAGCCTGCTCTGATCGGCACTTAGCTGGACCGATTGGGGGAGCTTGAAAAGATACTGAAGCTCAGAAGCATGGGCCGCACCGTAAGGGAAGCTAACCGGTGGAAGGTAGATCTCCGGAGCGGTGCTGTCGTTAAATTCGTACACGAACGTCGGCACTTGCGTGCCCAGCACTTGGTCTATGCCACGAGCTGAACAGGCAAAGATCGTGTCCGTCTCTAGCGCACCCAGGGCTAACGCGGGGCTGTCGAACTTGTTGAGCGGGTACTCGGCAAGTACCAGCGGGGCGACCTCAGGTCCGACGAAACCACTGACCACCAATGGGTATTCCTCAGCGGTCAGCGGGTGCCCTCCCAATTCGTCCAAAGCAACGAAGAGTCTCATTTCGTCATGATTGGTTCCCTGCATGACAGGCACGTGGTGGAATTGCCCTGTCGCGAACGCTGTATCTAGCGAAAGGGGGAGTACCTTCCCGTCTGCGTTGGGACTGACGTCGCCTTGGTTCGCGAGGATCCTCTCAACAGACGTCGAGCGCAGGCACTCGACAGTCTGGTCGGTACATCCAACGCTGTTGGCGAAGGCTGTACCTTGAGACTCCGCGTCCGCCAGCGTGGGAAGCGCGAGCATATACGCGCCACTCTCCACGATCGCCTGGTGGAACAGTCCAGCTGCTGTGGGAGACGTCAAGTTGGAAAGTACGCTGAGCCCTCCGGCGGATTCGCCAAAAATGGTCACGTTGTGCGGATTTCCGCCGAACGCGGCGATATTTCGTCGTACCCATCTCAGGGCAAACTGCTGGTCCATGATCCCGTAGTTTCCGGAGACGTGGTCGGGAGATTCTGCAGTTAATGCAGGATGGGCGAGGAACCCTAAGGCCCCAAGACGATAGTTGATTGTGACGACTATCACGTCGCCCTGTTGCACCAGCTTCGTCGGAACGTAGTCATCGCTTTCTCCAACAATCAACGCACCACCGTGGATCCACACCATTACGGGATAGCTGTGGGAGCCGTCTCCCTTAGTTGCCTCCTCGTTGGGTGTGATGATGTTCAGGAAGAGACAGTCTTCCGTGGTGCTTGCCACCCCGAAGAATGACGGGTCCTGGGGACAGTGACTGCTGAATTTGGTTGCATTAAGTGGCGCGAACCAGAGATCGTGAGCTTTGGGTGGCCTCCAGCGGAGTTTTCCGACAGGTGGGGCTGCGTAAGGAACGCCGAGAAATTTTCGGAGAATCGGAGTTATTGTGCCCCTGATTGGCCCTCGTTCAGTCATGACGATTGACGGGTCGGCGGTTGCGATAGCCGCTGAGCCCTTAATTGCCGAACAGGAAGCAAATAGAGTGAAGAGCAGAATCATAACTACTTTGTTGGTGGTCATGAAGGTCCTCCTTCTGAGTCCGCAATAGGTCCGCTGTGAACACCCTGATCCGTTTTTCGAAACCCAATAAACCAACCGTCCACGGCGGGCCAAAACAATATTGCTAGTTGTGCTTCAAACGCTCAGGACCGTCAATCCCGCGCGAAACTCATGTGAGTCTTCCCTGGGTATCCGGGAAATGGCTGGGGTAGGAGACGGATATGCGGGCTGTGCGAACGATGCTAGACTACCCATCTCCGGTGGGGTGCTGTCCTCCATGGAAGATATCTATCCATCCAGAGGCGGGGTCATAAGGTTCGGTCTATATGAGCTGGACGTGCGCGGCGGGGAACTGCGCAAGCAGGGTGTCCGCGTAAAGCTACAGGAACAGCCTTTTCAGATCCTCCAGATCTTGCTAGAACGACCGAGGGAGGTCGTCACCCGGGACGAACTGCGTCAGAAAATCTGGCCTGCTGACACCTTCGTCGACTTCGACCACGGCATTAATAACGCGATTAAGCGATTGCGCGCAGCGCTGAGCGACTCCGCCGAGAAACCATGCTACATCGAAACCCTTGCCAGTCGGGGCTATCGTTTCATCGCCGGGATCGATGCCTGCCCACGGCAGATCGAATCGCTCGCAGTGCTGCCCTTGGAGAACCTGTCGGGAGACCCCGAGCAGGAGTATTTCGCCGAAGGACTCACTGAAGCGCTCATTACCACGCTGGCCAAAATTGGGGAGTTGCGGGTGATCTCGCGTACTTCGGCGATGCAGTACAAAGGAGTGCACAAATCTTTGCGCGAGATCGCGCGCGAACTGGGAGTTGACGCAGTTGTGGAAGGTACAGTGCTCCGCGCGGGGGGTCGAATACGCATCACGGCGCAGCTGATCGACGCGGCCAAGGAGACGCACCTCTGGGCCGACAGTTATGAACGGGACATGCGCGACATTTTGACCCTCCAGTCAGAAGTCGCCCAAGCCATCGCAGGGGAGATTCGGGTCAAACTGACACCGCAGGAACGGGCACACTTCGCGCTGGTGCATCCCGTTGACCCTGAGGCGTACGAAGCCTTTCTCAAAGGTCGTTATCACTGGAACCGGCGCAGCGGAGAGGGACTCGGAAAAGCTGTCCAGTACTTCCAGCAAGCGATTGCAAAGGATTCGACCTATGCCGCTGCTTACGCAGGCTTGGCCGATTGCCTCTCCGTACTTGGTTGGTGGGGTTTTGCATCACCCGATGACGGTTGCGGCAAAGCGAAGGGATTGGCACTACGAGCCCTGGAGACGGATCGCGGGCTGGGGGAAGCCCACGCTTCGCTGGCCTGGGCTGCCATTCTTTACGACTACGATTTTGTCACTGCTGAGAGGGAATTCGAACGCTCCATCGAACTGAACCCGCGCTACGCCACCGCACATCAGTGGTTCGGACTGAGTCTTGGCTTCATGGGACGCTACGAGGAGGGCTTCACCGAGCTCAAACGGGCTATTCGCCTCGATCCACACTCGATGATGATCCAGGTAACCTTAGGATTCGTTCATTGGTGCGCGCGCCGATACGATCTGGCAATCGAGCAGTATGAGAGAGTGCTGGAGCTGGATCCTAACTTTGTGCAGGCGCACTTGGACATTGCGCTTGCATATCTGCACAAGTCCATGCATGAGCCTGCCATTGCTGCATTTCGCAAGGCGGTTCAGCTTTCGCGTGGCGCTTCCTTGTTCATCGCATTGCTCGGCAATGCGTATGCCGCGTCTGGGCATCCGGATGAAGCGCAGACAATTTTGAAGCAGTTGCATGAACTCGCGAAACACCAATATGTAGCGCCGTACGCTGTGGGCAGAATCTACGCCGCCCTTAGCAAGAAGGACGAAGCCTTTCGTTGGCTGGAAACTGCGTACGGGGCCCGAGACCCGTTGATGGTATGTCTGAAGACTGATCCTGGGGTCGATGACTTGCGCTCTGACCCGCGCTTTCAGGACCTGATGTGGCGAATGAACTTCCCACAATAGACGAGACCAGGTTGCGAAGCGCGAGGTTCTGGGCGGTTTGTCGGCAACCCTTACCTAATCGGATAAGGTAAGGTTTGCTCATCACTCGTCCTCAACGGCACAATGCGACTAGGGCCCGGGTTTGCAAGAGTTGAATTTGAACGATTGCACATGAGTATGCCAATTGAAACTGCTCGTGGTTTGGTAGTACTCGTTCGTGTACCAGAACGTGCAGTCGTCGGTCGGGTCGATCGACATCGAGCTGTAATCGCCCCAGCGATTGAATGAATGGAACTGCGCGCCGGTGCCAGTGATTACGATCAGCGGACCCGACATGGTATCGACGGCATCGGTCGATTGCCGACCGGCTACGTAAATGCTTGGGAACAAGCTCCGGCTCGAGGCGCTGAAACCGAGCGCCATATCGCCGTTCTTATCCATCGCGACGCTACCCAGCCAGAAGTTAATGTTCGGGTCATAGAGCGTCTCCTGCTGGTAAACAAACGGAACGGCGCCAGGGCTGCGAATCTCGTACCAGCGCACCGCTGCCAGCGGCCCTCCAGCGACCGTATGATTCACAACCAGCGATTCATGGTCACCAAAGTTTCGGTAGGCCAGGCGGAACATCACGCGATCGCCGAGCCCGTCGAGCTTCTCGCCGGGTGGTGGCTCGGGAATGCACGCCAATGTGATGGCGCGGGCGCAAATCTCGCTATATGCCGCCACAGGCACCTGAGTTCCGCTGAAGATAGAATTCCCCGGATTTGCGAAATCAACGTGAAACTGGAACAGGTTCACGTCCGTAGTATCTGCCAAACCAATAAAGTAGTTCGGTGAGCCGCTTGGGGGAAGCGTGCTGCCGTCCAGGTCCGATGGCAACAGGCTCGATACCGAAGGCGGCTGCGGGAAGCAGATCATCGAGGCGCTGGCGCCCTGGAGCATCGCATTGCGGTCCAAAGCGCAAGCGTCGGCGCCCACAAAACTGTTGCCGGAGAATACGTTCACAGAGTTGTAGTAAGCATCTGGCCAGACCGCGAACTTCGGATAGTCAGGGAAAAGCGGACTAAAGTCGAATTGATAGCGGTGATAGCTTCCGGTCGCATCAGGCGAAGTCGAAATGGCCACGCATTCCGCGTTGTGGGTAAACGTGCTGTCATACTGGAGTTGGCTGACCAGCCATCGTTTCGCAAGGTGGTCATAGAGCACAATCGGGTCACCGCCATCTGTAAAGTCGGGAGCACCACCGCCGAACTCGCAAAGTCCGCCAAAACCCGTCCAAAGAGTGTGGATGAGTTCCGGCCCGAGCTGCAATTTGCCAGACTTGCCGTATACGGATATGGTGACGTTCACCATTTGAACGAACTGCTTGGCGCCGACTGCACCGTTGGTATCGGGAGGAACGAAGGCCAAGCCGAGAAGGTTCCGCGTGTCGTCCGCGCTCTGGCCCTCGAAGTTCACACCCGTGCTGACATCACTTAGAGGACCGGCGAACGTTCCGGCGACAGAGTCGGTTTGCGAACTACTCAACGGCGCATGCTAGGACGAGCGGTGGGAGCCTGTTTATTGGAACCTCCTGAAATTTTGGAGGTGGCGCCAGCAAGCTGGGCAAAGGGTGGCGAAGTGTCATGCCTCGAAGCAACGATGACATCGGGAGTAGCGCCATACGCGAACGAGGAACCTAGCCACACGAAAGCAGAGAGCAGCATTATGAGCACAGGACGCCAGCGATTCATCGGACCTCCTCCGGTCCCTAAGGGCCTGAAAAAGAATTTGCGTTTAAGGTAGATCGGACCAAAACTGGCGTGTGATGTAGGGACTGACCGTTGCGTTGCCTTTTGCAGAAGAAGGGCTCTCTCGGAACTGGTTCTTACAGGCTCAGAACTCCAGCTCGGCGACAAGCTGCACATTGCGCGGGCTGCCGTTGCCGAAATAAGGATTAAACGAATCCGGCGTGCTGGTCAAACGGAAGCCAGAACCGAAAGTCGTAGACGGGTTAGCAAAGTTCGGGTGGTTCCATATGTTGAAAAATTCAGCTCGCAGGCGCAACCGCCAATCACGAGAGATCTGCTGAGATTTGACAAATGACATATCAAAGTCATTCAGCCCCGGTCCGCTGAACGTGTTTCTTCCCAGATTGCCGTACGTCCCCGGCAGAGGCTGCGCGAAAGCTGCTGGATTCAGATATGGACCTGTCGGATTGAACACCACGTGCGCATTACCGACCAAATTCGGGCGGTCGCGAAACTCACCCGTGCCAGAATTATCGAACGGCAAAGTTATGTTGAGCGGCCTGCCAGATTGTAGAGTCGTAATGCCATTCAGTTGCCAGTTAGAGGCGAGCGCGTGCAGCCAACCGGGCAGACGGGTCGGCGCCGATATGCGCCAGGCATAACTCACGGTGAAGCGATGGCGAACGTCAAAATCCGAGCGGCCATAGTCGCGCCGCAGGTTGCGGCTGTCTTCCGGCGGCCCGCGATAAAATCCGCCAGCGCCTGACGCTTCATCCAGCGACTTGGAGAACGTATAGCTAGCGCGAAATGTCACGTTGGCGGCCGAGCGCTCCGCTGATACCTGGAGGCTGTTGTAGTTCGAATACGCGATATCGGAGAGCGTGTTGATCACGCGAAACTGGGGGAATGCAGCCGCAAACGGCCGGCGAGCCTGCTCGCTCACCGGGTCGGAACTCCCGGATGTTGGCTGATTGATGTCAATCACAACGGGCAAATCAGTGCCGCGCGTGCCGTAATACGCGATGCGCAAAGATTGTTGTCCGCTCAGCCGCTGTTCAAATGCGAGGTCAAAGTTCTGGTAGCGGGGATCAGGGAAATGCGTGCTCACAGCAAAAACATCGAATGGCGGCTGCGGCGCTGCGGGCCCAAAGATCTGGATGCCCGGGCCAAACGGCACGGGCGCCGGCGGCGTAATGGTGAAGATTGCGCTGGAACCGATAGGATTGAATACTGGCCCTGCAAGTATCGAGTTCGCGTTATTGCTGTTGTCCATCAATTCGTCAAACGGCTGGGCATCGAAATACATTCCCCAGCCGCCGCTTAGCGTGCGAGAGCCGCCTAATCCGAGCGAAAACGCGGCGCGTGGCGCAAAATCGCCTAAGTTCGGCTCATATTCGTGCTCAAGTCCAACAGCGCCGACCGGCACAAGCCCGGCGCCCGGAACGAAGTTACTAATCCTCCCTTGCTTCTCGGTAGACACAGAGAATTGATCGTGGCGTAATCCAAGGGTGACCTTCAGCGCTGGCCGAACCTGCCAGCCGTCTTCGACGAATGCCGCCCAGCGATGCTGGCGCAGGTAGCGTTGCGAATCGCCACGCGCAATGGTGGTGACGCCGGGAGCAGCTAGGCCAGCAAGCAGGTCCACCAAGCTGGCAATCGCGAAGTCGCCTGAGAGTTGGTCGCCAAGCTGCGAACCATCGAACACCAGCCGCCCGCGCATACCGGTGTCCGTGAAGGCATTCTCTTGGAGTAATGTTATGTTGCCGCCGAACTTCCATTGGTGCGCGCCGCGGTTCCAACCGATACCATCCGAGAAATCGAATACGTTGCTGGCGCGGCCTCGCGGCAGGGAAAGAGGAGCGCCGAGGTTTTCGTATTCGCCGGGTGCGATATCGATTTCTGGCAAACCGGAGTCGCGGGCCGAGTTGACTCCGGTGTTCAGGCCGATTGCCGTTACATTGAAGCCCTTGTCTCCAGGAAATGTTGTTTCGTGGTAACGCGAATAACCGAACCGGGCAGAGTTGAGCAATCGCGATGAAAGCGTTCGTTGCCACTGCGTAGCAAACAACTCCACAATCGTGTGGGATTGCGAAGTGTAACTCGGCAGCCGCGAGCCTCCTCCCAACCCGAACTGCCCCTGAGGGAAACGCTGGCGATTGGCGCCGAAAGCGTACAAAGCCGAGATACTATCCTGGCCTGTCATGCCGTGATCCGCCTTCAGCGTCACCGTGTTGCCGTCGCGCGGACCCTGGCCGAGCGAGGCGGGGTAGAGCGCGAGAATGGGCGCGGCCAGCGCGTTCACCGAGCGCCCAGCTCCTTGGACGAGCGATGTTGCCGCAGCGATTTCCGCCTGTGTGGGAAATCGAGATGCGGCCGTAACACCAACTCGCTCGTGTTGCCCTTCGTACGAGCTGAAGAAATAGCTGCTGTACGGCAGCGGGCCCCCAGCGGTGAATCCGAATTGGTTGTTTCGAAATTCAGGACGCGGGCGCCCAAAGGCGTTGTTATAGAAATTGTTAGCAGCTAGTTTGTCGTTATCAAAGAATTCAAACAGCGACCCGTGCAGACGCGGCCCGCCGCTCTTGATCATGGTAAGCACCGCCGCCCCAGACGGAGCATACTCAGCGCCAGTGTTGGTTTGCACTTCGATTTCCTGGATCGCATCGAGCGGCAGCAGAACCGCTGGAGCGGCGAAGGCGCCACCCTGCCCGATGGCTTCTGCACCACGGAACGGGTCGAGATTATTTGTACCGCTGACGATATAAGTATTGAACTGCGCGCGGCTGCCGTTGATTGGAAACGAGCCAAACGTGCCCCCGGTTGCGCCGGCTCCGGGGATGAGGGTCTCGAGAATGCCGGATGCCTGTCCGCGTACCGGCAGTGTGCGCACCTGCTGTCGCACACTCATGCTGTTGACCTCGGTTACCGCATTTGACAGCGCTCGCCGCGAGTCCAGCGTGATCTGCAGTTGCCTGGTCTCCCCTGCCCGCAGCGAAATGCCCGCAGCTTCGATGCTGACATACCCACTGTGCGTTACGCGCAACCGATAGTCGCGCGCGGATGCAAGGTGGATGAATTCGAACTGGCCGAGCTGATCGCTCACTGCAGTTGCCCTCACTTCCGGGCGAGCTCCGATATAGAGCAGCACCTGAGCGCCGCCGACTGTATGGCCGCGCGTATCTGACACTCTGCCGCGCAGAGTACCGGTAGCTGCCTGCCCAACTGCCTGAACTGCAACAAAGGTGGAAAGAAGAGCCGTGACTGCGCGGATTTGGTTGACCCAACGGCAGCGCATCAGCAAGGACGGTTGTATCCACTTACGCAATGTATTCGTCGAACGCTTTTTTGTGCTCTTCTGATCTGAGACTCTCGATGCTTGCAAGGTCGCTGTCAGCTCGCTGACGCTTTCAGGACTCGCCTCTCTGCAAGATCTCCAAAGTCGTAGAGTTCGTATACCAGGTAATTGGAGAAATTTCTTGCGCCATGTACAAGGTCGTCTCGCTATGAAGAACAGCTCCAAAGCCATAGCCGTACAGCAGCGCCACCTTAGCGATTTCTCGGGTGAGTGAAAACGATGCCGAAGGCATCATACCTCTGATCTGCGCATTGTGCATGAACTGGGCAAAACGCTGAGCGAAAGACAGAGAGCGATGTTTTTATGACAGATTGCCCACAGGTGATCACCTTGTGAAAAACTAGGCCTCAACATGTCAACTGCTGTATCTTCAATCCCGGAGTAGTTCTGATTAGTTCCGGCTTGCCAGGATGTCTTAGAACCTGTCCTCCCAAGTGCGACCCTCTTTTGAAACTGTCCCTGTGAACCTCTGGTTCCGCAGCTTGGTTGCGAAGACGCTGTGCACCGTCATTTGTAATTGTCTCTATTCCGATGGGCTTCAATTTTATGCGCTCGTGCCGGAAAGTACACTTCTCACATCAGATGGCGGCAATAAGAGAGGGCCCCGAGGGCCCTTTCGTTGCCTGGCTAAACACGCAAGCTATTTGCCCGCGTACTCCAGATCGCTGCCCACCATTTGATTAGCTCGCGCTTACGGGCCGACGACTGCGTAGTAGGCGAGATGCAGGTTGTTGCCGCCGGTCCCTGCGAGGTTGATCCAACCCTGCACAACCGCCCCCGGAGAAAGGCCGGGCTTGACGGTGACGGTGAGGTTGTACGAGCCCGACGCCGGCACCGAAAAGCTGCTGGGGACGGAGATCCGGCTATCACCGCTCGTAATAATGCCGGCATCAAACGCGCTGGACACGGTATTGCTGAAGGTGCTTGGCGTGAACTTCGAAGTGCTGACGGTGAAGTTCTGGCTGCTGCCGGCGGGGTTGAAGACCGTCACGACCAAGGACGTGGACGAGATGGTGGGTACTCGCCCGAAGCTTGCCGAAACGGGGCTCAGCCACGTCGTGCCGCCGGCCGCGACCGAGAGGTCCTCGCGCCCAGCACCCTGTGCTGTCGGTCCGATGTCGTGCGTGCCGGTCTTGGAATCCTTGATCACCAGATCAGCGCGGTTCGCAAGCGCCGACTTCACCCGCGCTGGCGACCAGTTCGGGTTGAGACCCAGGAGCACGGCTGCCGAGCCTGCGATGTGCGGCGTGGCCATTGAGGTGCCGCTGAAGAACGCCCACGACCCTTCTCCGCCGCACGTGATCGCTTTGCCAACGCACGTGATCGAGCTCAGCACATTGACGCCGACCGACGTCAGGTCGGGCTTGACGAGCAGGTCTGGGGTCGTCGGACCCTGGCTGCTGAAGCCCGCCAGGATGTCAGCATTCGGGGTAATGAACTCGCTGAATGTGGCGACCGCTGACGCCGTTGTCGCTCCCGATGCACGCAGAGCGGCCCCTTCTTGCAGGCCGATCATGACGGCCGGCAGGTTGTCACCGCCCAGGCCGTCCTTGGCCATCGCCGTGGGATCGCCTGCGACGTTGTTCACGACCACGACCGCAACCGCACCGGCGGCGATCGCGTTGCGAACCTTCGTGCTAAATGTGCACGTCCCGCGGTTGACGACCGCGAGCTTGCCCGATGCCGAGCTCGAGACGCTCGTGCAGGCGGTATTCCCCGTATCGAACAGGAAATAGGAGCTTGTGGGCAATGCCGGGAAATCGCCGACAGCGGCGCCGATTGTCGTGGCGGCGCCAGATGGATACGTGAACGGCTCACCGATGAAGTGCTGATTCGTGCTCCCGCCAGCGGTGATCACTTTCGGTGCGCGCCCAGGCGACTCAACCGTTTTCGTTCCCGGCCCGCTGTTGCCGGCCGCCACCGCGACCACGAGGCCTGCATCGACAGCATCATCAAGGCCGATCGAAAGGACGTCGGTGCCGGACGCGGTACCGAGCCTCGGCGACCCACCGAGCGACAGATTGAGTACGTCCATTCCATCGGCGATCGCGGCGTCAACCGCGTTGAGGATGTCCTCGCTCCGGGCGTTTGCCACGTTACCCGGAAACACGTTGTAGCTGCCCAGCCAGGCACCCGGCGCTATGCCAGACATGTCGGTAATGCTCACGCCCTGCACCACCGCAGTCTTGCCGGTCACGCCGGCAGCGATCCCGGCGGTGTGGCTCCCGTGGTCCTGAACCGCCTCGGCATCGAGGCCAGATACAGCCGCCTTGTTGTAGAAAACCTTGGCGACGATAATTTTGGGCGAAACGTACTTGCAGTTGGTGTTCCGAGTATGCGTTGTGCTATCCGCCGCATCACACTTGGGGAAGCCCGCCGGGTAGCTGAATCCGGTCGGGTCGAAAAACGGGTGGTTCTGGTCGATGCCTGTGTCAATGTCGCCGATCTTGATGCCGGCCCCAGCATTGGACCTGCCGCCCGCGGCGGCCCAGGCGTCCGATGCATTGATAACCTGGTAGCTCTGGCTCAGGTCGGGGTGGTAGAGCGCGTTGTATTGAACCTGCTCCACCATCGGCGCGGCTGCGATCGTGGCCAGCGACGTCCCGTTGAGCTGCACGGCGACCGCATTCAGCGAAATATCGTATTGACTAGTGATTACAACCTTGTGCGCGTTGGCTTGCAGCCAATTTCTGAAAGCGTTACGTTCAGCGCCGAGCTGTGCCCGGTATGATCGGACGGCGGTGCCATTGAAATTAATTTTTCGGCCCGGAGATGGTTTCGTCCCCGGATAAGTGCTTACTGGGGCACCCGTGAGCTGAACGATCGCACTTGTGGTATCAACAGTTGGACCAGTATTGAAGTTATCGGCGCTAGCATTTGGGCTGGCACTCCGGCCCGATGTGCCTCCTGCGCCGCCGAGAGCCGCCGTACTCAACGCCATGGATAATGTCGTGCCGGCCAGAATGAAAAGGGCGCGGGCTATCGCGACCCCAGTAGAACTTGAAAGATTAGAGTAACGATGTGTTTTCACCGGAATCTCCTTTTTGACCTCGAGCACGTCAGAATTCTGATCTGCCGGATGCTCTGTGTCAAGCCTCTGGCACGCTTTTGGAGGAATCACACGCCTGGGATTACGCTCTGCAAAATGGGTGCTTTGTATCCCAATAGACATTAGTTTCCAGCAAGTTCTTGCACAAGTGATCAAGGACAGCGCGGACACTCGCCGACTGATCGCGCGTCTTGAGGCATGGGCCTAAACACATCGTCTGCCGAAAGCCGTCCCACTGAGCAGACGAAGTTAGACGGGGCGCTAACGGAGAATTTTCTCTTCCTAGGCTCTATCCCTGCGCTGCTACCGAAATGGAGCAGGCGGTTTCCCCGATTTGTCACAACGGGATAACTTCCGGTTGGTCGCTAGCCTTGATCGGAAACGCCTCGGGCAGAACACTTCGGGTAGGAATGTCATGTTGAGCTGAGGCGTTTTCGATGAGGAGGCAAGCAGGAAGCCGCTGGTGTTTGCGGCGGACGCGGTTAGCTATGGGATTTGAATGGTGTTTTTCTTGACAATGGAACACTCAAGTTTGATTTCTGCACTTGACGATCTACATTTACCATGGCGGCCAATCATACGACGCCTCGAGTTGAGGGACAAGACTTATTCGAGGAACAACTTCGGAGTCAGCTACACGCGTAGCGTCCGCCGCGCCAGCGGCTTAGTGCTTGTCGGCAAACCTTACCTTGGGATTACTTCAGGCTTGCCCGTCATCTGCCAAGAGTGTCTGGCAATATTCGAGCTTATTCGAGCTAAAGGCCGTTCATGGTTAAATCCCATCGAAGGATAGCTTTCGCTCTGTCACAATTTGCCACTGAGCGCCGTTTTAAATATGTGAACTGGGAAGGCGGGCGGGCATTATCGTGGGAATTGCACAGGTATTGAGTCGCTCCATGACAGTCCGGGAGAGTTCATCGGAGCATTGGGACGAAACTGAGTTCCGGGCCGTTTTTCTTCAGCACTATGCCCGGATCGTCGCGATACTGAT
>WNGK01004527.1_pt1 | contig 22813 bp, 37 predicted proteins | sample 5400601 | NCBI WGS metagenome assembly WNGK01 (sample SAMN13153376, study PRJNA577476) | soil metagenome | isolation source: 60 cm soil or saprolite under Garry oak tree replicate 1 | place: USA:California | collected 2016-06-15
TAGATTATTCGATCGCTCTCTATAGTATCCTCTGCTTGCTCGCCTTCGCTTACTGGGCCGTTGCGAAGCCCGATTATTCACTTAGTTCGAGGCCATTCGGCATTACCCTCTTGGCGATCCAAACCGGCGTAATCGGGCTAGTCTTAGTGTTCGAAGGACTTGTCCTTCTGCTCCTGCCAATCATCGGGCTTGCCGGAGTAATCATAGGAGGACTTGGGCTAGGCTTTCTCTGGATTGCAAAGAAGCAATTGGAAGGCGTGGAAGTTGGCCGGACAATAGCCCTTTTCCAAAGTCTTCTAGGGATCTTCGCCAGTCCCATTGCGATCCTGTACGGTCTTTTTGCCCCAATTCTTGCCTTGTTTCAGTTCTGGTATCTCCGACGGCCGTACGTGAAAGACTTCTTCTATGGTAACCTCCGGCCAGCGATTACAGCCGAGCTGGGCCAAGAGCGATCACGTCTGAGGAAAGGCGCCCAGCTACTCACTCCTCAACTAGTGTTGCCGCCACAACTTCTCGAGGACGCTCGAGGGGCCCTTCTCAGCATCGAAGGATTGAGGACGTACTTCTACACTTACGCGGGTGTCGTGAAGGCTGTTGATGGAGTAAGTCTTCATGTCGGGCAAGGAGAGACAGTTGGAATAGTTGGAGAATCGGGATCTGGCAAAACTGTCACGGCTCTTTCCATAATGAGAATCGTACCGCCGCCCGGGCAAATCGTCCAGGGCAGAATCATCTTCCAAAACCGGAACATATTGGAGGAGACTGAGGAGGTCATGCGGAGACTGAGGGGAAAGGAGATTGGGTACATATTCCAAGACCCCACCTCCACCCTGGACCCCGTGTACACGGTAGGCCAACAACTCTCAGAGGTCTTGATGCGCCATCAGAACCTCGATAAGACCACTGCCTTTTCAAGAGCTGTCGAGCTGCTTCGACTTGTAGAGATTCCTGATCCTGAGGTCCGCATTAACCAGTATCCTCATGAACTTAGCGGGGGCACGAAGCAGCGGATTGCTATTGCTAGAGCATTATCCTGCAATCCCAGCCTCCTCCTCGCAGACGAGCCTACGACAGCTCTAGACGTTACGATACAGGCGCAGATCCTCGAGCTGATGAAGGGTCTGAAGAACAGGTTCAACATGGCGATGGTTTTGATCTCTCATGATCTTGGGGTAGTAGCTGAGACTTGTGATAGGATCGTAATTCTCTATGCGGGTCAAGTTTACGAGTCCGGCACAACTCAACAGGTCCTCGAGAACCCGAAGCATCCCTACACGGAGGCGCTTCTCAATTCCGTTCCACACTTGGCCCTCAGAAAGGGTAGACTCTCTGTAATACCGGGGAACATACCGAACCTAATCGATCCGCCCTCTGGTTGTAGATTCCATCCCAGGTGCAAGTACGCCCAGCAAATTTGCATCGACAAAGTACCTGAATTGGAACTAATGGAGGACCATCACTTTGCCGCTTGTCACAGGGCCAAAGAACTGAAACTCATTTCTCCAGTAGCGAGCTGATTCCATACGAGCCAAGCGACGCTAGAAGTCAGGAATCTGACTAAGCACTTTCCGGTATATGAGAAAGGAGTTCTGTTAAGGACGAAAATCGGTGATGTACATGCTGTCGACAACGTATCTTTCGTCCTAAACAGGGGGGAGACTCTGGGACTTGTCGGGGAAAGCGGATGCGGAAAGACCACGATTGCCAAGTGTGCCCTGTACCTAGAACCACCTACATCTGGAAAGGTTCTCTTCGAGGGAACAGACATCACTCATACCTTCAAGCTAGGAGTGAGAAACCAGGTTCTAGCTCTGAGAAGACAAATGCAGTATGTCTTCCAGAACCCATACGCATCTCTCGATCCGAGAATGACTGTCGCGGACATAATCACAGAGCCATTCGCAGTTCACAAACACATCTCTCGAAATCAATGGCTGGACAAAATGTACGAGCTACTTCGCATGGTAGGACTTGAGGACTATCATGCTGAGAGATATCCTCACGAGTTCAGTGGCGGTCAGAGGCAGAGAATCTGCATCGCTCGGGCCTTGGCCGTCGAGCCAAAACTCATCGTGGCCGACGAGCCTGTTGCATCTCTCGACGTTTCGGTTAGAGCCCAAATTCTGAATCTTCTTAGCGACCTCCAACAGCGGCTCGGGCTGACATACCTCTACATCTCCCACGACCTCAGCACTGTCCGGCACATTTGTGATAGGGTCGCGGTGATGTATCTTGGGAAGCTGGTTGAGGTTGCTGAGACTGAGGAATTGTTCGAGAACCCGTTGCACCCTTACACGGTTGCATTAATGTCTGCCATTCCAATACCGGATCCGAGGCACAAGACTTCGCGTATAGTTCTCCCTGGCGAAGTGCCGAGTCCGATTAGTCCTCCGACTGGATGTAGATTCCATCCGAGATGCCCGCGCGCCATCGATGTCTGCTCAAAGGTTGAGCCTGAACTTGTCGAGGTACGGCCCGGGCACTGGCTAGCATGCTACAATCCTTGGCCGTCCAAATCCGCACCGGTTGGGTAGAACTAAAAACCTGAGGACTAGGAACCAAGCTCAACGTGCTTTCACCTTCTCAGGTAAGAGTCGGAGTCCGGCTCGCGTCATTCTATCCTTCTTGACAAGTTCGATAGCCCTATCGAGATTGAGACGAGACCAGTTCTGGCTCTTTCTAGTCGTGAATCGAACCATGCTGCGCGCATCGTCTACGTGCCTGATCCGACTGTCAATCCATCCGTAACAAATCGCTTCCTCGAGAGCTTCAACGTAGTAGTCTCTGTATGACGTCCCGGACACGGATTTTTTCGGCAGGATCAACCAAATCTCTTGTTGCTTCTCGTGATTCGACCGGAGCCACTTTCTCCAATGGCGACGGTCGACCCAGGAGAGCGTGTTTAGACTGTCTTTCCTTTTCACGGCGAACTAACCGACCATATTTCCAGCCCTTTTGGTGTTTTGAAGAGACAGATTATCAACTCGCCTGTTTCGCCGTATTCGAGAATTCGCGAGGAATCTTGACTTAGGAGATTTCCAATTTGCGCTCCGTAAACTTGCTAGGGTCAGTCCGGAGTCTTCCTCGAGACCTCCGGCTTCTCTTCCTCGCCCTGTTCCTCTGGACGTTCGGGCTCGGAGTGTACAATTTCGTCTGGCCTTTGTATCTTACCCAGCTTAACGCGAATCCTGAGCAGGTTGGGTTTGTCGCTTCAGTCGGGGCAATGTCCGCAGCAGTCTCGATGATACCGGGCGGTATACTCGCCAGCAAGTACGATACGAAGTTTCTGCTAATCCTAGGATGGGCGGGGAGTATTCCGTGTCCCCTGCTCTTCTACTATGCCGGGATATGGCCTGATGTTATTCCGGGCATAGTGCTTCTCTCCGTAACCGCGTTCAACATTCCAGCTATGAACCTGTTTATTGCGGAACTGGCAGATAAGACGAAGAGATCCTCGGCCTTCGGGACCGTCTACGCCGCGGCACCCATGGGACTAATCGTATCTCCCGCTCTGGGAGGACTGCTGCTCAACTGGGTCAGCATCCGAGAACTGTTCTGGGTCACGCTTGCATTCTGGACAGTCTCAACCTTGATACTCTTGCCGGTCAAGCCTCAGCCACCTCACGGTATTGACTCCAACGCTAGACTGCTCGAACTTCCCAAGTCCAGTCTTGAGATAGCTATACTGCTCCTACTATTCGGAGGGGCAGCAGCACTGAGCATTACTTCGCCTTCTTATCTCCCCCTGTTTCTACAAGGACACTATGGACTAACCGCTTCTCAGATCAATTTGCTTGGAAGCTTTCAGGCTCTTGGGAGTGCGGTCTTCACCATTCTTCTTGGAAGGTGGGCCGCGACACGCAACGAAGGCTCGACTATTGCAAAACAGCTCATGCTGGTCTCTGCGGGAATGGTAGGAGTCCTAGTTGCTGGATCGCCATTCCTGCTGGCCCCGCTTGTCTTCCTGATCGGAGGCGCAAGAGCCCCCAGTCCAGTTGCATATTCGATTCTCTCAAGAGTACGGAAGGGCAAATCCCGGACAGGACAGTTCGGTTTCTATCTGACTTTCGAGCAGTTGGGATTCGTCGTTGGAGCGCTGATTGGTGGCTTTCTATATTCCCGGAGCCCAGAAAGCGTTTTCATCACAACAGCGATTCTCCTTCTGCTATTTGCAGCTCTCAGCGGTTTGAGAATCCGGAGACCAATGACTGAGGAATAGCTACGGCTGTCAGTAGGCCTATCTTTCTCACTATGATTTTTTTCCGTAGACTAGGCAGACGATTCCCATCGTTAGTGGAATCGAAGTGGCGCCTGAGAGCCCGGCGCCGTCCATTAGGAGGGCGATTTGGTCCCCTGTCCGTGCGCGGAGTATTGATCGGCCAAGGTAAGAGAGCGTCTTCCCCCAAGCTTCGGATACAATTCTGCCGAGAAAAGGAAAGATCCCGAGCAGATAGTCATAGTAGAAGAGGCGGACAAGACGGTTGGACGGTCTTGCGAAATCTAGTGAGACCACCGTGCCTCCGCGGGCTGTCGTCCTGGCCATTTCCTCAATGGTCTTGCTGGCGTCTGACACGTTTCTCAGTGCGAGACTTATGGTCGATGATTGGAAAGAATCATCTCTGAATGGGAGATTCTCCGCCCTTGCGAGGACCCAGTCTGTCCTCGAGCCTTGACCTCTCGATCGAAGTCGAGCCTTTGCGGTTTGAAGCATTGATAGTGTTAGGTCGACCCCGACAACCAGCCCGGAACTTCCGACATTTTGGCCGAGCTCTCCAGCAAGCAGACCCGTGCCTGTCGCCACGTCGAGAGCAATCCCGCCATTGTGCTCAGGCCTGGTCTCGCCTACGACCCGAGTTCTCCAGTGCTTGTCTTGTCCGAAGGTGAGTAGTGCTAGGAGGAGGTCGTATTCAGAAGGTACTTTGGAGAATAGGTTTCGGACGTACCAGGCCTTTGGGTCGGGCACGGTCAGGCTACTGCAGCCGATGGTTTCTTTGGCTGTGCTCTCATCAGGCTGTAGCCTACAGCCGCAATCCCTGTGATTATGATTAGGACCGCGAAGGTGACCGGTAGGAATTCTCCCGCGTTAAATCCTACGTACCAGAGAGTTCCTAGTCCAGCGAGTAGAGCTCCCCATCCTAAAACCATTGAGCGTGGTGCCCCGTACGGGTTGCTTCCCGGCGGAATTATGACTGCCAACAGGGCCAGCCATGCGCCGAAGATTGCGAAGGTTAGAGGAAACCCGGCCGCGAGCGATATGACTCCAATAAACGAGAGCATTAGGAAAGCTCCGAATATTATCAGGAAAACGCCTAGGTTAAGCGGAGTCCACGGGATTCGCATTACGACCGACTAGAATCTTCGCGGTTTCCACTTATAGAACTGTCGCCGAAACACGTCGAACTTAGAACGTCCCAAAGTCTTCAGGCTCTTGAGCGTCGTGCCCCAGCTAGGAATTTTTCCGCCGTCTCCGAAGAGTTTTGACCACAGCGGCCACCGCAACAAGAGACCATGCTACTCCACTCGTTGTCAACAGGAGAATCATGCTTCGCTCATCAGCCGCCAATTGGAGAGCCCGAGTAGACGTGAACTGGATTGTTATGACTCTGTTGACGGTCAGGTTGAACTTGCCGCTGGAGGAATCAGGTTCGTATCCTGGAACGGCTCCAATCTTGTAGGAGTATACGGCCTCTCGGCTCCTGACCGTTATGTTTTGGATTGTCGATGAGCTTGTCGTGCCGTTCATGCTTATCGACCACGGGGTGTTTGCGGGCAGTCCTGTTTCCTGAAAAGTTATCGAGTACGCGCGAGTGGGCGAGAGTTGTATCATTGTAGCGTTTCCGTCATTATAGGTTCCCTGGTAGAGTCGTGAGTTGTTGAGCGGGAAACTTGTGATTGAGAGTGCAACGTTCCCGCTGGCGAACGTGGACCGGACGAGTGCCTCCGCCCTCTCCCAACTGTCGATGACGTGATGACATGAGACAAGCGTTGTGCATTCAGTGTGCTCGTAGTGCACGGCAGCGATGCTCCACTGTCCGAGTAGGGGGTCGGTGCCCATGTCCCAGATTCGTATGTGGTTTCTTGGTCCCCAGCAGGGAGGCACTTGTCCTCGAGTGTCAGGCGTTTCCATGTTCACATTGTAGGGTTTACCATCAAGCGTCTTGGGCTCCGAACACGGGCTAGTATTCCAGCCCAGCAAGTTCTGTGCGACCCAGGAGGCTGGTGCATAGCCTGTGAAGATCAGGTTGATTGGATCGAGCCCGTCATCTGTCTGTGAAGGAATAAGGGACGTAGCGTGTACCGGGTGGGATAGAAGCACGGGGATGAAGAGTATTGCTAGTAGCGAGTATGGCTTCAATTATTCAGCTAGACTAGTCCCAGGCGCTTGCTATCAAACGTGCTGGTACATGTTTAGAGCTAATCAACACGTCCGACGGCTTTCACGGAAACCTCAACAGCTGTGGTGACAGCGTTTCTCGATTTCAGCGACCCCTCGATGTAATATGGTCCGAACTTTGCTTCAGAAACCACCAAGTTGCTTGATGCGGCGAGGATAGTTGCAACCCTCATCCTATGAAAGATTCCGATGGAGAAAAGAGCAGAGGATTCCATATCAACTCCAAGAATTCCTTTCCTTCGAAAGTGAGCTATCTTCGACGGAGTCTCCCTATAAGGTGCGTCAGTAGTCCAGACGGGTCCGGCGTGGCACTGGACTCCCAGCTCTCCGCAGGATTCTGAAAGAACAGCGACCAATTTCGTATCCGCTTTAGCTTCAACTCTTGGCGGAAGATAGTGTTGGGAGGTACCCTCCTCTCTTACCGCCATTGTAGGTACGACTTGGTCGCCAACCCCTATGAAAGGCTGTATAGCTCCGAGACTTCCAACCCCAATGAATTGTTCAGCACCACACGCGATGAGGTCTTCTGTAACAACTGTGGCCAACGGAGCGCCTGGAGCTGCCCATATCACGGCAACGCTCTTTCTGCCAACTTTACCCACGTGTAGGGGACGAGCCGCATACACCCAAGGAATCTCTCTCGCTCTGGTCTTTTGAATCAGTGCTGGAGTGGCTCCAACGTTCAGCGAAAGAAGGACGGTTCTTGGACATTCCACATCCTTCAGCATCAGTCCCAGGCGTTGTGCTCTCCTCTTGATAGATTGGCGCGGAGTGGTTATCTTTTTTTCACGAAAGTTAGGTTTCGGTAATGTGACAGTCATGTGGCGTCACTCCGGTAACCACACTCTTCTAGGTTCTCCCGTTAAAAACAAGCTCAACCGTTGATAGATGCTGGCTCCTTCGCGCGTTCGTCCAGACTCATGAAAGAAAATTGTCCGTAATTAGCCTTTGAATCAATCATTGACCATTGATATTGGTTGGAGCAGAATTGGTTTGAATTTTTCTCAAACGTGCTGGTATATGTTCGACTGCTGAAAGTTACCGGTCTTCATGTCTTGCTCGATCTCTCTAAGAAGCAGGATTCTCTTGTATGTTGGAGGATGCGTGGCGAATAACTCGGCAGCTTTTCTCCAGTTCGACTTGGCCTCCTGCTCCATCGCCAGTTCCAGTTCCCGCTCGCTCAACACTCCATCGCGGTCAAGATCATACTTGTTCTTCTGCCCCATTATACCCGCCACATCCTTCTTCGCCTGAGCAGGGTCTTCGATGAAGAATGCGCGTGCGCCGTGCGGTTCATCCGGCGACATGGAGAGGCCGTAGGCGATCTTGGTGAGCGCGCTCTCAAGCTCCCTAGGACGCTGAGTCAGGAACGCGGAATACGCGTCGGCGTAGCTCTCCCGCAAACGAGTTAGTTTCAGGGAGAGCAGAGTAGTGAGGATGTAGACCCCGTAGGCTGCGACCGCGATTACCACCAGTGCTCCAGCGTTGTTCTTTTCGCGGGACCTGCCGCTGGCGGCGGCTCCCCACATTACACTTCTCGCAATTAGATATGCGACAAGCGGGATTGCCGCGATGATCGTGACCACGATAAAGTCTCGATGCTTGATGTGTCCCAGCTCGTGGGCGATGACCCCCTCAATCTCGTCCTCGTCAAGCCTCTGCAACAGACCCTGATGCACTGCTAGCGTTGCACCGTTCTGGGTCCGGCCGAACACGAACGCGTTCGGCGTCGGGTCCGGCGAGATTGCTAGCCGGGGCATGGGAATGCCTGACTGCGACGCAAGTTGTGCGACCTTCGACTCGAGCCAGCTATTCTCTCTTCCCTGGCCTAGAGAACTTATTTCAGTCCTTGATTAACGCTATCCTAGCTGAAGTCAGGACCAGCAATGTCGAATGTTGTTTCAGAAATCAAGTGCAAGAATTGTGGCGCTCCACTCAATCTTAAACCTGGAGAGCTTGTTGCCACTTGTCGCTATTGCGGCTACACGGCCGTGGTGGGGGCAGATGCACCCTTCCAGCTTGAGCACAGTCTGATCATTAACGAGTTCAACCTGGCCAGTATTACTGAGAGTTTGCAGAACTGGATGCGGTCAGGATTCATGAAGCCCGGCGACCTGGCCAAGAAGTCTAAGATTCAGATCATGGAACTGCGCTATCTTCCGTTCTGGCTGGTCCCGCTGAAAGCTACCAGTCAATACGAGGGAGTACTGGAACGAATCTCTCCACCCTCTCCTCGAACCGGGACCGTCGACAATGATTATGACTGGTTGGTCCTAGGTCGAAAAGGAACGGTCTTTCCAACGCGTGACTACTCAGTGCCCGTCGAGGGAAAAATTCCATTCGACTTCACCAAGGTGGATCCCCAAGGCGTATTCCTGAACGGCGAAATCGCCAGTGCCGAGGCGATCCAACACGCGAAGGACGAGGTTGAGGAGCACCAGAGATTCCTAGTTAAGCAAGACGTGGACCAAGTGACCAAGTTCACAACAGAGTTCAACGTGTCCACCCCAACGTACATTCATGCACCTCTGTGGTTCGCTACTTACGAATACAAGGGACGCAGCTACAATGCGATCCTTGACGGGAGCTCGGGCCAAGTCCTGCGGGGTGACGTTCCTCCGGTCGACTTCAAGATGATCTAAGTGTGGACTAGAAATCATGAGCCAAGCTTTTTTCGCCATCTATTTGATAGACTAAGAAGGATTCTCCTAAACCAAAATCGTTAGAAATCTGATCGAACTTTAGAAACTGATTAGGAGAAACCTACAGGTAACCGTCACGAAATTGCTCTATTAGCCCTCACCCCGTAACTTCCACTGAGAGTTTCAACACCTTGTGAGGGCTCACTGCCTGCTCGTTGGCTCTAAGACTCGAGCCATAAAACATGCGCGGACTAAGCCCAGACCGGCCAAACAAGCCCATTCTCCGCTCTAATCAGCAAAACAATAAGCGGCTCTCGCAAGCCATTCGGCTCCGGCCCATTATCCCTGAGTAAACTGCAACACCAGAAAAGCCAATTTCAAGCCCCGAGCAGCCAGAATACCCTGAAACAAGTCTAAAACCCCACATTCCAAATCATACCCCTCCCCAAGGGTGGCCCCTACTAAAATCGCGCGCGAGAATCTCCTAGTCTCCCGGCGACTCTATCGCATTATCGTGACGATGTCCTCATCCGCAGGCGTATGGTCCAGGCCGACCCTCTGCCCGGCGAACTTGACACTCCTACCTGACACGTACGCATACTTCGCGCCCTCTGTAAACCTTGGATGAATGCGCTTGCAAACGTCGTTCAGGCTCGAGCCGGCGGGGAGTATCAAGGGTTTGACAAAGTCCGGCTCCCCATCGGGCCGCTTCAAGTAGATCCGGATAAAATCCAGAGTACTCCAGATCTTATCCACCAACTGGTCCATGTTCGCGTTCTTCTCCGCGGCAATCGGGACGAAATCTTCCCCGATCTCCTTCTTGACCGCGTCCAAGTACTGCTTATTCACCAGGTCCACCTTGTTCAAGACTAGAACAGAGGGAGCGTACTTCCTACTGCCCGATAGAACATCTATCAACTGGTCATCCGAAATGTCGTCCCGAATGACGATGCTACCGTTCGAGACGCCGAAAGCTTCCATGATTCCCTTGACAGTTGCAGGAGTAAGCTTTGTCAGCTTGAGCGTAGTTGTGATCGATACTCCTCCCTTATTCGCCCGGTTGACAGTTACATCAGGCGGCTTCTGGTCCAGCCGAATACCCATCTCGTGAATCTCATGCAACAAGGTCTTCAACTGACCCGGCTGAAATACGTCCAGGACCAACATGACCAAGTCAGCATTCCGGGCTACTGAGAGAACTCTTCTCCCCCGTCCCCTGCCCGACGAGGCTCCACTAATTATCCCGGGCAAGTCGAGAATCTGAATGTCGGCCCCATTATGCCTCATGATTCCTGGAACAACTGTCAGTGTTGTGAAAGCGTAGGAGGCGACCTTGGACTTGGCATTGGTCAGTCTGTTGAGAATGGTTGACTTGCCCACGCTTGGGAGCCCGATGAGGACGATTGTTGCGTCGCCTCCTTTCTTGACCTCGAAGGTTTGGCCTCCACCTTTTGACGAGGTTGATTTTTCCAGGTCAGCTCGAAGCTTAGCGAGCTTCGCCTTTAGAAGTCCAATGTGATGTTCGGTCTTTTTGTTGATCTGGGTCTTCTTCATCTGCTCCTCTATTTCCTTAATCTTCTCAGGAATACCCAGATTCCACGCCTCCGCTACAGTCTAGTTCTGTACGGCTTCCTTTATCCTCTACGATACGTGGAAAGAACCCTTACTCGGGAAACTCTTTCTTGGTTGAAAGGACTAGTCGGCTCTCTTGCTACGGTCCGGAGCCATCTCACGGCACTCAAGACACATCATGTAGCCGAGCGCGTCTCGACGGAACTTACGCTCAGCCCCACAATTATTACAGTACCTCGTCACGGTCACAATATTGTTGTCTGCGATTCTCGAGGCACGGACCAGTTCTTCCCCTCTGCCAATCTGCCGAGGTGTGAGAGTTGAGATGGGCTTGGTCAGCCGTTGAATCTGGTCCCGGGAATATTTCAGCTTCGGCACAGGCTAGAGCTCACGGGTCATTATCGTTTCTCTTCGATATAGGGATTCATGAACCAGCTTTCTCGCTACCTGACCCTACCAATCAGGGACAATCATGCATAACAAGGACCAGTGTGCTATTCCTGTTGGAATACGGCGAGAATGTCCGAGGACTGGGTCGAGGCAAGGGACAAGTCAGTACTCGACACCATCTACTACTGCGAAACCTGCAACATCGTAATGGACAGAGGAGACGCTGACGTTACCCGTCACAAGAACGAGCTCCCGAACCACAAGATGCGTCGAGTAATGATTTTGCACTGCAGCCGTTGTGGGAACGTGATTACAGATTCGCATGCCGAGTATAGTCCTGAACGAAACCAGTTCTGGTGTAAGAGCTGCCTGTTCGATAAGGAGGCTCAGAGAGAATTCCACGAACATCCCGAGATTAGTGCGAAAGCACTGGATAACCAGCGATAATTTGTTCTGTTGCCCGTGAATGTTCCTGTGACCCGTGGTATAATTTGCTCCCCAAAGTAATCGCTTGATAGACCCAAACCCTTCTTGCTTATCTACGAGAGAAAAGCAGGCCTATCATTCCAAGATAATCTAATCTAAGGAAATGATGTATTGAGAAGAAACCTTCTGGTGCTAATCAGACTATTCACTGTGTTACTCCTGCTCCTCCCTCTGTCTCAGCTTCCTCTTGGTTTCTGGGGCCCATTGATTCCAAGAGTTGCCGCGACAGGATCCTGGAACTCCTTGGTTCCCTGCACTCCGATAACTGTGAAGATCTCTGATATCACTGCCAGCGCAACCGGTACGACATCGTTCAACAATAGTCCTTTCAGTCCGGGAATCACCACGACGGTCAGTGGTGGCGTGGCTAAGCGCTGGCTTACTCCGGGTCCCACGCCGTCGGGCTGGCATTCTCCTGGTCCCGCCTGCACGATCACGAATAACAAAGGGCGATCTCAGGGAGTCTTTGTCGAGATAGACGGCATTAAACGGGCAAGCGCAGCGTATGAGGATTCCTCCTCAAGTTTTGACGCGACCAACGGTGGAGGCTCGTACAGTGGAGGAAGCCGCAACGATCACACGTTCAACGCGTTTGACCCCGCGATAGTACCAAGCTACAGTTCTTCCTGCACGTCTGCCAACGATCCCACATGTTACGGCAGAATTCACATGGAGATTGACCATGACTGGCAAGCATCAGGATACTGCGGCTCGGGATCAGCATGTGACCCGGCCGCGCTGGACAGCCAGACAACAGCCGCATCTACGATTCTGGATTTCCAAGGCTTCGTCTACTGGGACGGTCCCAGCTGCTGCTCTGCACAGGACCACTCTTTCTCCGGGTGGGAATTACATCCGCTAACCGGCTGGAGAATACACGTAGCCACACCCGCCCCAAGCTTCACCTTCAGCCCAACATCACCAACTCCAGGCCAAACCGTAACGTTCACCGCTTCTGCCTCCGGGGGAACCGCACCCTACACTTTCAGTTGGACATTTGGAGACGGAGGAACCGCCACTGGAGCCACGGTCACACACGCATATTCCGCGCAAGGCAGCTACATCGTACAACTAACCGCTAGAGACTCAGCCAGTGCCACCGGGACCACGTCTCAAACGGTCACTGTTGGCTCAGGCGGGACACCTGACTTTGGCATTACCAGCAACCCATCAACTGTCACACTCCAGTCAGGCTCATCATCCACAACCGTCATCCAGCTTACCAGCGTCAGCAATTTCGCGGGAACTGTAAGCCTCGCATCGCCCGTATCACCGTCTGGATTGACCGCCTCGTCGAGCCCGACCAGCCTCAGCCTAACTTCAGGAGGCACCGCATCCTCAACCCTGACCCTCTCATCCTCCACAGCGGCTAGCTACACGGTCACTGTAACCGGGACCAGCGGTTCACTCTCTCACTCGACAATAGTGAGCGTAACAGTAACGGTTCAGTTCTCCGCACCTGTAGCCTCTGATGGCGCTGTAGGGGCCTCGTCGATAGGAACCGGAGGCGGTGAAAAACTCGTCCAAGATTCTGCCGGAAAAATGATTGCTGTCTACGCGGACAGCTCAGGAAGAATCAGTCTGTCGTATGCGAACGGCGACCCGCTAACGGGAGCCTGGTCCACATCAGTAAAGTCTCCGACTCCCGTCTCACCATACCTACACCCAGCAGCCATCCTCCTGTCGCTAACATCCATGCAAGTCATAGCCGAAGGCGGATCAGCTGCGGGCAGAATCACAGAAGTCCCGATCACCATCCTGCGAGACGGCCAGAACAATATCACAGGGTTCACCTTCGGCACTCCGGTCGTCCTAGACTCGTCCGGTACCGCTGCATATCCGACAGCAGTGGCCGCCCATAACGGAAACGTCCTGTTAGCTTGGGCATTCAAGACCGCCACCACGTCACAGGTCCGCTCGCGAAGATGGGACTCGGCCACAGGCTGGACGAACTTTCAAGGAACATCCCCAACTCCTGACAACGCAACGATCGACAATACGAATTTTGACTGGATGATTCCGGGCATCATCGAGAGACCGGATAACAACAACGTTTACCTCCTAGCAAACCGGCTCTCCTCAGGACACACGCTAGCGTACAACCTTGCAACCTGGACCGGCACGGCCTGGGCGTGGGGCACGCAGAATCTCAGCTATGAGACCACCCCCTCAACAGGCGTCGAGGACCCCGTCACGTTCGCCTGGGACCCCGTCGCATCAGTGGTCGTTGCCTCTTACGGAATAACCGGGACACAGAGTTTCGGAGTCTTCACCCTTACCGCTAGCAATGTCAAGACCCATCTTGACACGCCCTCTCTTCCGATAACAGAACGGGACTGGGGCACTATATCCGTCCATGTCACCACAGGTGACTACTACCTCTTTCTCATGAACGTGAACACTGATGGAGGAAGCGGGACCCTCGGATACATCAGGCACCAATCGGGAGGCGCTTGGGATTCCGGGCCCACAATCATAGACTCCGACTCCAACAATGTAGGCTTGAGCCTCAGGGCTTCAGGAACTAGCCCGTCTCTAGACATGCTCTATGGTCAGGGAACTTCTGCCCCGATAAACATCAGATTTGGACGACTCAGTCCACCGAATCCGCCCAACTTCAGCGTATCAGCGAGCCCAGCTAGTCTTGCAACAAAATCAGGCACGGCCGGAACTTCGACAGTCACCGTGACAAGTCTGTTCGGCTTCTCGGGTACTATTTCCCTCTCCGCTAGCGTCTCTCCAACAGGCCTGACGGCTTCTCTAAGCCCGACAGGTCTCAGCGTGTCAAGTGGTGGAACAGCAACTTCAACGTTGACCGTTAGCTCCGCGACCGTTGGCAGTTACATTGTAACTATTGTAGGAACCAGTGGCAGCCTGTCTCACTCTGCGTTTGCCAACGTTGTAGTAACAGATTTCTCAATATCCGCTGGTCCCGCCAGCTCAAGTGTCAACGCAGGCACACAAGCCAACTCGACCATCACAGTCTCCCCCATCAACGGGTTTACCGGATCCATAACGCTGACGTCATCATCTTCGCCGTCAGGCCTGACCTGCGCCCTGAATCCCCCAAGCTTATCGCTAGGCGCATCGCAGACCTCTGCTCTGTCCTGCTCCGGATCTGCTGGAGTCTACACGGTAACGGTGTCAGGCACTAGCGGGTCACTGGTCCATACTGCCAGCGTAACGGTAGCGGTGAAGGACTATTCTGTGGCTGCTAGCCCGACAGTTGTGAGTGTTCCAGCAGGAGCCAGTGCAACCTCCACAATCACAATTGCCCCGTTGAACGGGTTCTCTGGAACAGTCTCACTGACAACTTCGGTTTCGCCGAGTACAGACGCTTCCTGCACACTAAGCCCGACGACCGTCATCCTCGGCGCCTCACAAACGTCCACTCTAACCTGCTCAGGCAACGCAGGAGTATACACTGTAACGGTGACGGGGACCAGTGGCGTACTGGTCCACACTGCGACGGTAGCGGTTAGCGTCCAAGACTTCAGCGTAACCGCCAATCCCACGAGTTCTAACGCTAACTCTGGGTCCTCCGCAACTTCCACAATCATAATTGCCCCCATTAACGGGTTCACTGGAATAGTCGGTCTAACCTCTGCATCATCGCCCTCAACTGGACTGACCTGCACGTTGAGTCCGACCAGTGTCATCCTCGGCTCTTCTCAGACCTCATCACTGTCGTGCATCGGCAGCGCAGGAGTCTACACTGTCACAGTTACTGGAACGAGTGAAGCGCTAGCTCACTCCGCGACCCTAACCGTGACAATCAAAGACTTCACAATTTCTGCAAACCCGACCACGATCAATACCGCGGCAGGGACAACGGTCACCTCGACAATGACCGTCGCTCCGGTAAACGGTTTCACCGGAACGGTAAGCCTATCGTCGTCGGTCTCCCCACCGGGGGGTGCGACCTGCACGTTGAGCCCGACCAGCCTAGTCTTAGGGTCATCCCAGACCTCAACGCTCTCATGCTCTGGAAGCGCCGCAGCCTACACAGTGACAGTGACCGGGACCAGTGGAGGAATAACACACACTGGAACGGTGACCATTACGAATCAAGACTTCAGCGTAGAAGCCAGCCCGACCAGCATCTCCACAAATGCTGGTTCGAGCACAACCTCGACCATAACTGTCGCCCCAGTAAATGATTTCACGGGAACCGTGAGCCTATCCTCAGCGGTTTCGCCTTCAGGCCTGACCTGCAGTCTGTCCCTTACTAGCATTGTCCTCGGCTCATCTCAAACATCAACCCTGACGTGCTCGGGTCCCGGTGGAGTCTACACCGCAACAGTGACGGGTTCAAGCGGCGCGTTAACACACTCCGCAACGGTCACGATGACCGTGGCAGACTTTGCGGTAACCCCAAGCCCGTCGACAGTGACGTTCCCAACAGGAACCTCCAGCGCGTCCACAGTAGCAATGACGAGCCTCAATGGATTCCAAGGAACGCTCGACGTTTCCAGCTCAGTAACGCCATCGGGTGGTCTCACGGCCACCTGCAGCCCAACAAGTCTCACATTGAGTTCGGGAGACTCAACTACATCCACCTGCAGTCTGAGCTCATCCACGCCTGGAACCTACAGCACTACAGTCACCGTGGCAAATGGAACACTAGTTCACTCGACCGTAATCACTGTCAACGTATCTGACTTTTCAGCATCCGCCAATCCAACATCGCAAACCATTCTGGTCAGCCCCTCCTCCGGATCTTCCACAATTGCCCTCAACAGCCTGAACAGCTTTACGGGGACCGTAACACTAACGGTCTCGGCCACCCCCGGGATAACCGCCGCCCTTACCCAGACCAGCCTGGCCCTGACAAGTGCTGGAACCGCAACCTCCACTCTCTCATTCAACTCTGCAACAGTTAGCAACTACACAATCACGGTTACAATGACAAGCGGGTCCCTTACACACACCGTCCAGTTAAGCGTGAGAGTTGTCGACTTCACCATTTCCACAGGGTCATCCAGCCTCACTATTCTCGCCGGACAATCAGAAACCTCGACAATCGGCCTGAGCAGCCTAGGCGGATTCGCAGGAACCGTAACTCTCACAACGGCCGTGTCCCCAGCGGGCCTCACAGCATCAACCAGCCCGGCAAGCGTAGCGCTCGCTCAAAACGGAGCGGGCACCTCTACACTCACGGTTTCCTCTATGACAGGCGGCGTTTACGTGCTGACAATAACTGGTACCAATGATGGAGTCTCCCACTCGCTCCAAATCACCGTCAATGTTGAGGACTATGGAGTCAACTCGAGCCCGTCAAACGTTGCATTCCAATCTGGAGGTAGCGGATCCTCAACCGTTTCTCTCTCGAGCCTCGGTGGCTTTGCAGGTAACGTGTCACTCACGGAATCTGTCAGTCCCGCATCCGGTCTTGCCGTGTCATGTTCTCCATCGGGTGTCTCGCTGACGTCGGGAGAATCGGCCAGCTCAAATTGCACCTTCAGCTCATCCACGCAAGGCACTTACACAGTGACCATCACCGCGACGAGTGGACCGCTGACTCACACCACGACAATGACTGTCGGGGTAGGCGACTTCACCATATCGTCCAACCCCCCTACAGCAACAGTCCAAGCGGGCAGCATAGCCACGACTACCATTACGGTCAACAGTCTAGTTGGCTTCTCAGGAACGGTCACTCTTTCCGCATCAGCATCACCCAGCGAATTGACCGCCAGCTTAAGCCAGTCAAGTCTGACCCTGAGCCCTGGAGGATCAGCGTCTTCAACACTAACCCTTAGCTCGGCAACACCAGGAAACTACACGGTAACAATCACGGGGACAATCGGGTCAATCACTCATTCAGTCCAAGTTATCGTAAGTGTCGTTGACTTTTCGCTATCGTCCCGTCCAACATCCGTCACGGTCAATAGAGGCGCGTCGGGTACATCACAAATCCAGTCGGCTAGCATTAACGGGTTCTCAGGGACCGTCACTCTTACCGCCACATTCTTTCCATCAGGTCCAACGGCGTCGTTGAATCCGGTCAGTGTAGTCCTGTCTTCGGGCGGTTCAGGAACCTCAACACTCACCGTGTCGTCCACAACCGGCGGCAACTACACCGTCACGATCACTGGAACAAGTGGAGCGATAACTCACAGTATCCAGATAACGGTAAGAGTTCTTGACTTCACATTCTCTGCTAGCCCATCAACGGTATCGTTCCTTTCTGGTTCAAACGCAACCTCTACGCTAAACTTGACGAGCATTGGAGGATTCAATGGAACGGTAGCGATCACGTTTCCCGCGCCTCAGCCCAACACTTTCACGGCGTCGTGCCCGAGCAGTGGATTAGTCGCGCCGAACGCTCCTCTGGCCCTAACCTGCTCGTTCAGCTCCTCGAACGGTGGAACATACAGTCTCACTTTAATGGCGAGCAGTGGACCTCTAACCCACCCTGTAACAATCACATTGAACGTTGGCGACTTTTCGATAACCGCCAGTCCCTCGACGATAAGCTCGTCAATAGGAGCAAGCTCGACTAGCACGATCGCTGTAACGAGCATTGGACGATTCGCGGGAACTGTCACTCTCGTCGCAGTAGGCACGCCCAGCAATATGACAATCTCGCTCAGCTCTTCAAGCGTGACAATTCCGCAAGGAGGCTCAGTCTCATCGATGCTTACGCTGAGCTCGAACGTCAGTGGAAACTACACGATACAGGTCACAGGAGCAGGCGGACCCCTATCCCGTTCCGCCCTTGTTGCGATCCAAGTCAAGGCCAAGCCCCAATACGCCTTGGTAACCTCGTTCACGGGTCAAGTCTACAAACTCCAGAACGGAACCTTGACCCTCATTGGCCAGCCTGTCACGACTGCCCTCCGCCTGATCTCGTGGAAGCCTGATGGATCGTTCGCTCTCATCGTCGGCGACAGCGCGGTCCTCATCAAATGGAACGGTACCACCCTTACACAAATACCGACGACTGGTGTCATGTCGGCTGGCGACGACTTGAACGCAGTGGCTTGGAGGCCGGACGGCTCATTCGCGTTGATAGGAGGAGGCTCGGGAGATCTCTTGAGATACGACGGTACAAGTCTTACACGCGTTACTAATCCAAGCACACACCAGATTCAGGGAATAAACTGGAACCCCGCAGGAACCCAAGCACTCCTAGTCGGGAACGGGGGCACACTACTCAGCTACCAGAACGGCGTAGTTACAATCCTCAACTCGGGAACGACAAACGACCTCTATGGAATCGCTTGGAACCCCAACGGGCAATATGCACTCGCCTCAGGTGCTAATGGAGCGATTCTCAAGTACAACGGAACATCATCATTGTTCAACACTGCGGGCCTATACCCGGCTACCACAATTGTAAGATTCATCGCCTGGAACCTTGCCGGAACCCAAGCATTGCTCGTCGGCAACGCGGGAGGCCTCGTGCTATCATACGATGGAACGAGTCTTTCAGTAATCCCCGCGGTAACGACCAATGGACTCTTCTCAGTCGCATGGTCCGGCAACACCGCGACAATAGTTGGCAACAGTGGCACAGTGTTGACCTATTCCAATGGAGTCCTCAAGTGGGTGGCATCAGGAGTAACGACGAATCTGAGAGGCACAGCCTGGAAACCAACATAGTTTTTCACGGCCCAAATGCTCACAGCAGACTCAGCGCTGCCTGATATCCAGCGATTCACCCAAGCTCGCTACCTCTCCGACACGGTGACATAGACGGCCATTTTGTATCAAAATATGTACGTCGGAAAAGAACGCTAATTAGCTAATTTGCCCATTCACACAACGGATTTCCAGAGAATATGATTCTTGAGGATGAGATAATAATTGACGCGTAGAAGACCTAGTATTACACTGCTAATCGCCATCCTCGCCATTTCAACACTGTTCGCTGTTCCGGGGCTCGTCAAACCAGCCTCGGCAGCAGCTACACCCTCGCTTTTTTCCTGGAACCCCAAAGTCGGCTGTACGCCTCTTGTCGTACGGATTTCTGACATAACCAGCAACCAGACTCAACAACCATCCTTCAGCGCTAGTCCCTTCAACCCAGGCATTACTACCACAATCATTGGCGGCCAAGCCAAGAGATGGCTGACAAGTGGTACGACGCCTGCTGGTTGGAATCCGCCAGGCCCTGTCTGCACTGTTACAAATTCTATAGGCACCACGTCAGTATTCGTCCAGATCAATGGCATAGAACGCAGCAGCCTCACCACCGAAGACTACTCCACAACATATGACGCGACGAACGGTGGGACCAGTCATATTCTGACCGGAGACACCACCTTCAACATTTTCGACCCTTCCATGGTCTCCGATTACGGCAGCTCATGCGCGGCACCCTCGGACCCTACCTGTTATGGTCGCCTTCATGCTGAGATTGACAATGACTGGAAAGCAGCTGGATACTGTGGGACAGGCACCGTTTGCGATAATGCTACCCTCGTATCCCAGACAATACCTGCCTCGACCATGATTGATGTCCAAGGATTCGTCTACTGGGACCCCGGTAACCTCAACGCCACATGGCACCAGTTCAACGGCTGGGAAATCCATCCTCTCACTGCGTGGAAGCTGAGCAGTACTCCGCCTCCGGTTCCCTTCACGGTAACCGTCTCACCCAGCAACCCCCGAGTCGGGAGTATTGTAAGCCTCACCGGGGCTCCGTTGAACGGGACCACAGCGTCATCTTTCAGTTGGGACTTTGGAGACGGAGTAACCGCCTCGGGCGGTAGCGTATCGCACATCTTCGTCGCGGCCCAGGCCTTCACGGTCTCAGTCACGATGACGGACAGCCAGAGAAACGCTTTCTCGACGTGGAGAACTGTTCCCGTAGGATCATGGAACCCCTCGGCGGGATGCGCCCCCTCCCTGACCACTCTTGAAGGAGTGCTAGGCAATGTTCCTATCCAACGCGATCCTACAGTTGCGAACCCGATTGGCGCGGACTACAGCGGCGGAGGGTTCAAGCTGGACGGTAATCTATCGTTCGGCGCTAACCCGTCAACCTGGCCCTTCTTCAAACGAGACATACAGATTCCCTGCAGTGTAAACGGAACACCAACACTCGTCGAGTTTCACAACGTTACGGTGATCGATCGGGCCACCGAGAACTGTGCCACGACATATTCTCTCGATAACGGTGGAGGATCCTATCCCAACGGCTGGCAGAGCTGCGACAACACCTTTACACTCGTCACTCCCGGGTACGGCGATGACGGCACATGCCCCAGCTGCTACATGCACCGAATATTCGGGGCGATAGACAGGGACTGGAACGCGTCTGGTATCGCGCCATCGACAGCTCTGGTTGAGGGCACGAGAGTTGACGTTCAGGGCTTTGTGTTCTGGAACAACGCGGGGGTCAATGAGACCTACCACTCCTACACTGGATGGGAGCTCCACCCTGTATCGTCATGGAGGCCGACAAGCACCCCAGTAATGAGCAGCTTCACTGTAAGCCCAGTAAACCCGACCGCGGGACAGACAACGATGTTCACGGGGGTCGCGTCGGGCGGAACCTCTCCGTACATCTTCGCCTGGGACTTTGGCGATGGAACAACGACGACCGGCAGCTCTGTCAGCCACGTCTACCCCGCAGGAACATACAGCGTTCACATGGCAGCTTCGGACTCTGTGGAAACGGTCGGTGTGGCGTTACAAACGATCACCGTCGCGAACCCGTATTCGATAGTCGCCACTCCTGCGTCTCTCATCGTCTCTCCAGGAAAAACGAACAGCTCAAACATTCTAGTAACGAGCCTCAACGGCTTCTCAGGCAACGTCTCACTCTCAGCTACAGCGAGTCCGTCCGGCCTGACCGTCTCACTCAGCCCAACTGCAGTGAGTCTCACCTCGAATAGTTCTGCGAATTCTATTCTCAGCGCGTCTGCCAGCTCATCAACCCCCCCAGGCAGTTATACCGTAACAGTGATTGGGGCCAGCGGATCGTTCCAACAGTCCACTCCAGTATCAGTGACGGTCACCGGAACCCCCACGTTCTTCCTCTCTGCACAACCGAGCAGTCTGATAATTCTTGCAGGGTCAAAGGGAACTGACAACATAGTAACATCGAGTATCAGTGGGTTCGGCGGCAGCGTCAAGCTGACTGCTGCTGGAGCACCTTCGGGAGTCAAGGTTGCCCTAAACCCCACTACTCTGACACTTTCGCCGGGCGGGACAGCAGCGAGCCAACTCACGGCCACCACGTCAGCTACCAGTCTCGCAGGGAACTATACTCTGACGGTCACCGGGACAGGTGGCGGAATGACCAGAAAACTCACACTGCCACTTATCATTACCAGCGACTTCACAATCTCAGCAAACCCGACCAGCCTAACAATTCCTTCAGGAGGTAGCAAATCTTCAACCATCACCCTGAAGAGTCTAGGTCTCAAAGGCAACATCTCAGTCGCGGCCTCAGTGTCAGACCCAGTCCTCACAGCAACCCTCAGCGCAGCAACCCTATCCTTCACCCCAGGCCAAAGTAAGAGCGCCACACTAACAGTGGCCTCGAAGACCCCCGGAACCTACAGCGTGACAGTAACCGCTACTAGCGGCTCAATCGTTCATTCCCTGACAATACCCATAGCAATCTCCGACTTCTCTATCTCCGCCAGCCCGAACTCCATCACCGTTACAAGAGGCACAACCACCACCTCTACAATATCCCTTTCGAGCCTCTACGGATTCGCAGGAACGATCAAGCTTACTAGTGCCGTCTCCCCCACCGGTCCCATGGCTACGCTAAGCAGTACGAGCGCAGCACTCACATCGGGCCAGACAAAGACAATAACTCTAACAATAACCTCGACCACCACAACACTTACAGGAACATACACTATAACTTTGACCGGGACCTCAGGTGGTATTGTTCACAAGACCACGATCACTGTTACACTAACTGCCTAGACCCCAAGGGCAGTTCTATCGCTTACAACGAGCGCTTTATACAGCATCCAGAGGGCAGAGTGTTTGACTGCGGTGTCCTCTTGAACATAGACCTGGTTAGAAAACAGATCCCGGTCACTGCACGTCGAGCCTACTTCGACAATGCTGGCACAGTTCCTCCGCCAATCCCAGTCCTGAACGCTATCACAGAATACATTGCAGACTGGCGGGAGTACGGCGAAAACTGGGAAGAGTGGCTTCCCCTCATAATCGAATCACGTCGACTGTTCGGAAAGATGGTCGGAGGAACAGTGGAGGAGGTTGGCTGTGTCCCGAATGTTACCTCGGGTCTCGCGGGCATAGCGAGTAGCATGAAGTACAAGCCTGGTGGGAACATTGTGATCAGCGACCTGAACTTTCCAACCAACATCTACCTCTGGCATTTGCAGAAGAA
>WNGK01001851.1_pt1 | contig 22802 bp, 20 predicted proteins | sample 5400601 | NCBI WGS metagenome assembly WNGK01 (sample SAMN13153376, study PRJNA577476) | soil metagenome | isolation source: 60 cm soil or saprolite under Garry oak tree replicate 1 | place: USA:California | collected 2016-06-15
TAGATGCAGTCGATACGATGATTGATGATGTGGTGGACGATGCAGTCGACCAAGTGGACGATATCAGTGTCGACACAGACGTAAGCGCTGAGTCTGCGACAGATAGCAATGTCGACGACCAGTCGACTGATCAGACCGACCCATCGAACCCGTACACAACCAAGTTCAGCCGCGAGATGCGCACCGCCCTTAAGCAGTGGGAGCAGGCGAACCCCGAGGCGGCCAAGTTTGCAAAACAGGCACGCGACAACCACGCTCGGCTGTTCGCACTTACGCAACTTGAGCCCAAGGGCATCGACGGTGTACGCGAGAAGTACGCGCTGCTCGACAGCCTGGCGCATGGTGAGGCCAAAGGGCCGGAAGCACTCACGGCCATGCGCGAGGAACTGGCTGGCATTCAGCAGATCGACGCCAAGGTCGCGGCGGGCGACCCGACCGCGCTTGACTCATTCGGTCCAGACTTCAATGCGGGGCTGGCCAAGCTTGCGCCGGCCATTCTCGACCGCATCCTAAGCTCTGACCCGGAAGCGCACGAGTCGATCATGCTTCCGCAGCATGTGAAGTTCCTAGCAGGGTCACAGTTTGTCAAGGATTACAACGACATCATTGACGTTCTGAATACGCAGGGTGACCCGCGATTCGATGATGCGACCAAGATGAAATTTGCCATTCAGAAGCTCGCCTCGATGGGGCAGTTCATGAATGGGTTGCAGCAAAAGGCGGGAACGCTGAAGGCTGCACCAGCGGCACAGGTAGGCAAGCCTGATCCTCTTGTCGAGCGGCAAACCAACCTTGATAAGCAGGAGCAGGATTTCCATTGGAACACGAAGATCGCACCGCAGGCGTCTACGCACGAGGGCAAGACGTTCGATTCGCTGTTCGAGCCTTATCAGAAGCGGTTGCGACTCGACGCGGCAGGTAAGACGGCACTCTTGCAGGACTTCAAAGAGGGTCTGAATCGCGCGGGCAAAGCGGATGCCGATTATCAGCGGCAGATGAAGCTTTACAAGTCGCAGAAGAACCCTGACCCGGCGGCGGTTGCCAACTTCGTCAAGAATGCCATCAACAAGCATTCCAAGCCGGTGATGGAAGCACTCGTCAAGGCGCGGTACGGGGCATTCCTGGCAGGCAAGCCGAAGCCGGCAGTGGCAGCAGCGCCCAAGCCGGGAGCGAAGGCAGCCGGTCCAGTGGCGCTGAATGTAGAGATTCGCACAGTCAAGCCGCCGATGAGCGAGATCGATCATCGCAACACCCCGGTTGCATGGCTGCCGATGAAGCAATACAAGCTCATGAACGGGAAAGTGATTCGCGTAGTAGCGCAGTAGAAGCATGGCAGGCTGGAAAGACAGCCGGTAGCACAAGCACTCTCAGGCCCGTCCAGCCGGACTAATCGGTATGCCCTGAAGTGAGCAGTGATCGAGACATCACGCCTGCGGAACATGGCAGAGCTCATTTTGAGGGTATTACCGTGGCAAATCCAATGACAGAACTGGCCGCAGAGGCCATTGAACTTGATGCGTGGGTAGATGAAATCCCCGACTTCCAGGCGCATTTTGACCGTTTCGCGACGCGGCTCGAAAAGGGCGCTCACAAGATGGCCATCTCCAACGCCACTAGTGGCGGCGGAACAACCCGTTCGCCTATGCGTGTCCCTTTCCGTGCGCAGGGCGGCGCAGGCATTCAGCAGGCGACTGCCGATACCTCCTCGGCCATCTTCGTGTGGACTCGCGGCACTGGGTCGAGCTATGACGGCTTCACCGCTGCCCCTGTCCGCCTCGTCAATGTGTGCGAAATTTCGAACCTCACACAGCAGGCGACTGACGGCAAGGACCGCGGCCTTGTCAAGATCAAACGCGAAGAGCTGCAGAACTCGCTCAAGGCGTTTGACAACGGCGTTGAGGGCATCATCCACCGCGACGGGTCAGGCACCATCGACCAGATCCCGACCGGCGCAACCGTCAACTCGGCTACAGGCGGCGGCGGTTCCGGCTCGGCAACCTATTCCTCCATCATTGGTCTGAACACGGCCGGCTCATTCTCGGAGCAGCAGGCCGTGCAGGTGCTCTCGGCAGTCGGCGGAACGAATCGCGGCTCATTCGTGATTAGCTACGTTGACGCGGTTGCGCAGACCATCTACTCGACTACAGCTCTGCCGAGTGGCACGGTTGCGGGCGACATTCTGGTGGTTTCGGGCGCATCCGGCGCTGCGGGCTCCTCGATTCTCGGCAAGGATTACTGGCTGGCCAACGGCAACACCGGCACCATCGGTGGAATCGCCAAGGCCAATTACCCGGGCCGCCTCTCGACCCCCACCATCAACTTCGGCGGCAACGGTGCCATCAACAATGCCACCGCGCAGCGCGTCCAGGCTATCCGTATGCGGGCATTGGGCGATGACTACGACGAGAACGAGTCGGGCTTCTGGCTGGCGAACCCAGTGCAGGGTGTGGCGCTGAGCAATCAGTTCTACAACCCCGGCTTTACGCGGCTGGACGAGGGCGCGAAAGACTACGTTCCCGACACCGCCCGCAAGATGATGCAGAAAACCGTGCTGGGCGAGGATGTGGTCTGGGCATCGACCGCAGAGCCGTCCCGCATGGACTACATCGTCCCAACCACCTGGTACTTCGGCGAACTGTTCCCGACGCGCCTGCATGAATGGACGCCTGGCAACACCATCGCTTCTGTGCCGGCCATCGGCGGAAGCACGGGTCAGACTTACTTTGACTCGACCATGTTCGCGTATGAGCGCGGATTCCAGTTGGTTTGCAACGACCCGAAACGCAACTTTTACATGCAACAGTTGCCTGTCGTCATCCTCTAACCAACCCAACCGCTTTGGGCCTGAGCGTTATCAGGCCCGGTTTTGGAGAGACATGCAAATTGAGACATTTTTGGACGTGTTTCTAGTGGAAGAGATCCCGGTAGAGGACGCAACGAGCACCGGCTTGGTTGGCGCTGGCGGACAAGAGATTGTGCGCTCGGCAAGAGCAGCCAAGAAGCCGCAGACCGGCAAAGTTATCTCAGCCGGTGCGAAATTCCCCTATAACGGCCTCTGGGTCGAAAACCCGTACAAGAAGGGCGACGTGGTGCGGACCAACGAGTTTGGGCGCAATTACATCGTGCTCAACCCTGAAGACGAGTTCAGGCCGGACGCCAAGAAGTATTACCTGGTGAGATACGAGGACATCGAAGGCAGAGTCAATGCGTAGGCGCTGCCCGTCATGGTTTCAGGAACGCCTCACCCGCACTGGCGGCCGCAACCCGCATGGCGATCCCAAGTTCAAGCTTGTCTGGGGCGAATCGGAAACCATGCGCGATGGCGGCTACTTCCTCAAAGATGGCTATGAGGGCTATCGCGACGTGCCCGCTATCGGCGGTGAGTCTTGCTGGGCGCTGATGATGTGGGAGCCCGCCGTGAAACTGGGCACGCCTTACCGCTGGTACAAGGACCATACCGATGAGGTAACCGGCCTCGTGACACTGGGGCAATATCCGCATCATGGCCGCTACCGCGTGATCAAGAAGTTTGTTCACCGCGAGTTTGTCGGCGATCAGCTCGTAACCACGCGCATGGAGCCCACGCATTTCATTCTCGACGTGATGTTGCCGCTGATCAAGGAGTGGAACAAGCTCTCAAACGAGAAGCGGCTGGAGATCATCGAGGATGAGCGGGCAGCAGAGGAAGCAGAGGCTGACCGGCTGCTTGAGGATTCCCGGTCATCGCACAAGATAAGGCGCGATTCGCCCCTGGTGCAGAAGCGTTTGGAATTGATGGAGCGAACCATGCTCCAGGCAATGGCAATAGCGAGCCGGACGCAAGCCGGCATGAAACAGATTGGAGCGTAAGAGACATGGCAAATGTTGGCAAGCAGCACGGATTTACGGAACCCGGCTCGGCGTGGCTGATGAAAGCGGATAACCCTGACCTTTTCGACACCCACATGCCGCGTATGTACCCGATTCACCGGCACATCCACCTCTACTCTGTGGCCCGCCGCGGCTTCCCGGTCAGTCACGTTTATTTCAAGGGAGAACTGAAAGGCTGCACGAATGGCGAACGCTATGTGAAGTGTTACAGCGTGGCCGACCCTCCACAGCAGATCTCAGTTGACCCGGAGCGCGGCGGCAAGCGTGTCGAAGTTGAGCCCCGCGACGAGGCTGGTATGCGCGTTGCGATCGACATCCTTAACCCGAACAACCCCAGCCTGGACCCCTATTGGAAGCCCAGCGGCAAGCAGGCGGCCTATTACTCGACCGGCCAAGGCGTGGATCTTGTGAAGTTTGGCCTATTCCCGTCGTTGAATGATCCGCCAACCGAAGAGGAATTGCTGCGCGCCGAGAAGTCGCGCGACGACAGCTACCAGGCGCTGGTAGATGAGGCATTCCAGGAGCAGGCATCGAACCCGCAAGGCTTCCGCACATGGTTGCGCTCGAACCCCGACATCGGCATGGCGATGGAAGCGCTCGGCATCGAGGCGGATTGGCATAAGCGGGCGGAAGTACGGCAGAGCTGCCCCAACTGCGGCGACATCATCAAGGCGGGCATTGCGTTCCACAAGTCGAGCGCCGGCGTGCTGTGCATCATTGACAAGAAACGGGCTGCCGAAGCTGGTGTTCGCGTTAACCGCGGGCCGAATGACGCAGCAGCCTAAATCTCTGGTGGGGGTTGCCAGAGCAAGGCCTGCGGCCATGTCTCCCGCGGAAATTGACTGCAGCCCCGCTGGAGTTGGCAAGGAGAGCAAATGCCGGTAGGTGGCTCAAATCGGTTCCCGTCCCTCGAGAGTATCGCCACGCTCTTCAGGGCGCAGATCAATGATTCCTTCGCGGGCGCAACCAACACGCCTGGTGAAGGTCTGATCATGACGGATCTGAACCCTGACTTGCTCGCGTTCATGAATTCGGCTATTCGGGATACGTATTCGGACCTGCGCAATGTTGGCGAGCCAGCACTGATCCTCGACAACTACATCCTGACTGGCATCCCTGCACTCACGACGCCGAACCCAGCCATTCAGGTATCGCTCGACAGCATCGGCTATTTCAATGGATTCACCTTTAGTAGCGCATGGACACTCCCGGCAAACTGTATGCGCGTGGAGCGTATCTGGGAGCGCACAAGCGGCGGCAATGGCACCTTTGCGCCGATGGACCCCGCCCCGTTCGGATTGCCAGGCATGAATCAGACGGACCGCATGGGCTGGTGGGAAACGAGGCAGAATGCTGTGTGGATGCCAGGTGCGATGCTCTCTGTGGACCTTCGTCTTCGCTGTCTGATCACGTTTCCTGACTATCTGAACCCGGCCACGCTCAATTTCTCAACCACCTATGTCCCGATCCTCGACTGCATCAACTGTGTAGTCGACAAGATGTGCTTGCGTTATGCGCGGCGATTCGCGCCGGAGCAGTACGGCACGACCAAGGACGCGGCCGCCGATTCGCTTTTTAAACTGCGCCTTGAAGTGGCGCGCAACATGCAAAACACCGAGTACCAGCGCGTCGAGTGGGGCTCGGAAGCTACTGCAGGCTTCGGATGGCTGCAGAGTCTCTAGCGGCGTGAGGAACGCCCCCAACCCGCAACTTGAACCGAGGAGGTTCACATGGCAGGCAACGGAATCGCAGCACTCCAGATCGGGAACTACCCCAGCGGCATCGACAACACGCAGCGCGCCCTTATCGTCAAAGGGACGCTGCTCATCAAGACCTCCACTGGTGCGATTATCCAGATTACAGGCTGGTCGATCACCTCGAATGTCGTGACCTTCACTGCAAATAACGCGCTGACGACCGGCGGTGGGGATGTTGTGACCGTCTCAAACTTCTCCGGCTCATTCACCTTCCTCAATGGCACATTCACGACCACCTCTGCTACCTCGACCACCTTCGTGGCCGCGCTCACTCATGCCAACGGCTCAGGATCACAGCATGGCGTAGCGGTGATCCAGGCGACGTATACCACTGGTGGGATCCCATTCAGCTTCACGTTCACTGATCTATCCGGGAATGTGGTCGTCCCGGATATTGGACCTGGCGCTGTACCGAACTGGATGGATGTGGCCACGATTTCTGGATCCGCATTCAACTACAAGGTGAATCAGGTTGTCTCACCAAACACGCTACTCATCTTCAGCGGCATCACGCAGGCAACAGATGCGGCCGCGATCGTTGCGGATACGGTTGGGTTCAGGGCCGAGTTTGCTCGCGGTTACGGGGGTAGCGGCTACTAATGCACGGTAGCTCTCAGGCAATTCCTATCTCAATCAGCACCATGGGGGGCCTCGTCACTCTGGCGGGGCCTAACTCATTGCCGGAGGGCGCTTCGCCACGCTGCTACGACAACGATTACGAGGTAGGCTCGACTCATACCCGCGCCGGCCTGACGAGCGTCTATACGTATTCCGGCGCTGGCGTTGGACCCGCCCCTGGCGGGGCTGCGGTCAACGAAGCGGGCGCGGGTGTGGATTGGACGAACCCGGCCAATGTGCTGCTGGACGATGGAAACTATGCGACGGCGAGCATATCGGCGGTTGTTGGCGTGACAGCGGTTGTCTTTACGGAGCACGGCAAATATAGCAGTTCGACTCCTCCGACTCCAATATTCTCGGGCGCAGGTTCGGGTGCGTCCGGCACCTGCATCATGACCGCTGAGGGCGGCGGCTATTACTTCATTAGTTCCGTGACCATCAACTCTGCAGGGTCATATGCCTACAGCGGCGGGGTCACTGTCTCGTTCCTTGGTGGCGATCAGGTCATCTCTGCGGTCGCGACAGTGAGCACGACGGTTCCCACGCTCTTTACGGATGCGTTGGATATCACCCTGTTTGGGTTCTCTGTGCCCTCGACCTCCACCCCGCAAGGCTTCGAGATCGACGTGAAAGGGTTTGCCTCAGACCCATCTTCCACGCTCACCGTGCAGATGCTGAAGGCCGGCGTCCCGGTAGGCACGGTCAAGTCTTTGGCCATGAGCGGCAGCGCCTTTACGTTTGGCGGTGCAAATGATCTCTTCGGTTCCACGTGGAACTACTCTGATCTGAACAGCACCACGTTTGGCGTGCGCATCATCTGCGTAAGTTCGGTCACGTCGAATCTATCGCTCGGCTATGTGACGCTGAAGGCATTTCTCCTGCCCACACAGACAAATTTCAACTTCATCGCCCCATTTACGGACCAGAATGGCACAGTAAAGAACATCTCGCTCGATGCGAGCGGCAATCTTTGGGTTGAGGACGTGACCAACAACCCCGGAGTGTTGACGCTGGCGGTTTCCAATATCGCGCCGAACTCGTATGCGGTCGGGGCGCAGGGCGAAGGTGTCGAATACCTCGCGTTCAACGATGGCACGGCTGGATGCGATGTGCCGCGGCAATATACGTCGCAGTGGATCGACAGAATCACGCAGGTTGGCCCCGGAGCCGCGCCTGTCTTCACGCCGATTATCGCCTCGTCTAATACATTTGCCATTGCGACGATTGCGCAGCCTGCGCAGAAGTCCGATCCTGGCATCCCCGGCCATTTCGAGGATATCCAGTGGTCATCGGGACCGACTAGCACTGCAGGTGGCAATGTCATCACCATTTTCTACGCGAATGCCAACACCTACCCGCAGGATGCGACGCTAGCGTATGCCTTCAACTCAGGCCAAGCGGTCTACGTGTACATGAGCGGCCTCCCGTCGCCCTTCGTGAATGGCACCTATCAGGTGACCAGCGTAGGCAAGGCGCTTCCACCCGGAGGCTCTGCAACACGCTGGTACTTCACGTATCAGGTCATTACCTCGGCATACGTGCACATCGGCGGCCCGGGAACAGGAACCGGCTTCTATCAACAGACCTTGGCGACCATGACGACCAGCGTGGCCGTGCCCGGGCTGACGGTAGGCGCGCAGGTTACAGTCAGCGGCTCATCGGCGGCGGGATACAACAATACATGGCCCATCACGCAGACATTGAATTCCGGCTCAATGGCGATTACCGCGACGGCAGTGACATCGGCTGTTGCAACCTACACTTATTCGCTTTCGAGCGGCGTGGCGCCAGTGGCTGGGCAGCTTGTGACGATCACAGGAACCAATAATGCGAATGGTGGCCTAAACCTTGTCAATGTACCGATTGTGACGGCCACAGGCGGGGTTTCTGGCAGTTTCACCATTGCTGTATCGCTCCCGAACGCATCGAGTGCACCGGAGCAAGGCCAAGCGGTGTCTGCGGGCACGATATTTGCTTTCGACCCCGGATTCCTGACGCTCGGCACCGGCACCAGCCCGATTTATGGCAGTGCGACGGGCGGAAGCCTGACATTTACGGGTGTGGGGCAGTTTGTCGGCTCAGGAACGCGTCAAGGCACCGTTTTCTTCATCACGCGGAACGGCTACTACACCGCGCCCGCGCCACCAGTCACTTTCACCTGCCCGGCAAACACAACGGGGATTTCTGCCTCGCAGATCCCCCTCGGGCCGCCAAATGTGATCGCACGCGGCATATCTTTCACCGAAGCCGGGCAGAGCGGCGTCCCGGGCGCTAATTTCTTCACTATCCCGACGCCAGTGCAATACACCGTGCAAAACGTGAGCTACACCGCAAATGCGCTGATCATCAACGACAACACCACGACGCAGATGCAGTTCTTTTTTACCGACTCGGTGCTGCTTGCGGCTGAAGCGATCGACATCTACGGCTACAACCTCTTTAACCAGATAGAACTGGGCAACCCGGGCTGGATTGTGAATTACGATAGCCGCAATTTCTACGGCCTGTGTCAGAACAAGATTCAGAACTTCAACAATCTCAGCTTTGATGGTGGGTTTCTTTCGAGCATCACCCCCCTGCCGCTTGGATGGACGAGCCCTGATGTGTATGGAAGCCTGCTCGTATCGCCCGTGTTCGGGAATTCGTATTACATCAAGAACTCGACGGCAGGAACCATCGCAGTGGCGGGGCTAATCCAGCAGCCGGCCTATCAGGACGCTTACCAGCAGCCAATCATCAACGCCAACACCGCATACTCAGTGCGCGTGACTGCCCGCTGTCCTTCTGGCAATACCAGCGGCGGAATCCAGGTGGATTTGTTCGATACCGGGGCTGGAGTCAGTTATGGAGCGATCAATATCCCCTTTGGGGCGCTGGATAGTTCTATGAAGACGTTCACGCTTACCATGATGGCCGCCCGTACCATCATCCCGGCCGGCCTCGTGCTGCGCGTCTATGCCGTAAACATCGGCGCGGGTGCGGATGTGGATATTGATCGCGTAGACGTGTTCCCTACCAACATCCCAAACCTGGCCACGACAGTTTACGGCTCCTATGCGGGACTCCCTGAGCAGGTGGATGCAGTGACGGGGCAGGGCAAGTTCACCTCGGAGAATCAGCAGCCGGTCAATGGCGCAGTCGTGCTGTATGACACGTTCTATGGGCTGAAGGGTCAAGGGCCGAACGCTTCTATGTACTCGTGGCAGTCGTCGCCAAATCTGGAACCCTCTGATTGGGCAGAACCGGAAGTGGCGCAGAGAGCAGGCGCTTGTGGGCCGATGGCGTTTGACTTTGGTGAGCAGTGGTTTGTCGAAGCGTGCCGCAATGGCCTCTATCTCTACGAAGGTGGCCAGCCGGGCAAGATCATGCAGGAGATTTTTCAGGTCTGGGATGCAATCAACTGGACAGCCGAGAAAACCATCTGGTTAAAGAATGACGTGACCGGTCGCAGGCTGTTTGTCGGCGTACCGCTGCCAACGCCAAACTTCTGGCTGCCGGATGCGCCTATCAACGCGACCCCCACCACGCCGAACGTGATCCTGATGTGCAACTATCAGGGCCTCGATACTGGCTCTGAAATCAAGGCCGCCCCGCAGATCCACACGACCATGTTTGGCACGCTCAATGCGGTCGATATGCGGCGCAAGTGGTCTATCTGGCAGATTCCATCACCTTATGGCGCTTTCGTGCAGACAGCGAAAGATAAAGCCTTTTACCTGTGCAGCGGCAAAGAGAACTCCAAGGTGTACGCGCTCGACCCGGCCAATGCGGTCGATGACGGCGTTGTGATCGACTCGCTCTACACCACCTTTGGCTTCCCGGGCGATGCGGCAATGAAGCAATACCCCGCACTGGGAGACGGCAACTACCGTGTGGGCTACATGAACATGACGGCGAGCGGCGCCGGACTGTTGAATGTGCGCTTCCTGCCTAACACACTACTTGGGCCAACGGATTCGACTGTCGGATATAACCCCTGGACGGTGCCGGGAGGGTTCCAGCTCACCGCGCAGCCGCTCTGGAACCGCAAGGCCAGTGTGAACTTCTTTGCGCTGCGGACGTTTGTTGAGCTGCGCGGGGCTGACTTCGACCTGTCGAATATCTCGCTGACGATGACTCGGGATGTTTGGAACGCGCCGTGGGGCATGAAATGAGCATCGGAGGCAACGATTTACTTCAGCACATCGAGAACGAAAACCCTAAATTGGGTCAGTATCTGCGCCGCTACGTCAAAAAGGCCATTGAAACCACTGCGCTCCATGCGGGTGTTTCGCCCTCGGGGAAGATCGCCGCACCCCCGCCCCCGGAATCAATCAACGTGACCACGCAAGGCGAGTATATGCAGGTGACGGTGAACCACTCCGCTGCGATTCAAAAGGGCGTGCAATACATTACGCACGTCTCGACAAACCCGCAGTTCTCGACGCCAATCGTGCATGACCATGGCTCCTCGCGGGCGCCGGTCCCCTTCACGCTGCCCACCAAGGATGGCGACGGCAACCCACATAACTACTACGTCCGCACCATTGCGCAGTATCCAGGGTCCGACCCTAGCCAGCCGACTTACTACGGCGGCGTGAGCCCGGTAGCCGTGACGATGGGCGGAACAACGCAAATGACCTTGCTGCCCGGCACTGGGTCAGGCACAGGGGCGGCCAATGGGCAGCAGAGCGCGGTAGGGCTGGGAAAGCAGATATTCAGGCCCGCGCCAATGCCGAAACGCAATGTGAGTGGCCAATGATGGAAGTACGCGATTACAGGCCGGAAGATAGAGAAGAATTAGAGTTAATCCATAAAGCTCAAGGTATCGATTACGAGTTTCCCGACTTAGAACATCCCCTGTTCTTTGTCAAGAAAGTAATCGTAATCGATGGTAAGATTCGTTCAGCATTAGTGCTGAAGATCTGCGCCGAGACATTTCTGCTTATCGATAGTGAGCAGAAGCCGCAGGAAAAGTTCGCTGAGATGGAAACTCTGCAGCGTTCGGTTCTGAGCGAAGCCTTTGCAAAGGGTTTGGACGAGATACATGCGGCCATTCCTGAAATTGGCTTCGATAAGCGGTTGGCCCAACTAGGTTGGGCCAAGGATCGGAGCGGATGGCACCTATGGAGTCGTTCTACCGTGGCACCCACAAGCTAAGCGAGATAAACACAGTTGAGCGGCAGCCAATCTGCGCCGTTTGCGGACCTGTGGGCATAACCCCGCGCAGCCGCTGGATTAACGACGACGGCAACTGGATCAAGCGAGTCGAGAAGCAAGAAGACAGACGTCATGTAATTCACAAGGTTGACGATCAGAAACTTCGCGAGGAGTGTGTTGCATGAGAAGCGCCGTCAATCAGGCGAGTAACGCCGCCAAAGACGCTAACAATACGAGTGCAGACCTTGGAGCCAAAGCATCGGGCATCGGGTCGAATCTCACCCCATTCCTCACATCCGAACTGGAGCACCCTCAAGGCTATTCGCAGGGTGACACCTCCGCAATGCTCGCTGCCGGGATGGGCGGCGCAGGCGGGGCTACCTCTGCGCTTGTCGGACAGGGGATGCAGCGGGCGGCCGTATCGCGCAATGCGGGCGGCTTCCAGGCTGCGCTCGATGATGCGGCGCGCGAACGCTCGAAGGCCGCGGCTGGCATGTCGGAAGGGATTGCAGCCAAGAGTGCGGATCTGAAGGTGCAGGAGCAGCAGGATGCCGCACGCAGTCTGCAAGGCATGTATGGCACCGACACAAGTGGGATGCTGGACTCTGCCGGGCAGCAGGCAGGCGACATCAACGCGGAAGTGAATGCGAATAACTCGGGCTGGCTGCAAAACACCATGAATGTAATCAAGACGCTCACCGACGCAGCGGGGGCGTACAAGCCTGGAGGCCATAGGAAATAATGGCCACCCTTCTCGGTAAACCACTTCTGCAGCCCGAAGATCCTGGCGCACCGCCGCCTGAACTGTCTTACGCGCTGGCAGATCAGATGCAGGGTGGTCCTACCGCGCCAATGGTGCGCATGCCATCCGTGCAGCCGAATGTGAGCGGGCCGGATGAGCAACAACAGCAGATCAACCACGACCAGGCGCAGTTGCAGAAGATTCACTGGCACCAGGAGCACCCCTCGGGCACTGCGGAGAACCACCCCGGCGTGGCGGGCAGGATCGCACACGTGCTCTCAGTGGCAGGCAACATCGCGGGCAACATCGTCGCGCCGAATGTGATGGCGAACATACCCGGCACGCAGTTGGGGATGCAGGAACAAGAGAGCGGGCTGGCAAAGCGGCTGAATGATGAGGTAGGGGATGAATCAACCAATCAGGCGCGCAATGCGATGACGGCTAAGACGGAGCAGGAGACTGCAACGGCCCCCGCCGAGTCTGCTAGCAAACAGGCATTGCAGAAGGCGCAAACGGAGAACCTAGCCTCGGAGACGGAGATGGGCAACAACCCGCCGCCACAGTATGAGATCCACGACACCGCAGCAGGGCCGCTGTTTGTGAACAAGAAGACGGGGCAGGCTCAGCACCTCTCGGTGGATGGTACGCCGATCGGTCCCAAGCTTCAAACCAAGGTTGTGCAGCTCGAGATGGGCGGCAAGCCTCACCAGGTGCTTGTGGACGATGCGACGGGCGTCCCGATCAAGGACATGGGCGAAACCGGCGAGAAGCCGCCTGTATTCAACGCCAATGCGGGTCTCATTACCCTTGATCGAGAGAGCGCACGCCTCGCAAAGCCCTATGAAAAGGGCATATCTGACGCAAACGCGCAGCTTGATAAGATCGCAGACGCTCGCACGATGATCAATGGATCTGCCGAAGCACAGGCACTTGGAGTGCCGAAGGTTCTCACTGCACTGGTATCGGGCGCAGGGTCCGGTGTCCGTATCACGCAGCCCGAATTAAACGCGATCGCAAAGGCTCGCGGCATCGCTGGAGACGTGCAAGGCACCCTTCAATCTTGGGCAGGCAAAGGCAAGCTCACCCCGGAACAGCAGAAGCAGTTGACGGGCATTCTAGATGACGTACATGCCCGCATCCTGCAAAAGCAGTCCATCCATAACGAAACGCTGGACCGGATCAACGGGGCGGCAAGCCGCGAAGAAATCATCAATGCCGACAAGGAAGCGCGGCAGAAGCTCAGCGCGCTTGAGCAGGGACAGCACTCTGCGGGCGGCCAAATGATGCGCGCCCGTGACCCGAACGGGGTCTTGCACGAAGCACCATCTGGGACGCCGCTACCAGCGGGATGGAAGGTCGAGTAATGGCAGGCTGGACCATAGTGCCCAATGGCAACGCGTCGGCCTGGAAGCCGGTTCAGGAAGCCCCTGCGCCACAGTCGGAGCCCTCGCAGCCACAAGGGTTTTTTGGCTCCCTCGCCCATGCATTTGGCATGAGCAGCGATGACACTGCAGCGAGGCAGAGAGAAGCACAAGAGCACCCTGTCCGCTCGCTGATAGAGACGCAGCCTGCAGTTCAGGTAGCCGAAGGCCTATATAACGGAGCAAAGCGCATCGGCGGGGAACTAGTTGAGAGCGGTAAGTCTGCACTGGACAGGAATATGCCCGGTGCTGCCGTTCATGCAATCAAAGCGATCCCCATTGTTGGGCCAGCATTGGCAAGGGCGTCCGATCAGGCCCCCGTCAACACCCCCAATGAACCATATCTATCGCGCGTTATGGATGCCGCGAAAGATCCGGGCGTCATGGGAACAGTTCTCGGAGCATCAGCGCAGGCAGCCCCGGCAGTTCTCGGTGGTCTGGATATGGCAACCTCAGAGCGCCCACTGCTCGCCCAGATCCCAACCCGCGCCCGAGCCGGGGAAAAGTTTCAGACCGTCATGAGCGCGGCGAAAGATCAGCCCGTGAGTCTTACTCGGGCAAGTGAGCCCTTAATGAGGGCCTTTGATTTAAGTGAACGCGGCGCGCAATTGCCAAAGGTGGTTCGCCAACTCGTGAGGCGCACGACTGAGCCGGATGCCTCGCCGCTGACTTACAGCGAAGCCCGCGATTTCGCCTCGAATATGTCCCGCATGTCCAGCAAGGACGTACAGAGCTTGACGCCAGCGATGCGCTCGCAAGTAGGGAAAACGAGCAAGGCGCTCAATGCGGACGTTGGCGATACGGCTTCTTCCGTGGGCCAAGGTGAGAACTACGCGAATGCGATGCGTGAATATGCGCGGGCGTCGAATTTACGGAAGGCGATGGTCGGAGCGGCGAAATACGCAGTGCCGGTAGCTGTCGGAGGTGGGATCGCAAGCAAGTTAGCGAAGGAGTTACTGCCGCGATGAGCTACGCATCGTCATCGTCGCGCTTCTTTTTTGGCATGACCCCAAGAGGATCAATCCAAAGCAGCCAAACAAAGATGATTACGCACCCGGCAATGATCACAGACGCACCTCAGAACCACAGTTTAGCACCAAAGGAGTCAACACATGCCAGCGTACCTAAATAGCCCCTTTGCCAACGTTCCGCTCGCAGTCCGTGGCGTGCCCACGTACCTGCTCGGCAGCTACAACATGCACCAGGCCAATACGCGGATGCTGGTGTCGAATGTGGCGCTGACAACCAACGTCGCGACCCTGACGGTGCAGATTACCGAGGGCGAAATCCCGCTCGTCGGCGCGTTCGTCTCCGTGCAGCAGACGCAGAGCACATCCGGCCTGTTCAACGTGAATCGCGTCGCTCTTACGGCTGTCTCGATCACCGCAGCAACCGGTACGGGCACCATCTCGTTTGCGCTAACCCATGCCGATGTGACATCTGGGGCTGATACCGGCGCGGCCATTGCCGAAGTGCCGGAGATTGGCGAAGTGCCGGCAGCGATCGCATCGATTGCCGTGTGCGTGCAGCCGCCCCCCGGCCTGGATCAATTCACGGTTGCCACGGCGGTCACGTTCAAGACGCTGCCCACGGCCATCACCGTCAAGCTCCAGCGCGCCATTCGCAATGTGGATTCAGAGTTTACCGACATCGGTAACGCTGCAGTGGTTGCGGCCACAGCTTACACGACCGGCCCTGTTGCCGAATTCACACTTGAGCGCGGCTACTTCTATCGCTTCAACGCATCCGGGCTGACCCTCGGGAGCGGCGCGGGCATTGTGGCAAAAATAGGATAACGGAGAAAACATGCGGCGTCTTCTTCCCATCATGGCATTGTTTCTGGTGGCACTCTCTGCGGGCGCGCAGACTTACGGGCGCCTGGACTTCGCCCTTACCAATGCGCAGGGGCAGGCCATCAGCGGGGCGCAGGTCAACGTGTATTCGCAGGCGGGATGCGGTGTAGCCACTACCGGGACGCAGGCGGCGCTCTATTCGACGGCAAGCGGAACGACGCTCCCACAGCCGCTCTACACGGACGGATTTGGTCATGCCTATGCCTACGCACTGCCAGGATGCGTGACGGTCGTCTACAACAGTTCTTCGACGGGCACGCAGACATTTGCAGACCAGACAGTGACGACGCCAGGCGGTGTCTATTGCCAACTGTCAGGCTGCACATTATCAGGGCCTGTCACGGCCCCTGCGATTTACCCCTCGTCCGCGTCTTCGATCATTGTTGACCCGCGCGCGTATGGTGCGCTGTGCACGGGATCTCCCGCGAACGCTTCGGTGGATACGACCGGAATCAAGAGTGCGATTACCTACATCAACACGCAGCCCGCTCAAAATATCACCCTCACCGTCCCCGGTACCTGCATGATTGACGCCTCGCAGGGGCTAACGAACTTTATCGTTACATCCAACAATGTAACCGTGCAGGGGCCAGGGACACTGCGGCTGAAGATCCCTGGTACGCCCTACAACCAAAGTTACGCAGTTGCCAGCGGGTCGCTTGTCTATTTCTGGTTCCTTGAAATGTCAGGCAGCAACGCCACGGTGTCAAGAGTGACATTTGATGCTAACGGTCAGGCGGTCACAAATTGCGGCGGTACCTATGGCTGCTTCTGGGTAGATGGCATCTACGCCACCCCCGCCCCGCAAAACCTCAAGATCACAGACAATAACTTCCCCGACATTGGCGGCTGGCCTGTGCTCACAGGTGGGTCGCACACGCTCATCAAGGGGAACTATGCAAGCTCCTCGGCCGGCATGGTCTGCGCCAATGGTGCGACGGACTGCAACATCATCAACAATATCTCAATCGACTCGATCGATGCCCCTTATGCGGTCAATGGGGGAAGCACGACGCCTGGCTATGTGTCGCACTTCGTGATCTCGGGCAACATTGCGACGGGCACGAGTGTCACGACCCCGAACGGCAACGGCATCGATGTAACCGCAGCCACAGATGGCGTCATTACCAACAACATCATCTCGGGGCAAGCGAGCGCCTGCATCATGGTCAATATGACCGGAGGGCAATACTCCGAGGGCGCGGCTGGAACCTATCTCCCCTCGTTGCGCATCAGCGTCACCGGCAACAACTGCTCGAACAACAATACGTGGGGCGGCTGGCCGGCAAACGGTGAGATCGTAGTCGGGAATTACTACTCGGGAAACGGCGCGACGCTGTTCACCCCCGGTGACACCGCGAACGATGTGCTGGTCGCCAACAACACTATTACCGCCTACAACCCGCTCTCGAACGATTACGGCGTTGTGGTGGGCTATGGCGCGAAGAACGTCAAAGTGAGCGGCAATTACTTCTACGGCTGCGGCACCGCTGCATCCGGCACATGCGGCGTGACGCCTTACCGCATATTCGACATGGGGGAGTCGGCCTCTCTCAAGTACATCTCGAATCATCAAGACGCGGCCTACGCGGGCATCATTCGGACACAGAGCGCGGGACCGTATGAGATTTGGGGCAACGATATGGTCTGGAACGCTGTCTCCGGCTCCCCTACTAGCCTACCTTTCAAACTAAACGGCGACATCCAGAACAACGGCAACATCATCTTACCGCTGCAGGTTACGACCTACCACGGCGCGACCGGAACTCAGGTGCAACTGAGTGACGGCTCGGGCACAAGCGGCAACTGCGTTAAGTATGACGCAAACGGGAATGTGACCGATGCCGGTGCACCTTGCGGTGCGGGGGGTGGTGGAGGCGTAACCTACACAACCCCAACACTCAATCTCATCCCAAAAGTCATGAATGCGACCGCGCCGGGAACGCTGGGCAATTCGAGCATCACCGATGACGGCACCAATGTAAGCACGCCGGAGCCAATCTGCATTGGTGCTTGCGCGAGCGCGGTGCAATTCTCGTCGGGATCATCCCTGCCTGGCACTTGCACGGTTGGCGATATGTTCTTCCTGACGAGCGCGACATAGGCATGGCAGATCCCCCAGCTTTGCACGTTCACGAACGTATGGACGCCGGTCATGTCGAGCAATTCGTTCATGAAGGCAGGCACGCCAACCTTTGTTGGCGGCTCTGCTCTCGGCACGGGCGGGACCATTACCGGGGTTGCTGGATTCACTGATGGGGATGGCTTCGTGAATCTCACGACAGGCACCACGCCGGCAGCATCGGCGGGTCTTATCACCATTACCTTCGGCGGCACCTATGCGACCATCCCGGTTTGCATCTGGTGGGCCGCAAATGCGCAGACCGCAGCCCTGACCGGCACGGCAACCGCATACCCCAGCCAGTCGGATTCAACCACGGCGCTGAATGTCTTCAAAATGGGATCTGTCGCGCTGCCAGCATCGACCGCAGGCTATCGCTGGGGGTATTCATGCCACCTGTAAGATTGGCGCTGCTGCTCGTCATAGCCTCCCTGAGCGCGTCGGGGCAGAATACCAAGCTCGGAGCAGGGATAAAGATAGGCCACGGGCTCACGGTTGCGCAGGGCTCAGCGACGCCTATTGCAACGGTACTATTCACGGCCACTTTGTCGAGCAATGCCAATTCCAGCCAGGGCACGGCCCCGACACGCAAGCAGTTGGGCAATGCGGGAACCGGCTGCTCTGGGGGTGTGATCCAGCCCACTGGCGTGCCAATCGGCCAGCTCTACGCGACATCAGCGATTGCGACTGCGGCGATTGCGGCCGGATGCACTAATCAAGGCTCCGTCTCTTCGACCGTATCCGGCACGGGCACGACAGCGTTTAACAATGGCTTCAATGCGGGCGGAACCGATTCTCCGGTTACAGTCACGAACACTGACGGTGGAGGGACAAACGACCCATTCTGCACCGCAGACGCCTACTCGACGCCGACCGTCATCAATGGCCTGACCACGCCGGGATGCACCATCAACTCGGGCGGTACGTTTGCTGAGTCAACGGCGATCGGTCACGGCAACTCGGATGTGTTATTCCCTACGGGCTGGAATTCGAGCGCTGGCGTCGATGCGGCTGACCACTGGTTTCGCCAGATTTACTTCCGCATCAACAACCTCGCAAACCTCTGGAATTGGGAAGTGGACACGAACTACACCGCATCAGACGGCAGTTACTTCGGCTGGGGAAAGCACTGGAATCGCAGCATCGCAGCTTTCCAATACTGTCCGCAGAATTGCACCGGCTGGGTAACTGAGCGCTGGACCAATGTAGCAACAGGCGCGGTCGTGACCTCCTATCCGTTCGTTGTGTCCCATATCTACGGCCTCCAGATGTTCTACAGCCGCGATGCGGGCTGCACCTATTCGAGCCTGTCGAAGTGCTACTGGTATGACTTCGTGCGCATCTGGGATGTGACCGCAGGCACAGCGCCGGTACTCTATTCGGTGCTCGACAACGCCACAGGTACACGCGCGGGTGGCATCCCGATCAATCACACCACATGGACAAAACCCTTCCCGCACACGCAGGTGCAAATTGACATGACTGCAGCCAATGCCAGCACGTCTGTCGATGTCGACTCAGACATTGTTATGGCCTACCACTTCTAAGAGGAACCATGAAAAAAGCGCTCATCTCCGGTTTGCTGTTCGCCACTCTCGCAGGGGCGCTACATGGACAATCTGTTTCACCGCAAAGTGGCTCCTCTTATGTCGCCGGTCGATTCATCGCGAATAGCTATGGGCAGTGGTCAAGCGGCATCTACTCGATTACCTCAAGCAAGATGGTTGTGAAGTCGGCCTATGTTGCGCTGCCCGATGGCCGCAAGATCGTACCTTATGCGACCAATGCCCCGCTCAAGGTGGGTACTGAGACGGTTACGCCCTCTGCGGTGTCGGGCTGTTCGATGAACGATGACCGGGCTACCATCTGCACGATTACCGCAATATTCAGCCAAGCGCACACGACTGCAGATGTTGTGACCTCGGCCACGATTGGCCTGCAGGAGGCCATCGACGACGCTGGCAGGCTCGGCGGCACGGTAACGGTAGATGGCTCATGGGCTGCCCTGGGCGGAACATCAGGAATGATCGGCACTGCGGTTATCCCCGGAAACGTGACAATCGAGGACTCCCGCACCGGCGTACCGACCGGCAGCGGCACCGTGGCAGGGCAGGCCAATCAAGTTATCCCTATGGGAACTGGACCAACGGCAATCGGCGCGCAATCGCCGCTCTCCGTCTCTGGCGGGAATGTCGTATCTACAGACCCTGTTATGCTGCCTAGCGACCCTCCAGGCGGCTCCGCAACGGCTCTGCTGTCCTCGACGCAGCACTATGTGGACACTTCGCAGCGCATCAATGTGACCAGCCTTGGATGCGTAGGCGATGGCGTGACGCTAAACGATACATGCTTGCAGGCGATCGCAAACAATCTCACCAGCAAGCACTACTACTTTCCAGCAGGCACGTATGCCTTCTCAACATGCATCACCATCGGCACGGACGGAAGCGGCAACCCGCAATTTGACTGGTCGCTTGAAGGGGCGACCTGGGCTGCTTCGATCCTTCTCCAGACTTCCAGCGATACGTGCGGCTTTCAGTGGACGAAGGAGAGCACGACACTTTGGGAGGTTCACGATCTTGGGCTGTACTACTCGACGCAGCAGCCGGCACCCGCAAACAACACAGCCGATGCGGCGTCAACGTTCTTTCTGTTCAAGCCTGCCACCCAAACATCTTTAGGGATCAACAAGTTCAATATCTACAACATCGTTTGCTCCAAAGCGTCACGCTGCTTCGCTAACTTCAAGGGTGGAGTCTCAAACGTCATCTGGAATTACAAGATATCGAACGTGATTGCAGCGAACGATGTTACCGGGGCGACGATCAACTTCGTGAAAGGCGCTAGCAACTTCGGCAATGATCGCTGCACCGTAGATAACGTATTTTCGAAGCAGGCAGCGAAAGAGCCTGTCGTGTCGATCACGCAATGCACGGAACTGGCATTCATAAGCGATGAAAGCGACTCGGGTGCAGATAACCTCTTCGACTTTTCGAGCAGCAAGGGTATTGTCTCGAATCTGCACATCGAGTCCTACACGCAGACAAAGAACCAGACCAGTACGGGTTCAACGACCCCCATCATCTATTCGACCAGCGGCCTGATGCAGTTCAGGCAGGTGGGCATCAACGCGACGCAGTGCCCCTCCACGTTCACCTATGCCGATGGCTCGGTAATCACTCCGGCATGCTACACGGCAGGCGGAGCGCAGATCCTCGAAGCAATCCAGAATCGCGGCAGCACAGCAGGCATCGACATTGAAGGTATAAGCCTCAGCCTGTATACGGGCACGCTCGGGACTGGCGTTCAGTATGCCGCTGGGCTGGGGGCCGTAGGGACACTCTGGGGCGGCAAGGTCAACGGTTGGTCAGGATTTACGGCGGCTCTCGCGCCGGGGGCGACCGATAACACTCTCGTCTGGCTGGACAACGGCCTTGGCTCCAGCATTGCCAGTACGACCACATCCAACGCGTTCACCGGATTCCCGCAGAAGTTTCAAGTGAACGCCGTCACAGACCCTGACTTTGTGCAGAGCATTGCATCGACCGCCTCAGGGTCAACGAATGGTCTGCCTGTTGGCGCACTATGCACGATCCGGTACAGCTACACGGGCGTAGGGACAGGAGTGACGGCACAATATCGTGAGACGGCCTTCTGCTCGAACAAGCAGACTGGCGGCGTCATCAACTCCGAGTTTTATGCCAGCGACAATGCGGTGCTCGGCAGCGAAGCATTCGTGCAGCAAGGCTACTTCGACAAGGCTGGGAACTTCTTTGCAACGGTATCGGTTTCCTCGCCGCAACTCAAATCCACCGTGGCGACCGGCACGGCTCCCCTCGTAATTACATCCACCACGCCCGTACCAAACCTCGCAATTGGCGGGAACGCTGCGACGGCAACGGCTCTCGCGAACACCCCAACGCAATGCGGTACGGGGTTGTTGTCGACTGGCATCACAGCCAACGGGACGGCGAACTGTTCAGCCCCAACCGCGAACCTATGGTTCTCGAATGGTGCAAATAACGCTGTCACAGGCATTGCGACCACTCAGAATCAGATAAGTTACTACGATTTCAGCATCCCGGTGCAAGTATCGACTAACGGAATCAGCTTTCGCATCTTCACCGCAGACAACACAGCGAACCTGTACGACGTTGGCATCTACAGCCTGTCAGGCAATACGGCAACGCTCGTGATGCATACCGGCGCATTGGCAGGAACAACGTTCGCTCCCTCTACGGGCGTCAAGTCGTTTGCCATCACAGGGGGTCCAATCACGATCAACCCCGGAACATATGTCATTGCGATGACGACTAATTGCGCTACATCCTGCGCCGTGCTGGGTGGCAACAATATCTCAATCGCTTACACGCGCACATCGCCGGGTACGGGCTCATCATCGAGCGGCGTATTGCCGGGGAGTTTCACTGTTGCATCGCCCGCATACACAGGTGGCGGCTCCACAACTAACTGGTGGTTCCAACTGCATCCGTAAAGCACGATAGATTACAACGCTGAACCAAGAGGGGAACTGGGCCAATGGGAAACCTGACATTCAGAGGATCAGACGAGGAGCGGAGAGCGACCGGGGAAGCGTTCATGATCCGCGTGGATGCCGACCTCTACGGGGGCGCGAGAGAGGGATTCATGGACGAAGTTAACGGATATATCGACCAGGCGAGGGGTGAGGAGAAGCAACGTGAAAGGCAGCACAAAGAGAACCGCGACCGGCTGAACCTCATCATCGGCCTGCTGGTCATGATCGCTGCTTATCTCGCCGTCATGGTCTCGATCAAAGGGCTCAGCAAGTTATCCGCCATTCCCGGCGCGACGTCATTGCCAACAACCTACCAAGCGAGGGATAACAGATGAGAGGCACACCCTACACTCCGCCCGGCTCAGACCCAACTGGAAGCCCCAAGCCAGCGCCCACTAACCCGCCAACGCCTGCATACTATGCGGAGTACCGCGGCGATGACGGGCCACGCAAAGACTACGCAAAATAACTGCTCGACTTAGTGACTTCGGGGCTATCATAGGAGCAGCAATCATGGGCGTCTTTCTCGTCATTATCGCTGCTTGTGGAGCGCTCGGCATGGTATATGTGACCGTGATTGCGCCTCGCGCGAAGAAGCGGGAATGCCCCATTTGCAGCGACCCGACCATTAACTACGATTTTCCATGCAAGTGCGGGAGGGATACGCGAGTATGAGGCCACCGGAACCCTTTTGGGCGGTCGTGATCGCAGCTATGGGAGTTTGTCTTGAAACTACCCTTCTT
>WNGK01004361.1_pt1 | contig 22802 bp, 18 predicted proteins | sample 5400601 | NCBI WGS metagenome assembly WNGK01 (sample SAMN13153376, study PRJNA577476) | soil metagenome | isolation source: 60 cm soil or saprolite under Garry oak tree replicate 1 | place: USA:California | collected 2016-06-15
GCTGGCACGCGAGGATGCACATCCGCAACTTTTCATCGACTATCAGAATACGCTGACGCGCCTCGCCGAGGGAGGCGAGCAGGCGCCGGCGCTGCGGCAGTTCGAGGTCCGGCTTCTGGCCGCGCTGGGCTATGCACTGCCGCTGACGCACGAAATCGAGACCGGACGGCCGATCGATCCGAACGCACGCTACTATTACGCTTTTGACCGTGGCCCGCGCATCGTCGCCGCCGAGCCGGGGAAGGGCTATCCGCATGTGCGCGGCGCGACGCTACTCGCGCTGGCGCAACAGGACTTCAGCGCGCCGGACGCGGCGACGGAAGCCAAACGACTGATGCGCGAGGTGCTCGATCACTACCTCGAGCAGCGCGCGATATTCAGCCGCCGCGTGGTACGCGACCTGCAGGCGCTGGACGAAGAAAACGGATCGCAACCATGATCGAGCTCGGTGTCAACATCGACCACGTCGCGACGCTGCGGCAGGCGCGCCGCACGTACGAGCCCGACCCGGTGTGGGCCGCCGTCGAAGCGCATCTGGGCGGCGCGGACGGCATCACCGTCCATTTGCGCGAGGACCGGCGGCATATACGCGATGAGGACGTGCGCCGCTTGCGCGAGCTCGTGCACATCAAGCTCAACCTGGAAATGGCGGCGACCGACGAAATGATCGGCATCGCGTGCGCGCTCAAGCCCGAGATGGCGATGCTCGTGCCCGAGGGACGCGAGGAAGTCACCACTGAAGGAGGGCTCGACATCGCGGGGCAGGAGGCGCGGCTCAAGGCCGCGGTGACTCGACTTTCCGACTCGGGCATCGTCACCAGCGTGTTCATCGACGCCAATCCGGAGCAGGTCGACGCGGCCGCGCGCATCGGCGCGCGGGTGTGCGAAATCCACACCGGGCCGTACGCGCACGCGTTCCACGCCAAGGGGCGCGACCCCGAGAGCGCCGCGGTGCTGACCGAGCTGCACAAGATCCGCGACGCCGGCGCGGCAATACGCGCGCTGGGAATGCGCTTCAACGCCGGACACGCGCTCAACTATTTCAACGTTCAACCCGTCGCGGCACTGCCCGGCGTGCGCGAACTGCACATCGGACACGCAATCATCAGCCGCTCGGTATTCGTCGGCTTGCGTGAAGCGGTGCGGCAGATGAAGGCATTGCTCCGCGAGGCGTCCGAATGAGCCGACGCCGCAGGCAGCGACGGAACGACCGAGCGACGGAACCCGAATAGTAATCAATACGGATGCGGCCACTTGCCGCCGAGCTTCTTGGTCAGCTCCTCGGCGGTGTGCGCGACGATGGGCCCGAGCTGGCGAATGCGCTCGTCCGAAAGGCGTGACGAGGGGCCGGCCAGCGAAATCGCGCCGAGCGGCTCGGCGTGCTCGTCGAATATGCTCGCGGCGACGCAGCGCGTGGACCGCGCGTGTTCTTCGTCGTCGAAGGAGTAGCCGCGCTGGCGGATCACCCGGAGCGCCGCCCACATCGTCTCGGGCACGACGATGGTGTTCTCGGTGATCCGCGGCAGGCCGATGACTTTGAGGATGGCGTCGATCTGCTCGTCGGGCAGTGCCGCGAAGATCGCCTTGCCGACGCCGGATGCGTGCAGCGGCACGCGGCTGCCGAGCTTGACCAGCGTGCGCATCATTTCATGGCACTGCACCTGCGCGATGAACACGGCCTCGGTGCCGTCCAGGATGGCGAGGTTCGCGGTCTCGCCGGCCTGCTCCATCAATCGGCGCATATACGAATGACTCTGGGCGACAAAATCGCGATTGGCGAGAAAGGTGCTGCCGACGGTAAACGCCTGCAGGCCGACATACCAGAGGCCGAGATCGCCCGCCTGGTAGACGTAGCCCATGCGTTGCAGCGTGGACAATAAGCGATGCGCGGTGGAGGCGGGAAGCTGGACGCGATGCGCCAGATCGGTGAGCGTCAGCCCGCCCTCGGTCTCGGCGAGCGCCTCGAGGATGGAAAGCCCGCGGGTGAGGCTCTGGACCTGCCCGACGGGCGTCCCGGGCTTGCCCGCGGTGCGTCCGCGGCTCGGCGGCGTGCTGTAGCGGTGCGGCATTCGGGAACGAGGTATCAGCAATCAGTGATCATCCGTCAAGCATACCTTGTCGTGGCCGCATCGCGCAGACAGGACTTCGGGTCAGGACAGCTTGAGGTGTGGAGTTGCCGCAAACACTTCTCCGGCGATGTCGATGGCGTACTTGGCGCCGAGCAATGCTTCATCGGTGAGCGCACGGTCGCTTCGCGCGTAGCCCATCGCAACGGCGCGGCCGCGCGCGCGGCTGTACCCGGCCGAGGTGAGCTCGCCGACGTTTCTGCCGTCCATCAGGATCGGCTCTCCGCCCCAGGGAAACGCAGCGGTCTCGTCGAGCGTAATAATCACCAGGCGCTTAGGCCAGCCTTCGTCCCGCTGGCGCAGGAGCGCGTCCTTGCCGATGAAGTTGGTCGGCTTGTCGAGCTTCACCGCATAGCCGAGACCCGCTTCCCACGGCGTGTCGTCGGGCCCGAGCTCGGCGCCCCAGGCGCGCCGCCCAGCCTCGATGCGCAAGGCATCGATGGTGTAGTAGCCGGCGTCGCGCAAATGCAGATGCGCACCGGCGTCTTGCAGCGCGTCGTACAGCGTGGCGCACTGATCGGTGCCCACGCAGAGCTCATAGCCCGGGCCGCCGATATAGCTCATGCGCGCGGCGCGCGCACGCGCATAGCCGACGTCGATGTCGCGGGTCATGGAAAAGGGCAGGCCCTTCGGGCCGAGATCGTCCGAGGAGATGCGCGCGAGCAGCTCGGTTGCGCGCGGACCCATTACCGAGATGACCGAGTACGCGCTGGTGACGTCGACGAGCGCGGCGAATTCGTCCTCACCGATGTGCTTGTCGATCCAGTCGTAGTCGCGCGTCGCCTGCGCCGAGCCGGTCAGGATGAAGAAGGTGTCGGCGGCCAGCCGCGTGATCGTCAGATCGCTCTCGAAGCCGCCGCGATCGTTGAGCATAGCGGTGTACACCATCCGCCCCACGGGCACGTCGATGTCGTTGGCACACAGCCGCTGCAGCACGGCGAGCGCGTCGCGGCCCTTGAGCACGAGCTTGGAAAACGAAGTCTGATCGAAGACGACCACGCCCTCGCGCGCGGCGCGCTGCTCGTCGAGAACGACGGGAAGCCATCCGGGAGTGCCTAGGGTTGGCGGCGGCTCCTCGTCGCCGGCGGGAAGGAAATAATTGGCGCGCTCCCAGTTGAGCTTGGATCCGAACACCGCGCCCCTTGCCTTGAGCCGCTCGTACAAAGGCGAGCGTCGCAGCGGCCGCACGGTGACGAGTTCCTCGCGCGGCCAGCGCATCGCGTAATGCAGGCCGAGCGTCTCCGACGTGCGATCGGCGAGGTGGACGCGGTTTGCGTGAAAAGGCGCGAAGCGCCGGATGTCGACATCCCACAAGTCGATCGGCGCTTCGCCGCCGACGACCCATTCGGCGATGAGCCGGCCCGCGCCGCCCGCGTTGGCAATGCCCGCGGAATTGAAGCCGGCGCAGACGAAGTAGCGTCGCAGCCCGGGCGCTTCGCCGAGGATGAAGTTTCCATCGACGGTGAAGCTCTCGGGGCCGTTGAGCAGCGTCTTGATCCCGGCGGTTTCCAGGCAGGGCGTGCGATGGATCGCGTTACGCATCAGGATTTCGAAATGGTCCCAGTCCTCGGGCAAGAGCTGGAATTCGAAGCGATCGGGAATGCTCGATACGTTCCACGGTTTTGCAACGGGCTCGAATCCTCCCATCACGAGTCCGCCGACTTCCTCCTTGTAGTAGATGTAGCCGTCGGGGTCGCGCATCACCGGAAGATTCGGGTGGACGCCAGTGATGGGATTGGTGACGACGTAGAAGTGCTCGGCGGAAAACAGCGGCACGTTGACGCCGGCGAGCTTGCCGAATTCGCGCGCCCACTGGCCGGCGCAGTTGACGATGGCCTCGCAGCGAAGCTCGGATTCGCTTTCTGCGTTGCGCCAGCGAACGCCTGTCACCGAGCCGCGCTCGGCGATGACGGCGGTGACGCGCGCATCCTCGACGATTCGCACTCCCAGCATCCGCGCGCCTTTGGCGAGCGACTGGGTGAGATCGGTGGGATTGGCCTTGCCGTCGCCGGGAATCCACACCGCGCCGGCGAGATCGTCGGTGCGTAGGAGGGGATAGATCGCACCGGCTTCGGAAGGCGTGATGAACTCGAAATCGATGCCGAAGCCCTTTGCACGCGCCATCTGCCGCTTGAACAGCGTGAGGCGCTCGGGCGTGCGGGCCACGTTGAGGCTGCCGCACTGCTTCCACCCGGTCGCAAGTCCCGTCTCGGATTCGAGCGAGGAATAAAGCTCGATGCCGAATCGGCTCATGCGCGTGGCATTGCGCGTCGCTCGAAGCTGTCCGACGAGGCCCGCGGCGTGCCAGGTCGTGCCGCACGTGAGCTTCCCTTGCTCGAGGAGCACGACGTCGCGACAGCCCAGCTTGGCCAGATGGTATGCGGTGCTCGCGCCCGCGATCCCGCCGCCGACGATGACGACCTGCGCGTGGGTGGGGACAGTGCTCAACGGCGACCTACCAAACTGTCATCCATGGGGCCCTGTGTTGTGCGTCCTTCGACAAGCTCAGGACGAACGGTGAATTCCCGATACAACGCGGACCGAAAAGCCGTTCGTGGTGAGCTTGTCGAACCATGAACGGCTTTCAGCAGCCTGCTAAAGCTTCAGCGCCGCGATTCCGGCGACGACGCTTGCGGCGCCGGCGAGCCGCCGCCAGCCGTAGCCCTCCTTGAGCCAGACCGATCCCATGAGCGTGGCGAAAAGCACTGACGTCTCCCGCAGCGCGGCGACCGCGGCAATCGGCGCGCGCGTCATCGCCCATAGCACGATGCCGTACGCGGCAAGGCTGCATGCGCCGCCGACGATTCCGGTGCGCCAGCTCGCGCGCAGATACGCCCACGCCGGCGCGCCGCGGCGCACGATCACCCAGACGACGAACGGGATTCCTTCGAGGAAGATCAGCCAGGTGACGTAGCTCGCCGCGTTGCCCGAGGCCCGCGCGCCAGCGCCGTCGACGAGGGTATAGGTGGCAATGATCGCCGCGTTGGCGAACGCCCATGCGATCGCGCTCCTCGAGTGTCGCCGCCGCTGTATGAATGCAATGCTGACGATTCCGAGTGAGATCAGCACAATGCCCACCGTCATCTGCACGCTCGGAGGCTCCCGCAGCACAATGCTTCCGAGAACGGTGACCAGCAGCGGCGCGGAGCCGCGCATCAGCGGATACGCGAACGACAGATCGCCCGTGCGGTACGCCTGGGCGAGCGTCACGTAATAGCCGAAGTGAACCACCGACGATGTCGCGATGAACGGCCACGCGGCAGCCGGTGGAAAGGAAACGAAGGCCACAACGGCGAGCGCGCACAGCGAAGAGCCCGCAACGACCGAGGCAGTGTCGAGAAACGCGTCACCTCCTGCCGACGATTTCAGCAACGCGTTCCAGCTCGCGTGCAGGAAACCTGCGCCGAGCACGGCGAGCGTGATGCCCAGCGTCAGTTCCATGGGCTCGCTACCCTCCTACAACCTGATCGCAGAACATCGATCGCGCGTCGGTCGCAGCGCTGATGCGCGGTCGCTCGCACCCCACTCGCTAAAGCGAGCGGGACCTGGCTCGCTGCGCACAGCGCTGGCTTACGCGGTCTTCGGCTTGCGCTTGTGCCAATCGCTCTTGTCGCCGATTGCGGGTTCACCGCCCGCGCCGGGAGCCGCTTCTGGCAACGGCGCTTCGCGAAGCCGCGTCTTGGCAAGCACGCCCGCCTGCTCGAGGATCGGATACGCGATCGAGCAGATGTGCGAGTTGATGCGCCTCAAATCGCTGATCAGGTCGAGGTGCAGCGACGACGTCTCGATGCTCTGCATGGTGTTGCTGGTGAGGCGCTCGAGATGCGAGTCGGCGTAGGCACGCTCGAGATCGCGAAAGAGAACTTTTTCCGCGAGCAGCTGCTGCGCACTCGACAGGTCGCCGTGCAGGAAAACGCTCATCCCGAGCCGGAGGTTGGCGATCAGGCGCCGGTGCAAGTCGCAGATCTCCTCCATCCCGGCGTCGGAGAAGCTGCGGCCTTTCTCGATTTTCTTTTCCTCGAGGTCGGTGATGATGCGCTCGATGATGTCGCCGACCTGCTCCATGTTGATCGTGAACGAGACGATGTCCGCCCAGCGGCGGCCCTCCCTTTCCTCGAGCGCCTCGCGGCTGATTTGAGTCAGGTAGAGCTTGATCGCGGTGTAGAGATCGTCGACGATGTCGTCCATCTTGCGCAGCCTTTCGGCGAGCGCGCGGTCGTTGGTGCGCAGCACGGTGAGCATGCCCGTCAGCATCTGCTCGACGAAGTCGGCGAGCCGCATCGCCTCGCGGGCGGCGTTGCCGATCGCGAGCGCGGGCGTATCGAGTGCCGACGCGTCGAGATAGCGTGCCTTGGCGGGGTCGTCGGCGTCCGCCTTGTTGGGCAGCATGCGCTCGGCAACGCGCGCGATCTTCTCGGTGAAGAACAGGAAACCCGCCGCGATGGCGAGATTGAACAGAAGGTGGAAATAGATCGTGACCTCGCCTTCACCGAGCGGGATGGAAGTGATGAGCTCCTCGATGTACGGCAGCAGCGGGACGATGATCGCGCAGCCGAGGAGACGGAAAAGGAGATTGCCCAGCGTCACCCGGCGCGCCTCCGGCGCCGCCGTCACGGTGTTGAGCATCGCCAGCAGCCCGCTGCCGAGATTTGCGCCGAGGACCAGGCCCATCGCAACGTGCAGCGAAATGACCTTTGACGTCGCCAGCGTCGCCGTGAGCAGCACCACGGCCAGGCTCGAGTACGAGAGCATGGTGAACACGGCGGCGACCAGCATGTCGAGCAGGACATCGCCCGTCAGCGATGCAAAAATGGCCTTGACGCCGGCGGCCTGCGTGAGCGGACGTGCTGCAAGGACGATCAGCTGCAGCGCCAGGATGATCAGTCCCAGCCCGATCAGGATGCGGCCGTAGCGGCCAGCCTTGGACGATTCGCTACGCATGAACAGCGTCACGCCCACGAAGATGAGAAACGGTGAAAGCCACGAAAGATCGAATGAGAACACCAGCGTCATGAGCGCCGTGCCGACGTCGGCACCGAGCATCACCGCGAGTGCTGGCGCCGTGGCGATCAGTCCCTGGCCGACGAACGATGCGACCATCAGCGCGGTCGCGTTGCTGCTCTGGATCAGCGCGGTGATGCCGAGCCCGGCGACGAACGCGGCATAGCGGTTGGACACGCTTTCGCGCAGGAAGCGGCGCAGGTCGCCGCCCCAGATGCGCAGAATCCCGGTGCGCACGATATGCGTGCCCCAGACGAGCAACGCGACGCCGGCCAGAAGATTGAGAAGGATCTTCATCGACTAGAGGGCGCCCTCGATCTGCGCGAGCGACTCGTCGACGATGTCGATCGCGCGGTCGAGATCGTTGCGCGCGATGACGAGTGGCGGAGAGAGCGTGAGCACGTTGCCCTGGCCGATCTTGAACGATAGCCCGCGAGAAAGGCACGCGTACATCACCTGCTCGGCTTCGTGAGAGGCGGGCCCGCCTTCTCGCGTGAGCTCGATGCCCAGCAGCAGACCGATGCCGCGCACACTTGCGATGAGGGGATGCCGGAGCTTGAGCTCGCGCAGCCGCTGCAGTGCGTGGGCGCCGAGCGTGCGCGATCGCTCGAGCAGCTGCTCTTTTTCGATCACCTGCAGCGTCGCCAGCGCGGCGGCGCAGCCCACCGAGCTTTTCTCATGCGTGTAATGGCCGAGCGCGCGATCTTCGGCAACGTCGAGATCACCGCGCGCAATCAGCGCCGCCATCGGAAACACGGCTCCTCCCAGGCCCTTGCCGAGTACGACCATGTCGGGTACGACATCGTAGTGCTCGAAAGCAAACATCGTGCCGGTACGTCCAAGCGCGATTGGAATTTCGTCGAAAACGAGCAGCGTGCCGTGCCGGTCGCAGGCGCGCCGGATGATTCGGTAATAGTCGGGTGGGGGAACCTGCACGTCGGTGCTGCGTACGGTCTCGACGATCACCGCGCCGATGTCGCCTTCGCGGTCGAGGACGTATTCGACGTACTCGGCGCAGCGCAGATCGCAACGCTCTCCACAGCGGAATGGGCAGCTGCCGGGATCGCACGGCGGCGCGTGCTCCGCGCCGGGCAGGAGCGGCCCCATGTCCTTGCGAAACGCGGCTTCGCCGCCGATCGATATCGCATCGAGCGATGCGCCGTGAAACGAGTCCCACATCGACAGCGTCTTGTGCCGCCCCGCGGCGACGCGAGCCAGCTTGAGCGCCATGCCGATCGCCAGCGCGCCGCCCGGCGCGAACAGCAGCTTGGACAAGGGCTTCGGGGCAAGCGCGGCGAGCTTGGCGGCGAGCTCGACGGCCGCGGCGTTAGTGTAGCGGCGCGGCGAGAAGGGAAGGGTATCGAGCGCCCGCTTGACGGCGGCAATGACATGCGGATGGCGATAGCCGACCTGATGCACGCTGTTGCCGTGAAAATCCATGATCCGGCGACCCGCGGCGTCAATCAGCCAGATGCCCTCGCACTCGGCGAGCGCATTGAAGCACGGCGTCGACAGCGATTGATGCAGGAAATGTTCGCTGTCGGCGTCGAGGAGCTCGCGCGTCGCGCCGTAAACGTGATCCGCTTCCCAGATGCGGCGAAGCGGGGAGAGGTTGACGTCTCCTTCAGATGCGAGCTCGCTGGCTTGCGTGCTCCAGTGGCGCGACGGTGGCGAAGGTTCGTTCATCGCAACAGCCTGCTCCCTGCCTATCATGGCGGCGAATACGTCTTTACATCGCTGCAGCTCTTCATCGCGTCCTGCCCGCCTTCATTGTAGCCGAGTCCGTAGTCCTTGTTAGCGGCCGGCGGCGTCAGCTCGAGCTGTAGGCGGAACTTCGCAGACAGTGGAACTGGGCATGGCGGTCACCGGCTCCGGCGCGGCGCGATAACGGCAAGCTGGCGCGCAGGGGACCGGCCCGCAGCCCGGCTTCGGTGCATGCGCTCGCGACTGCCCATGACATGATGGCGGAGCGCCTTGCCCGCGGCCACCGCGTTACCGGAAGCGATCTTCGCAACAATGTCGCGGTGCTCGCGCGCCGACACCGCCAGCGTGCCGCGCTGTGCCAGCGTTTGCCGCCGGAACAGGTTCAATTGTTTGACGAGGTGCCGATAGGTAGCGAGCAGTTTGGCGTTGCCCGTGAACGTGACCAGCCGGTCGTGAAATCCGAGGTTCAGCACGTAGTAGGCCTCGAGGTCATTCTTTGCGGCAGCGCGGTCCATCCGCTCGGTGATCGCCTTGAGCTCCTTCAACTGAAGGGCGGTTGCCGTCTGCGCCAACCGGCGGCCGACCCACTCGTCCAGGGCCGCGCGTACCTCATAAATTTCGTCGGCTTCTTCGATGGTGATCTGGCGGACAAACACCCCACGGTTCTTTTCCAGATGCACCAGGCCCGATTCCTCGAGAGCGCGGAACGCCTCGCGCACCGGGCCGCGCGACACGCCCAACAGGCCGGCGATCGTGGTCTCGTTAAGTTTGGAGCCAACGGCCAAGTCTCCGGCCAGGATCATGCGCTCGAGTTCCTTCTGCACCAGCATGGGCAGCGAACTCGACTGTAGCTGTGCGATGGTTGCGGGCGGCGGGTCACCTGGCGAAGGCTTGGCGACGAGCTTGGGCGTGCCTGGCATAGCGAAAAGATCCGATGCGCACCGTATCGAAAATGCCTAGGGCGTCTCGCCGCGCCGGATTCGTTCTTGAATGTCATCGATGCACGGCATAAGGTCGGCGATCGTGTCGACGACGTAATGCGCTCCGCACTGCCGCATTCGCGTGTAGGCGCGAGCGCGCTTGAGAGCCTTCTCCTGCTCCGGCAGCGCCTGCCACTCATCGAGAGGCAGCCCGACTTCATTGCCGCTGATGGCGAGACCCATGGTCCACATGCCCGCGTTGAGGCCTTCCTCGACACCGGGAACCGTATCGTCCACCTTCACGCAAGACTGCACGGTCGTGACTTTCAGGTTGATGGCGTTCTGCAGGCACATGAACGGGTAGGGCCTTCCCGCCGGCACATCCGAGGCGCACACGGTCGAGTCAGGCTCATATCCCTGCCGCTTCGCGTCGTCGCGATTGATCTTCATCATCTCGCTCAAGTACCCGGTAGTGGATCCGATCTTGGCACCGCGCTTTCGTAATTCCGCCACCACCTCCAGCGTGCCCGGTATAAGCTTCGAGTATTGGGAGAGGCACGCGAGCTGAAGAGGTACGAATTCGGCAAACATCTCATCGACGTCGGCGTCGCTGGGGGGACGGCCGTGGACGTCCTGCCAGCGGCGGCGTACCGTGTCCAGCTGGGAAATCTTCTGGATGTGGACCTTCTTGTGGGCTCCCATCGGCGCGCGGGCCTCGTCCATGGTGATGGGCACCTTCCTGCGCTCATACACCTCCACGAAGACCACGGCGGGCGCCATGCAGCCGAAATCCATGGTCGTCCCCGCCCAGTCCAGCAGCACGGCCTCGATCGGCCCGCGGTAGGTGCGCCGGTAAGAAAAACTCATGATGCATGCTCCTCAGGTGTCAAAAGCGCTTGGCGCCTGCGCGCGGCAAATCGATAACTGACGAGGGCCGGGCGCCGGGTTTAAGACTAATCTGCCAATTGCAGATTGTAGACAGTTTACAATTATGGGTTATGATGTCAAGTGCGTCATCAATGCGCCAAGATCGTCTGCAATTTCCGCGCACGGTAATGAGATAATCACGATTTGCCTGTCACATGTGTTGGGCGTAGCATTTTTGGGCCATAACTCAATTCCTCGGGAGGGAGACAATGTACTTATCGGCAAGCAAGTGTTGGTGGCAACGCGTCGCAACCGTCGCGATCGGCGGTGCAATGGCTTGGGCCACGACGTCGTGGGCGCAAAAGACCGAGCTTCTCGTCTATACCGCGCTGGAGACGGACCAGATCAAGGCGTATGAGGAGGCGTTCTACAAGGCGTACCCGGATGTCTCGATCAAGTGGGTGCGCGACTCGACCGGCGTCATCACCGCGAAGCTGCTCGCCGAGAAGGCCAATCCGCAAGCCGACATGGTCGTCGGAACGTCGGCGTCGAGCATGGCGGTATTTTCCAATGAGGGAATGCTGCAAGGCTACGCGCCCAAGGGACTCGACAAGATCGTGCCGGCGTATCGCGACTCGAAGAATCCGCCGGAGTGGGTCGGCATGGACGTCTACGGCGCGGCGGTGTGCTTCAATACCGTCGAAGCCGCGAAGCAGAACCTGCCCAAGCCCGCAAGCTGGAAGGACCTGACCAAGCCGGTCTACAAGGGCAAGATCGTAATGCCCAATCCCGCGTCGTCGGGCACCGGCTATCTCGATGTCGCCGGCTGGCTGCAGATGTGGGGCGACGCCGACGCGTGGAAGTTCATGGACGCGCTGCACGAGAACATCGCGCACTACACGCACTCGGGATCGAAGCCGTGCCGCGAAGCGGGAGCGGGCGAGTTCCCCGTCGGCGTGTCGTTCGAGTATCGCGCGGTGACGACCAAGAAGTCGGGCGCGCCGATCGACATCGTCTTTCCCAGCGAAGGGCTGGGCTGGGACCTGGAAGCGTCGGGCATCATGAAGACGACGAAGAAGGTCGAAGCCGCGCGCAAGCTCATGGACTGGCTCGCCACGCCCGATGCGATGGTGCTGTTCTCGAAGAACTTCGCCGTTCTGGCGATTCCGGGGATCGCCAAGCCGCTCGACTTCGTTCCCGCCGATTATGAAAAGCGCCTGGTCAAGAACGACTTCGCGTGGTCGGCCAAGAACCGCGACAAGATCCTCGCCGAGTGGACCAAGCGCTACGACGGCAAGTCGGAGCCGAAATAGCGCTGAGGGCGGGACGTGCCGCAAACTTGGGTCCCGGCCTTCGCCGGGACGACGCCTGCGCCGGGATGACGTCACTGGATATCGACAGTGCCGGACACCAAGAGTGCGAACGACGCATACCTGAAGCTCGAAGGAATACGCAAGACGTTCGGCAAATTCGCCGCGCTCAAGAACATCGCGCTCTCGATCGAGCGCGGCGAGCTGGTCATTTTTCTCGGGCCATCGGGGTGCGGCAAGACCACGCTGCTGCGTATCGTTGCCGGGCTCGAGACGCAGGACTCGGGCAGCATCGTGCAGGACGGGCGCGACATTTCGCGCCTCCCCGCGATGAAGCGCGATTACGGGATCGTGTTCCAGTCCTACGCGCTGTTTCCCAACCTCACGATTTTCGACAATGTCGCGTACGGGCTGGTGAACCGGCGCAAGGGCCGCGAAGAGATCCGGCGCCGCGTCGCCGAGCTCCTCACGCTGGTCGGGCTCGCCGACGCGGGCAACAAGTACCCGGGACAGCTCTCCGGCGGTCAGCAACAGCGCATCGCGCTCGCGCGGGCGCTCGCGACGTCACCGGGACTGCTGCTACTCGACGAGCCGCTCTCCGCGCTCGATGCGCTGGAGCGGCTGCGCCTGCGCGGCGAGATCCGCGCGCTGCAGCAGAGGCTGCGCGTGACGACGATCATGGTGACGCACGACCAGGAGGAGGCGCTCTCGATGGCCGATCGCGTCGTGGTGATGAATCACGGCGTGATCGAGCAGGTCGGCACGCCGCAACAGATCTATCGCTGCCCGGAGTCGGCCTTCGTCGCCGATTTCGTCGGCAAGGTCAACGTGATCAGCGCAGTCGCGGAGGGTGACGGCCGCTTTCGCGTGGGGAATCTGGTGCTGCATGGAGCGAACGAAGCGGCGCCCGTCAGCGCAGGAGCCAAGGTGCGGCTGTATCTTCGCCCGGAAGACATCGTCGTCGATCAAGCGGCGGGAAGCGGCCCCAATCGGGCGCAGGCCAAGGTCACGAAGGTCGAGTTCCTCGGTGCGTTCTGCCACGTGACGGTGGCGATTGCCGGCGCGGAGGAGCAGCCGCTGCTGATCAACATCTCGCGTCACAGCATCGACGAAATGCGGCTCGCCGAGGGCTCGGCGCTGCACCTGGGCCTGCCGCCGGACTGCATGCGCCTGCTCGCCTAAGATGAGCACCGCAACCGTCGAATCCCGGCCGCTGTTCACCTCGGGCGCCAAGCCGCGCGCGCACTGGCAGGATCGTCTCGCGCAGTTTCTGCTCATCGGCGTGTGCGCGTTTCTGGTGGTGTTTCTGCTCGCGCCGCTGTTCATGATCCTGGTCAAGAGCGTGCAGGACAGGGACGGCGTGTTCGTGGGCCTCAGGCAGTTCCAGGAGTACCTTCAGACGCCGGCGCTGCGGACATCGATCCTGCACACCCTGTCGGTGGCCTTCGCCGTGACCGCGATCACGATTCCGCTGGCGTTCACCTTCGCCTACGCGCTGACGCGAAGCTGCATGCCGCTCAAGGGAACGTTTCGCGTGATTGCGTTGACGCCGATCCTGGCCCCGTCGCTGCTGTCGGCGATATCGTTCATCCAGTGGTTCGGCACGCAGGGCCTGCTCAAGTGGATGCTCGGCGGCGCGTCCGTGTACGGGCCGATCGGAATCATCATCAGCACGATCTACGCCGTGTTCCCGCACGCGCTGATGATCGTTCTCACCGCGTTGCTGCTCGCCGACGGCAGGCTGTATGAAGCGGCGGAGTCGATGGGGACGCCGGCGCTGCGCCGGTTTTTCACGATCACCCTGCCGTGCGCGAAATACGGCCTGATCAGCGCGGCCATGGTGGTTTTTTCGTACACGGTGAGCGAGTTCGGCATTCCCAAGGTCATCGGCGGCAATTTCAGCGTGCTCGCGCTGGACATATTCAAGCAGGTGATCGGGCAGCAGAACTTCAACAAGGGCGCGGTGGTGAGCCTGATCCTGCTTGTGCCGGTGCTGGTCGCGTTCATCGTCGACTGGACCATGCAGGGAAGGCAGCAGGCGCAGTTCTCCTCGCGCGCCGTTCCGTACGTGCCCAAGCCGAAGCCCGTATTCGACGCCACGATGTTCTGCTACTGCGCCGCCGTCTGCATCCTGCTGCTGGCGATCCTGGGCATGGCGATCTACACATCATTCATCAAGCTCTGGCCCTATGACAAATCGTTCAGCCTGCGCCATTACACCTTCGGTCTCGTCGACGGTGGTGTGATCGTTTCGTTCTTCAACAGCCTGAAGATGGCGCTCTCGACCGCGGTTTTCGGGACGATATTGATTTTCGGCGGGGCGTATCTGCTGGAAAAAACACGCGGCATGAACGGCACGCGGGCATTGATCCGAATGCTCGCCGCCATCCCCATGGGTGTGCCGGGCATGGTGCTCGGCCTCGGCTACATTTTCTTCTTCAACCACCCCGACAACCCGCTCAACGGGCTCTATCACGGCATGGCGATCCTCGTGATCGTTACCATCATCCACTATTACACGTCGAGCCATCTTACGGCGGTGACCGCGCTCAAGTCGCTGGACAACGAATTCGAGGCGGTGTCGGCGTCGCTCAAGGTTCCGTTCTACAAGACGTTCTTCCGCGTGACCGTTCCCGTATGCCTGCCGGCGATCCTCGACATCGCGCGCTATTTGTTCGTCAACGCCATGGTGACGATCTCGGCGGTCGTGTTTCTGTACGCGCCCGATACGCAGCTTGCCTCGCTCGCGATCCTCAATCTCGATGATGCGGGCGAGATCGGCCCGGCCGCGGCGATGGCGACTTTAATCGTAGCCGCGTCGACTACGATGTGCCTCGTCTACGCGCTCGTCACGCGGATTCTGCTCACGCGGACCCAGGCGTGGCGCAAGCCGGTGACTATATGAGCGTCCGCGCCGCGTGCGGTTCCGGTGTCAACGCGAACCCCTCTCCGCGACAGAGTGGCCAGAGTGAAGGTGCGCGGCGGCGATTATTGTGAAGGCCAAGTAGGAGCACGACCATGAGCTATCACGACCGCGATCCCATTTTGTTGACGCCCGGTCCGCTGACGACCTCGCTCGCCACCAAGTCGGCGATGCTGCGCGACTGGGGATCGTGGGACAGCGCGTTCAACGCCGTCACCGCGCGCGTGCGGGAGCGCCTCACGGCCGTCGTGAATGCCTCGGGGTCGCACGTCTGCGTGCCGATGCAGGGAAGCGGAACATTCTGAATCCGCTGCCCGAGATCGCCGACCTCGTCAGCAAGCGCGGGAAGCATTTGATCATCGATGCGATGAGCTCCTTCGGCGCGATCGCCATCGACGCGCAGCGCATTACGTTCGACGCGCTCGTCGCCGCCTCCGGAAAGTGCATCGAGGGCCCGCCGGGGATGGGATTCGTGATCGCGCGCAAGAGCGTTCTCGAGCGCTGTGCCGGCAACTCGACATCGCTGGCGCTCGACCTTTACGATCAGTGGACCTACATGGAGAAGACGACGCAGTGGCGCTACACGCCGCCCACGCACGTCGTCGTGGCGCTGGACGCGGCACTGGAGCAGTTCCTGGCAGCGGGCGGACAGCCCGCGCGGCTCGCGCGCTATACGGCCAACTACCAGACACTCGTCAGCGGCATGAGCGAGATGGGCTTCAAGGCGTTCCTCGCCCCGGCCATCCAGGCACCCATCATCGTCACCTTCCACGCGCCCGCGGATGCGAAGTACGCGTTCAAACCGTTCTACGACAAGGTGCGCGACAAGGGCTTTATTCTTTATCCCGGCAAGCTCACGCAACTCGAAACGTTTCGCGTCGGCTGCATCGGCGCCATCGGTCCCGACGAGATGCGCCAGGCGGTCAACGCGGTGCGCGACGCGCTCTTCGAGCTCGGAATCAAGCACGTCGCGCCGCTCACCTGCAAGGCCGCGTAAAAGAGATGCCGTTCGCCCTGAGCCTGTTGAAGGGCGTCTCGCGACGTTCGTGCTTCGAGGGGCTCAGCACGAACGGAGAAAAAATTCGCGGCCTCAAGCCTGCCGCGAGCTTCGTCGCAACGCTCAACACGGACGCGCGGGATTAAGCGACGGCCGCCGCAGCGCATCGAGAGCGGCGTATTCCGGCGCGTCCCGAGGTATCCATCCCTGACGAAGGAGGAAATCGAGGATCACCAGACTTGCATCGCCGGTGACGACGTCGGTCCCGTCGCGCTGCGCGATGAGGGAAGCCGCTTCGTCGAAATCGAGCAGGCGCTGCTCGACCACCTCTCCATCCTGATTGACCGGCGTGAAATCGGTGGGGAGCCACAAGTCGTGGACGTACACGGTTTCGCGCTGCAATCCATCCGGCTGCTCGCGACAAACGCGAACTTCGCCCGCTGGCAACGCCGCCGCGGCGAGCGTTTTTGGAATTCCCGCTTCCTCCCAGGCCTCCTTGATCAGCGTTTCGTGCGCAGTCGCCCCTGCTGCGATGCCGCCGCCGACGAGATTGTCGAGCATCCCCGGATCGATCGCCTTGGCCGCGCTGCGCCGAGCGATCCACATGCGCGTTTCGGCGCCGTGGCCCACCACGCCATTGACGTGCACGGCGCGCGTCTCGATGCCGAAATAACGCGCGGCGGCACGCTCGATGAGGAACAGCGGCTCGTCGCCGAAGGCCTGCGCGACCGCGTAGCGCTCGTCGCGCCACGCGGTGAGCTCGCCGCGTTCCGAGAGCGTCCGTGCGACCTCGGCCATGGCCGCTGTACGTGCGCTGGACGTATGGAGGCGCGCGGTCAGGGTTACAGCGGCGGCGTCAATCTCGAACACGCCGCCGAACGCGGCAAGCCGCTCCGCGCGGGCATCATCCAGCCATCCGACGACGAAGCGACCGACGCGGAACGGACGCAGGCGGCTGCGCGGCGCGGCGAGCACCGATGTGAGCCGCTCGAGGATGCCGGTTACAATGCGCTCCCGTCGCACCTCCCGATTCTAGCTCCCGCCGTGTCCCCTGACGTTCTGGCCCTGTTCGATCTCGATCACACGCTGCTGACCGTCGACAGCGACGAGGCGTGGGTCGAGTTCCTGATCGAGGAAGGAACGCTCGACCGCGAGACATTCGAGCGCGCGAACCATGAGCTCGTCACCCGCTATCGCGCCGGCGAGGCTACCTCGATCGAGTTCACCCATTTCTATCTTTCGACGCTGGTCGGTCGCGACCGGTCCACGCTCGACGAATGGCACGCGGTGTATCTCGAGCGCAAGATCCGCCCGGCGATTTCCAAGGCCGCCCGCGCGCTGCTCGACAAGCATCGCAGCGACGAACATCTGATGATCCTCACGACCGCGACCAGCCGCTTTCTGACCGCGCCCATCGCGCGCGAGCTGGGTCTGGAGCATCTGATCGCAACCGAGCCCGAGCTCGTGGGCGATAAGTACTCGGGCAGGATTGCGGGAACGCCGAACATGCGCGAGGGCAAGGTCGTGCGTCTCGAGAACTGGCTTGCGGAACGCGGCCTCGCGCTGGAGCGCTTTCGCGAAAGCTGGTTCTACAGCGACTCGGTCAACGACCTGCCGTTGCTGTTGCGAGTCACGCATCCTGTCGCCGTCAATCCCGATCCTGCGCTGGCCAAGCTCGCGCGTGAAAAGGGTTGGCCGCAAATCGAAATCGGTTAGACATCCATGACAGCGCGCATCATCGACGGAAGAGCACGCGCCCAGCGGCTGACTGCGGAGGTCGGCGAACGGGTTTCCGCTCGCGTTGCGTCCGGCAAACCAGCTCCCGGTCTCGCCGTCATCCTCGTAGGCGACAATCCCGCGTCGCAGATTTACGTGGGCAACAAGCGGAAGATGACGGATGTAGCCGGCCTGCGCTCGTTTTCCTACGACCTGCCTGAAGCGACCTCGCAACAGGAGCTGATCGCGCTCGTCGATCGGCTCAACACCGACAGCGCGGTGAATGGAATCCTGGTGCAGCTTCCGCTCCCGAAGCACATCGACGCCGGCGAGGTTACCGAACGCATCGACCCCAAGAAGGACGTCGACGGGCTGCATCCTAGCAACATGGGGCGCCTGCTGCTGAAGCGTCCCGGATTGCGGCCGTGCACGCCTCAGGGGTGCATGCTGCTGCTGCGCGAAACGGGAGAAGACCTGGTCGGCAGACATGCGGTCGTCATCGGCCAGTCGAACATCGTCGGCCGCCCGATGGCGCTCGAGCTGCTGATGGCGCGCTGCACCGTGACGGTATGTCACTCCGCGACGCGCGATCTGCCTGCGATGGTCGCAACGGCGGACATCCTCGTCGCGGCAATGGGCAAGCTACGGTTCGTGCAGGGCGCGTGGATCAAGCGCGGCGCGATCGTCATCGATGTCGGCACGAATCGAACGCCCGAAGGGAAGCTGCGCGGTGACGTCGACTTCGACGCCGCGAAGGAGCGGGCTTCGTGGATCACTCCGGTACCGGGCGGCGTCGGCCCGATGACGATCGCGATGCTGCTCGCCAACACGCTCAAGGCGGCGGAGCTGCAGGACAAAAAGTAGGCAAAAAGTAGGGTCAGACTCGACTTAAAAAGTAGGGTCAGACTCGACTTTAGAAAAAAAGTAGGGTCAGACTCGACTTTGATCTCGCGCCACCTCAATCGGCAAATATCCGCGGCAGCGCATCCAGCGTCGCCTGCAGCGTCTTAGGTCCCACCGTTCCTAGCCGAGCGGCGAGCCGAGTCTAGTCCAGTGTTCGAAAGTCGAGTCTGACCCTACTTTCCCCTACTTTCCCCCTACTTTCCTCGCCGCCTACGCTGCCACCATCTGGCGCGGCAGCTCGCCTCTCCGGCGCAGGCCACACTTCTTGAAGATGTTCTGAACGTGGGTCTTGACCGTCAGGTCGCTGATATTCATTGCCTGGGCGATTTCCTTGTTGGTTCTGCCGCGTGCGATCAACTGCACGACCTCGATTTCCCGGGCCGTAAGGCCTTGCAGGATCACTTGTTCAGCGGAGATCTGCACGCGCTCTCGGAACATTTCGGAGAGTTGACGCCGACTGAACCACATCTCGCCACTGGCGATCGCGCCGACGGCCTTGAGCAGATCCTGCTCGACGCGCGAATAACTCAAACAGCCCCACAGATGATCGCGAAGGGGAGGGCGCGGCGATTCGGCGGACAGTGATTCGGTCAACAGGAGCGTTCGGACGGCGCTAGCGAGCGCCTGGACGCATACATGGTACAGATGCGCACTGCCCGCACGCTCCTGAAGTAGGTCGTCGCTCACAACCAGCACGGAAGGCTGGCGCGTTTCGAGTTCCACCAGCAGGTGATCGAAATCCACCGCTTCGCCAACCACGTCCAGCGTAGGCCCGGCGATCAATGCGCGACGGATTGCCCGTCGGCGGTTCGCGTGCGCGTCCGCGATCAGGACGCTAACGCTGGATTCGGGCACATCCCCGAATGTCAAACCCATCACCCCCCCATTCTTCTTCTCGGACTCCCAAGCCACTTTTGGCAGGCGACTGTCCTAACACCACCGACTCGCAGATGTCGCGGTCATATATGGCTATGCACCCGGTCGATTGATTATGTAATATTTACAAGGGCGTTATAACTAACCTGAATAGCCCTTATCGTCAATGTGAATATTCACATGATGAATATTCACATGACGACGTATTTGCGCCCAACCAGGCCTGATCGGCTGCATCTATCCCGCTTGCACCAAAACGGCCCGCGCCAGGTAGATCGCGAGCGTCCGGAAACTCCAACTGCTCCGTTTCCGCACCATAGAGCCCGATCGGTCGTGGCCAACCGCCGCTGATCCACGCTTCACGCTCCAAAAAAGTGCACCAACGCGATTGACCTTGGACCGACGCGCCCAAGTCCGGCCTGCGTGGGTTTCCTTCTACGGGGAATGAGAAGGACTGGAGCGGGTACTCCGTTTGGCGGATTGCTCAGTCTCGATCGGCCCCCTACTCTCCGCGACTGTCGTGGGATTTCGTATACCGTCGACCGTGCTCCCGTGGAGCGTGGTCCGCGCATTGAAGCAGGCCCCCATCCGCAAAGCGAAGACCACGCGCAATTAGGAACAACACCCGGTGCTGATACTTGGCCGTCGAATTTCAGAATAAGTTTTCATCCAGGAGCACACAAATGAAGCGCATGCATAGCGGGATCAAGCACATTCTTTCGACGTGGTGCATGGGGCTGCTGTGCGCCTTCGCGTTCGGCCAGGCGGCCGCGGTCACCGGCGCGGTTTCGACAACGGTCAACGAGTCTTTTGATGGCGCGGGCCACTGCCAGAACGGCAACCCGAACGTCAACTGCAACATCTATGACGGCAAGCAATACGTATGGTTGAGCGGGCTCCCAGACTCTGCGGGTCTGAACAACGGGACGTATTTGTTCGCCGTGCTGGATCCAGGCGGCCAGGCGAATCCGAACGACGGCGCGCCGAAGAATCTGTCGGACACGACTGCGGACCCGTGGCCGGCTGGCTCATCCAATGCGGACGGCAGTGCGATCCCGAGCGGCGATGTCTATGGCAACCGGACATTTACTCTTACAAACGGTGTGATCTCGTACAGCGGCACGCACAACTTCGATTCCAACAAGATTCAACTGATGCCATATGACGACACTACCAATCCAGGCGGCGTCTACATTCTCGCGATTTGCTCGTTGGCGCACGGCTATCCGGTCGATCCGAGTAAGTGCAAATACGACGCCTTTAAGATCCAGGAGAGCACGAGCCCTAGGCCCCCACCTGGTCACCCGCTGACGGTCACCAAAGACGCGAATGGCGCGGACGAGAACACTTTCACCTGGACGATCACCAAGGATGTCGACAAGACCATCGTCAAGCAGATCGGCGGCTCGGCCACGTTCAATTACACGGTCAAGGTGACGCACGACGGCGGAACGATCAGCAATGTTGAAGTCACCGGCACCATCAGCGTCTTTAACCCGAACGTTGACGACAGCAACGCCACGGTTCCGGTAGACATCGACGGCGTTACCGACCAGCTCTCGGATGGCACGGTCTGCACCGTAACGGACGGCGGCGCCCAGACGCTCACGCAGGCCAAGACGGACTTCGCATACACATGCAACCTGAGCAGCCTCCCGTCAGGCACGCTCAGCAACACAGTGACGGTCAGCTGGTCCGACCAGCCCCTCGACAACGGTACCGAGCTGGCCGCGGGCTCCGCTGACTTCACGTTCGCAAGCATTTCATTTACGGAGACCAAGATCGACAATTGCGTCAACGTGACGGACTCGTTCGACGGAACGCTTGGGACGGTATGCGTTGGCGATGCGAACCCGACGTCGTTCACGTACTCGCGGACCATCCCTGTGCCGCAGTTCGGTTGCCTGCCGTATAACAATACCGCGACGTTCACAACGAACACTACCGGTACGACGGGTCCGGCGAGCCAGACAGTGACGGTCTGCGGTCCTGCGGCGACCGGTGCGCTGACGATCGGATTCTGGAAGGGTCCTAATGGCCAGAACCTGATCACGACGTACTGCCAGAGCGGCGCCTTGGGCACCTACCTCAGAGGCCTCGGTAGCGGTTCCGGCCCGTTCAGCAATGCGCCGTCGACCTGCAGCAGCCTCGCAACCTACGTCTCTGGCATCTTGAGCGGCGCATCGGCCACGAACATGAACAACATGCTCAAAGCGCAGATGCTCGGCACGGCGCTCGACGTCTGGTTTAGCGGGCCGGGGTGGACGTCGACGACGGTGAACAAGATCAAGCCGCCGTCGAACTTCCTGAGCAACAACAGTCTGGGCACATTCAAGATGGACACCACCGCTGTCTGTCCGATGGTCGACAACACGACCACGGGCACGGCGACTTGCCTGAACAACAACCCGTCGACGGACGCGGTGGCGTCGGGCGCAGTCCCGTCGTCTCCGATGTTGATGCAGGCGATCCTCAACTTCGCCGCGATGACGCCGTCGCCGTTCAACGGCTCGACGTCGAGCAGCAACTGGTACGCTGGTAATCGCACGCTCGAAGAGATCCTGAAGAACATCCTCGACCAGTTCAACAACCAGCTGGCGTTCGGATCGTTCTGACGTTGAGAGTAGGGAAATGTAGGATCAGACTCGACATCTAAAAAAACAGAAATGACTCACGAGCCCCGCGTTTCGGCGCGGGGCTTTTTTATTGGCGAAAAGTAGGGCGAAAAGTAGGATCAGACTCGACTTCTGGCGTGAGAGCGCGACCGTGCATTAATGCACCGAAACTAGCACCGAAACTAGGGTCAGACTCGACCTCTGGATGAGACGCGGTGCGCGGCAATGCCATACGCTCAGCGTATGCCTCGCCTGCCGCGCTTTTTCGTCCCCGAGCTACCGCTGCACGTCATCCAGCGCGGTAACGATCGCCAGCCGATCTTCGGTGGACGTGATGACATGCTGTTCTACCGTGCCTGCCTCGCACGCGCTGCGCACGACTATGGCGTCGCGATCCATGCCTACGCGTTCATGACCAATCACGTGCATCTGCTGGCCACGCCGAGGCTCACGGCCAGCATGCCGAAGATGATGCAGTCGATCGGCCGGATCTACGTGCAATACTTCAATTTGACGTATCGCCGAACGGGCACGCTGTGGGAAGGACGCTACAAGGCGGCGATTGTCGATGACGAGCGCTACTTGCTCATATGCATGCGCTACATCGAGCTCAATCCGGTGCGAGCGCGTATGGTGGCAAGCCCGGGCGAGTTTCCGTGGTCGAGTTTTTCCGCGAACGCCTGCGGCGCGACCGACGATCTGGTCGAGCCGCACCCCATCTATCGACGGCTCGGTCCTTCGCCGGAGGCGCGCCAGGCCGCATATCGCCAGTTATTCCACTCATCGATACCCGACGACGAGATGTGCAGCATCCGCGATGCGACCCAGCATGCGTGGGCTCTGG
>WNGK01013642.1_pt1 | contig 22786 bp, 20 predicted proteins | sample 5400601 | NCBI WGS metagenome assembly WNGK01 (sample SAMN13153376, study PRJNA577476) | soil metagenome | isolation source: 60 cm soil or saprolite under Garry oak tree replicate 1 | place: USA:California | collected 2016-06-15
GGCCGGCTCCGGGAGGAGCTGGTCGCCGCCGGGCTCACGACGACGGAGGACGCCCTGGCCGCGCTGGACCGGGGAGCGGAGCCCGGCCTGGCGACGACGTGTCGTACCCGTTCGTCCAGGAGACCGTGGCCGCGAACCTGGCGTCGCTGGACGAACCGGTCGAGGGGTTCGCGTGGCCACCCGTGACCGACCTGGTGGCGCCGACCACGCCGGTGATGAGCGGCGAGTACATGGCGAGCGTGGGCCGGCTCCGGGAGGAGCTGGTCGCCGCCGGGCTCACGACGACGGAGGACGCCCTGGCCGCGCTGGACCGGGGAGCGGAGCCCGGCCTGGCGACGACGGTCGAACGGCACCTGGCGGAGTGGGGCTGGATGCGGGACCGGGACCTGCTGTTCGAACCGTGGGACTCTCCAGCGCGCGTGATCGACACGGCACTGCGGACCGAGCCGCACGCCGTCCCCGCGTACGCGGAGAACCTCCGCCGGAACCTGCTGGCGCTCTCCTTCCATTTCGACCTGGCGAACGAGCACGGGCGGGCGGTCGCCCTCGCCCACCACGCGCGGTTCCTGCACGACCTGAACGTCGAGCGGGAGAACCACCACGTGCTCTGGCTGAAGTACTCGTACCCGCTGCGTCGGCTGGTGCTGGAGATCGAACGCCGGCTGATCCAGGCGGGCAGCCTCGCCCCCGGCGATGTGTTCTTCCTGCAGGCCCCCGAGCTGATCGAGGCGGCGGCGAACCTGCCGCGGCCGCTGCAAGCCGACCTGGTGAGGAAGGTCCGCAACCGGCGTGCCGGGTACCTCCGGGAAGCGAAGCTGCCCCCCGTCCACGACGTCGAGCCCGTGGACGAGGACGACTACTACTGAGCCGCCGGCCTCCGAGGCCGGGCGTTCAGCACGTACGCCCCGCAGCGATGGGCCGGCCGGGCGGTCCCCTCGGCCGCCGTGCGGAGGCGGATGCCCTCCTCGACGGCGCCCGCCGGTAGGAGGGTGACGATCCGGTGCAACAGGGCCACGGCCTCACCTCGGGCCGATCGCGGCGGCGAGGCTCGCCCCCCCCGCGTCCTGGACAGGCAGAACCCCGCGCTGGACGCGGGCGGTTCGATCCGGAACTCGCACAGCGAGAAGAAGGCAGGACGCAGGCCGCGGAGCGCCGACGCGGCCCGTCCGGCGGGTCCTCCCCGCCGGGCCAGCCGGACCTGCAGGGCGAACAGCCGCGACCGGACGGCGTCCCCGGCCAGGCGGGCGGCCGCGCGCGACGAGCCGTCGCGGGCCCGCAGGTATCGGAACCCCCACACGGCGGGCCACAGGCGGGGAGCCGATCCCCGGCGGTCGAGGGGCGCCATCGCCCTCCCTTCGACCGGGCCCGGCCGGATCGACCGCAGCACGCCGTCGGGGACGGCGGGGTCGTCCGCGGAGGACGCGGCCCCGGCGAGCAGGCGGTGGAGCGCTCCGTTCACCTGGTGCGCGCGGGCCTTCGCGCACAGCCCGTCCCAGTCCAGGCCGGGCTCGGCGCGCAGCAGGAACCGGGCGTCGGCCTCGTCCCGGCACACGATCTCGCCCTTCCGCTGGGCGCGGACGGCGACCATCAGCAGCATGTCCTCGGCCGAAGGGACCGCCCAAGCCCGACCCTTCCAGGCCGCGGAGCGGAGGGTTGCCGCGTCGGGCGCGCGCACCAGGAGCGGGAGCGCGGTGGGTCCGTACGGCTGGCCGCCGGCCATGACGTCCACGTGCAGCTCGTGGCCGTCCCGCGCCCGGAACGTGTTGAACACGCCGAACGCCTCCGGCCCCAGCCCGGCGACCTTGCACCGGGTCAAGGCCAGCCCGAGCGGCCCGCAGAGCGCCTCGGCCACGCGGAGCCCGGCGGGGAGATCGGGCGCCCACACGTCCACGTCGTGCCCCAGCCGGCGCCGGTAGCCGGGGTACGCGGCGTCGAACGCCCGCCCGAAGATCAGCACGAACGGCGGCGGCTCGCCGTCGCCGTTCAGCCGGGCGTCCGCCAGGGCCAGGACCGCCTCCGTCAGCAACGCGGCGTGGCGGTCCAGCCCGCGGGCGATCGCGGCGAGCGGGATCCTTCCCGGGGGGCGTTCGTCGGGCCTTGCCAGCAGGCCGTTCAGCGGCCACGTCGCGTCGAACAGGTCCGACGGGATCGTGAGCCGCTCCAGATCCGACCCGGCCCGTTCCAGGTGGGCGAGAGCCGTCGGCAGCGTCTTGTGGTGGAGGAGCCCGGCGTAGAGGGTCGCGACCTCGGCCGCGGGGTCGGGGGCGGCCAGGAGGTCCTTCGCCGCGGCCAGGGCGTCGTCGTCGTCCTGGAACGGCGAGGACAGCGCCGTCAGGCGCGGATGGAGCGTCACGGCGCGCCGGCCGCCCGGTCGTCCATCAGGACGACCTCGCCGGCGTCGCCGTCGACGACGAGGCGGTCCCCGTCGCGGAACAGTCCGGTCGCCCCCGCCAACCCGACCACCGCCGGGACGCCGAACTCCCGGGCCAGGGTCGTGGCGTGCTGGAGAAGCGCTCCCTCTTCGACCACGACGCCGCCGATGAGGAAGAACAGCGGAGCGAGGTGGGGATGGATGATCCTGGCCACCACGATGGCCCCGCGAGGGAGGTCCAGGGCGTCGTCGGGGGAGCGGAGGACCCGGGCCTCGCCCGACGCGCGACCCGGGGCCGCAGCCAGCCCCCGGTGGACGGCGGTGCCGGTCACGTCGCCCCCCCGTCCGGGACGAGCAACGACGCCAGGCGATCCGGGCCCACGCCGTGCTTCCTCAGGTACTCGCCGTCCCCGAGGTACGCGTCGCGCCGCTCTCCGGCGAGTGTCAGCGACGCGGGTTCGGGCGCGCCGGCGGTCAGCTCGTCTAGCCCGAGGAAGAGGAGGAGGTCGGGGGCCGCGCCGCTCGGGGCCGTCGTGCCGGCGGCCAGCCGCCGCAGCAGCGGGAGGATGCCTCGATGGAAGGCCCTTCGCACGTGCCAGGTCTCCCGTTCGAGGAAGTCGAGCCAGCAGGCCAGCAGCGCACGGAGCGACCCGGACCGCCCGTCCAAGCCCGCGACGGCCGGCGCCTCCGGCCCCGGTTCGGCTGCGCGCTGGTGAGGGGCAGACCCCGTCGCCGGCGGACCGTCGGCGCCGGCGAACGCGGTCCGGAGCATCGCGATCGCGTACCTCGGGTCCTCGTACCCGGGGGCCTCCCATGGGAGCGGGCCGAACCCGGTCTGGTGCTCGCAGAAGGATCGGAGGAGCGAGGCCACGTCGGGATGCACGTCCGGCCAGTCGGCCTCCAGGCGCTCGGGCGGGTACCTGCGGGCCAGGCAGGCTTCGAACAGGCCGGCCGTGGCGGCCGACAGCTCCCTCCCCGCGCTCACCCGGGGGAAGGGCGGCGGCAGGTCGTCGCCGGCGGCCCGCAGGGCTCGCAGGAGCGCGTCGGGGAGGACCTTGGACAGGACGCCGAACGGCACCAGCGCCGAGACGGCCTCGCCGGCGTCGGCCAGCGCCGCCCGGACCATGGGCTCGTCGCCCATCGACGAGGCGCGCGCCGCCTCGGTGGTGGCCACGGTCCGGTCGCACCGGCGCCGGAGGCCGTCGCTCGCCGCCCGCGCGCCATCCGCCGTGAGGGCGGCGCAGAACGCCTCGGCCGCCTCGCGCGCGCGGGCCTCGTCCAGGTACAGGTCGCCCGCCCCGGCCAGCCTCGCGCCGAACGGAGGGACGGCGACGCCCGAGTCCTCGGCCAGCAGCTCGTGCGCCCGGCCGACCTGGGCGAACGTGGACCGCTGCAGCGGCAGGCCGACCAGCCGGCGTCGGTACGCGAGGTCGGTCGTCAGTCCTGCTCCTTGACGGCGATCTCCTCCTGGAGCTCCCGCCGCGTGAGCCGGGGGAAGGCTCCCCGGAGGGCTTCGATCCGCGCCTCGGGCGAGATGGCCCCCATGCCGAGCCGAACGGCGTCCTGTGGATCGTAGCCGACCAGGTCGACCTCGACGGGTTCGACCGTCGCGCCGGGGAATCGGAACAGGAGCACGGCGCGCGTCGAACCCTGGGCGAGCATCCCGTCGGGCGCGCCGAACTGGTAGACGCCGGGGAGCAGGTCGGGGTCCACCTCGACGAACCCGCCCGCCGACCACCGGCCGACCTCACCGGCGGACAGGGGGACGGGGCGGGCGGCCGGTTCGCCCTCCCGAACGAAGGCCGCCGTGGCGCCCGGCGAGTCGTGCCGGAGGGAGGTCCGCCCGGCGCCCGGTTCATCGGCGTCGCCGGCGAATACCAGCAGGAGCTGCGACGTGGTGCCGGCCTTGACGGCGTAGGCGTCGAGGGTCATCGGTCGCCACCGCCCTCCGTCATGCGCGTCGACAGCTCCCGTTCGGCCGGTTCGCCGAGCGCGAGCTCCATCTCCGTGAGGCGGGGGAGGGCGCGCCGGAGGAACTCGTGCCGGCGCCGGTTGGCCAGGCCCTCGACGCCCATGCACCAGGAATCCTGGGGGTCGTAGGCGACCAGCGCCACCTCCACCGGGTCGGCGGCGCCGCCGGGGGATCGAAGCATCAGGATGGCCTGGGTCGAGCCCTCGGCCAGCATCTCGTCGGGGAGGTCGAACCGGTAGACGCCGGGGAGGAGGTGGGGGTCCACCTCGACGAGGCCCCCGGGCAGATGCGGACCGTCGGGCGCGGCCGCGCTCAGGGCGACGGGACGGGCGTGTTCGCCGGCACGGACGAAGGCCGCCGACGCGCCAGCCGAGTCGTGGCGGAGGCCGGTGACGCCCGTGCCCGTCTCGCCGTCGCGGACGAACACCAGGATCGAACGTCCCGAGGTGCCGTGCTTGATCGTGTGATGGCTGACGCCCATCGCATCCCCTTTCGCCTGCCCGGCCGGATGACCGGATGATAAGAAGACCCCGCCGACCCGGTCAACGCTCGTCCTCGAGCGCGCGGAGGGCGGCCGGCAGCACGTCGTCTGGCGTGAGCGCCGTCGTGTCGAGCTCGACCACGGGTCCGACGCGGCCGGCGTGGCGGCGGAGGGCGGCCGCTCGGGCGGCGAAGAAGGCCGGGGACTCCACGGTGAGCCGCTCGACCGGGGTCAGGTGCCCGGCGGCGCCTCCGGCGACCCGGCGGAGGACGCGCTCGGCGGCCACGCCGTGGTCGGCCACCAGCAGCAGCGTGGCCTGCGGCCGGGCCAGGGTGGCCACGAACGGCTCCGAGAGCCGGCACGCCTCGTCGTCGGTGAGCGCGCCGTCGGCGACCAGGAGGGAGAGCGGGGCAGCGAGGTACCGGTCGCACACCACGCTCCGGCCGTCGGCGACCTCGGCCTGCACCAGCGAGGACAGATGGACCGTCGCCGCCAGGTAGTAGGCCAGCCGGGGGAGCGGATCCATGCCCTCGTCCAGCCCGGCCTCCCGGCGGAACCGTCCGAACACCGCGGGGAAGTGGAACCGAACCGCGCCGTCACGGGCGGCCAGGCCTTCGGCCACGGTGGTCTTGCCGGTGCCGTTGTTGCCTTCGATCACGACGAACGCGGGCTCGGGCAAGGGCGGACGGCCCGTCACGCGCCGGCGTGCAGGCGCACGAACGCCGAGACGGCCCGGGCGCACGCATCCGGCTGGTCGAGCCACGGCAGATGCCCGGCCGCCATCTCCACGATCCGAGCGTCGGGCATCGCGCGGGACGCTCGCCTACCGGTCTCCTGGTCTCCGAACAGGTCCCGGTCGCCCCACACCAGGAGCACGGGGCGAGACACGTCGGCGAGCTCCGGCTCGTGCAGCCGCAGCGTGGGAACTGCCTGACCCAGCCGGACGGCGTGCTCGAGGAGCGAGAGCGAGCCCCGGCGATGGTCGGGGAGGGCCTCGACGCGATAGGCGGCTTCGACCAGCTCGGGCGGGGCTTGTTCGACGGCCTCCTTCCCGGCGACCTGCTGGAGGATCCGGCGCGTCTGGCCGAGGTCCGGAGGCCGCCGCATGAACATGCGCCGCAGCTTGACCATCAGGTGGAGCCTGGACGCCGTGTCGAGGACGAACGCCGGCGCGCCCAGGAGCGTCACGGAAGAGACCCGGTCCGGGTGCTCCAGGGCCATCCACAGGCACCACAGACCGCCCATGGAGTTCCCGGCCAGCGAGGCCTCGGCGAGGCCCATCCCGTCCAGGACGGACTCCAGGAACCGGACGGCGTGGCGCCGGATCTCCACCGCGCCGTACTCGAACCCGTCGGAGAGCCCGTGGCCGGGGCGGTCCACGGCGAGCGTCCTGACGCCGTCCATCGCGCCCATGAGCGGTGCCCACAGGCCGGCGAACCCACCGGCCCCACCGTGGACCAGCACGAGGGGCGGCCCCTGCCCGGAGTCGATCACGCGGACCCGCAGCGTCGGTTCGGGGAGGTCCAGCCACCGGGTGGCGGGTTCGACGCCGTAGCGCTGGAACAGGCCGCGCTCGGCGGTTTGGAACGCGCCACGACGTTCGATGAGGTCCTGCTCGGCGGGGACCGAGACGCCGAGTTCCACGGGCGATCCCCCTTCCCGGGGCCGGGTCCGGTGGGTGAGGACGGATTCTCCGCCGATGGGGTAGGGCGCGTCAAACACCCGGATGGTGCGGTTCGCGGCCTTGTGGCCGGCCGCGCGCCTCGGGGTGGGCCACCGCGCCCGCTTACACTGTGGCCTCGATGTCCGACCTCAGGCGGATGTCCCGGGACCTCGTCCTCTCGCTGGTGGGGACGGCGGCGACCGGGATCGGGGGATTCGCCCTCGTCGTCGTGGTCGCCCGAGGGCTGGGCGTCCACCGCGCGGGGGCGTTCTTCGAAGCCACCGCCCTGTTCGTCATCCTGGCCACGGCGGCCGAGATCGGGGCCGACACCGGGCTCCTGCGTTCGATGGCGACGTTCCGGGCCGAACGCCGGATCGCGGACCTGCGTCCCGTCCTGGCGGTGGGGATCGGCCCGGTGCTCGCGATCGGGTCCGCGCTGGGCGTCGTCCTGTTCGTGTTCGCGCCGCAGATCTCCGGGTGGCTCTCCAGCCAGACCGACCCCCGGGACCTGGTCCCGTACCTCCGCCTGCTGGCGCCGTTCCTCCCCCTGTCCGCGGCGGAGGCGGCCGGCGTGTCGGCCGTCCGCGGCCTGGGGGCGATGGGCTCGTTCGTGGCCCTCGACATGGTGGGGAAGCCGCTCGCCCGGCTGGCGCTGGCGATCGCGGTCGTGATGGCGGGGCTGGGAGGGCTGGCGCTCGCCGCGGCGTGGGCGGTTCCGCTGGCCCTGGAGCTCGTCGGAGCGCTCGCCGTGCTCGCCGTCCTGCTCCGGCGGGCCGAACGGCGCGGTCGGGAGTCGGGCGTGACCACCCCGGCGACATCCCTCGGACCGCTGGCGGGGGAGTTCTGGCGGTTCGCTTCGCCGCGGGCGCTGGCGGGGGTCTTCGGGACGCTCACGACGTACCTGGACACGCTGCTGATCGGAGGCCTGCGCTCGACGCCCGAGGCGGGCGTGTACGCGGCCGCCGTCCGGTACCTGGCGCTGGGACGGTTCGCGCTGGCGACGGTGCTGGTGGTCATCCCGCCGTACATCGCGGCCGCGCTGGCGAAAGGGGAGCGCGAACGGGCCCGCGAGGTTTACCGGACGTCCACCCTGTGGCTGGTGGCCCCCTCGTGGCCGTTCTACCTGTCGCTGGCGGCGTTCTCCCCGCTGGCCCTTCGCGTGTTCGGCGCGGGGTTCGCCGGCGGCCGGACGGCGCTCACGATCCTGTCGCTGGCGATGCTGTTCTCGGTGGCCACCGGGCCGGTGATGACGGTGCTGGTCATGTCGGGCCGGAGCGGGCTGAACCTGCTGAACACCGGCGTCGGCCTCGCGGTGAACGTGGGGCTGAACCTATGGCTGATCCCGCGACTGGGGATCACCGGGGCGGCCGTGGCCTGGTCCGCGAGCATCGTGCTGGTGAACGTCCTCGCGCTGGTCCAGGTGTCGGCGCTCTTGAAGCTGGACCCGTTCGGGCCGGGGTTCGCGCGGACGGCGGGCGCTGCCCTCGCCTGCTACGGCGGACTGGGGCTGCTGACGCGGCTGGCGCTCGGGACGTCCGTTCCGGCGTTCGTCGTGTTCGGGCTGGTGGCCACGGCGGCGTACGCGTCGCTCCTGTGGCGGTCGCGAGCCCTCCTGCAGCTCGATTCGTTCCGGGAGGCGTTCCGGCTGAAGGCGGCCCGCCGTCAGCCGGCGTCCGGCGGCCTGCTCCAGCACGTGGGCGGTCCAGCCGATCACCCGGCTGGATGCGAACGTCGGCGTGAACAGCTCGGGTGGAAGCCCGCACTCCTCCATCACGATGCCGGCGTAGAACTCCACGTTCGTGTACAGCTTCCGGCCGGGCTTCAGCTCCTCCAGGATGGCGACGGCGCGTCGTTCGACGTGCTCGGCGAACTCCACCCTGGGCCCGCCGAGTCGCCGGGCCACCCGGCGCAGCATCACGGACCGCGGGTCGTCGGTCTTGTAGACGCGGTGGCCGAACCCCATGATCCGCCGGCCGCCCTGGACGGCGGAGCGCAACCACTCGTCGGTGCGTTCCGGGGTGCCGATCTCCTCGATCATGTCCAGCGCTCGCGACGGCGCGCCGCCGTGGAGCGGACCCGAGAGCGCGCCGAGGGCACCCAGGACGGCGGCGCCCAGGTCGGCGCCGGTGGACGCGATGACCCGCGCCGTGAACGTGGATGCGTTGAACCCGTGGTCGATCGTGGAGGTCATGTACTGCTCGACGGCGCGGGCGTGGTCGGGCTGGGGCGGCTCGCCGGTCAGCATCGAGAGGTAGTTCGCCACGAACGGGAGGTCTGGGTCGGGGTCCACGGGCTCCATCCCGTGGTTCAGGCGGTACAGGGCCATCACCAGCGTGGGGACGGCGGCGCACGTCTGGAGGGCCTGGTGGCGAAGTTCCGCTCCGTCGACGTCCAGCCACGGCCGGAAGTCCAGGGCCGTGGCCAGGATCGAGTACGCGGTCGTGAGCGCGTCCAGGGCGACGAACCGCTCCCCGAGCCCGGCGATGTCCGGGAGCAGGGCCTTCACCTGCTCGGGGATCTCGCGGAGCGGCCGGATCTCTTCGTCGAAGGCCTCGCGCTCGGCCTTCGACGGGAGGTGGCCCCGGTGCAGGAGGTACCACACGTCCTCGAAGGTCCGTCCCTCGGCGAGCTCGATCGCGTCGTACTGGCGGTAGTGGTAGAAGCCCTCCAGCCCGCGGACGTCGCCGAGCTCGGTCTCGGCCACGATCGCGCCCTCCAGCCCGCGGGGGGCCTCGACGGCCAGCTGCTCGACGGGCAGGATCCTGGCCAGGCGCATCAGGTCCCGCATGGAGACGATGCCGACGAGCGCGCCGTCCTTCACCACGGGAACGTGGCGGTAGCCCTTCACCGCGAGGTCGTCGAAGACGTCGGACACGGTCTCGTCGGGTTCGGCGGTGTCCGGGTTCGCCGTCATCCACTCGGAGACCAGGGCGGCGGAGGGATCGGCGCCGGCCGCGGCGATCCGGACCAGGTCCCGCTCGGTGAGGATGCCGGTGGGCTTCGGCCCGTCCACCACCACCACGGAGCCGACCTTCTGCTCCCGCATGCGGGCGGCCACCTGCGCGACGGTCTCGTCCGGGGCGGCGGTCGCCACCGGGGAGCTCATCAACTCCCCGACGGTGGTCGGCGGTTTGGCGTTCGACGCCGCGGCACCGTCCGTCATGCCGTCAACGATAGTGGGGATCGACCCGAACCGCGCTCTCGCCCGGCGGCCCGTGAGCCCGGGCGCTCGGGTTGATTGACCCGGTCCGGTGCATCGGCTACCGTCGGGGCGGCCGGGTGAAAGGCGCTGTGACGTGAGGGGTGAATCGCTCTCCGCTCGATCGACCGCCCTCGAGGGGTTGTCGTCGCCGTCCATCGCGATCCCGCATCCCAGTGCATTGGCGCAGTTCCGGAGAGCGGTCCTTGTGATGGCTGTCACGGACGTGTTGTCGGTGCTGGCGGCGATGGCCCTCGCGCTGTTCGCCCGGTTCGGCACGTCGCGTCCCTCGGCCGACTTCATCTTCACGATGGCGGTCGCGCCGCCGCTGTTCGTTCCGTTGTTCGCCGGATACCGGCTCTACCGAGTGCACGAGATCGGGCCGGCGGAGGAATTCCGGCGGATCCTCTCGGCCGTCAGCGTCGGCGTGATGGCCATCGTCATCGCGTCGTTCTGGTCGCACGCCGAGCTGTCGCGGCTGTGGATCGCCCTGCTGTGGGTGTTCGCCCTCGTCCTGGTCCTCCTGACGCGGCGGACGTGGCGCTACGTCATCGGGCAGAGGAAATGGAAGGGGGAGTTCACGTTCCGGACGCTCATCGTCGGAACGAACGCCGAAGCAGCCCATCTGACCCAGGTGTTGCAGTCACATCCCTTCGGCTTCCAGCCGATCGGGTTCGTCGGCGTCGACGAGCGGCGGGAGGGAGCGGACCTCGGTGGACTGCCCGTGGTGGGCGGGCTCGACGAGCTGCGGCAGACGATCGGTGCGATGGGAGCCGAGTGCGTCTTCGTGGCGTCGAGCGCCCTCCAGCAGGAACAGATCTCCGAGGTCACCCGCGTGACCCGGGATCTCAGCGTCCAGGTGCGCGTCTCCGCCAACCTGCCGGAGATCCTGTTGACCAGGCTCTCGGTCCAGGCGTTCGGGGGCGTCACCACCCTCTCGCTGCGGCAGGCTCGACTGTCCGGCATGCAGTCGGCGATCAAGAGGGCGTTCGACATCTGCGTGGCGACCGCCCTCCTCGTCCTGACGCTTCCCCTGTGGCTCGCGATCGCCCTCCTGGTCAGGATCACGTCTCCCGGTCCGGTCCTCTTCCGTCAGCAGAGGATCGGCCGGCGGGGCGTCCCGTTCACGATGCTCAAGTTCCGAACGATGGTCCAGGACGCGGAGGACATGCTGCCGCGCGTGGTCGATCTCAACGAGGCCTCCGGGCCGCTCTTCAAGGTACGGGACGACCCGAGGGTGACCAGGCTCGGGCGCCGGCTGCGACGGTTCAGCTTCGACGAGCTGCCGCAGCTCGTGAACGTGTTGAAGGGTGAGATGAGCCTGGTGGGTCCGCGACCACCCCTGCCGCACGAGGTCGATCGGTACGAGGACTGGCAGATGGAGCGCCTCCAGGTCCCGCCCGGCATCACCGGCCTGTGGCAGGTGAGCGGACGGAGCGAACTCGATTTCGAGGATTACCTGCGGCTGGATCTCTTCTACGTCGAGAACTGGTCCCCGGCCTACGACCTGTTCATCCTGGCGAAGACCGTTCCCGTGCTCCTGACGGGGCGCGGCGCGTTCTGAACGATCAGAGTCGAACGACGTTCGGCGCGTCCATCCCCCGCGTCACCCCTCGGGCATCGAACACCAGCTTCGCCGACCGGACCACCGCCTCGTAGTCGATGCCCGGATGGGCCGTCAGGATGACGACGCAGTCCTGCGTCTCGATGAGCTCGGGATCGAGGGGTTGCGAATGGGCGGCGTCCCCGCGGATCTCGATCACCGGAACGTACGGATCGTGATAGACGCAGACGGCGCCCCGGGCGCCGAGGAGCTCCACCACCGCCAGCGACGGCGATTCGCGCACGTCGTTGACGCCGGCCTTGTAGGCCAGGCCGACGGCCATGATCCGCGACCCGTTCAACGGCTTGCGGACCGCGTTCAACGCCTCCGTGACGCGATTGGCGATGTACCGGGGCATCCGGCTGTTGACCTCTTTCGCGCGTTCGATGAACCCGATGCTGAAGCCGAGCCGCTGGCCCACCCGCCAGGTGAGATAGCTGGGATCGATGGCGATGCAATGCCCGCCGACCCCCGGCCCAGGCCAGAACGGCATGTAGCCGTAGGGCTTGCTCGAGGCGGCGTCCAGCGCCGCCCAGATGTCGACGTCGAGTTCCGGAGCGAGCATCGCCAGCTCGTTCACGAGCGCGATGTTGACCTGCCGGAACGTGTTCTCGATCAGCTTCGCCATCTCGGCTTCGCGCGGCGTGGGCGTCGTCACGACCTTCGCCACCAGCTGGCTGTAGAAGAGCTCCACGAGCGCGGTGTCTCCCGGCGTGATGCCCGCGACGATCTTGGGCACGTCCCGGAAGTCCCACGATCCGGCGGGGTCGATCCGCTCCGGCGAGTACGCCAAGGCGAAATCGACGCCGGCCCGCAGCCCGGAGGACTCGAGGATCGGCTGCAGCACCTCCTCGGTGGTGCCGGGGTAGGTCGTGGACTCGAGGATGACGAGCTGGCCGGGCCGGAGCGCGTGCATGACGTCGGTGCCGGCCCTGAGCACCAGCGCGAGGTCCGGCACGCCGTCGGTGAGCGGTGTGGGCACGGCGATGATGATGATGTCGGCCGCCCGCAGCCGCGATGGATCGGTGGTGAAGCTGACCGATCCGAAGGAGGCCAGGTCGGCGTCGCTGATGTCGACCACGTAGGAGCGCCCCTGGAGCAGGGATGCGATCTTGCCGGGATCCGCGTCGACCCCGATGACGGCGAAGCCCTCCCGTGCCGCGCTCAGCAGGAGCGGCAGTCCGACGTACCCGAGCCCAACCAATCCAACCGTGGCCGTTCTCGCACGGATGCGGTCGGCCAAGCCCGAGGTTCCTGCGGTGCTGGTTGCGTGCCGAGGTTGCGTGTCCATGAAGCCTCCAACGCTAATGGCATCGGCAGACCTGAGGGGAACCTACAGCCGGAGGGGACGCGAATCAAGGAAAGACGCTGTTTGTCGCGGTGCCCACTTCTGTCCTGACCGTCAGGAGCGACCGGCTCTCCGATTGCGCCCCGGGATGAGCGAGGATCCCCGGCGGGCACGTGGCCGCCGCCCGTTGCGCCCGGACGTGCCGTTCTCGGTGGCGTGGTACTCGGCGTAGTAGTTGTAGTAGTAGTAGTGATACGCGTACGCCTTGCCTTGGTTGGGGTCGAAGTTGTTGAACACGGCGCCGATGATCTGTCCACCTGCCGTCTCCAACTGGTCCCGGGTCTGCATCAGCGCCGATCGGCTGGATTGTCCCGCCTCGATCACCAGGAGCGCGCCGTCGGTGTGCGGAGCGAGGATGGATGCGTCGGCCACGGCCAGCACCGGTGGGGTGTCGATGATGATGAAGTCCGCCACCTCCCGGAGCGACTCGATCATCTCCTTCGCGGCCTGACTGCCCAGCAGCGCCGCCGGGTTGGCGGGCGTGGCGCCTCCGACGATCAGCCGCAGGTTCGGGACGCCGGGGTCGCGGGTGGCCTCGGCCAACGAGATCCGGCCGGACAACGCATCGGACATCCCCTTGACGTTCGACAGGCTGAAGAAGCGGTGGAGCCGTTGCTTCCGGAGGTCGGCGGAGATGAGGACGACCCGTTTCCCCGCCTGCGCCAGGGCGACGGCCAGGTTCGCACTCGTCGTGGTCTTGCCGTCGCCGGCCAGCCCGCTGGTGACCATCAACGCCTTCAAGCCCTCTCGGGATCCTAGGTACTGGATGTTCGTGGCGAGGGTTCGGTAGGCTTCGCTGACGGGACTCTTCGGGTCTTCGCGGAGGACCAGGTAGGCCTGCTCCTGGCGCCGCCACGCGGCCACCTTGGGCACGACGGCGAGCACCGGGGCGCCGAGGCGCCGCTCCATCTCCTCCCGTCCCTTGATCCGGTCGTCCAGGCGTTCGCGGAGGAACGCGAACCCCACACCGAGAGCGAGGCCGCCGACCAGGGCGAGCGCACCGTTCCGGACCTTGTTCGGGCTGACGGGGGAGCGCGGGATCTCGGCAGGCTGCACGATCTGCGCCGCCGTCCCCTGGACCACCGAAGCGTTGGACTGCAGGTCGAGCAAGCGCGACTGGAGGACCCCCATCTGCGCCACCAGCGTGTCTCGCTGCGCCTGGAGGGAGTCGATCTGGGTGGGATCCGTGGTCGCCTTGATCCGCCCCTCCAGGTCGGCGAGGCTCGCCTGGATCCCGTTGATCCGCTTGGTGACGGCCGCCGCCGCCGCCTCGTACTGCTGCACGGCCTGCTCGGTTCGGAACTCCACGTAGGCCTTCGCGAAGCCGTTGGCGATCCGCGCCGCCACGATCGGGCTGACGTCGTCGTACTTGACGACCAGGACCTCGGTGTTGGTCAGCACCTCGACGCTCACATGCCGGAGCAGCACGTCGACCGTGGCGGTGAGGTGCAGCTCGCTCTGGACCTTCTGGGCCACCGCCTGGGACGTGATGAGCTGGCGCTCGGTGTCCAGGTTGGGTTGCTGGGGGACCACGAACGAGCTGGAGGGGTTCTGGACGGGGTTCACCAGGACCTTGACCTGCCCCTCGTAGACCGGCGTCTGCCGCAAGGTGAGGAAGCCGGTCGCCGCGACCACCAGGACGGTTGCGATCAGGATCTCGTACCGGCGGGTCCGGAAGACGCGGAGATACTCCCGGATGTCCGTTTGGTGAAGTTCGACTGTATCCGGCATGTGGCCCTGACTCTATCGGAGGAGTGGCCCCGATTCTCCGATAAGCCTCCCCCCGAGGTTTCCGTTCGCATCGATCGATGTTGAGAGGCCACTCTCCATCGTTCGGGTGCGCGGCCATCGTACACTACGCCCGAACCCAGGCGGGGCCTTCGGCACGGTGTCGCGCGGACCGACGTCGACCACGCCGAATGGGGAGGCAGGACCCGTGGAGGTCACCAGGAAGCGAGCGTCTCGGGGATCGGGATCATCGGCTGGACGGTGCTGGCGCTCGTGATCGTGGGGGCGCTCGCGCTGACCCTGCCCGCGATCGGAGATGCTGCGATCCTGACATGGGTCGTCCTGGAGGTCGTCGCGTATCCCTTCGTCCGCGCTCCGCAGACTCAGACGATCCTCACGTTCGACCGGGTCTGGATCATGGGGCTCGTGGGGGTGCTGTTCGTCGTTCCGCGACGTTTCCCGGCGTCGCGAGCGACCCGGTTCGTGTGGGTGTCGTTCGCGGTGTTCGTGGCCGCCTTCGGGGTCCGGGCGTTCCTCACCCGAACGCCGGATCTCTCGCCGCAGGTGACGTGGTTCGACGCCATCCTGCTCCCGTTCATCCTGTTCCTCGTCGGGCGCCGGCTCCTCGGAACCGTGGAGAGTCGGGTCAGGCTCGCCGGCGCGTTCGCGATCTCGGGGACCGTCCTGGGCGCGGTCGGCATCTGGGAGAGGATCAGCGGATCCGAGCTGGCCAGCCTCAGCGGGGGCCTCCCGAGGGTGGACTTCCAGCTGGGCGTGATCCGGATCTCCGGCACGTACAACGTGCCGGAGGTGTTCGCCCTCAATCTCCTGATCTGCCTTGGGATGACGTGCTATTGGCTCCAGGTGCGGGGTCGGAACGCCCGCCTGCTGGGGTCGGTCGCCGTCGCGGTCCAGGCTGCCGCCATCGGTCTCTCCCTCTTCCGGGCGGCGTGGGTCGGGGTGCTCGTCATCGTGATCGCGTCGTTCGGCTTCCGTCCCAAGCGGGGGATGCGGGCGCTGGTCACGGTGGGACTCGTCGGCCTGGCCGGCCTGTTCGTCATCGTGCCGCTCGAACATACGCAAGCAGGCGCGACCCGACTGAACGACACGGCCAACGTCGACACGCGCTTCGCCACGTATCTGGTCGGTTACCACCTGTTCCGCCAGGCGCCGTTGTTCGGCGTGGGGGTGGATCAATTCCCATCCTTCGCCCCCACCGCGGGGCAGGAGCGGTTCCACGGCATCGCGAACCAGATCTACCCGCACAGCTCCTACGTCGCGGTGCTCGCGGAGGATGGGCTCCTGGGATTCATACCGTTCCTCTTGTTGAACGTCGCGATCGTCCGGCTGATCCGAACGACCAGGCGGTCCGCGCGATCGCATGAAGAGGATGTCTTCGGGGCCACCCTCCTGGGGATCTCCGTGGCGTTCTTCCTCATGTCGATCGGCCTGACGATGCTGCCGTACGAGCCGTCGAACGCCTTCTTCGCGGTCGTCCTTGGCGCCGCGGCGAGCCTCGTCGACGGCCGGCATGTCACGCCGCGGCGATCCGGGGAACCTGGGGTCGAGCGGGTGCCTGTCGCGCCCCAGCCGGTCCGGTGATCACCGGGCCCGACCGGGGAACGATGGGGACGACCGGCCTGCCCGCCGGGTTCGGTCGGTTCGCGGCGTCGCGAACCGTGCGGCAGGCGGTCTTCTTCGCCGTGGCGTCGGCCTCGACCGGATTGCTCGGCGGCGTCGCGTCGGCGCTGCTCGCGCGCCGGCTGTCGACGGACGCGTTCGGCGGCTACTCGTTCGCGACGTCGTTCTTCCTCTTCACCAGCCTTTTCTTCGAATTCGGGTTCTTCGTCGCGGCGGGCCGGATGGCCGCAGTCGCGCGGGATGACGAACGGCACGAGCTCGCCGCTGCGGTCCTGGGGCTCTTCGTCCCGATCGGACTGCTCTTCTCGGCCGTCGTGTTCGGCCTCTCGTTCGGCGTCGATGGGTGGTTCCACGTGCACCTGGGGACCGCATTGCGGCTCGTGGCCGTGCTCGCGCTGGTCTATCCGTTCGACTACTGCGCGCTGCAGCTCGCGCAAGGCAGCGATCGGCTGCACGCCTATTCGGCCGGAACCCTCCTCGGTCACCTGCTCTTCGTGGCCGCGTGCGTAAGTCTCGTCGTGACCGGCAGGATCTCGATCGCGTCGGCGCTGGTCGCCCGGTCCGTCGCTTTCGGCGCCGGGTGGGCCGTTTTCGTCGTCTTGATCCGGCCCAGATGGGCACCGGTGATGGACACCATCCGTCGCATCGCGCACGAAACACGCGTCTATGGGTTCCACGTGTACGTCGGGCGCGTGTTCAGCGTCGGGACGTACAGCATGGACGTTCTCATGGTGGCGGCCCTGACGGACGCTCGAAGCGTGGCCTTCTACTCTCTGGCGGCAGCCATCGCCTATCCGGTCGGCCTTCCCGCCGCAGGGATGGCCACGGCGCTCTTCCCGCGGATGGCGACACGGCGGTCGCTCGACCGGCGATGGCTGCTCGGCGTGTGGGGACTCGGCCTGACGGCGGGGATCGCGCTCCTGTCGGTCGCCCGGCCGCTGATCTCCCTGGTCTTCTCGTCGCGGTACCTCCCCGTGTATCCCTTGCTGTTCCCGCTGACCGCTGCCTCGGTCATGGGAGGCGTCACGCGGCTGTACAACTCGTTCCTCACCGCCCACGGGGCGGGGCGACAGTTGTGGCGGGCGGGATCCGTGCTGACGGTCAGCAACCTGGTGTTGAACGTCGCCCTCATCCCGCCGTTCGGTCGGACGGGTGCGGCCTGGGCGAGCGCCGGCGCGCTCGCGGTGAATCTGGCGGCTCACGTGGTCGGGTATCGGACCGTTCGAGCTGAGGCCTCCACGGGAGGAACCGTGGAAGCCATGCGCTAGGCTCCGGAGGGGTCGCTCGATCGAAGGCGACGTGGAGGTCTCGATGGAAGATGCACCCCGGGTGACGCGGATCCTCGTGACGGGTGGCACGGGAGCGGTCGGGTCGTACCTCGTGCCCGAGCTCCGATCGAGGGGCTACGAAACATGGGTCCTCGACCGTGGCCACCACGAAGCGAAGGACTACATCCGCTGCGACGTCGGCGAGTACCGTCAGCTCGAGGCAGCCATCGAACGGGCCGAACCGAACCTCGTCTATCACCTGGCCGCCGAGTTCGGACGCTGGAACGGCGAAGCCTTCTACGAGACCCTGTGGCGGTCGAACGTGGTCGGGAACAAGCATCTGATCCGTCTCCAGGAGCGGCACGGGTTCCAGGTCGTCTTCTTCAGCAGCTCCGAGGTGTACGGAGACTGGGACCAGGTCATGGCCGAAGACGTCATGGACAGGTTCGAGGTTCGGCAGCTGAACGACTACGCGATCTCGAAATGGGTCGGGGAGCTCCAGCACCTCAACGCCGCGGCGATGTCGGGCACGGAAACCGTTCGCGTTCGCCTGTTCAACACGTACGGTCCGGGAGAGCGGTACAGCCCCTACCGCAGCGCGCTCTGCATCTTCGCGTACCGGGCGCTGCACGGGGAGCCGTTCGTCGTGCACCGGGGGCATCTCCGGAGCTGGACGTACGTGGAGGACACCGCTCGGACGCTGGCGAACATCGCGGGGAACTTCCTCCCCGGCGCCGTCTACAACGTCGCCGGCCTCGAGGAGCACTCGATGGAGGATGTGGCAAAGGTGGTGCTTTCCGCCACCGGCGCCGACGCGTCGCTCGCCGACTACCGGGAGAGCGAGGCGTTCACCACCCGGGTGAAGCACGTCGACGTGTCGCGAGCGGTCGAGGATCTCCACCACGCTCCAAGCGTCAGCCTGGAGGAGGGGGTGGCTCGGACCGTCGGATGGATGCGGTCGTTCTATGGCGTCGGAGCGGAGTAGAGCGGCGGTCCTGGTCCTTTCTGGGGACGCAGGCCCCGCGCTGGAGGCAGCGCAGACACTCGAACCCACGGTCGGCGTCGGGATCGTGCTCGAGAAGCGGGCGCTTCGGGAGGGCGGTCTCCGTGGAGCTCTGGGTACCGCCCTGCGTCACCGCGTCGATGTGCTGATCGTGCAGACGGACGATCGAAGCGGCTCGGAGGGCCGGCCGATCCTGGACCTCGTTGCCGCGGCCTTCGGCGCCAGCCGACTCGTGCTCGTCGACGCGTCGGGCACCCGTCGCCAGCAGGAGGTCCGGCCGGTCCGATCGGCGATCCGCCTCGGCCGGGAATCGATCGCCGGGCTCGCCCTGTGCGGCGCCGTGGCGGGTTCCGCCGCGATACTCGCGAGGATCGCTCGACGTGGGCGTTCCCGGCGACGCGCCTCGAACGGCGACCGGGCGCTCAGGATCTGTTACGTCCGGAGCGTCGGACACGTCAGCCAGCCGAGCGTGGGTGGCGTCGCGAGCCACGCGATCGGATTGACGCGAGCGCTCGCCGACCTCGGTCATCGCGTGCAGGTCCTCACCCGCCCACCGGGCCTCCCGGTCGATCACCCTGCAGTCTCGGTGTCGGTGACGCCGTTCGACCGGAACATCTTCACGGTCCGTCCCTTCGTCGACCTCGAGAACCATCTTCGGTTCACCGTCAGGGCGTGGCGGCGGTTGAAGCATGACCCTCCGGATGTCCTGTTCCACTATCACCGGCGGTTCGACGTGTCCGGCGCCTTGCTGTCCGTGCTCCTCGATCGGCCGCTTCTCCTCGAGCACGAGGGGTCGGAGGAGCTTCCGGCCTCGCTGTGGAACCCGACGCGACTCGGCTTCCTCCTCAGGGCCACGGAGCGGCTCGACCACCGCCAGGCCGGATCCATCTTCGCCCTGACGGAGGTCATCAAGGAGGACCTGATCAGGAACCGCGCCGTCGAACCGGACCGGATCGTGGTGATGCCGACGGGAGTCGATACGAAGCGGTTCCGCCCGATGGCGAGAAGCGTGGCGCTCCGTCGCCGGCTGGGGATCGAAGACGACGAGGTCGTCGCGGGCTTCACGGGGAGCTTCGGTCCGTGGCATGGGACGCGCGTGATCGCCCGCGCAGCCCACCTCCTGCCGCCGGGACTGCGCCTGCGGTTCCTCTTCGTCGGTGAGGGGGACTACCGGAGCGAAACGGAATCGTCCTTCGCCGACGGCCCGTATCCCGCGACGTTCGTCGGTCGCGTCCAGCTCCACGAGGTCCCTCGTTTCCTTTCGGCGTGCGACATCCTCTTGTGCCCCACGGAGCCGCTGGACGACGGCTCGGAGTTCTACGGTTCCCCCACCAAGCTGTTCGAATACATCGCCGTCGGGAGGGCGGTGGTGGCGAGCCGGCTCGGTCAGATCGCTGAGGTGATCGACGACGGGGTGAACGGCGTACTGATCGAGCCGGGGGATGAGGAGGAGCTCGCGGGTGCGCTGGCCCGGCTGGTCCGTGAGCCAGGACTTCGGCGTCGGCTGGGCGCGCGGGCTCGGAAGGACGCCGTGCGCCTCCACGACTGGCACTCCCGAGCGTTGCTGCTCCTCGCTGGCGCGGGGTCGGAGCACGTTTCGCTTCCGGAAGGACGTGGATCGTGACGGGAGGTGGCGTGGTGAGTGTGTTCGGCGCGCGCCCCAACCTGATGAAGGTCGCACCCCTCCACCGGGCGCTCGTCGCCCGGTCCATCCCTCATCGGCTCGTCCACACCGGTCAGCATTTCGACCACGAGATGTCCGCGGACCTCGCCGACATCCTCGCCCTTCCGAAGCCCGCGTTCGAGCTGGGCGTCGGCCCGGGATCCGGTCTCTCGCAACTCGCCGAGATGCTCGCGGCGCTCGAGCAGGTCGTCCTGGCCGCTGACCCCGATCTGGTGGTGGTCGTGGGTGACGTGACGTCGACGCTCGCCGGAGCCCTCACCGCGGACCGGGTGGGGATACCCGTGGCTCATGTGGAAGCGGGGCTGCGGAGCGGAGACTGGCGGATGCCCGAGGAACGGAATCGCGTGATCGTCGACCGGATCTCAGACCACCTGTTCACGCCGTCGGCGGACGCCGACGAGAACCTTCGGCACGAAGGCGTCCCCGAGGGTCGCATCCATCGCGTCGGCAACGTGATGATCGACTCGCTCGACTGGATCCTCGAACGGGCCCCGGTCGAGGAGATCCTCGCCTCCCATGGCGTGAGGGCCGGCGGCTACGGGCTCGTCACGGTGCATCGTCAGGCGAACGTCGACGACCCCGAGATCCTCCGAGGCCTGTTGGCTGCGCTCGGGAGGGTCGCGGCCGGACTGCGATTGCTCCTCCCGCTGCACCCCCGGACCCGACTGCGGATGGAGCAGTTCCGCCTCGAAGCACCTCCCGGGCTGGACGTTCTTCCGCCTCTGCGCTACGACCACTTCATCGCGCTGCTCTCCCGATCGGTGATCGTCCTGACCGATTCCGGCGGGATCCAGGAGGAAGCCATCGTCCTCGGGATCCCGTGCCTGACCCTCCGGGAGAACACGGAGCGTCCGATCACCGTGGAGATGGGGGGGAACCAAGTGGTCGGCACCGATCCAGACGCCATCGTCACGGCCGTCGATTCGACGCTCCGCGATCGCCAGCGATATGTTCCGCGGCGACCCGAGCTCTGGGACGGCCACGCCGCGGATCGGATCGGGGCGGTCATCGAAGCGGCGCTCGTTCGCGGTGACGGTTGACCTCGTTCAGCGCGCAGTGCGGTCGTGGATGAGTGCCCGACCGCGATGATAGAGGTACCGGGGGAGGCCGTAGGACACAGCTCCGATTGGACGATACAGGCGGTTGACGGCGCGGAAACGGGCGAGTTCGCGCCCGAAGGTCGGCCCGGCGGCGTCGATCGCGTCGGCGAAGCGCTCGGCCGCGTACCCGTACAGGCGGACGTCGAGTTCGTTCAGGTCGCGGATCGACTGGATCTCCTGGGGGGTCGGGCTCACCCGATGGCGACGGACCGCGTGGTTCAGCGGGCTGTAGTGCGGTCGCGACAACCGGAGCTCGTGGCCGATGAGGAGCAGCGATTCGTCGAACCGTTCCGTGAGTCCGATCACCCGGACGTGGTCCCTGAGGTTGGCCTTCGCCGCTTCCAGCATGCGCTCCGAACATCGCCCGAACGGCCGATCCACCTCGCCCGACAGGAGCCGCGTCTGATGGTTGTCGACCTCCACGGTGATCCCGGTCGTCACGTAGTCGCCGAGGGTGATCCCTTCCGACACGACTCGGTCGTGGAGTCGATGGTCGACCTCGGTCCGGGTGAAGTCGTAGAGCGACAGGACCCGCCGGATCGGGTCGCGCAGGAACGTGATGTACTCGGCCGGATGGGGCAGCGATTCGTGGATGCCGAAGGGGAAATGACCCGCCACGATCTCGGGTTGCGGCCCTTCGCGCAATCGGCGCCGCAAGCGGTCCAGATCCTCGGGTGAGCTGCCCTCATACTGCACGAAGCCCCCGGGGGAGCATCGGCGCCGGAGGATCCTGTCCAATGTGGTCCCGGCGGTTCGGGGGATGTGGAGGAAGATGACGGTCGACGGAGCATCCGTGATGGCCATACGCGCAGAGAGTACCGCTCGTCGGGTCCTCGTTCTCATCCTGTCCGGTGACCCCGCTGCCGCCGACCGGCTGGTCCATGAGCGGTGGCCGGCGGCTACGGTGACGGCCCTGACGAAGGACGGATTGAAGTACGCGGGGGCGCTCGACCGGATACGGATGCTCCGCGCAGCCGGCGCCGACGCGTGCGTGGTGTTCGGCCGCGACCTCGAGAGCCTGAGCGGCCTCGGCGTTCCGACCCTGAGGCTGGTTGCCTGGCTCGCTGGAAGCTCTGCGCTCTGGCTCCTCGACGGATCGGGGAAGGGCACCCGATACGGCGTCCAGTTGGCGCCCGTGACGGCCGGCACGCGGCTGGCAGCAGAGGTGGTCGTGGGCTCGATGCTCCTCGTGTCCTCGTCCCTCCTGGCTCGGGCTGCGGTTCGGCTGCGCTCGACGGCCCTGAGGCTGCCGACCCGGAGGCTGACGCCGACCCCTCGACGGGTCCTCGTCCTCCGGAGCCTGGGCTATCGCTCGGGCTGGAGCGTCGGGGGTACCGCCAGCCACTCGATCGGGATCACCGAAGCGTTGTCCCACCTCGGCCTCGATGTGACCGTGTTCACCCGCCCACCGGTCCCGGGGTTCGATCGCGGCCGGGTGCGGGTACGCGAGCTTCCGTTCGGCGGGACGTTGTTCACCCTTCGGCCGTTCGTGGAGCTGGAGAACCATCTTCGGTTCGCCTGGGCTGCCTGGCGCGCCGCTCGACGGGCGCCACCAGACGTGCTGTACCAGCGGCACACGCGATTCGACCCGTCGGGCGTCATCCTGGCTGCCGCCCTTCGACGGCCACTCGTCCTGGAGCACGAAGGGTCCGAGCACCGCAACCTGGCGTTGTCGTGGAGTCCCAGCTCGGAGCTGGGGGCGGCGTGGAGCTTCCGCCGGACCCT
>WNGK01002425.1_pt1 | contig 22784 bp, 26 predicted proteins | sample 5400601 | NCBI WGS metagenome assembly WNGK01 (sample SAMN13153376, study PRJNA577476) | soil metagenome | isolation source: 60 cm soil or saprolite under Garry oak tree replicate 1 | place: USA:California | collected 2016-06-15
AGAACTTCGGCCGGCCCAGGTAGCCACGGATGTCCGCCGCCGTCATTTCGATCGGGGCGGGCGCGCCGCCGGCGGCGATCTTCGTGGCCACCTTGCGCAGGACCTTCCCGATCTCGCGCTCCAGGTTACGAACGCCCGCCTCGCGCGTGTAGTCGCTGACGATCAGCCGGATGGCGTCGTCGGCCAGCGCGACCTCCTGCGCCCGCAGGCCGTTCCGTTCGAGCTGCCGCCCGATGAGGTGATCCCGGGCGATGGCGACCTTCTCGTCCTCCGTGTAGCCGTCCAGGCGGATGACCTCCATCCGGTCGAACAGCGGCCCGGGGATCGTCTCGGCGACGTTCGCCGTCGTGACGAACAGCACCTCGGACAGGTCGAGGTCGACCTCCAGGTAGTGGTCGCGGAACGTGTGGTTCTGCGCCGGGTCGAGCACCTCGAGCAGCGCGCTGGAAGGGTCGCCGCGCCAGTCGGAACCGACCTTGTCGATCTCGTCGAGCATCATCACCGGGTTCTTCGTGCCGGCCTCCTTCAGGGCCCGCACGATCCGGCCCGGCAGCGCGCCGACGTACGTCCGGCGGTGCCCGCGGATCTCGGCCTCGTCGTGGATCCCGCCGAGCGAGACGCGGACGAACCTCCGCCCCATCGCGCGGGCCACGGACTCGCCGAGCGATGTCTTCCCGACCCCCGGCGGCCCGACCAGGGTGAGGATCGCGCCGGATCCCCGCCCGCTGGCGGCCTCGCCCAGGCCGCGCTCGGCCCGGAGCTTCCGAACGGCCAGGTACTCGAGGATGCGGTCCTTCACGTCGTCCAGGCCCGTGTGGTCGGCGTCGAGCACGGCTCGGGCCGAAGCGATGTCGAGGTCGTCGTCGGTCCGCTTCGACCAGGGGATCTCCACCATCCAGTCGAGGTAGGTGCGGATCCACCCGTACTCGGGCGACTGCTCGCTCATGCGTTCCAGGCGCTTCAGCTCCCGTTCGGCTTCGGCGCGCACATCGTCCGGCATGCCGGCCTCGGCGATCTTCTGCCGGTACTCCTCGACGACGGTCGTCGCTTCGTCGTCCTCGCCCAGCTCCTTCTGGATCGCTTCGAGCTGCTGGCGAAGGATGAACTCCCTCTGGCGCTTGTCGATGCCCTCGGTGACCTCTTCGCGGATCTTGTCCTTCAGCGAGATCTCGGCGAGGGTCTGCTTCGCCCACGCCAGGGCCTTCTCCAGGCGCAGCTCCACATCGATCGTTTCCAGGACCTCGACCTTCTGCTCGAACGTCAGGTCGGGCGAGTACCCAGCCGTGTCGGCCAGGGCCCCAGGCTCGTCGATGCCCCGGAGGAACTCGGCGACCTGGGGGACGCCGCGCGATTCCACGATGTTCTCGATGGTCGCCCGGTACTCGCGGGCGAGGGCCAGCGACCGCTCGGAGGGCGGCTCGGGATCCGGCTGCGGGTCGACGGTGACATACGTGGCGTCGCCGGTGCCGGCCACGCCGGTCCCGATGGCGGCGCGGTGCTCGCCGCGGATGACCAGCGCCTCGAGCCGGTTGGCGAGGCGGCCTTCGTTCTCGATCACGGCGACGGTTCCCACCCTGGCGTACCGGCCGTCGTCGGTCCGGGGCACCAGGACGAGCCGGCCGTCGCCGGCCTTCGCGGCCTGGACCGCGGTGCGGGCCTCGGGCGTCTCCAGGGTCAGGGTGACGACCATCCCCGGCAGCACCACTCCGGAGTTCAGCGGCAGCAGGGGCAGGATGTGGGTGTTCAGCTGTTCGGCCATGTTCCGTCGCGCTCCTCGAAGAGTCCCGTTTCAGATGGAAGCAACCGGGGTCGGCGGCGAGCTATTCCTGCTGTCGAGCACGACTTGAGTCTGGGGCACTCAACTTTCGAGACCGACAGGAAGCGGATCCTGCGTCGCGATGTCCATGGGCTCGACCCGGATCGTGAGCAACCCGACGACCAGCGCGACCACGGCGAACAGCGCGCCGACCTCGAACCCGATGCCCCACCCATGGGCCAGCGCATGGTTCGCGATCTGGAGCCGAACCGGCCCCGACGGCGGAGCGCTCAGCTTCGCGGTCTGGGCCGCGAGGTCGCTGGCGAACGCGGAGCTGAACACCGTCACCAGGGACGACAGGCCGAGCGTGCCGCCGATCTGCTGCGTCACGTTCAGCATGGCCGACGCGATCCCGGCGTCGGTCCGTTCGACACCCGCCACCGCGGTCAAGGTGATGGGCACGAAGACCAGACCCAGGCCGACCGCGATCACGATCATCGCCGGCAAGAGCATCCCGAGATAGGTGGAATGCACCGAGATGCGCGAGAGCCACAGCAGCGCGATCGCCACGATCCCTCCGCCGGCCGCGATCAGCCACCGGGGGCCGACCTTCGACAGCAGGCGGCTCGTGACCTGCGCGATCACGATGATCACGGCGCTGACCGGCAGGAACGCGAACCCCGCCTTCAGCGGGCTGTAGTTCAGGACCTCCTGCACGTACTGGGTGAGGAAGAAGAACATCGAGAACAGCGCCGCCGCCGTCATCATCATCACGACGTAGCTCCCGGTGCGGTTGCGGTCGAGGAACAGGCGAAGCGGCATCAGCGGCTCGCTGCTCCGCGATTCGACGAGAGCGAACAACGAGAGCAGCACCACGGCTGCCACGAACGACCCGATGGTCACCGAGTCGCTCCATCCGCTCTGGGCCGCGTGGATGAACCCGTACACGAGGCTGGCCACGCCGGCCGTCGATATCAGCGCGCCCGGCAGGTCGAACCTCCCCGTCTTGCGCTCGCTCTCGGGCAGCGAGTAGGGCGCAGCGAAGGCCAGGAGCGCGCCGATCGGCACGTTCACGAAGAGGACCCACCGCCACGACAGCGAGCTGGTGAGCACGCCGCCCATGATCAGCCCGATCGCGGCGCCCGCCCCGGAGACGGCCGCGTAGACACCGAACGCGCGGTTCCGCTCAGGACCTTGGGCGAACGTGGTGGTGACCAGCGAGAGCGCGGTGGGCGAGGCGATCGCTCCGCCGACACCCTGCAGGACTCGGGCCGCCAGCAGCCATGCCGCAGACGTGGCGAAGCCCCCGGCCAGGCTGGCCACCGAGAAGATCACGATGCCCACGACGAACATGCGGCGCCGGCCCAGGATGTCGCCGGCGCGTCCGCCCAGCAGCAGCAGGCCGCCGAAGGTCAGCGTGTACGCGTTCAGCACCCAGGCCAGGCTGGTCCGCGAGAAATGGAGCGCGGTCTGGATGTGCGGAAGCGCGATGTTCACGATCGTCGCGTCCAGCACCACCATGAGCTGTGCGCCGGCGATCACGCCGAGCGCGACGCCCGGATGGACGGTGCGGCCGTTGCGGCCGGTCTGGACGTGCGGTGTTGCGGTCTTCACCATCGTTCCTCCAGGGTCGATCGGGGCGCTCCTGGTTCGAACCGACCGCGGGCTCCGCGCATTCCTCCCGTGCGGAAACGTTCGTTCGGCGGGCGCCGTCCGGTTCGGTGTGCCGCGCGGTACGGTCCTTCGCATGATGCCCGGCGTCACCGACATCCCGAGATCGCGCTGAAGGCCGTCCGAGGATGACCACCCGACGGCCGTCGATCGCGGCGATCGCTGCCCTCGTCCTGGTCGGTGGATCGGCGTGCGGCTCGACCGGCCCTCCCCGCGTCCAGCCGGGAACGACCGCTCCTCCCGCCTCACCGACAGCGTCCGAGCCGACGGCCGGCCCCCCAACGTGCGTGCAGGTGGTGTTCGACCGGCTGACGCTCCAGCAGCGGGTCGGACAGCTGTTCGTGCTGGGGCTGCCGAACGATACCCTGGGTCCGGCGGAGCTCGAGGCCATCCGCGCCCACCACATCGGATCCGTGTCGTTCACGGCGACCACGGCGGAGGGCGTGGGCGGCGTCCACACGGTCGCGGCCGCGCTTCAAGCAGACGCCACACAGGCCGCGACCGGAGGGGTCCGCTTCTTCTTCGCCGCGAACCAGGAGGGCGGCGAGATCCAGGCTCTGCGCGGGAGCGGCTTCTCGACGATGCCGAGCGCCGTCCAGCAGGGGACGTTCCCGCCGGCAGCGCTCCAACACGACGCGGCGCGGTGGGGACGCGAGCTGGCCGCGGCCGGCGTGAACCTGGACTTCGCGCCGGTGATGGACGTGGTGCCGGCCGGGACCGAGTCGCAGAACCAGCCGATCGGCGTGCTGCACCGCCAGTACGGCCACGACCCGGCGACGGTCGGGAGCCACGGAAGCGCCTTCATCCGCGGCATGGAGCAGGCGGGGATCGCCACGACGGCGAAGCACTTCCCCGGCTTGGGGAGGGTGACCGGCAACACCGACGTGGTGGCCGGCGTGGTCGACACGGTGACGTCGGCCGACGATCCGTCGCTCCGGTCGTTCCGGGACGCGATCGACGCCGGCGTGCCGTTCGTGATGGTGGCCCTGGCCACGTACACGCGGATCGACCCCAGCCATCTGGCGGTCTTCTCGCCGGCGGTGATGCGGTTGCTGCGGCAGGGGATGGGCTTCGACGGCGTGATCGCGTCCGACGACATGGGCGCGGCGACCGCCGTCGCCGACGTGCCGCCGGCGGAGCGGGCGATCGACTTCCTGTCGGCCGGCGGCGACGTGATCGTGTCGAAGGGCGCCGGCCCGACCGTCGCGATGGCGGACGCGGTCGTGGCGCGCGCGTCGTCGGATCCGGGCTTCAGCGCGGTGGTGGCCGAGGCCGTCGTCCGGATCCTGTCGGCGAAGGATGTGGCCGGCCTGCTTCCGTGCTCGGGCGACTGACGGCGTCCGTGAACGGCCGCATGAGCGCGTTGCGGGTCCTGGTTGGAAGAGACGATGCTTGTTAGCCATGCCGGACCCCAAGCGCACGCACCGCCAGGCCGTGGAGTTCGCGCTGGCGCTGCCCGGGGCGTGGGAGGACCACCCCTGGGAGGAAACGGTGGCGAAGGTCGGAAAGAAGGTGTTCGTGTTCTTCGGCAGCCAGGAGAGCCCGATGTGGCCGGGGATGACCGTGAAGCTGCGCGAGTCGCACGAGGCGGCGCTCGCGGTGCCGGGCGCCCAACCGACCGGGTACGGATTGGGCCGGTCGGGCTGGGTCGACGTTCCGTTCCGAGAGACCAGCCCGCCGGTCGGCGTGCTGACCGACTGGATCGATGAGAGCTATCGGATCGTCGCGCCGAAGAAGCTGGTGGCCGAACTGGACGAACGCGCGCGATGAAGGTCCTGGTGACGGGCGGCACGGGGTACGTGGGATCGCACACCGTCGCGGCCCTGCAGCAAGCGGGGCACGGGGTTCGACTGCTGGCGCGGTCGCCCGAGAAGGTCGAACCGAACCTGTCGACGCTCGGCGCGAAGGCGGACGGGGTGGAGATCGTCACCGGCGACGTCATGGAACCGAGGTCGGTCGCCTCTGCCGTGGAGGGGTGCGACGCCGTCGTCCATGCGGCGTCGATCTACTCGCTGGACTCGCGGCGTGCGGCCGAGCTGATGACGGTGAACGTCGAGGGGACGCGAACGGTGCTGGAGAGCGCGGTGCGGGCCGGCCTGGATCCGGTCGTGTACGTCTCGAGCGCGGTGTGCCTCCGGCCGGCGCGGCCGGGTGAGCCGCTTGGACCGGACTCGCCGGTCCGGGAGACGACGTCGCCGTACGGCCGCTCCAAGGCCGAGGCCGAACGCGTCGTCCGCCGGATGCAGGAGGAAGGCGCGCCCGTCACGATCGTGTACCCCGCTTCGGTCTGGGGCTCCCGCGACCCCTACATGGGCGAACAACACTCTCTCGCCGCGAACGTCCTCCGCGGCAGGCTCCCGCTGCTCCCGCCGGGCGGGCTCCAGGTCGTGGATGCCCGGGACGTGGGCGCGACGATCGCCGCGGTCATGGAACCGGGCAAGGGTCCCCGGCGGTACATGGTGCCGGGCGGCTTCCTGACGATGAAGGAGATCGCCGGGCTGCTCGGCGAGGCGACGGGACGCCGGATCCGGGCCGGGACCGCACCGGCGTTCCTGGTGCGCGGCTTCGGCCAGGCGTCGGAGGTCGCGCAGCGGTTCTCGAAGGGCCGATCCACCGCGAGCCGCGAGGGCATCGACTGGACGATCGGCGCGTTCCACGTCGACGATTCGCGAAGCAGGACGGAACTGGGCGTGCGGCCGCGGGACCTGAAGGACACGATCGCCTCGACGGCGCAGTGGCTGGCCAGGGACGGCCAGATCACATCAGCGCAAGCGGGATCCCTGGCCGGGAGGCTCTAGTCCGGAAGCCGGAACCGCGAGCCCGCGGGTCGACGGGCACGCGGAGCACGTGTGACGATGGCCCGATGGACGTCGAGGTCGCGGAGGGCATCCATCGGCTCACGCTGGGGATCGTCAACTTCTACCTGGTCGAGGACGGCGGCAAGCTGGTCCTGGTCGATGCCGGCACGCCCCGCGACTGGGACTTCCTGGCGAGGACGGTCGCTGCCATGGGCCGGCGGCTCGACGACCTCGAAGCCGTCCTGCTCACCCACGCCCACTCCGATCACACCGGATTCGCCGAGCGCGCCCGGGAGGAGGCCCACGCGGATGTGCGGGTCCACGGAGCCGACGCCGCCGTGGCCAAGGGCGCGAAGCAGCCCAAGAACGACGGTTCGATCGTCCCGTACCTGCTGCGGCTCGAGGCCTACCGCACCCTGTTCTCGCTCACGCGCCGCGGGGCCATGAAGATCGTGCCCATCGCGGAGGTCTCGACGTTCTCCGACGGCGAGACGCTCGCGGTCCCCGGGAGCCCCCGCGTCGTCCACGCGCCGGGCCACACCCCCGGCGCCGCCGCCCTGTTCTTCGAGTCGCGCCGAACCGTCATGACCGGCGACTCGCTCGTGACCAGGAACCCCCTCACGGGCCGCGTCGGCCCGCAGGTCGCGCCGGCCGCCCTCAACAGTGACACGGAGCGAGCCATCCGATCGCTCGACGCCCTGGGCGGGATCCCGGCCGAAACGGTGCTTCCCGGCCACGGCGAACCCTGGACCGAGGGGGCGGCAGAAGCGGCCCGCCTGGCCAAGGTCGCCGGGCGTTCCTAGTCGCTCGGGGACCCTCCCCACACGTCGCGGGCGACGCGCGCCACCAGCTCCAGCTTCGCCCGCTGGTCGTCCGCGGTCACCAGGTTCCCCGGCATCGTGGACGCGAACCCGCACTGCGGACTCAGGGCCAATCGCTCCAGCGGCACGTACCGCGACGCTTCCTCGATCCGGCGCTTCAGCTGGTCGGCGTCCTCCAGCTCCGGCTCCTTCGTGGTGATCAGCCCGAGCACGACCGTCTTCTCAGGAGGGACGAACCGGAGCGGCTCGAACGTCCCAGCCCGCGGCGAGTCGTACTCCGCCAGGATCCGGTCGCACGCCAGCCCCTGGAACAGCTGCTCGGCGATGGCGTCGTAGCCACCCTCCACCGACCACATGCTCCGGTGGTTGCCGCGGCACAGGTGGACGGCGAACGTCACGTCCGGGAAGGCGCGGATCAGCTCGTTGTCCGTGTCGATCATCCGGCCGAGCCACGTCTCCACGTCCAGACCCACCCGCCGGAGGTTCGCCCTCCCCTCCTCGCTCACCAGGTGCGTGTACCGCGGCGAATCGAGCTGGACGTAGGTCGTCCCCGCGGCGACGACTCCGGCCACGACCTCCGTCATCAGCCGGAGCGCGTCCGCCATGTACTCCTCCCGGTTCCGATAGGCGGCGTCCGACACGCCGGGGACGAACAGGACGCTGGCGTACGTCATGCCCGGCAGCGTCGTCTTCACGGGGCGCGCGGTGTGCTCCCGCAGGAACCGGTACTCCCGGAGCGGGAGGTTCTGGCTGACGCCGAGCCGCCGCACCGCCGTCGGCAGCTTCGGCGGGTCGTGCGCCTGCTTGCCTCGCCCGGCGACGAACGGGACCGGGGCCGGCGCGTCGGTGCTGTAGCCGTCGAGGCTCTCGGTCAGCGGGTCGAACCACGCCTTCCGCCGCACCTCGCCGTCTGTGAGCACGTCGACGCCGCACGCCTCCTGCAGGGCGATCGCCTCCAGGGCCGCGCGGTCCTGGACCTCGGCGAGCTCCTCTTGACCGATCTCTCCCCGTCCGGCGCTGTCGAACGCTTCCTTCAGGTACTCGGGCCGCAGCAGGCTTCCGACGACCTCGGCCCGGAACGTGGATGGCGCGCCTCCCCCGGTCTTCATCCCTCGATCCTCGGTAGTGTTCTGGTCATGAGCGACAACGGCGAGATGCGCTACCGCCCGCTGGGCCACTCGGGGCTGATGGTGTCAGTGGTCGGGCTGGGCTGCAACAACTTCGGACGGCGGATCGGGCCCGACGAGACGCGGGCGGTCGTCGACGCCGCGCTCGACGCGGGGGTCAACCTCCTCGACACCGCGGACACCTACGGGAACCGGGGCGGTAGCGAGACGCTGCTCGGCGAGGTCCTGAAGGGCCGCCGCGATGACGTCGTCATCGCCACGAAGTTCGGCAGCGACATGGGCGGCGAGTACGGCGACGACCGGGGGCCCGCGGCGCCCGGCGGTACATCCGTCGCGCCATCGAGGGCTCCCTCGGGCGGCTCCAGACCGACCACGTCGACCTGTACCAGCTCCACGAGCCCGACCCCCACACCCCGATCGAGGAGACGCTCGCCGCACTTGACGAGCTGGTGAAGGAGGGGAAGGTCCGCTACGTCGGTTCGTCGAACTTCGACGCCTGGCAGGTGGTCGACGCCGACTGGGTCGCACGGCGCGACCACGTCGTTCGGTTCGTCAGCGCGCAGAACGAGTACAGCCTGCTCGAGCGCGGCGTGGAGCGGGAGCTGGCGCTGGCGTGCGAACGGTACGGCGTCGGGATCCTCCCGTACTTCCCGCTGGCGAGCGGCCTGCTGACCGGGAAGTACCGTCGAGGCAAGCCCGCCCGTGAGGGGACGCGCCTCGCCGGCCGCGAGGAGGAGCTGACCGACGACGTGTTCGACCGTCTGGACGCGCTGGAGAAGTTCGCCGCCGAGCGAGGGGTCGCGCTCCTCGATGTGGCGATCGGCGGCCTGGCAGCCCAGCCGGCCGTGGCGTCGGTCATCGCGGGGGCCACGAAGCCCGAGCAGGTCCGGGCGAACGTCGCCGCCGGCACGTGGATCCCCGGTCCCGAGGACCTGAGGGCGCTGGACCGAGTCATCCCGGGTCCGCGGGAGCACTGACACCGATGTGCCACGATGCCATCGCGCGCCCGCCGCATCCGCCGATCGCCGGCGGTGCGGGCGCGGTTGCGGACGGGCGGGAGCTCGAACTCACGGCCGAGGACGGGAACCGGTTCGCCGCGTATTCGGCGACCGCCGCGCGAGCGGGAGGCCCCGGCATCGTGATCCTGCCCGACATCCGGGGCCTCCACGTGTTCTACCAGGAGCTCGCGCTCCGGTTCGCCGAGGCTGGCATCCACGCCACCGCCATCGACTACTTCGGGCGAACCGCTGGGATCGGCGATCGGGGCGAGGGGTTCGACTGGCAGGCCCACGTCCAGCAGACGAAGCCGGACACCATCGCGCTGGACGCGGCCGCCGCGGTGGCGCACGTGCGCTCGCCGGAGGGCGGCGGGGCGGACCGCGTGTTCACGGTGGGGTTCTGCTTCGGGGGCCGGAACTCGTTCAACCAGGCCGCCCGGGGCCACGGGCTCGCCGGGGTGATCGGCTTCTACGGCCGGGTGACGCCGGGTGACGAGACGGACGCGAACGCGCCGGTATCGTTCGTCGACTCGTTCGAGTGCCCGGTGCTCGGGCTGTTCGGCGGCGCCGACCGTGGCATCAGCCGCGGCGACGTCGAAGCGTTCGGCCACGCGCTGGACGGTGCCGGGGTGCCGAACGTGCTGGTGGAATACGACGGGGCGCCCCATTCCTTCTTCGACCGCACGTACGCACGGTTCGCGAAGGAGTGCGACGACGCTTGGATCCGGATCCTGCGGTTCACCGGCGTGAAGGACTGAGGACCGCTCCGGTTCAGCCCTCCTGCGAGGAGCTGTTCAGCCCGAAGACGTTGCCGGCCGGGTGCTTCGGCCGGATCCGTCCGGGCGCCTCCAGCCGCCGACCCTCCTTCCTCGCCTCGTCCGCTGGCGCGAGGACGCTATAAGTTCGGACCGACAGCGCCGCAACCATCGAGGAGGATCCGTGACCGACCCGACCATCGACCCCACGTCCGACCCCACCGCCGACCCGACGCCCGACCGGGGCTCCTTCCCGACGGAGGGAATGGAGGCGACCCTGCTGCTCGTGGTGAGCGACCTCGCCCGCTCGGTGTCGTTCTACCGGGAGGTCCTGGGGGCCGATCTGTACCGCGAGTACGGGGGAACCTCCGCCGTCTTCAGGTTCCTGGGGAACTGGCTGCTGCTGGTGACGGGCGGCGGTCCCACGGAGGACAAGCCGTCCGTGACGTTCGCGCCGCCCGCCGACCCGGACACGATCTCCGCCGAGGTGACCATCAGGGTCCCCGATTGCCACGGGGCGTACGAGGTGCTCCGCTCGCGCGGCGCGAGGTTCCTGACACCGCCGGTGGACAACGGCTACGAGATCCGCTGCTTCTTCCGCGACCCCGACGGCCACCTGTGGGAGTTGAGCCAGGTGTCCTGATCCGCGTTCGAGGGTCTTCACACCGGCGGGCTCTCGAACGTTCCACACGCAGATACCCACGAGGAAGGAGCCGCGATGGAGGTCGCCACCCGCGCGAACGGTTTCCGCGTGATCGCGCTGCCGGTCGAGGTCGCGGACCAGGTCCGCCGCACGATGGTCGCGCCGGGCTACGGCCATCCGGCCCACGTCGACCACGCCACGGGCTACGGTCCCTGTCGCGTGTGCCTTCGCACGTTCGCCGTCAAGGCCGACCGGCGGATCCTGTTCACGCATGACCCCTTCCACGGCCTGGAGCCCTATCCGCTCCCGGGCCCGATCTACGTGCACGCCAAGCCCTGCCGCCGCTATCCGGAGACGGCGGGGTTCCCCGAGGACCTCCGATCGATCCCGATCACCCTGAACGGCTACGGCCCCGGCCGGACCCTCTTGGTCCAGGAGCGGCTGCGCGCCACCCGGGCAGAGGAGGCCATCCAACGGATCCTCGGACGGCCGGAGGTCGGCTACGTCCACGTTCGGAACACCGAGGCCGGCTGCTACATCGCGCGGGTCGAACGCGCGGCCTGACGACCAGGCTCGACGCGGCGCCCCCTAGACGGAAGACGGCGGTGGAGGCACCCGCGGAGGACGCCCCGGCGGAGGTGGCATCGGCGGAGCGGCCGCCGGCGCCGCCACGAACACGGCGAGTGCCGGCGGCTGACCGGGCCGTGCGCCGGCGAGGACCTGAACCACCTCGTCTGCCGTCAGACGCTCCTTCCCCGCCGCGGCCCTGGTGGCCGTGGTCACCGCGTTCATCCTCACGATGCTCCCGCTACGGAGCAGGGTCTCGATGCCCATCGCACCGGACGCCACGCGGAACCCGACGATCTCGGCCCACGGAAGTCGCTTCGTGCGGAACATGTTGACGGCGGTGACCCCCGCGCCGTCGACGGCGATCTCCAGGAAGGAACCGCGGAGGCAGACCCACACCCCGAACCCCCACGCGACCCCGAGGGCGACGATCAGGACACCGGCCGCCGGAGGGGTTCCCTCGTCGGTGAACGGCGAGATCAGGCCCGCGAGGACCGTCACCACGGCGAGCGGAGCGGAGATCGCACCGAGCACCAGGAACACCACGCGCGTCTCGAGCGGCCGGCGGAACCTGCGACGCCCCTGATCCCAGGCCTGCATACCCGCAAGGTTCGGCTCCTCGAGCACGCGGCTTGAGTCCTGCTGTCTGATGTGGCACTTGACAGACATCAGAAGTGATGTCATCATGCAGCCATGGAGATCACGGGGTACACCGAAGCGCTGCGATCCGACCTATCGGCGGTCGCGGAGAGCGGGGACGAGCAGGCCAGGGCCGCGGCCGAGCGGCTGCTGCGGGCCCTGGAACCCTCGCTCCGCCTCCGCTTCCTGGACGCGCTTGGGGAGGCCGCGGCCGAGCTCAGCGGGCAGCTGCCCGAAGGACGCGTCGAACTGCGGCTGGCCGGCCCCGAGGTGACCCTCGCCTACGTCAGCGAGTCGACCACGGACGCCACCGTAGCGGAGGAGGACTACTCGGCCCGGATCACGCTCCGGCTCCCCGACAGCCTCAAGGCCCGGGCCGAGCAGGCAGCGGCGCGGGAGGGCATCTCGATGAACACGTGGCTCGTGCGGGCGCTGGCCCGCGCCCTCGAACACCGGCCGCGGGGGCACCAGCTCCGCGGCTTCGCCAGGAGCTGACCACCGACCAGGAAGGAGCACGACATGACGACGTACGACACCCCCGGCCCCGTCACCCTGAGGCTGTCGATCGCCGCCGGCGCCATCGAGGTCCGCACGGTCGATGGTTCGCAGACGACGGTGCAGGTGGACGCCCACGGAGGGCGGCCCGATGCCCTGAGCAACGTCCGGGAGGAGATCCGGCCGGCCGCGGGCGGCGGCCATGAGGTCATCGTCGAAGCGCCCCGGTCGCGAGGCTTCGCCCTCGGGCGAGACGCCTCGTACCTGGTGACGGTGTCGGTGCCGCACGGGGCCGACCTCCGCGCCCGCACGGCGTCGGGCGAGGTGAGCGCCCAGGGCCGACTCGGCGAGGCAGCCGTCAACACCGCGTCGGGCGACGTGGAGCTCGACAAGGTCGACGGCTCGGTCTCGGTGAAGACGGCCAGCGGCGATGTTCGCGTAGAGGACGCCGGCGGCAACGTGACTGTCAGGACGGTCTCCGGCAACGCCAGGATCGGGCGGGCCGGCGGGAGCGCGGAGGTCGCGGTGGTCTCGGGCGACGTCGAGATCGGTGAGTCGGGCCCCACGGAGGTCAACAGCGTGTCCGGCGACGTGGCCGTCGGAGAGCTGACGGGCGGCGACGCGCGGTTCCGTTCGGTCTCCGGTCAGATGACGATCGGCGTCCGATCGGGGCTGCGCCTGTGGCTGGACGTCTCGTCGAGGAGCGGGTCCACCGTCTCGGAGCTCGACCCGGAGGACCCCGCGGGCGGGAGCTGCGGCGTCCAGCTCGAGCTGCGTGCCACGTCCGTGAGCGGCGACATCCGGATCGTCCGCGGCCGGAGTCGGGCCGCGACCAGTGCCTGAGGCAACTCCCCCATCCCAGAAGGAGGTCGCGATGTACCAGCCCTTGAGCTCGCTCGTCTCGAAGTGCCGGGAACAGGACATCTCGCGGGCGTTCGAACGGGCCGGCCGGGCCCGAAGGGCACAGGTCGCGATCGAAGCCATGGCCGAGACGAGCGGTCACCGCCGTCCGGAGCGTGTGTCGGACGGTGGTTTCGCGTCGAGGATCGCGAGGACGCAGGTCGTCGGTGGTCCGGCGTCCCGCTGACCATCCGGCGGGGCCGCTCGCCCTGTTACAGTGGATGAGGCAGGACCCACCTGCCGGTTCGCGTTGAGCGATCGATGGCCTGGCCGCCCGGAGCCACCCTTCCCTCGTTCTCTCGAACGGGATCGAAAGGGAGGCGCTATGGCCCGTCGCGACGTCCAGTTCGGATCTCCGGATCGAGGCAAGGTACCCGCCGCCTCCCTCCGAGGCCGTCGCTGCGAGTCCTTCGATTGCGACACCGTCCTCTCCATCTACAACCGTTCGGCGCGATGCTCGGTCCACGAGGCACCTGCCCTCCGCACCGCGCTGACCTCCCGCCGTCCCTAGCTCGGTTCGCGAGCGAGAGCCGCGGCGGTTCCGTCTCCCGTGCGCCGTTCTCGGATGTCCCCTCGAACCGGTAGCTCGTCCCGCCCATGACCCAGTCGGGACACGACCAGTCACCCGACCCCAGGCGCTGGATCGCGCTCGGCGTCGTCCTGACCGCCACGTTCATGCAGCTGATCGACGTGACCATCGTCAACGTCGCCATCCCGTCGATCCAGCGGAACCTCTCGGCGAGCTACGCGGCGATCCAGTTCGTGCTGGCCGGGTATCAGCTGGCGTTCGCGGTCGCGCTGATCACCGGCGGCCGTCTCGGCGACGTCGTCGGCCGCAAGCGGATGTTCATCATCGGGATGACGGGGTTCACGGCGGCGTCGGCGCTGTGCGGAACCGCCCCGAACCCGGGGACGCTGGTCGGGGCCCGCGTCCTGCAGGGGCTGATGGCCGCCCTGATGTACCCGCAGGTCCTGTCCGTGATCCAGGTCTCCTTCCCTCCGCGCGAACGGAGCAAGGCCTTCGGCGTCTTCGGGGCGACGATCGGGCTCGCCGCCATCACGGGACCGCTGCTGGGTGGGCTCCTGATCCGGGCCAACATCTTCGGCCTGGATTGGCGGCCGATCTTCCTGGTGAACGTGCCGGTCGGCGTCGCTTCGCTGATCGCGGCCGTGATCTTCCTGCACGAGTCGAAGGCGCCCCGAGCCGTCCGCCTGGACCTCCTGGGCGTGGTGGTCGGGTCGGGGGCGGTGTTCCTGCTGGTCTATCCGCTGGTCGAAGGCCGGTCCGCCGGGTGGCCGGCGTGGTCCTTGGCGATGCTCGTCGCGGCCGTCCCGGTGATCGGCCTGTTCGCCGTCCTGGAGCGGAGGAAGGCCCGGCTGGACGCGTCGCCACTGGTCGAACCCGCGCTGTTCGGCGACCGCGCGTTCGTGGTGGGGCTGGTGATCGCGATCATCGTGTTCTCCGGCATCACGTCCTTCTTCCTCACGTTGACGCTGTTCCTCCAGATCGGCCTGGGGTTCTCCCCGTTGGCCGCCGGGCTGACCACGCTCCCGTTCGCGCTCGCGTCCGCGGTGTCCTCGGGCCTCTCGATCCGGCTGGCGCCTCGACTGGGACGGACCGTGCTGCAGATCGGCGCGGCGTTCCTGGTCGCCGGGATGGGAGGGATGATCGTGACCACCCACCTGGCCTCGCGGCCCTTGACCGGGTACGAGACGATCCCGTCGCTGTTCCTCGGCGGGCTCGGGCTTGGGCTCGTCGTGGCCCCGCTGGTCAACGTGATCCTCGCCGGGATCCGACACGGGCACGAAGGGTCCGCCTCCGGCGTGCTGACCACCGTCCAGCAGGTGGGCGGCGCGGTCGGGGTGGCCGTGATCGGCGTCATCTTCTTCGCGCTGCTGTCGTCGAACGCGTCGCGCTCCAGCGCGGCGGTCGCACCCACCATCCGCCAGGAGCTCGCGGCGGCCCACGTGCCCGAGCCCGTGACCGGCCGGGTGATCGCCGGGTTCCGAGGGTGCTTCCACGATCGAGCATCGGAGAGCGACCCGACCGCGATCCCGCCCAGCTGCCGGCGAGCGTCCTCGCAGGCCGGTCCCGCCGTCATCCGGCGGGCGGTCGGCGTGGCCACGATCGGCGCCCGGGAGGACGACTTCACCACCTCCGTCGGGACGGCCTGGTTCTACGACGTGGGGGTGTTCGCGCTGACGTTCCTGCTGGTGTTCCTGCTGCCGCCCCCCCACCGGCGGGCGCTTCAGCACCCCGGGTCCGCGGCGCCGTGAGTGCGCGCCGACCCGAGGTCCGTCTCTCGCCGCTCGCGCCGGTCAATTGAGGGAGGGGTCGAGCGGCATCAGCGCCAGGGCAGCGAACTCCCGGCCCTTGCGCCGGAGCACCGCGCTCCACAGGGCTTCGGGCTCGGCCGAGAAGAGGTCCTCGGGAAGGGCCGGCTCGACGATCCACGACCCCTCCTCCAGTTCGTGCTCGAGCTGCCCCGGGCCCCACCCCGCGTACCCGGCGAAGACGCGGGCACGGAGGATGCCCGCCGCCGTTCCGCCGTCGGTCCGCTCCGGCAGGAACCCGATCGAACCCATCACCAGGCGGCCCGCGCGCGCCGGGTCGTCGAACTCGGCGAGCACGACGACGGCCTGGGGCTGGACCGGACCGCCGACGAAGATCGGCTCGCCGGCCCCCGCGATCGCCTCCAGGGGCGGGACGGCCTCGGCGACCGGGACGGGTGAGGGGCGGTTGATGACGACACCCACCGCTCCCTCGTCGTCGTGCTCCCCCACCAGGACGACGGTCCGCCGGAAGTTCGGATCCCACAGCCCGCCGCCGGCGATCAGCAGCTGACCACGAAGGCTCTCCACCCCTCCATCATCCCCGGTCGGAACCGTTCGGGCTCGGGAACGCGCCGGAACAGGCGACACACCACCTCCCGTTGGTGTATGAGTGGGGGAGCGACCTCGGGAGGCGAGCATGGGGACCAAGGACAAGGGCGGGTCGAACGTCAAGAAGAAGCCCCAGCACAACCTGAAAGAGAAGCGCCAGGCGAAGAAGGCGAAGAAGGACTCGAAGTAGCCGTCGGTGAGTTGGCGGTCCTCGCTGCTGGCCGGCTCGGCTAGGCGCGGGTCCAGAGAGCCCCGGACCGGTAGTGGCGGAGCCCGGCCTTGAACGACACGGTCGCCACCGCGGCGCCGACCGCCGCCGCGGCCCCCATCGCGGCGAGCGTGGACCACCGGAACCTGTCGATCAGATGCACCGGCAGCCCGGTGATGAACGCCGCGGGGATCGCCGTGAAGACCACGAGCTTCGTCAGGCCGCCGAAGACGTCGAGCGGGTAGGACGCCATGATCAGGATGGCCTGGAAGCCCAGGTCGGCCTGTTCGCCCCGTCCGCCAGCGAACAGCGTGATCGATCCGAGTGCCACCAGGAACGACACGAACACGACCGCGCCGGCGGCCGAACCCGTCAGGTACAGTGCCGTGCGTTCGAGCGTCGGATGGCCGGCGATCAGGAACAGCGCGGGTCCGAACGCCAGGTCGCCGAGCAGCGCCGTGTCCACCTTCCGCACCAGCAGGTAGCCGAGCGGCCCCACCGGCAGCGTGAGCACCGCGTCCAGGTGACCGTCGGCGACGAGCTGGCCGATCCGCCGCGCGTTCGACAGCAGGCCCATCCCGACGCCGGTCACGGTCGCCAGGATGGCGAACAGGAGCATCACCTGCTCGGTCGCCCAACCTCGGACGGGACCGACCCGGTGGAAGAACAACAGCCAGAACGCCACCCAGGCGAGGTCGTTCGCCACCATCGCGGAGACCTGGACCCAGAACGAACGCCGGTTGCCCCACGCCTCCGCCACGGCGGTCCGGAGGGTCTTCGCCAGCACGCCCATCATCCGCCGGCCACCTCCATGCGCCGCTCGCCGGCCGTGAACACGCGGACGGCCACCGCCGTCAGGACCACGAGCCAGCCGGCCTGAACCGCCAGCAGCCACACGTCCAGATGCCCGGTGGCCAGGCGCGCCGGCGCGTACGCCATGGTCCAGAACGGCGCCGCCCACGCCGTCCGGGCCAAGAGCGCCGGGAAGACCTGCAACGGGAGCAGCATGCCGCCCAGCAGGAACACCAGCTTCTGATACAGGAACCAGGCGGTCTTCGAGTCGTTCAGCCAGAAGGCGACCCCGGCGAAGGCGTGCTGCGCCGCCAGGTTGCACGCCACGGCCAGCGGCAGGGCCGGGAGCGCCAGCAGCAGGCCCGGCAGGCTGGGCGGCGGGCCGGCGAACAGCCAGGCGACGATCGACCCCAGCGAGAGCGCGCAGGCCATCCGGATCAGGGATTCGCCGAACTCGGCGGCCAGCCGGAACCCGACGACCGAGACGGGCCGGAGCATCTCGACGGCGATGGCCCCGCTGCCGATGTCGTTCCCGATGTCCTCGATCATGCGGGGCTTCGTGGCGATGACGGCGCCCTCCGCCACCGTCACGTACCAGAGCAGGTCGCGGTAGTCGTAGCCGGCGATCGGACCTCCCGCCGCCGCGGTCGCCGCCTTCCACAAGGCGGAGAACACCACGAGGATGACCAGGTAGAAGAGGGTTCGAACCGCCAGTTCGCCGCGCTTGCGGAGGGTTCGGCGAGCCGATGTGCCGAACGCCGCCAGGTACGGCCGAGCGGCGGCGCGGTTCACAGGCGGGCCTCGTAGATCTTGGCGATGACCTCCTCGAGCGGCGGGTCCATCACCGAGATGTCGGCCACACGGTAGCCGTCGAGCAGCGCGTCGAGCACTTCGCGGATCGAACGCCGCTCGGTGTCCACCACGAGCTTGTAGCCCGTCCCCGACTCCTTCAGGACCTCGACGCCGTCGAGGTCGAGCGACGGGGGCGGCTCCTCGAACCGGACCTCCAGCAGCTTCGTCGACAGGACCGCCCGGCGCATCCGGGAGACCTTGTCGTCGTAGATGATCGTCCCGCCGTTGATCACGATCACGCGCCGGGCCACCTGCTCGATGTCGGACACGTCGTGGGAGGTCAGGAAGATCGTCGTGCCCCGCTCCTCGTTGAGCCGGACGACCATGTCGCGGAACCGTTGCTTCGCCACCAGGTCGAGGCCGATCGTGGGTTCGTCCAGGAACAGGACCTTCGGGTCGTGCAGGACGCTCGCCGCCAGCTCGCAGCGCATCCGCTGCCCCAGCGAGAGGTTCCGGACGGGGACGTCGAACAGGTCGTGGGACTCGAGCAGGCCGGCCAGTTCCTCGACGCGGTGCCTCGCCGCCGACGGGTCCAGCCCGTAGATCCGGGCCAGCAGGTCGAACGACTGCCGGGGCGACAGCTCGAACCACAGCTGGGACCGCTGGCCGAACAGCACCCCGATGCTCCGGACCAGGGCCCGCCGTTCCTTCCACGGGACGAACCCGAGCACGCGGGCCGAACCCTTCGTCGGGTGCAGGATCCCCGTGAGGATCTTGATCGAGGTGGACTTGCCCGCCCCGTTCGGCCCGATGTAGGCGAGCCGCTCGCCCTGCTCGACGGAGAACGTGATGCCCCGGACGGCCTCGACCAGGGACCTCCGCCCGCGAGGCCCGCGGACGTCGAAGGCCTTCGTCAGGTCCTCCGCCTCGATGGCCGGCATCTCGTCCTCCAAGGAACGAAAAGCCCCGGGTCGATGGCCCGGGGCGGACGTTCGGTGGTTCGATCCGTTCGCCTACCGGACGCGCCCACTCCCCGCCGGGCCGAAGCCCTGCGTCGAGTCGATGGCGGTCATGATCCGGTGGCGCATACGTGGAGTGTAGGTGCGCGGTGGCGCCCCGCCAACCGGCGCGGCGGCCGGCGCACCCAGCGCGCTCAGAGCGAGCTGATCAGCCCGCCGTCGACCGCGGTGAGCGTTCCCGTCTGATAGCGGGCCGGCTCCGAGCACAGGTACACGGCCAGCGCGGCCAGCTCCTCCGGGAGACCGTACCGGCCCATCGCGATCTCGGCTTCGCGGCCGCGTCTGATCTCCTCCGGCGCCCGACCCTGGCCTTCCGCCGCGACCTTCTCCAGCTCCACCGTGCGGTCGGTGAGGAACCGGCCGGGCAGGACCCCGTTGATCGTCACGCCGTCGCGGGCCACGGCGAGGGAGGTCGTCTTCATCCACGCGGCGAGCGCGCTGCGGCCGGCGTTCGAGTACACCAGGTTCGGGATGGGTTGGCGGACGCTGCTCGACATCACCGCGATGATCCGACCCCAACGGCGATCGCGCATCGAGGGGAGGAGAGCCGTGGCGAGCGCGATCGGGGTGATGGCCAGGAGTTGGAACGCCTCCCGCCAGTCGTCGGGGGTCGTGGCGGCCGGATCGGCGGCGGGCGGGCCGCCGGCGTTCAGCACAAGGACGTCGACCGCGCCGAGCGCGTCCGTCGCCGCGGCGGCGACGGTCGGCGCGGCGTCGGGGTCCAGGGCGTCGGCGCCCACCGTGTGCACCTCGGCGCCGTGCGCGGCTCTGATCTCCGCGGCGGCCGCCTCCAAGGCTTCCCCACCCCGGGACCACAGGACCACGCGGCATCCTTCGGCGGCGAGCCCCTCAGCCACCGCGCGCCCCAGGCCCTTCGACGCTCCGCCGACCAACGCGCCCCTGCCCGCGAGCCCCAACTCCATCTCACGTCACCTCCAACGGGTCCGGCCCGGGCGTGATCCCGACCCTGGTCAGCACGTCGTCCAACTCGTCCGCGGATCGCCGATCCAGGGCGGCCGCCAACCGGGCTCGAGCCGAGGCCAGCACCTCCCGCCGCCGGAGCACCTCCTTGCGGATGGCCAGCCCCACCCCCGGCTGGGCCTCGAACTGGATCAGCGGCAGGTACCGGTCGAACACGCCCGCCGCCGCCGCCCAGTCATCGGACTCCGCCGCCAGCCGGACGGCTCGGAGCACCTCCGGGAACGCGAATCCGGTCATCGTGCCGCACGCCCCCCGGCGGAGCTCGCCCAGCGCCGAGGCGCCGCCGAGCCCCCCGAACACATCCAGCCCTGGGTCTCCCTCGAGCAGGCGGGCGATCTTCCGCAGCACGCTGACCGGCATCGTCACGCCGGTGGCCGCCGGCTCGTCCTGCACGATCAGCGGCAGACCACCGTCGGCGGCGACCCGGGCGAAGAAGCCCGGCAGCGCGTCGAGGTCGCGGGCGAGCGATGGCGCCGACACCATGGCCACGGCGGCCCCCAGCGCCGCGGCCTGCCGGACGAGCGCGACGGCAACCTCCGCGCTGGCGGCCGAGCACCCCACGGCCACGGGCACCCGCCCGGACGCGCCTTCGAACACGGCGTCGAGCGCCGCTTGACGCTCCTTGGGAGCGAGCGCCGACGCCTCGCTCATCACGCCCATCGTCGTGAGCCCGTCCACGCCCCACGCCACGGCGGCGCCGGCCACCCCGCGCTGGCTCGCCAGGTCCAGCGACCCGTCGTCGCCGAACGCCGTGGGCACCACGAACCACGTGCCCCGGAGCGTCATCAGAGCAGGCCCGCCTCGGGGAGCGGGTCGAACGACCGATCGAGGCGGAACGGGTTCGCCCCAACCTCCGGGGAGCCCTTCCCGGTGATCAGGTCCACGAGGCGGCGCGCGCCGGCCGGCGAGTTCATCACGCCGTGCCCGCTGTATCCCGTGTTGACGAACAGTCCCGGGACGTCCGTCGGACCGATCAGCGGGCGGCGGTCGGGCGTCATCGTGTACTGCCCGGCCTGGAGGAACCAGTGGGCGGCGCCGCGCTGCCAGACCTGCCGCCAGAAGGGAGTGAACCGGGCGAGGGCCACGGGGCTCGCCGGGTCGAGCAACTGGAACGCGAACCCGTGGTCGAGGGGAACGTCCTCGGCCGGCGGGCTCGGCGGCGTCGAGGGATCGGTGAACAGCAGGGCAGCTCCGCTGTAGACAGGTCGCCAGTGCGAACCGGAGTCGTCGTCGATCGTCATCGGCGCGTCCGGCGGGACCTCCGGCACCTCCGGCATCACCAGTTTCTGGCGCCGAACGGTGGTGACGGGAAGCTCGACGCCGGCCGTCGCCGCCACCAGGCCCGAGAACGGGCCGGCCGCGATCACGACGGCGTCGGCGTCGAGCCGGCCCAGGTTCGTCTGCACCTCGACGCGGGCGTCGCCGGCTCGGATCGCCGAGACGCCGCACCCGGTGACGACGGACGCGCCAGCCGAGCACGCCCCCGCCGCCAGCCCCAGCGTCAGGGCCTTGGGGTCGATGAGGCCGTCCCCGGCCCGGAACCGGGCCTGCACGACGTCGGGTCCGAGGAACGGGAAGGCCACGCGGGCTTCGCCACCGGTCAGCAGGTCGACGTCCTCGAGGCCCCAGGTGCGCTGCCGTTCGACCAGCCGCCGCTGCCGCTCCGCACCCTCATCGGTGGACGTCACCCACAGGTACCCGGGCTGCTGGACGGCCGGGTCGTGCTCGCGCTGGCCCGTGACCTCGGCGAAGTTCAGGAAGAGCTCGACAGACTCCCGGACCAGCGCCAGGTCCTCTTCGTCGTCCTGCTGGAGCCGGAACCCGCCGGCCGCCACCGCCGTCGTCAGCGTGCACAGCGCGGGACGGCGTTCGAGGAGCACCGGCCGCAGGCCCGCCCGCGCCGCGTGGAAGGCGGTGGCCGCTCCCACGACCCCACCCCCGATCACGACCACGTCGGCGCCGGGGGGCAGGTCGGACAGGGATCGGATCGAGGGTTCCGGGCTCACCGTCCGGCGAGCCTGCGGCATCGCCGGCGCCTGCGTCAACCGGCGCCAACGTAAGCTTGGTGCGGTGACGAGGAGATGGCGAAGCTCCAGGATGCCGGAGGTGTGAGATGACGAACGGGGCCGCCGGCCGGCGGGTGGAGTCCGACAGCATGGGGACGATCGAGGTCCCCGCCGACCGGTACTGGGGCGCGCAGACCGAGCGGTCGCTGCACCACTTCTCGATCGGCACGGAGGGCGACCGCATGCCCGTCGAGGTCGTCCGGGCGTTCGGCACGCTGAAGAAGGCCTGCGCGCTGGCGAACGCCGACTCCGGCCGGCTCCCGAAGGACAAGGCCGACCTGATCGTCGCCGCCGCCGACGAGGTGATCGACGGGGCGCTCGACGACCATTTCCCGCTGTACGTGTGGCAGACGGGGTCCGGGACCCAGTCGAACATGAACGCGAACGAGGTCATCTCGAACCGGGCCATCGAGATGGCCGGTGGAGCGCTGGGCAGCAAGGAGCCCGTCCACCCGAACGACGACGTGAACATGTCCCAGTCGTCGAACGACACGTTCCCAACGGCCATGCACGTCGCGGCGGCCCAGGCCATCGTGCATACGTTGGTCCCGTCGGTGCGAGCCCTCCGCGACGCCCTGGCGGCGAAGGCGGAGGAGTTCGACGACATCGTGAAGATCGGCCGGACGCACCTCCAGGACGCGGTCCCGCTGACCCTGGGCCAGGAGTTCTCGGGATACGTCGCCCAGCTGGACGCGGACCTCGAGCGGATCGAACAGGTCATCCCGGGGATCTGCGAGCTGGCGATCGGCGGGACGGCGGTCGGGACCGGGCTGAACTCGCCCGAGGGGTTCGGGGAGGCCGCCGCGGCCCGGATCGCGGAGCTCACCGGACTGCCGTTCGTGAGCGCCCGGAACAAGTTCGCCGCGCTGGCCG
>WNGK01002346.1_pt2 | contig 22751 bp, 22 predicted proteins | sample 5400601 | NCBI WGS metagenome assembly WNGK01 (sample SAMN13153376, study PRJNA577476) | soil metagenome | isolation source: 60 cm soil or saprolite under Garry oak tree replicate 1 | place: USA:California | collected 2016-06-15
TTGATCCCGCTCCTCACCTCAACTGGGAGCGCATCAGACGTCCCGGTCCGCACCGAGCGCGCAGCGCGAGTGGCTTGTTACTCTTTCGCGGTGCGGGCTCAGACGGAACCGCTGCGGCCTTTGATCAGTCTGTAGATCACCAGCAGGATGATTGCCCCAACTACTGCCAGCACTAGGCTCATCAAGAATCCTGGTTTGGTTAAGTCGCTGACATCACCGCGACCACCGGTACCGTATCCGAGTAAGTAGTGCCCGATGAATCCACCCAGAAGCGATCCAGCAATGCCGATCAGAATAGTGACTATGCAGCCACCGGGATCTCTGCCCGGCATGATCGCCTTGGCAATTACCCCCGCGATTAACCCAAAAACAATCCATCCGAGAATCGCAAACATTTCGTTGCTCCTTTCCTGTGATCCAAGTAGGCCCGCATAATCAGCCGCGATGCACGCGGATTGACGCGGATTGGGATAAGACTTATCTGCGTGAATCTGTGGCTATTTTCGACACTGCGTGAGCGTAGCATGATCAGCCACAGATGAACACGGATTGACACAGATTGGATTAAGACTTATCTGCGTGAATCTGCGTTAATCTGTGGCTAAATCTTTTCGCGCTGCGCGGTCGATCAATTGCCAACGAATGGGCACGAGCTTAATCCACCTTGCCACCTGTGTCAGAATATCAAGCGTCATGATTCGCCGAGAGCAAATCGAAGAACTCCTCAGTCTACCGGTCGATGAACGCCGGCGGTTGTTGCGACTGCTCCAGGAAAGCCTTCCTGGAGATGGAGAGCGCCAATCCCAACTCAATGGGGATGAACCTTCGCCTTCGCCCGCCGCGCAGACGAAATTCTTCGCGCCGAGATCGATAAGCAAAGTGGCTTGACCCTCAAATAGTGATGGCGGTTCTCCTCGATTCCGGCTAGCCGGGCGTTTTCCTCGCGCAGTCGCTCACATTCCGCTTCAGCCTTCTGCAGTTTGGCTTTCAGTAAGTCCTCGCCCTGCATTCTGTACTCCAAAACAATCCGCCGGTTTCGCAGGAAATAGCAGCAGCCTCATTTGTTGTTAACCGGCGTCCTTTTCAGTCATTCCCTCATGCTGATTCGCTGAACTCTCAAAGAGAGCAAGGTACGGAGCATATGCGTATCGCCGATTGCGCTGCCTTCCGGTCGTCTCCTTTAATATGCCGAGCTTTATGAACTGTTCCACCAGCTTGTTTGCGGTCACGAAACTCGACTTCAAATGTTGCTCAACCAACCGAATACTGATGATCGGTTGCTCATACAGGTAATCCAACAAATGAAGTCCGCTGCCGGCGCTTGCTCCCATGGTCCCATTGATGGTTTGCCGGTGTTCATCTCGCAGAGCAAAGATCCGGCGCGCTGTCTCGATCGCCTCCTGGCTAACTTCTCCGACGCCACGCAGAAAGAACTTCAGCCACGCTTCCCAGTTGCCGTCATTGCGAATCGCCATCAACCGATCGTAATACTCCGCGCGGTGTGTCTTCAGGTAATGACTCAGATAGAGCAACGGGCGATGCAAAATCTTTCGTTCACAAAGCAGAAAAGTGATGAGGAGGCGACCCACGCGGCCATTGCCATCCAGAAACGGATGAATCGTTTCAAACTGCGCGTGGGCCAGCCCCGTGTGAATCAATACTGGAAGCGAGTCGTCGTGCAGGAACTTCTCGAACCTATTCAGCGCTTCTTTCATTTCAGGAACCGGCGGGGGCACGAATGTAGCGGTCGAAAGACTCGCGCCCGCCGAGCCGAGCCAATTTTGGGTTCTGCGAAATTCTCCAGGTGTGCGATGAGCCCCACGAGTTCCCTTAAGCAGTTCTGAATGAATCTCTCGAATTAGGCGCAAACTGAGCGGCAACTTTTCAAGCCGCTGAATTCCAAAATTCATCGCTCGAACGTAGTTGACGACCTCTTCTACATCCTTCGGTACATCGGTCCCTTTGGCGTCAACTTCGAATTGCAGGACATCTTCGAGACTGCTTTGCGTGCCTTCTATTTGTGAGCTAAGCACGGCTTCCTGTCGAACGTACATGGCTACAAACAGATTGGGATTCGGCAACACTGAGCCAATCCCATCCAGTCTCCCCAGCGAACGGTCAGCCTCTGACAGCAAACGCGTCAACTCGGCGTCCAAAGACACCGGCGGCTTTGGCTGCAGTGGCGCCGGAATGAAGGCCTTGAAACCAGCTACTTGTTTTACGTATTTTCCCGCGCGCAAAATAAGAATCCCGTTCTTGTCTGGTTATTAAAGTGGACTTTAATAACGCCCCTGCGAATCGGAGCTTATTTTAGTATTCGGTCGTATGAGCATTGGCTGGTTTCTATTTACCCTTCGCGTCTAACCACTCAAGAAGCTTGGGCATAAGAAAGCTTCGATACACCGGCAGCCTAGGTCGCCATCTCCAGATACCGACAAAAGGCATTCGCCAGTTCCATCTGGCAATTCCCGAGCTTCCCGAGCGCGCCGCAGTGCTAGCGTGGATCTAAAAAACTCGAGAGAGACTAATCCAGCTCGGCTAGTCTGGCCCGGACCAAATCCTTCACTAATTGTCTATCGATTTCCCGATCGACAGGGATCTGAAAGCAGTTCTTCCAGACGACAAAGTTCCCCAACCTCACCTTAAAGTCTTCAATTACACGAGGACTCCAGGGTGAAAATGTTAGATGACGCTTGTAGGCACAAATGCCAACTACATACTTCCCATTCCGGTGGATGGTAGGCACGTTCCAGGAGATTTTGGACTCTAGTTCCCGAAATTGGGTAAGAACGAAATCAATTACGGACCTGAGGGTCCTTTCTTTTGTAGGGTCCACTGAGGCTAAATATTCCTCAACTGAATTGAATCTTGGGGAGCTCATTTCTTTCCGACTCCTCGTGTAAATACCACAATCGCATTTGCATGGCTATGGCCCATCTCGTGTGAAGGCTGCCACGAGGCGGCTAGGGGTTACCTGCAGCATCTTGTTGGGCCGATCTTTTCGAAATAAGGCGTCGAAGGACATGGCCTTTCCACATCCACAATCCCGTAAGGACAAGTACAGGAATGGCGACAAACCGAACCACGGGGGCGTAGTTTGGAAGTTCTTTGAACGGACTATAAACATAACCGACTATCGGAATGCTAGAGGTGAGGTGCATCAAGCGAGGAATCCAACGCTTGGTGGCATTACTGATCATTTAATCCCTTTCCAATGAGAATTTGCTGCATACATTTTTCAACCCTTGACTCCCGGGTTTTGGATTGTTTGGGTTGAGAAAAATAAAAGAGGTATGCTCTTTGCCGTCCTGGCGTCAATGCATCAAAAGCAGTTTTCAAGGCAGGGATTTCATCTAATTTATTTTGAAATTCTTCCGGAACTTTGAATTCTGTTGTCTTTTTAAAATTCACTTTCAAACCGGCTTTTTCCACTTCAATGGCTTCATAAATATAGGCTTTTAAGATGGGTTTCATCTTAACTATTTCCCGAACATTGGTGAACCGAATCTGGCGAGCTGCCTGCACATTCTCCGTTTGTTGGATCAAAATCCCATTGGCATCATTTAACAAGGCACCTTTGAAAAACAGAAGCGCACAGTATTCTTTAAATCCATGTATTAAAACTATGTTTCTTTTCTCAAACGTGTAACAAGGACAACCCCACTTCAATTCTTCGGTCAGCCCACAGTCAAGAATGATCATTCTCAATTTCTCAAATTCTTCCTGCCACATTTTGGCTTTACTTAGAAATACATCAACTTTAGGATTCATTCTATTCATTTATTGATACGCTGAACATGAACAGGTCCTGCGGCACGGCGGAAAACCAAGCCACTTCCTGGAGCGCTTGGTTCCACAGGGCCGGCTTGTAACACAAGACTTTGCCGAAACCGGTGAGGCTGAAGAAGAAGCCCCACAACACTTGCACGGTCCAAAGTGCGGTATCCATCGTCGCCTCCGTGAGCGTATCTTTCCCCCTTCCTTCGTTCTCATCGTCGCACGAGAGCCCAGCGACGCAACCTCCATTACGCAGGCTCCATTCCGGTTCTTCACTTCCGTTACGACGGAGTGCATCGCTGTGCGCCACCCGTGCTTCGACTCCACTACGGAAGGGGGAAAACGCATTTTCAATACCAAACCACGCGCAGCGAAAGGAGAACCATACCAATGCAACGACACGCCATTCTAAACCAGCGCCCGACGTTCCCAAGTGGTCAGCCTTGTTAGTTGAAGCTGTCAACAAGCCAGGTCTGATCATGGAAGCTTACAGCGCATTTCATTCGTATTCCATCGGAAATCAAATCCTCGCGATGGTGCAATGCAAATTGCGCGGACTTGAACCCGGCCCGATCAATACCTTTCCCGGATGGCAAGCACTAGGTCGCACAGTCAAACGCGGCGAGCGAGTCTTAATCCTTCGCATGCCGATCACCCGCAAGGTTTGCGATGAGGAAACACAGGAGAGCGACGGCGAGAACCGCGAGCGCACTTTCACAAGCTTTATGCACAAGGCGCGATGGTTCGCCATTAGCCAGACTATCGGCGACGAGTTCACGCCGCCACGTTTGCCAGATTGGGAAGCCGAGCGAGCCCTAGCCGCCCTCGACATTGAGCAGATCGCATTCACCGACACGGACGGCAACTAATCTATACCCACGTACTCAACCATGGTGGACGCTCGCGCCAAGATCGCGCCAAGTCTTGAGAGGGTCGAGCGGTCATTGAAACCGCCGCCTGCGACTTCAGTGCATCATCGCGCCAAGATCGCGCCAACTTTCGCGCCAAAATCGCGCCAACTTTTGAGCCGGTCATTTGGACCGCCGTCTGCGAATTCACCTCATCATCGCGCCAACTGCGCGCGAGTGGTGGTCGAGCGGTCATTTGGAAAGTGGGCACGATGTTCACAATTCATGGTTGTTCACGATTTGTGAACAATAGCACGAACTGAACGCAGTTATTCGTTTGCATTGTTAATTGGCTCTTGGGTGTACATTGTACGTCCGTTCGTGATATGCTCGGGTTTGTCAGGAAGGAAGACTCTGATGGCAAAGACAACCACGATGCGGAAAGCTTCGACGCAGAAGGCGTCACGCTTTAGCATCCGAGCATCGGCCACTCAAAAGAGAGTTATCGCGGAAGCGGCTCGTATTAAAGACACAACCATTAGTGACTTTGTGCTCGAACAGTCGCTAACGGCGGCGCAACATGTCATCGCCGATCAGGTGCAATTCAGACTGCCCAAAAAGCAGTGGAAGGAGTTCTGTGACGCGCTTGATGCGCCACCAAAACCGATCCCTGCTCTGCGTAGACTCTTGACCAAGCCGGGGCTATTTGATGCCAACCGCTGAAAACCTCAATCCACCGGTACTGCTCACAAAAGATCACGACCGCAATGCCTTCGACTGCTGCGTGCCGGCTCTTAATGATTATCTCAAGAAATACGCTTTACAGAATCAGAAGAAGCACGCCGCGCGGACCTACGTCGCAACTCGCGGTAATCGAATAGTTGGTTATTACACGCTTGCTTACGGCTCGGTATCGCTTGAAGAAGCTTCCCCAAGCGTAAAGTCGGGACTATCCGGACATCCGATTCCAGTGATTCTCCTCGCTCGGTTGGCGGTAGATTCAACCGAGCAAGGACACGGTTTAGGGGCCGCGCTGCTTAAGGATGCTCTACTTCGAACAATACAGGCGGCGGAGATCGCAGGTCTAAGGGCAATGCTTGTTCACGCGAAAGACGATGCCGCTAAGAGTTTTTATGAGAAGTTCGGCTTTGAGCCATCACCAATCGATGCCTACCATCTATTTCTGAGAGTTTCGGACATTCTTTCGAGCGTTTGAATTCAGGTCCAATAAAGCGGTGTTAGAGCGTATTGTTTTTGCTAGCTCATTCTCTATTCGTGTTCGGGAATGCTTTCAGCGGCAAAGAACTCCTGAAAGAACTTTTTGGCTGGCTTACCTCCGCCACGTTTCATACTTTCCAATCCGCGCTTGATACCCTCGATCGCTTCCATTCTATCTTTCGGCGATCCCGGAGCTTCGATTCGAGTTCCACGTAAATTGGGACGCTCGTCGCGGTCAAGAGCGATAGCGTCGCCCACCGCTTCCTTGAGATCGGCAAATGCGTCGTGACTCATATAGTTTGCTTTGTTCGTCCGTTGTTACCTCTTAAGCTGGCGCATGCTTCTTTAGGATTGGGAGAATCCTGATGACTTTCCCGCCTTCTGTTCGGCCAGGCGTAGCTCGTACAGACTCTGCAGATTCAGCCAAAACTCTGCGCTGGTACCGAATAGATGACCCAGCCGTAAGGCGGTGTCACCAGTTACAAGTTGCTGGCCGTTGAGGATTTCGGTAATACTGTTGGTCGGCACCTTTAGCTGCCGTGCTAACTCAACCGCACTCATCCCGAGTGCCTCTAATTCTTCGGCCAATTGCTCGCCTGGATGTATCGCTGTTATTGCCATAAGAGTTCAATTTACGGTCAACACGCTTGCCAGCAAAGTTGTTACCACCTTTGCTGAATTGTTACCACCATGCCGGATCGCGTCTGATCCCTTCCGCTCAAGACTTTTCGAGAGTCAGCCACGGAGAGATTGCATCGACAGGCCGCGCAAAGTTGGCAAGATCCTCCATTAACGTCTTCCTTTGATCACATCTTCAAGCACTCTTTTGCGAATCAAATCCGCTTGCTCCCGGCCACGCGAAGGATGTGAAGCCACATCCACCCATACCTGTAAGACATCGCATACGCCTATGCCATTTGAGTGGACGACGCCGCGAAAGACCGATTGTGGAGCTGGAGCCTGACGGAGGATGAGATCAGGACGTTCGCCGGATTCACATTGTCGAAGATTCTTCCACGCTGAGAGGCTTGAGGGCCGAAGGCGTTCTACGTATATGTATAGAGGCACACCCTCTACGAATCCGAGTTTCAACGCATCCGCGGCAGCGAAAAGCGCGAGGCACGCACGACCGCTAGCGAGGCTTCGCGGACGAACATGTCTTCAGTTATGCCCGCACAGGTTTGAAGTTAACAACCTTCAGGCACGCGTGGGAAGGAGCATGTACCGAGGCGAAGATCTCCGGCCTTCGTTTTCACGATCTGCGTCACACGTTTGCGACGCGTTTGCGGGCCAGGGGCGTACACGAGATGGACATCATGTCTCTGTTGGGTCACACCACTTTGCAGATGACTTCTCGCTACAGTCATGCCATGCCGGAGAATCTGCGTACTGCGGTTGACTCACTCGCGAGGGGGACCGTTGGCGTTAGTTCCTAGAGTCGCGAACTCGCAGTCTGAGCCCTCCCTAACGGTCGGGCTACTGCCCCGGAGCGCCGGAAGCGCGCCAAGATGGCGCCAACTCGCTACTGGGATGGAGGAAGGTGATCGTGAAGGCGTGTAACTTGTTGAAAATAATGGCGGAGGGGACAGGACTCGAACCTGCAAGCCCTTTCGGACGGCGGTTTTCAAGACCGCTGCACTACCAATTATGCGACCCCTCCGCAGCTTCAGGATGATAACTTACGGACCGCCGCGGCTCAAACTTGTAACGAGGGGCGTCGCGCTAACGCGCTTTGCCCCTGGCTACTATATTTCACGTATATTTCACGCCTTCAGCGTGAAGAACACCGCTAATATCTTCTTTCGACCCGTCAGGCGATGGGTTCTAAATAAACGTTAAAAAAGCGCGCAAGCTGCCAGCTTGCGCTACGCAGAATTGACACTCCCAGCTTGCGTGTAGTAGCGTGCCGGTACGCACTTATGCAACAGAGCATTTCGCAGGCTCACACCCTCCATCCCGCAAACTTACACCTTCAAGGAGACAGCTTTATCAGTTGAAGCAAATTGAGCTTCCACCAAGAGGACTGGAAACGCTTTTCGGCGTTCATGACCAGAACATCAAGTACCTCGAGTCGCTGCTCGACGTTCAAATCAACGGCCGCGGTCATAGCCTAACCGTTGACGGCGATCCGAAGGACGTCGAAACGGTCCAACGAATTCTGGAGGACTTCTCTGAACTGTTCTCTGAAGGCCGACCGTTTACCGACAAAGAACTGCGGGAAGCCTTTGCGCAGATCGCCGAGGACCGCGCGTACAGCCTGCGCGATTATTTCACTCGCTCGCGTTTCAGTCCTGCCGGCAAGAAACAGGTGGCGCCGAAATCGGCGATGCAACGGAAGTATATTGAGACGATTCAGCAAAAAGACATTGTCTTTGGCATAGGGCCAGCCGGAACCGGCAAGACTTATCTGGGTGTGGCTATGGCCGTCCAGGCTCTAATGCAAAAGCAAGTGAACCGGATTGTGCTGGCGCGCCCCGCAGTTGAAGCGGGAGAGAAACTCGGTTTTCTGCCCGGCGATCTCCAGGAGAAAGTCGATCCGTATCTGCGGCCGCTCTACGATGCGCTATTCGACCTGGTTGACTACGAGCGCGTCACGCGCTTGTTGGAAAAGCGGGTGATCGAAATCGCGCCGCTCGCATTCATGCGCGGCCGCACGCTTTCGGATGCGTTCGTAATCCTGGATGAAGCGCAAAACACGACCAGCGAACAAATGAAAATGTTTCTGACGCGTATCGGGTTTGGCTCGAAGGCAGTGATCACTGGCGACGTGACGCAAATCGATCTTCCCTCGGGTAAACGCAGTGGTTTGGTCGAAACCGAGCGCGTACTCGCCGGCATCGAAGGCATCGAATTTATTTACTTCACCGAAAAGGATGTCGTGCGTCACAAGCTTGTACAGATGATCATTAAGGCCTACGAGACGCATACGAAGAAGAGCGAGATGTAGGAGTCAGAAGCCCGACCGTAAGGGAGGGCTCGGCTCGTCAGAGAAAGCCCTCCCTTACGGTCGGGCTTCTGACACTTGAGCAATGATTGAAGTTGTTAACCGTCAGCGCCGCCGAAAGATAGTAGCAAAACGATGGCGCGACTTTGCCGAGAAGGCCATGCGCGCGATTGGCGGAGACAAGCAGGGTGCTACGATAGTATTTGTTTCCGATAAGCTGATCAGAGATTTGAATCGCCGCTTTCGAGGCAAAGACTATGCGACAGACGTGCTTTCGTTTCGGCTTGAGGCCGAAGCCTTCGAACTGGCAAAGCAGACAGATCTCGGCGAGGTCATTATCTCGGTTGAGCGGGCCATCGAGCAGGCGAAGCAAAACAGTCTCAGCTTTTCTGGCGAAGTCAAGCAGTTGATCCTGCACGGTCTCCTGCATTTAGCCGGTTATGATCACCAGACCGACGATGGCGAAATGAATAGGCTGGAGCTGCGACTGCGGAGAAGACTGGGAATCTGATTCGTAAATAGAAAATGGTAAATCGTAAATAGACGGCGAAACGCGCAGTCACAGACGGGCAGAGCGAGGGCAATGCTAAGCTTTCCCGCTATTTACCATTTACGATTCACTATTTAGCGTTTACGATTTACCATTCATTCGCCTCTATGGAAATTGAATTAGCTGTCAGTCTTCTCCTCCTACTGGCTCTGACATTTCTAGCCACGGTCGACATGGCGTTTGGCCAGTTGAGCGACATTGGACTTAGACGCCTGGCCGGCGAAGCCGAGGAACATCCAACCGCGCGCCATGCACCATTTCTCAAAGAGATTCTCGATAACCGGGCGCGATTCAGCTTTACTCTCTCAGCCGCTATCCAAATTCTGCTGGTAGTCTTCTCCGTTTTGGTTACTTACATCTCTTTGCAATGGTTCTCGGCTGACAACCTGGCGCTGTTTATTTCATTGACTTTGGGTCTGGTCCTGGCCGGAATTTTTCGTCAGTTCATTCCGCGGCTGATTTCGCTGCGTAACCCTGAAGGCAAGCTGGTGCGGCTCTTGCCAGCTCTGCGCCCGTTCTATCGCCTTCTGGCCTTTGCCGCCGAGCCCTGGCATCGATCGTTCGATCGTTTGCGACAGCAGGAGGAGATCGAAGAGGCTACGGCAGAGGAAGAAGAAGAGAACAACGGGGACGATATTCAGGCTTTGATCGACGTCGGCGAAGCTGAAGGCATTATCGAAGAGGAAGAGCGCGAGCTGATCCATTCAGTGATCGAATTCGGCGATAAGTGTGTCAGCGAAGTGATGACGCCACGCACTGAGATGGTTGCGCTGCCAAATACGGCGACGGTGCGCGAAGCCTGCAATCTAATGATTGAAGAAAAACATTCGCGCTTGCCGGTGTATCGCGATCAGATTGAGAACATTGAAGGGCTGATCTACGTCCGTGACTTGCTGCAATCCTGGACCGCCAACAAGGGCGAATCGCCGATCGGACCTTTCATCCGGCCTGTCTATTTTATTCCGGAGACAAAACCCCTGGCCCGCCTGTTGGAAGAAATGCAGAAAGCGCATGCATACCTGTCCATCGTGATTGACGAGTACGGGGGCATCGCCGGGTTGGTGACGGTCGAAGATATCCTGGAAGAGATCGTCGGCGAAATCGAAGACGAGGATATCAGCGGCGAAGAACCTGAGGAGATTGTCCCCACAGGGGACGGAACCTACGAAGTGCTTGGGGGCACGGAAATAGGAAAGATCGAACGGCTGTTCGCGATGGAAATCGAAGCAGATGACTTTACAACGATCGCCGGCCTTGTGATTGCGGAGAAGGGCAGCGTGCCGCGCGTTGGCGAACGATTGACCTTTCGTGGAATTGATGTCGAAGTGCTCGAGGCTGACGAGAAACGTATTGCTCGGTTGCGGCTAAAGCGCACCCGAGATATCAAGGGTGCTGATGCCGCGGCAAACAGATGAAGATGAAACTGAGAAATCTTGCTGGACTCTTCCCAACTTACCTCGCGCGACCTTCGGTCTGTGAAGCATGTGGTGGTCCGTTCTCGTGCGGCGCGAGCTGGCGCGGTTGCTGGTGTTCAGAGATCAATTTGAGCGAGGAAACGCGCGCTGAGTTACGGGCTCGTTACCGCAATTGTCTCTGTCGTGAATGCCTTGAGAAAGTTGCGGCGTCGGGGATCCTTCCAGTCCGATAAGCCCAAGGGTCTTATTATCATCTCCCTCAGTCAAATCTTGAAGCCCTGCGTAACTAGTGTAGTAGTGGTTCGAGGTGGCACGCGCATCCTGCGCGTGGTTTCACGGGCGAGACGCCCGTGCCACTTGCTCAAACTGAACCAGTACCAACTCGCTCCTCCAGTTGACAACATCGGCCGACTCGCCGACTATTCCTTTCGCTTTAAATAAAGTCACAACTGAGCACGAGAGCACGTAGTGGGTCACTTTAAAGTTTGCCGGACAACCTTTCACTGGGAGCGCGGGCGCCCTCGCCCGCATTAACGGCAACACGATTGCCTCCCTTCGTCCAGGAAGTGAAGAGCTGAGCGGTGCTGCGCACGCTTAGCGGGCGAGGCGCCCGCGCTCCCAGTAAACAGGTTGGCCTATTCATCCAGAATAGAAACTGACCCACTACCCGAGAGCAACTTGGCCAGGAAGCAGAGCAAATTTTTGCGGGGCCGCGCGATTGATCCGGTTCCGATTACCGGCGATACAAGAATCGCCGATCTCGTCGATAACGCATTTCTCGCTTACAACGCGGCGCGCCTGCGCGAAGCCTGTTGGCTCTTCACTCAAAAGATGCTGGAGCCAGACGTCACGATTGGCGTGACGCTGACCGGCGCCCTAACTCCGGCGGGTCTGGGCATGTCGGCGTTGATTCCGCTTATCAAAGCCGGCTTTATCGATTGGATCATTTCCACCGGCGCAAACTTCTATCACGACACGCATTTCGGCATTGGGCTATCAATGCACGAAGGTAACGCACAGACCTCCGACGTCGTTTTGCGAAGCGAGCAGGTAGTGCGCATTTACGACATCTTTTTCGATTATTCCGTGCTGCTTGACACTGATGAGTTTTTTCGTCGGGTGATCGAGGCCCCTGAATTTCAACGGCCGATGTCCACGGCTGAATTTCACTACCGGGCGGGCCGGTATGTGCTCGAACGTGAGCGCAAGCTGGGCTTGAAAAACAAATCCCTAATGGCCGCGGCGCATGAATACGCGGTCCCGCTGTACACTTCCTCGCCCGGCGATTCATCAATCGGCATGAACGTTGCGGCAAAGGCTTTGCAAGGCAATAAGCTGGCTTTTGATCCTTCGCTCGACGTAAACGAAACCGCAGCCATCGTGCTGGCGGCGAAGCGAGGATTGATTCAAGGTAACAGCGACGCAACCGGGAGTGCCAGCAATCGGGCAAAGCGTGGGAGCCGGCAAAAGGGTGGCCGCTCAGCAATTTTTATTCTTGGCGGCGGCTCGCCCAAAAACTTCGCGCTGCAAACCGAACCGCAGATTCAGGAAGTCCTGGGCATTGACGAGCGTGGCCACGACTATTTTCTGCAAGTCACGGATGCCCGGCCCGACACCGGCGGTCTGTCGGGTGCAACGCCGGGTGAAGCAGTCTCGTGGGGAAAGGTTGATCCCGATCGTTTACCCGACGCGGTCGTGTGTTATCTCGATTCGACAGTAGCATTGCCCATCATCACGGCGTATGCTCTAGCAAGACACAAACCCCGAAAAGTCCGGCGGCTTTACGATCGTCGCGAGGAATTTATGAAGCTGCTGGTAAATGAATATCAGGAATCAAGCAGACGATAGCGAGCGAACCCGGGATGTTAGAGATAGAAACATCACGCAGCTATTACAACTGTTCAAAGTGTCCGGCGTACTGCTGTTCGATTTACGAGCGCGTCCAGGTTACCAAACGCGATATACAGAGGTTAGCAAACCACTTCGATATTGATTTCGAAACTGCCGTTCGTCGCTTCACCACCACGTGGGAAGGCGAGCGGATACTGCGGCGCAAGGCCGATCCGATATTTGGCAAAGCCTGCAAGTTCCTTAATCCCACGACGCGGCAATGCACCGTTTATGATGCTCGGCCGCGGGTTTGTCGTGACTTTCCCAACCGCGCGCGCTGCGCTTACTACGATTTGTTGCAGTTCGAGCGCAATCAGCAGGGGGATGAAACCGTCGTTCCCTTAGTACAAATCACTTTCCGAAACGGCGATAAGTGAGATTACAGAACCGGGAGTCGTAGCGACCGCGTACGTGGCAGCTCAATTCGTGATGCAAGAAATACTTTCCAAGCTGGTCGGTCGCGAAATCGATGTGGTTTGCTCGGGCGCGTCAAGCCTGCGCGGTGAAGTTGTCAAAGTTGAAAACGGTGTGTTGCATTTGAAAGATGAAGAAGACGAAGTTTGGTACGTGGCTATCGACAAGATCGTAGTCGTGTGGGAAAAGCACGACAAAGATCGCCATCCAGGATTTGTCTTCAAGAGCTGATTGAGATAAACCCTGCGGATATTTCCGAAGGTCCGCCAAGCAAAAAGCCGCCAGGCATCATGCATGGCGGCTTTCGCTGTTAGCTTTGAAATGAATTAAGGCGCATTCGTTGCTTCGACAATCTCCGCATCCGTGGCCGGCTTCGGAGCACGGACCTTTTCGACTGCCACAGGTGCCTGTATCGAATCCAGCGACACGCGGCGGAAACCGTCAATGCGAGCGAGCCAGTAGTCATTGAACGGCGAATAGATCACGCCGCTGTGACGCGAAGAATGATAGAAGCCATGTTCATCAACCACGATACCCACATGCTTTAGCCCGCCGAAGAAAACCAGGGTTCCGAACTTGAACTCGTCTGCTTTTGTCACGGGAGCGAACCGCGCCCAATATGAACGCGCCGGACCACGCTCGAACTTCACGCCGGCCGCCTGGAAACTGCTCCACACAAAGCCTGAACAATCAAACGCGTTTGGCCCCGTGCTTCCATAGTGGTAGTAAGCGCCAAGACGCTCTGCCATCGCGGCAGTTAATGCAGTGTGGAACAGCCCGAACAGAGGATTGTTAGACGTGGCCGTTATTGGCGCTCGTACATTAACGGTCGTGTCCGGAACAGTTGTTGATTCGATGTCGATTGGCTTGAGGGAAGTCGCGTTCGTTACGACTGAGCGCGGGCGACCGTCGGGATTGTTTGCCTGGCCTGCCACCGTCAGTGCGCAGCTCAATACGAAGCACGCGGTCAGCAAGCAGGGGAACAAAATGCGAACAGTCAAGGGGGTTACTCGCTCTCTTTATTGAATTTGTGTTGCTAAAGACCCAGCGCGTGGGGGGGCAAAACGGATTCTACAGTTCGAACCTGGCAGCGACAACAGGCAATGTGACTGTCGCGATAAAGCATCAACGCGAGGAACAAAGTGAACCGAATGAGTTCATCGGATCGCGTGTGTGAGAAAAGAAATGACACCACGAAAGGCAAACGCGTCTTGTGTGAGAACACTGACGGTCAGATTGACGGCGGGAAAATCTTGTGGCCGTCCCTCAACGAAGCTGGATCTTAAGTTGGGTTGGGTTGGTGGCCTCTTAGCTTTGCACAAAAAGTCCGCGACAGCGGACGAATGACAGTAGCCCAGCGATTCATCGCTGGGAGCAGGCAGGCTACAAGATGCAGTCCGTGAAACGGACGACTGAAATTGCAATCAGAATGCTTTCATCTAGGATTGCCACAAAGGAATCTCGTCCCACCTGGCCGCGCTCTCATGTCCACTGCGGCGATAGCTCAAGCCTTTTTCATAAAGACTGAGCGAAGCACCGTGGCCCCGGAAGAAGTGTTATTCATTGCGAGACAAACTCCATAATTGCCTGCGCGGCGCGGCGTGATGCACCAGGTTCGCCAATCTTTGCCGCGACGCGCTTCAATTCAGCGCGCATCGAAGCGTTGCGTAGCGGATCAAGAAGCGCAAGCAATTCCTTAGCGAGCAACTCGCCTGTCAGTTCACTTTGGATCAGCTCGGTCGCCACTCTTCGTCCAGCGATCAGATTGACCAATCCATAATGTTCGGAGGTGATCAAACGGCCCAGAGTGTGCCAGTTAAGAAAAGATTCTTTATAAACGATCACCAGAGGAGTACCGAGCAATGCTGCTTCGAGCGTAGCGGTGCCGCTCGCGACTGCTGCGACGTCGGCGGCCGCGAGCGCTTCGCTCGTCTCGTGATGGATGATGCGAAGCGTGTCTCTTAGTGGCGAGCCGTATTTGCCCCCCGCGATGATCTCTCTCGCTTCAGCTGGATCCCGGTTCGGCGCTATCACCAGAACGAACTGAATATCTGAGCGTCGAGACAAAACCGAGGTTGCGGCGTCGAGCATCGAAGGCAAAATGCGAATCAACTCTTTGTGGCGACTCCCCGGCAGGAGAGCAATGATCGGCCGCGACGGATTGAGATTGTTTCGGCGACAGAATTCGTCGCGATCGTAGCCGGGCAAAGGCTGACCGGCCAGCGGATGACCGACATACTCAACATGCGTTATTCCGCGTCCGGCATACCACTCCTTTTCGAATGGAAGGATCGAAAGCAGCAGATCGACATCCCGCCGGACACTTCTCGCGCGATGAGGGCGCCATGCCCACAATTGCGGACTAACATAATAAATCACCGGAACACTGCGACGATGAAGCCAGCGCGCCAGGCGCAGATTGAAGTCGGGCCAGTCAACCAGAATTGCAGCGTCAGGTTTTCTTTCGCTGGCGGCCTGTTTTAGTTGATTAAAGGCCCGCCAGAATTTTGGCAACGCCCGCGCAATCTCCCAGAGCCCGAGAATGGCCAGTTCATCCGCGCGAACAACCGAATCAACTCCCGCCGCGCGCATCTCAGTGCCAGTCGAACCGAAAAAATCGAACTGGATTTCAGGGGAGACTTCTCGCAGCGCGCGCACCAACTTAGCTGCATGCGCGTCGCCGGACGCTTCACCGGCGGCAATCATTAGACGAAGTGATTGGGTTGCGTCAGGGCTCATCCAACGACACAGGTCAGCAAAGCGTCCGCGAAGCGGACGAATGAAAATAGCTCAGCGATTTCAGAGTCTGTGTCAAAACTCGGTCATGACCTTAACCAACGACTTTAAAAATGCTCTTTGACAATCACACATCCTTGGTTTTGACACAGACTCTTCATCGCTGGGGAAAACGCAACAAAATCATTTTCAAGTCCGCGAAGCGGACGGCAGAAATTACCGCCTCGTCATGATTCGCGACGAGCAATCTTCTGTCGCCCGTTTCACGGACTCTGGATTCGTTTGGCTGCTGGTCCCAGCACTAAAGTGCTGGGCCATTATCATACGTCCGCTACGCGGACTTAAATTGTTCCGATATTCAAATTAAGTAGTCAGTCCTGGATTCAGGCGTTTCCTTGTCGCTCGTCGCGCGCGCATGTTAGCATCGGCGCACTCGGTTAGTGAAAATGGCGCGCCTGCTGCGGTTGCCTTGTCTTCGCAGAAGGCGCGATTGATTATAGCCCGCGCGCGGAGGTCGGCAGCTTTCAAACTTGCGCTTCACTGCTTCGAAAATTAGGTTGCGAGCACCGCGTGTTCTAACTCTCTCGGCGTGCCTGGCGCTATGGTGCGCGATGACACCGATCGCTTACGCGCAGCAAACCAATACCAATCCCGTCGATCGGAAAGTTACTAATCCGATTACTGACACGCCAAACGTTAACCCGCTGCAACAGAATCAACCGGTGCGCCCGACCTCGCCGGGAAAACCGCCACCGATACAACCAGGCGACGAGTTGATAGTAACCTGTGCCAGGGAAACAGTGACGGGTCCGAAAAATGGCACGGTTTCGGTCTGCGAAGGGAACGTCGATGCGCGCATTGGCACATATCGACTGCAAGCCGACAAAGTGACAGTTTACGACGCCACTAACAAAGTCGTCGCGGACGGCAACGTAGTTTTCGATCAGGGCGATCAGCAACGGATCACCGGCAGCCATGCGGAATGGAATTACAAGACCAAGACCGGTTTCTTCATCAACTCAACCGGCTACACCAACCAGACGAATGACGGCACGCGGATGTATTTCACTGCCGATCGAATTGAAAAGGTTAGCCTGGATACGATCATTATTGAGAACGGCGAAATCACCGCCTGCGACGAAGAGGTGCCGAAATGGAGCTTTCACGCGAAGAGAGCGAAGATTAAGACCGGCGATCGCATCTATCTGTATTCACCATCCTTTCGCGTCAAGCGCGTGCCGATTATTTATTCCCCCTATGCTTCGGTCACGCTAAAGCATGAAGATCGCGCTTCGGGTTTTCTGACGCCGACGTTCAGCGGCTCGGGCGCGAAGGGATTTCGAATTTCGGAAGCCTATTACTTAACGCTCGGCCGCTCGGCCGACTTTACACTACGGGCAGATCTGTTTTCGAAACGTGGAATTGGCTTCGGCGGTGATCTACGGACGCGCGCGAACTCGCGCTCGTTTTTCAACATGGGATTCTACACCGTTAAGGATCGTATCTTCGGCGCGAAAGAAGATGCGCAACATCCCGACCAGGGCGGATCGAGCTTTTACATCGATGCCGTGCACTACTTTCCCAATGGATTTCTGGCCGCTGCCGATGTGAATATTACTTCCAACCTCGCGTTTCGCCAGATTTTCTCGGACTCGATTCAATTGGCTATCTCACCGGAAGAGCGTTCGCAGGTTTTCATCAACAAGAACTACAACGCCTACAGTTTTAACTTTCGGTTGAACACGCAGGTGACGTCCCTGCAGAATTCGCGAATTCGCATTCGCGAACTTCCGAGTATCACTCTGGATCGACGACCGTCGCCGCTGCATTGGCTAAAAAAGATTCCGCTCTATTATTCGTTTGAGAGCGGGGTCGAGGGTGTCAGCCGGAAAGAAACTCCCGATGATTTGACTTTGTTTCGAAGCGAGGCGGGCCGTGATCCGCTTATTACTCCTTCGATCGTTCAGCGATTCGATTTTCATCCCAGCCTGACCATGCCCTTGAGTTTCGCCGGCTGGACGTTGACTGCCACCGGCGGTGTGCGCGCAACTTACTATTCGAATTCGATCGACCCTACGACACAGTTGATAGCATCACGCGATGTCGTGCGCGGCTATGGCGAGCTTGAGTTGGATTTGCGTCCACCGGCCCTCGCACGGAATTTTCGCCGCGGCGATGGCTCCGTTCGGTTTCGACATGTGATTGAGCCATACCTCACTTATCGCCGGATTGGCGGCATCGACAATTTCGATCGAGTCATCCGGTTCGACTATCTTGATGCCATCGCCGATACAAACGAACTCGAATTCGGACTCGCGAATCGCTTTTATACGAAGCGATCCACCGAAAGCGTAGGCAAGAAAACTACGCGAGCAGCGCGCGGGAAGAAGCCATCACTGGCCACGCAGCCTTACGAAGCACTTAGCGTCACGATTCGCGGCAAGTATTTCTTCGATCCTTACTTCGGGGGCGCGCTGATACCGGGGAGACGGAATCAGTTCTACCCGATCGATACTTTCTCCGGTTTTAGCTACGGTGCGGTGCCCCGAAAGTTTTCGCCGTTGAATGTGGATGTACGTTATCGACCCACGCAGAATTTGTTTGCTGACTTTCGCAGCGACCTCGACACTCGCGGAGGGGGTTTGCGCGCAATGGCGGCAACTTTTGGCATCAATCGCAAGCTGATGCAGGCGTTTTCCAGCTTTTACTACACGCGAGCGATCGAGTTAGTGCCGGCGCTACAACAGTTTGCCGACGCGCGCGGAAAAGAGCCCGGCACTTTGCGCGGTTCGCAATGGAGTCCGGCGGTTTCTCTGGGCAATCATGAAAAGGGTTTGTTCGGCGGCGTCTCGCTCTTCTTCGATTTTCAAAAGCATCCGTTCGCCGCCAATCGTTCACTGATTAGCTCGACGACGACGATCGGTTACACCTGGAAATGCTGCGCGATTACTGCCCAGGACTTTACTTTCAACGTCGGTTTGCGGAACGAAAACCGAATTGTTTTCGCGTTTCGCTTAAACGGGATCGGTACTTTTGGCACCGAGAAGATCGGGCAAAGGTTTTAGCCGCAGAGACCCAGAGGTCGCAGAGCCTACGCAGAGAAAAGCTGAAATTAGGAAACTACTGGAAAGACAGCTACTGGATCATTGGATTACATCCGAACACAAGCACTGTGTAGCGCTTTCTTAGATTCGCAAGTTCCTTGCCTTCTCGCTGGCGAATCTCAAGATAGTCGGGCGGCGGATTTCCCCAACAGGATATACGGAAGAAGCGAATTTCCCGGCGCTTCGCGTCAAGCAGTTTTCCCCCGCGACAGCGAGCTTTCATTTCAATAAGTTTCTTCTCGACAGTGACACTCTGAGTTCCCTTTGGTCCGTACGAAAGGACCTCGTCCGGTCTAACGTCTTTCGGCAGGCAAGGAAAGGTCTGTGACAGAAGATCTGTTTTGGCCGCTTCAGATTTGACCAGCGAAGGATTAACAAACAAGCGCTTCATACTTACTGGACTTCCCAGCGTGCTGCTCGCGGCCGGCAGCAGCATGCAAAGGCTCAAAATAACGCGTGCGTATGATTGCTTCATGAATCCTTCGGCAGTTTTACCAAATTAGCGTGCGGTGCTTAGATGGTTCCTACCTAATCTATGGATGCATCTTGCGACTGTGGTTTAACGTTGACAACGTTCTCGGGCGAATAATAAAGTTGACCTGCCTCTCGATGCGCTCCCCCGTTATCGTTTATCTGTTGCCGTGCATTGAAACTGCAGAGATTTAGGCGGCTTGATGGCATTTAAATCTCCCATGATTTCCTTGATTCTTCCCGGCGAACTTCGCAACTCAATTCGTCAACTAAGATTGCTGTTAACGAAGCCCGATTACGGCTCAGAATCAATGCGAAAGCTTTTCTTTCAATTGTCTATCCGCCTCAAACAGCTTTGATTTGAAGAGGATTTTTGGATGAAACGCACGAGATTATTGACGCTTCTTTTGGTGGGCGCGGCCGTGTTCTTCATGCTAGGTGGTGTTGGCATGGTGGCGGACTGGGCGGGATCGTATGCCGCCGAGCAGGACATTGATGACGGTTCCGATCCGGATCTGCCGGCGAAGTTTCACGGACCGATCGATGAGGCAACTTACCTCCGAATGCGCGATGAATATGTGGCATTGCGACGGGGCATTGAGCCTGGCCATCCCCTCGATCCGCAAGCGCGTGGCCGGGCCATCGATCAGATGCAGCGCCAGGAAAATAAGCGACTGCTTGAATCTCTTGCCAACACCGAAAGCTCGGCGCCGATTACACCCGAAGTGGCTTGGACTCCAATCGGTCCGGCGCCGCTGCCAAATGGAACGGGGAACGCGCCCGTCAGCGGCCGCGTGACAGCGATCGTAGTTGATCCGACCAATCCAAATAAGGTCTATCTCGGCGCGGCGCAGGGCGGCGTATGGCGTTCGCTTGATGCCGGAGCAAGCTGGACGCCTATTTTTGACAACTCGCAGTCGCTCGCAATCGGAGCCTTAGCTCTGGCGCCATCCAGTCCAACCACCTTGTACGTCGGAACGGGAGAGTTCAATGCGTGCTCCGATTGTTTCTTTGGCGCGGGTTTGTATCGCATCGACAACGCAGATACTTCAGCCACATTGGTTGGACCCATCAATCCAACGCAGACAATTGGAAACCTAACCTATCCGGTCTTTAATGGCCGTTCGATCAGCAAGATTCTTGTTCATCCGACCGATGCGGCCACGATTTTCGTTGCCACAGCGCGCGGTGCTAGCGGCAGTGGCGGCAATGGCCTTGGTCTTGTCCCCACCGTCCCAACGCGCGGGGTTTATCGTTCCACAAACGCAACTTCTGCTGCCGGCTCAGTGACGTTTCAAAAATTGATCGTGACTACTGACAACAGTCCCGACAGTCCGGCCACGGGCAACGAGGACATTGCTGACATGGTGATGGACCCAGGCAATCCAGATAATATTATCGCGGCTGCGATTGGACCCTCGGGCAGCGCGTTGCCTTCGGGCATCTATCGGACGACTAGCGCCCTCGGGGCCGCAAGCTTCTCTCAAGTTCTTTCTCTGCCGACTAATACTCGGGTAACTTTGGCAATCAACAAAGTAGGATCTGTGGTTACGGCTTACGCGGCCACGAGTGAAACACCGACTGCCACGACTGGCTGCACGTCGGCAAACTCTGGAGCCGTGCGCAAGGTCACAGATCCATTTGGCGGCGGCGCCTGGTCCGGACAACTGACAGGTGGCGGCGGATTTTGCAGTGGACAGTGTTTCTATGACATGCCAATCGCCGTCGATCCCGGTAACGCCAATACTGTCTTTATTGGCGGGCAAACTTCGGGAACTTGTGGAGGAGTGGTAAGACGATCGACGGATGGCGGCAATTCGTTCGCTAACGACAGTACTGGTTTACATGTCGATGATCATGCCCTTTTCTTTGATAGCGCCGGCAACATTTACACCGGCAACGATGGAGGCGTCTGGAAGAAATCGACGAGTCTCGCTGCTGGGACTGCATGGACCAATCTTAACAACGCTCCTCTGAACACGCTGCAATTTGAAAGCGTCTCTGTCCACCCGATAGATCAATTCCTGACGATTGGTGGCACGCAGGACAATGGTACCGAGTATCAATTGTTGTCGTCGGGCAATTGGCACAACGCGGAAGGTGGGGATGGCGGGTATACTTTGATCGATCAGAGTGCAACTGATGCTACGAATGTGACTATGTACCTCACATTCTTCAATCAATCGAATACACAAATACTGTTCGATCGCGCCACCTTGACCAGTTGCCTAAATGTGAAAGATTCCTGGCCGACACGCGGCACTTTCGCCTGCGGTTCTCCACTTGCGCCTTGTCCGGATAACAATACGCCGGCATCGCAGTGTGACAATCTTCCTTTCTTCAAGAATAACGGCATTCAAATCAGTGACAACGTTCTCTTTTATGCACCGATGGCGCTGGGACCAGGAACGCCGAACACTATGTATTTTGGAACTGATCGGCTCTACCGCTCGACCGATCGCGGCGACAACATGACGATAGTCAGCCAGTCACCGATACTTCCTACCGGCACTCGATGTCCGGTGGGCCAGACCTGTCCGCCAAGTACACCGGCATCTGTTGGCACACCAATCAGCACGATTGCTGTCGCGCCACAGGATGATAATTATCGAATTGTGGGAATGCAGAACGGACAAGTTTTTGCGACCTCTACCGGCTCAGCAACTCTTGTTGACATCACCAGCGCCTCTTTCCCGGGTAATCCTGCCAATCCAACGAACATACCACCGGTTAACAAATTCGTAGGTCGTGCGATTATCGACCCAAGCAATAAGAACGTGGCTTACGTCGCGTTTTCTTATTACGCGGCGGCCGGTCAGGGCGTGTGGAAGATCACAAATCTGGGCGCGGCAGCGGGTTCGTCGCCAGTAGCGCCGAACTGGACAGCGGCAGGGAACGGGATTCCCAGCGTTCCCATAAACGCATTCGCAGTTGATCCGCTGAACTCAAATAACCTCTTCGCCGGCACGGACATCGGCGTCTATAACTCGACTGATGGTGGCGCCAATTGGGCACCGTTCGGGACTGGATTGCCTCGCGTGGCTGTCTTCGATCTGAAGATTCAGAATGGGAGTCGAATCTTACGCGTCGCTACGCATGGGCGCGGTATGTGGGAGATTCCACTTGCTCCACCCGCCTCTCTGATCCAGTTCAGCCCTGCCTCTTACATAGTTAACGAGGCGTCACCACGAGTGGACATCTTCGTAAGCCGTACCGGCGACACAACCGGCGCCGCGAGTGTGAACTTCACAACCAATGATGCTGCCGGCTTGACGAATTGCAACATCTTCAATGGCATTGCTTCGCCGCGCTGCGATTACAGCAATACGCTGGGCACCTTGCAGTTCGCTCCAGGCGAAACGTCCAAGACTTTTTCGGTGGCCA
>WNGK01011847.1_pt1 | contig 22721 bp, 24 predicted proteins | sample 5400601 | NCBI WGS metagenome assembly WNGK01 (sample SAMN13153376, study PRJNA577476) | soil metagenome | isolation source: 60 cm soil or saprolite under Garry oak tree replicate 1 | place: USA:California | collected 2016-06-15
ACGACGTTCACATCGGCACCACGGATGCGCAGGGAGTCGCGCTCGCCGCGATCCAGGGCCTGCATCAATTGACGTTGCGTCAGATGCGGCAGAAGGACCAGGAGATCGCGCAACTCAAGCGGAAGCTGCGGGCGATCGAGCAGAAGCTCGGAATGTGAGGCTGCATCTCCTCACGGAAGTCCTACAAAAGAATCGGACTTGGGCTGATTCCGGCACGGACAGGGCTGGGCCATAGTTTGCATTGCCGTTTGCAAGCGCCACGGCGCCGAAAAGGCAAGTCCGACAACTTCCTGGAGGTACGCAATGAATAACCATGTCCTTCGCATTTTGATGAGCGCCGGCTTTGCGGCGCTTGTCGGGACTGCGACCGCTCAAAGCACCGGAGCCGCGGATTCCCAACCGCCTGCAGTCAAGGGCACCACCGAGAATGCACAAACGCAGCAGCCCCAAACGCAGCAGCCCGTGACCCAGCCTACGGAGAAAATGTCCGGTCAGGAGAACCAGCAAGCACAAGGCACGCCGAACACCGGTCACAGCATGGGTCAACCCAAACCGGCACGGCACGCGACGAAGTCACGCAGCGCCGATCAGGCGAGCCATGGTGACACTGCCTACCGGGACGCGCTCAAGCAATGCGCGCAGGATCAAAGCCAGGCATCGCGCGACCAATGTCTGGACAATGCGATCCAGCAATTCCACCCCAACGGTTAAGCTCGAAGATCTGAATTCAAGGCCCCGCCGATGCGGGGCTTTTTTGTGCAACCCAGACGGCACTTTGCAACCATACGCCGGTACGATTTGCAAACGCGTTCCTACCCGTGCCATCTGAACCACAAGATTACGAGCCCCACGATGATGGCGAGCCAGAACAATCCCGTCAGTCGCTCGTTCGTTTCCGCAGTCTGACGATCGATGCGCTGGACCAGATGATCGAACTGCGCCCGCGTGGGGGACATGCCCTCCTCCGATGGAGACCGTTGGTACTCGTCCGTGGACGGCGGCAGGAAGAGCGGCAAGGTGAAATCAAATGAGGTCACTTTCAGGTGCTGTGACTCCTTGTTATCCCATTTCTTGCCGCTGCCATCAGGCTGCCAGTCGTAGTCCATCCCTTCGATGTCGACATGCATGTTCGAGGGGATGCGGCCGTGCCGAGCCGCCGACACAAGCTCGTCGAAATAAACATCCGGTACCCAGATCTGTATGAGGTAGCTCGGCGGACATGAATCATGAACGGCGCTTCGTGCTTCCAGGTACGCAATGAAGCCGGTAGCTTTGTCCTGTCCGCGCCTCGGATCCGTATCCGGGTACAACCTGAGGTGGCCCTGGAGGTCTGCAAAATTCTCGCTCGTGGTCAGGCTTATCGATTCCCCTCGCCCTAGGCGCACGTCGTAAGACAGGCCGGGGCTCGCTCGCTCATGCGCGCCCGCGCTGCCTAAGAGCGCGGCGGATGTAGCCTCGAAAGTCGCTTGCGCCATGTGAAGGTCTTGTACGCCTAGTGCACTTCCAACCCACGCTTCTTGTGCCAGTCGGCGATGCCTTCCTTCGGGTATTCGCGGAAGTGCGTATGTCCCGGACCCCGGGGGATCTCCGCCCACGGCGCCGCGTAATCGAGCATGATCTCGACTTCCTCCGTGGGCTTGGGGAGCTTGGTGTCGATGGCGGACGCGAACGGATAGACCCACTCGGACCAGCGCGGGTCGGAGACCCACAGCGCACTCGCGCACTTGGCGCAGAAGTGGCGGCGCGCGGCCGACAGGCTGGCTCGCTTCGCGCCCTTTTCCTTCACCCGAGCACGATACGTCGCGACGTTCTTCGCGCCGCGCACCTTGAGCGTCGCCGCATCGCCCATGATGTTGATCGCATAGCCGCCGCCGCCGGCGGTCTTGCGGCAGATCGAGCAATAGCAACGCATGTACGGCTGCGGCGTATGCGAGTCGAGCGTGAACTTCACTGCGCCGCAGCTGCAGGAGCCGGTGAGCTTCATCGTGGCCTCCTTGTCGTGGGAGCTACCGATGATAACGCGCTAACAGGGCATCGTGCATCTGCCCTGGCGCGCACGCAGTCACGCGTGATCAGGCAGGGACGGGCGTTCTGGAAGGCGCGCGCCGGAGCTTGCGCAGCTCGCCGGCAAGATAGGCAGCGATCGCGCGCATGCCGGAGATCCCGGCTTCATCTTCCGCCGCGCTGTTGTAGTTGGTATTGGTGTTGACGTCGTACGTGTAGATCTCGCCGCGCGCGTCGGTAATGAACTCGATGCCGGCGATGCCGATGCCGTTGTCGGCGATGAAGCGGCGGTAGCGCTCGACAATCGGATGTGAAAAATCGCGCACGATGCGAAACCGCGGCGTGGCGACCTGTGCCGCCTCGCCGACCGGACAGAACGCGTCGCCGACCTGGCACACGTCGGCGGGGCAAAGCTCGAAACCGAGGCTCGTGTCGACCCGCACCGCGTAGAGAAACTTGCCGCCGACGAACTCGACACGCGTGATGTAGGGCTCGGGTGCGCGGATGTATTCCTGGATCAGCGTGATGCCGTCGACCGAGTCCTCGAACTCCTCGCTGTTCACGTACGCCTCGAGCGACTGCGCGCTCTGAAAAAGCCTCACGCCGAGTCCCTTGCCGGCGCGATTGTGCTTGGTGATGAACGCACCGCTCATCTTTTGCGCCGCAGCGACGATTTGGCCGCGCCCGACCGCGGCAATCGTGCGCGGCGTCAAGATGCCGTGCGCCGCGAGGGCCGCGTATTGCGCGACCTTGCTGATTTCGAGTTGCAGCGCGCGGCCCTTGTTGACGACTCGGCGACCGTTCATCTCCAGCCATGCCAGCACGGCGGCGGTGAGCTCGGGCGCATAGCGGTGACCCCGCGTGTGCGATGACGCGCTCATGCGGTTGTAGAAAACGCCCTCGGGTGGCGGCCGCGCAAGGTCGACCAGGCCGTCGCTGAGGAACCATTCGTCGTAGGGCTCCCCGAGCGCCGCAAATGCCGCGCGCAGCGGCTCGACCCAGGCGTCGTTTTCGTGAATGACGTAAATTCGGGACATGGACATTCCTCCCGGCTGCAACGCTACGCATAAACTTCGACCGCGGGAAGGAACCAGAAATTCCATGCATGTGAGCGGGCGCTATAGGAGCATCAAGCGGCATCGAGCGGAGAGTGCGCCATTTATCCGGCGCATTGAACGAGACTCGCTACACCATCACTGAATCACCTCATCCGCCCGCAGCAGCAGCGACTGCGGGATCGTAAGCCCGAGCGCCTTGGCGGTCTTGAGGTTGATCACCAACTCGACCTTGGTCGCTTGCAGGATTGGCAGATCGGCCGGCTTGGCGCCGTTGAGGATCTTGCCGGTGTAGATGCCGGCTTGGCGATAGACTTCGGGGATGCTGCCACCATAGCTCATCAGGCCGCCGGCGACGACAGACTCGCGGTTGTCGTAGATCGCCGGCACGGCGTAGCGTGCTGCCAGTGCGATGAATTGTTCGCGGCGACCATTGAAGAACGGATCGGAGTCGAGAGGAGCGCGCCGGCGCGTAGTTTCACCAGAGTCACGAAGGCCGCGTCAATTTCCTGGTCGGTGCGAGCGCTCATGAGGATGCAGTTGCAGTCTGAACGAGCGCGCCGTCTCCTACAGCTTGCGCGCCCTGGATTCAGCATTGGTGCTAACGGGATAGATCATGGCGATCGCGCTCGCTTTCGGCACCAACTGGTGCAGCAGATCCAGCCGCTTCGCCGCCAGCTCGACCTGGCCCAAAGTCACGCCGGTGGCATTACCGCCCGGATGCGCAAGACTGCTAACAAGGCCGCCCTCGACGGGATCGACGTTTGCCCCTCGTAAACACGATTGGAATCGTCGCGGTCGCCGCCTTGGCTTCCTGCCCTCCGCCGCCCCCAACAACCAGGACCGCAACCTGACGGCGAACCAGATCCGCTGCCAGCGCGGGCAGTCGATCGTATTGGCCCTCGGCCCAACGAAATTCGATCGCGACATTCTTGCCTTCGACGTAGCCGGCCTCATTCAGGCCGGTACGAAACGCGGCAACATAAGGTGCCCACGGTCCGGGCGACTGACCAGAGAGAAACCCGATGACCGGGATCAACGATTTCTGCGCGTGCGCAGCGAGCGGCCACGTGATCCCTGCGCTGCCGAGCAGGGCGATGAATCTGCGCCGTTTCACTGAATCACCTCATCCGCGCGCAACAGCAGCGATTGCGGGACAGTGATTCTCAGCGCCTTCGCGGTCTTCAGGTTGATCCCCAGCACAAATTGAGTCGGTTGCTCGATCGGGAGATCGGCAGGTTTTGCACCGCGGAGGATCTTGTCGATTAAGGCCGCGCAGCGGCGGTCGCGCTCTGCCCGGTTGGGGGCATAGAGAAGCAACCCGCCAGCCTCCAGCATGATTTTTTGCCTGACCAGGGTGGGTAGCGCGCGCTTCAGCGCGGCGCGCGTGATTTCGACCCGATTGTCGTTGAACAGGTTGTCGGCTTGCACGAACAGCGCCTGTCCGCGCTGTCGAGCGACTTCTGCGACCGCATTCTCCAGTTCGCTGGCCGCGGCGACTTCGAGGAAGATCGGCTGGATAGCCGCCTGCCGGCACGCCTCCTCGAAATCTTTGTGCAAGATGCGAGAATAGGGGTTGGTCGAATTCTCCAGCACCCCGACGCGTTGCACGGCCGGCAACAACTCGCGCAGCAGGGCGATACCCTTGGCGTCGAGCTCTGGGTTAACAACGGAATAGCCGGTGATGTTGCCGCCAGGTCGAGCCAGGCTCGCGACGAGACCCATGCGGACGGGGTCGCCTGCGGACCAGATCACGATCGGTATACTTTTCGTCGCGTTCTTGGCAGCCAGCGTGGCGGCCGTACCCTCTGTCACGATTAGCTCCACTTTGAGCCGAACGAGCTCCTCCGCGAGGGAGCGGAGGAGCTCGGGTCTGCCTGCGTAGCGTCGCTCGACGAGCAAATTCTGGCCCTCGATCCAGCCGACTTCGCGCAGGGGCGCGAATGCTTCTTGGACCTCGGCAGGAGGTGGCGGCGCACCGGACGCCAAGAACGCGATGCGTCGGACGGTTGTCGCCGTTTGCGCGCTCGAGGCAAGCGGCGCAGCAATCATCCCTGCCGCCACAGCGCCGATGAACGTCCGTCGATCGATCACTGAACGATTTTACCTAGGGTGCTACCTGTGTCGCGGATCTAGAGCGTCGCGCAATCCGTCGCCCAAAAGATTGAACGAGAGCACGAGCAGAAATATCGACAGGCCGGGCCAGACCGCCATCCATGGCGCGTTGTCGATATAGTTCTTGGCCGTGTTGAGCATGCTGCCCCACGATGGCGCCGGCGGCTGTTGCCCCAGTCCGAGGAACGACAGGCTCGCCTCGGCGATGACCGCCGCGGCAATCGCCAATGTCGCCTGGACGATCAGCGGCGCGACCACGTTGGGGAGCACATGCCGCAATGCGAGCTTCGACATAGTCCTCGACCTTCACCGCCAGCACCTGCGCGCGCGTCAGGCGGATGAAAATCGGCGTCGCCGAGATGCCGATCGCGATCATCGCGTTCGTCAGGCTCGGGCCGAGGAACGCGGCGAGCGCGATGGCGAGGATCAGGAAGGGGCACGCGAGCATCGCGTCGGTGATGCGCGAGATCAGCGCATCGATCCAGCCGCCGACGTAGCCGGCGAGCAGCCCGATGGGAATGCCGAGCGAAAGCGAGATGCACACCGAAACGAGCCCGGCAAGCAGCGACGCGCGCGCCCCATAGATCACGCGCGCTGCGACATCGCGGCCGATCTCGTCTGTGCCGAAGATGTGCATCGCGCTCGGCGCCTTGCGTACCGCGCTCCAAGACGTTTGCAGCGGATCGTAAGGCGCGACCAGCGGTGCGAGCAGCGCAACGGAGACGAAGAACACCACGACCGCGAGGCCCGCCATCGCGCCGCGCCGGCGAACAAGCCGGCGAAGCACGCGCTGGCCAGGCGTGAACTCGCGAAAGACAGGGACGTCGGCAGCCAGCGTGGCCATCTATTGATCGCGCAATCGCGGATTGACGACGAAGTACGCGAGGTCGGCGAGCAGGTTGAGCGTGATGTACGCGGTCGCGGTAAAAAGCACGACCCCCTGGACGACGGCGTAATCGCGGTTGAACACGGCATCGACGATGAGCTTGCCGAAGCCGGGAATGGTGAACACCTGCTCGGTGAGCACCGCACCTGAAAGCAGCGTGCCGAATTCCAGCGCTCCCAGGGTGATGACGGGAATGAGCGCATTGCGCAAAGCGTGCTTGAGGATGACGACGCGCTCGTCGAGACCTTTGGCACGCGCGGTGCGCACGTAGTCTGAGTTCAATACCTGCAGCATCGCGCTGCGCGTGTGGCGCATGAGCACGGCCGCGATCGCATTGCCGAGCACGAACGCCGGCATGATCATCGCCGCCAAATTGGCCTTCAGATCCTCGAAGGGGCTGACATAACCCGACGCTGGCAGCCAGCCCAGCGTCACCGAGAACAGCAGGATCAGCATGATCCCGAGCCAGAAGTTCGGCGTCGACAAGCCCCACAGCGCGAACACGTTCGCCGCGTAGTCCCACGCGCTGTCCTTGGCGACGGCCGAGACGATGCCCGCCGTGATGCCGATGGAGAGTGCGATGACGATCGCGATGAGGGCGAGCTCGAGCGTGACCGGCAGCTTTTCGAGAATGAGCTCGAGCACGGGCTTTTGAATGCGCTGCGACTCGCCCAGATCGCCGCGCAGCACGCCGCCCGCCCAGTAGAGGTACCGCACCGGCAGCGGATCGTCGAGGTGAAGCTTTTCGTGCAGATGCGCAACGACGCTCGGATCGCGGTCCTCGCCGGCAAGGATGACCGCAGGATCGCCGGGCAGGAGCTGCTGGAGCCCGAAGATCAGGATCGAAACGAAGAACAGCGTCGGAACGATCGTGGCGAGGCGCTGGACGAGGTAGTTGAACACGGCGCTGTGTGATCCGATGAATCGAAGACTTGCCCTCACGTACAGCCGTCGTCCCCGCGACAGCGGGGACCCAGCGGCGTTAGTCAAACGTCACTGGATTCCCGCTGGAGCCTGTCCTGAGCGAAGTCGAAGGACGGGAATGACGGCACGTTATTGCGGCTCGATGTGCTCCTGCACTGTGTCGGACTTCGGTTCAATTCAGCTTCAATCCCTGCACGCGCACCAGCCCGTCGGGGATTGTGCGCAGGCCCGACAGCTTGGCGGTGTGCGCCCACAGCCAGTGACGGTGGAAGAGGTACACGATGGGACGGTCCTTGAGCACGATCGCGGCGATCTGCTCGTAGAGCTTCTTGCGCTCGGCAGGATCGAGCGCGCTGCGCGAACGATTGAGAAGGTCGTCGACGTCGGGCTTGCAATAACCTGCGTAGTCGAGGGGCGCTTTGCAAAAGTCGAAGCTGTACAGGTTGCCGTCGGGATCGGCGCGGCCGCTCCACGCGAGGACGTACGCATCGAACTGTCCCTTGTCGGCCATGTCGAGCGAGGTCGCGAACTCGGTCGACTGGATTTTGACGTCGAAGCCCGCCTCCTTCACCATCGCCTGCACGACCTGCGCGAGTCTTTGCGCATCCGACGCGGTCGGCGTCATTAGCGTAAAGCTCGGATTCGGCACCCCGGCCTCGGCGAGCAGCGCCTTGGCGCGCGCGACGTCGCGCTTCGGGATCGGAACGTTCTTGGCATAGTAGGAATTCGTCGGAGCGACCCACTGATTGCCGACGTCGGCCTCGCCGTCCATCGCGACCTGCACGATGCCGTCGCGGTCGAGCGCGAGCTCGAAGGCCTCGCGCACCTTCGCGTCCTTGCCGAGCGGGTTCTTTTGCGCGAGAGCGCTCTTGCCCACGTTGATGGTGATTCCCTGATAGCCGATCTCAGCACACGGGCTTGGCGCCGAACTTGTCGCCCTCGGCTTGCGCGGCCTTGGGCGAGACCATCATTCCCGAACGATCGGCAAGCGTCGCGAGCAGCGGCGAGAACGGCGCCGAGAGATTGATGCGCACGGTGGACTCGTCGACGACGTCGACGCCCGCGACCGGCGCGAGTTCGCCGCGGCGATTGGACCCTGCCATGGTCTTGTGCCGCTCGATGTTGAACTTGACCGCTGCGGCGTCGAGCTTCTCGCCGTCGTGGAAGGTCACGCCCTTGCGCAGCTTGATGCTGAGCGCCTTGCTGTCGGCCGACCATTCGTAGCCGGTCGCGAGCTGCGGCACGATATTGAGCTTTTCATCGATGTCGAAAAGCTTGTCGCACAGCGCCGCGAACACGACGCGCCCGACGAAAGTGCGCGCGAGCGTCGGATCGAGAACGTCCGGGTCTTCGGCGAGCCCGAAGCGAAGGTGCTGCGCATGGGTCGCGGATGCGCCGAGCGCTGCGATCAGCGCGACTGCAGCGCGGATGGTCCACGATTTTGGTGGCATGGGTCTCTCCGTAGTTGGTCGTTGTGCGCTGGCTGTCGCGATCTTAGGCCATTCGGAACGCGGCGGACAGTCCGATTCAAATCACTGGCTCGCGCCTGCGGAATGCGGCCTGCAACAAGAGCAGGCGGTTGTCGACCGGCGTCGGCTCGACCGGCGGCGGTTTGAGCCGGGCCGCGTCGGCGATCTCGCGCCAGAAATGACACGCGACGGCGTGCGCATCTTCGCTCGCCAGCGCCGGATCCTCGGCTTCGCAACGCGCGCGAGCGTAGGGGCAGCGCGTTCGGAAACGGCATCCCGACGGTGGATTCATCGGGCTCGGCACGTCGCCTTCCAGAATGATGCGGCTCTTTCGCGCGCCGGGGCGTGGCACTGGAATCGCCGAGAGCAGCGCCTGCGTGTACGGGTGCCTGGGCCGGGAAAAGAGCTCGCGCTTGTCGGCATATTCGACGATGCGACCAAGGTACATCACCGCGACACGCGTCGCGATGTGCTTCACGACGGCGAGATCGTGAGCGATGAAAACGTAGGCGAGACCGAGGCGTTGCTGCAGATCCATGAGCAGGTTGATCACCTGCGCCTGGATCGAAACGTCGAGCGCCGAAACCGGCTCGTCGCAGACGATGAGCCGCGGTTCGACGGCGAGCGCGCGCGCGATGCCGATGCGCTGCCGCTGGCCACCCGAAAACTCGTGCGGATAGCGCTGCGCGTGTTGCGAGCTCAAGCCAACCAGCGCCAGCAGCTCCGCAATGCGCTCGCTCTCGCGCCCTCGCGCGAGATCGTAGAGCGCCAGCGGCTCGGCAAGCATCTGTCCCACGGTCATCCGCGGATTGAGCGACGCGTACGGATCCTGGAAGATGATCTGCATCGAGCGGCGCTGCGAGCGCATCGCCGCCGGGGAGAGCGCGAACAGGTCTTGGTCCTCGAACCAGACCCTGCCTGCGGTCGGCTCGATCAACCGGAGCAGGAGCCTGCCGGTCGTCGATTTGCCGCACCCCGATTCTCCGACCAGCGCGAGCGTCTCGCCCGCGTCGAGCTCGAAGCTGACCCCGTCGACCGCCTGCACCGCGGCAGCGTTGCGCCCGAAAAAACCTTTGCGCACGGGGAAATGCTTGACGAGCTTTTCAACGCGCAAGAGTTGATGGTGCTCGCTCGAAGTTATCACGCTCGAGGACTCGTGCATTTTTCCCTCCCATTCAAGAGCCTGTCCTGAGCTTGGCGAAGGAGGAGGGTCGGGTTGGATTTTCCCTCCCCTTCAAGGGGAGGGTTAGGGTGGGGATGGGTTGCGATTGCAGGTAGACCCACCCCCATCCCAACCTTCCCCCTGAAGGGGAAGGAGTGGCACGACTCAGCGCGTTTGCAATCGATGCTCATTCGCGCAGGGAAGTGTCGGCATGTAGCGGGGCGCGCCAGCACGCCGCTTCCTGCCCGTGCGCGACGTCGAGCAGCGGCGGATCATCGCGCAGGCAGCGCTCGAAGACGAAAGGACAGCGCGGATTGAAGCGGCAGCCACCGACCGGCGCGAACGGACTGGGAACCTGCCCCTCGATCGCGGCGAGGCGGTCCTGTTCGACGTCGAGCCGCGCGATCGAGCCCAGAAGGCCGATGGTGTAGGGATGCTGCGGCCGCGCGAACAGCGTCGCAACGCTCGCGCGCTCGACCACGCGTCCGGCGTACATGACGACCACGTCGTCGGCAAGCTCGGCGACGACGCCGAGATCGTGCGTGATCAGCATGATCGCCGTTCCGGTTTCCTCGCGCAGCATGCGCATCAGGTCGAGGATCTGCGCCTGGATGGTGACATCGAGCGCGGTCGTCGGTTCATCGGCAATCAGGAGCTTCGGCTTGCAGGCAAGCGCCATCGCGATCATCACCCGCTGCCGCATACCCCCGGAAAGCCGGTGCGGATAGTCCCCGAATCGCTGCTCCGGCGATGGGATATGAACCCTGGCGAGCATGTCGATCGCCAGCACCTTGGCCTCGTCGCGACCTATCCTGCGGTGGCGCAGCACACCTTCGACGATCTGCTCACCTACCGTGAGGACCGGATTGAGCGAGGTCATCGGCTCCTGAAAGATCATCGAAATGCGGTCGCCGCGAAGCTCGCGCAGCTCGGCTTGGGTAAGCCTCAGGAGATCGACGCCTTCGAAAAGAATCTCGCCGCCGGCGATGCGTCCGGGGGGCTGCGGCACCAATCCCATGATCGACAGCGCGGTGACGCTCTTGCCGCAGCCCGACTCGCCGACGATGCCCAGTGTGCGTCCCGCCGCGATCGAAAAGCTCACGCCGTCGACGGCTGGAAATTCGCCGCCTTCGACCGTGAAGAACGTCTTGAGATTCCGGACATCGAGCAGCACGGGATTCAACGCAGCGCGAGCGCCCTCATTGAGCGCGCAGGCGATGCATGCGCGCCGCATGGAAGCTCAGGATCTCCGCCTCGATCGAAGCGCGGTCGGTGACGCCCGTGGGACGCGCGCGGCCGGGAAGGCACGCGACGAAGGGCTGGTAGCGCTCGAGACTCTTGACGTACAGGCGCCGAAGTTCGTCGAGCGGCTCGGGATGGTCGTCCACGCGCAGATCCAGGAACGGATACGCCTCGGTCGTGCAAATAAGGAGCGCCACGGCCTGCTTGCCGCGCTTGTCGCCGCCGGCCGCTTCGCCCGCGGTCATCGCCGCGATCAAGCGCTCCGCGAAAGGAAGATCGCGTCCGGCATCGTAGACCTGCGCGGTGTCCTCGATGACCTGCGGACCTGCGAGCATGTTTCCCGCCACCGAAAAATTGTCTCCCGCAATCTGCCCGCACCATTCGAGGCATTGCACACCGGTATGCGCCGCGACATTGCCTTCGGCGTCGATGAGGTGAAACTGGCGATGCTCGCGGCCTCCGTCCTCGACGAGAAGCGAACGCACGACATCGGTCGGCGCCATCCCCTGCGAGAGGAGGGCTAGGCGAAAAAGCGGCTCGCGACGACGACACCTAGCGCCCCGCTCGCGTCGCGCGCAACGATCGACCAGGTCATGGCCGGGCTCTGGCGGGAAACGGCCCGCGGCGACGCTTTACGATGAGCCTGTCGATGAGCACGGCCGAACGGCGAGGTCGAGCGAAGCCGCGCTCAGCCCTTGCAGGAGAACGCGACGACCTCGGTCGGGTCGTCGGCAAACGCGTGGCCGAAGCTGATCTGGCCGCGGCCGCGAAGAATGAGCTCCTCGCGGCGAAGGCTGATTTCCGGCTCGCTGTCGACCGTCACCCAGGTTCCGTTGGAGCTGTGATCGACAAGCACGAACTTGTCGCGCCGGCGTTCGATGCGCGCGTGCATCCGCGACGCCTTGCGGTCGGCGATGACGACGTCGTTCTGCGCGTCGCGACCGAGCGTCAGCAGCGAGCGCTCCTCGCCCAGATCGACCTGACGCGCGCCGTGGACGAGCGTGACCTTCGCCAGACTCCTCGCTGGCCGGGGGGACATCGCAGTGAGCTCGTCCTCGGCCGCGTCCCACATCAGCTCGAACAAGCCGATATCCTGCTCCTTTCCTTTCAGCGTTTGCTTGTCCTGGTCGCGCGTACGCTGACGAAGCACCTGCGAAAGCTCCGCGGCGGTTTGCGCCGACGTGAAAATCTGCCCGCGGCTCGCGAATGCGGTCATGCGCGCGGCGACGTTCACGCAATCGCCGAAGACGTCCTTTTCTTCCTCGATCACCGGCCCGGAATGAAATCCGATGTGCATAGCAACGGCCGCGCCACGGCTCGTGCGCTGCTTGCTGATGCGCATCTGGATTTCAATGGCTGCCTGAGCCGCCGAGTCGGCCATGGAAAACGCCGCCATGACTTCGTCGCCGATCGTCTTGACCACGCGCCCCCCGAAGTCCTCGCAAGCGCGCTGGGCGATGGCGAGACATCTGTCGACGATGCTGCGTGCCTCCTCATTGCCCAGCAGTTCGTACAGCGTGGTGCTGCCGGAAATGTCGGCGAACAGAATCGTGAGGTTGCGCGTTGAAGAGACCATGCTCTAAAGGTGCTTTTCGCAAGTATAAGACAAGATCGCTCCGGACCTTTCGTGGGAGGCGCGGCATGCGGAGTATTCACGTTGACTAGAACGTGAGCGCGGCCTAGTATTGCCCGCTCCCGCACTGCTGTTTTTGAGTGCGGAATCCCCGACATGAAAAATTCCTGGCTCTGGTTCGGGTGTTGTTTGCTTCTGGCAGCCATGCCCTGCCTTGGCGCTGACGTCGGCACGATCACGGTCCTCGACGGCAAGCCCAGGCTGCTTCGCGGCACCGCGTGGTACAGCCTCGCCGAAGGCGCGCGCATCCACGACAACGACGCCATCGATCTTCCCGATAAATCGCAGCTGCAGCTGGAATTTGTCGATGGCGGCGTGCTGTCGGTCGTGGGGCCCGGCGCGCTTTTCTCAGCGTCGGTGGCCGCACGCGATGCAAAGCAGCAGGCATCCGCGGAACTTATGGTGACTCGCGGCTGGCTCAAGCTCGACACCAAGCCGGCCGCGACACGAATTCGCGTGCGCACATCGTTGGGAACCATCACTGCCTCCAACGCGGCCGCGGTCGCGCGCGTCGCGCCTGAACTTCTTGAGATTTTTGTCGAAACCGGCGGGGCAAAAATCTCCGAGCCCGGGAAGAGCGACGGGGCAAGCGGAGAAGTCAAAAGCGGCGGATTTGCGGCGCGGGCGCCCGGAAAACCGTTTACGACCAGCGGGCGCGCTCCGTCGCAGTTCGTCGGCGCGCTTCCGCGCGATTTCATGGACCCGCTGCCCGCGCGTGCGGTGAGGTTCGCATCGACGCACGTGGAGCCGAGCCTCGACCGCGAAGCGACCTACGCCGAGATCCAGCCGTGGCTTTCGGGACCGTATCGCGCGAGCTTCATCAAGCGCTTCGAGCCCAAGCTTGCCGATCCGGCCTTTCGCGCCGCGGCCGAAGCGAACAGCAAGGCAAATCCTGAATGGACGAGCGTGGCGAAGGTGAAAGCGGAGCCCGAGAAGGAAAAAGAGAAGGAAAAAGAAAAGGAGAAGGAGAAGGAAAAGGCGAAGGAACCGGAGCGGACCTGGCGCTGGCCCTGGGAACGCAGATAGGAACTGCTGCGAGGACGTCTTTCCCGCGGATCCCCAAGAGGCACATGTGAAACTGATCTGGAAATTCAACGCTGTGCTGCTGGGAATCTTCATCGTCGGATTCGCGCTTGCGGCCTATGTTTCGAAAACCGTCCTGCAAGCCAATGCACGCGAGGAGGTGCTGCAGCACGCGCGGATCATGATGGAATCGGCCTCGTCGTCGCGCAACTATACGGATACGCAGATCAAGCCGCTGCTCGAGACGCAGCTCAAGTACAAGTTCCTGCCGCAGTCGGTGTCGTCATTCGCTGCGACCGAGCAGTTCAACGATCTGCGCAAGAAGTACCCCGATTACATGTACAAGGAGGCGACGCTCAACCCGACCAATCCGCGCGACCATGCGACGGATTGGGAAGTCGACGTCGTGAATCAGTTTCGCCAGGTCGCGGCCCGCACCGAAGTCTACGGCGAGCGCGACACGCCCGAAGGCCGTTCGCTGTTTCTGGCACGGCCGATCCAGATCAAGGATCCCGCGTGTCTGGTCTGCCACAGCACACCCGACGTTGCACCGAAAACCATGATTGAAGCCTACGGCGGGAACAACGGCTTCGGCTGGAAGGTCAACGACATCATCGGTGCGCAAGTCGTCTCGGTCCCCACGTCCGTGCCGATCCAGCGCGCGAATTACACGCTGAAAGTCTTCCTGCTTTCGTTGGGGGCAATTTTCATTCTGACCATGATCATGCTCAACGTCATGCTCTACTGGGTCGTGATCCGCCGCGTCAAGCGGCTATCGAGGTTCGCGGACGAGGTGAGCCTTGGCAACCTCGATGCGGGCGAGTTCCGCTCGCGCAGCCGCGACGAGATCGGCGTGCTGACCGAGGCGCTGAATCGCATGAAGACGAGCATGGTGCAGGCGATCAAGATGCTGGAGAGCTAGCGTCGCGGCTATCTGGAACTTTGGCGCCAGGAACGCTGTCCTCCAACCCCGGATTTCCACCAACCAACCACGGCATGCATGGCTGAACTCGCAAAAATCGGGAAGTACCGCATCGACGGCGTCCTCGGCAAAGGCGCAATGGGGGTCGTCTACAGGGCCTTCGATCCGGGAATCGAGCGCCCTGTCGCGATCAAGACCGTGCGCAAGGACTTGGTCGATCCGGACCTGGTCGAGCAGTCGATGGCGCGCTTCAAGAACGAAGCGCGGGCGGCCGGCCGCCTGCTCCATCCCAACATCGTCAGCGTCTATGAATACGGCGAGGACGCTGCCAACGCGTTCATCGTCATGGAGTACGTCGAGGGCACGGGCTTGCGCGAGTTTCTGAACCGCGGCGCCAACTTCGATCTGCCGCAGATCACCGCGATCATGACGCAGCTTCTTCTTGCGCTGGATTTCGCGCACGAGCGCGGCGTCGTTCATCGCGATATCAAGCCGGCCAATCTGATTCTGACGGCATCAGGTACGCTCAAGGTCGCCGATTTCGGCATCGCGCGCATCGACACCTCGAGCCTTACCACGATGGGCATGGTCATGGGAACGCCGTCTTACATGTCGCCCGAGCAGTGCCAGGGACAGCCGGTCGATCGGCGCTCGGATATTTTCAGCGCAGCCGTGGTGTTCTACGAGCTGATCGCGGGAGAGAAGCCTTTTTCCGGAGCGATCGAAACCATCGCCTACAAGATCTGCCACGAAGATCCACGTCCGCCGTCGTCGGTGTCGAGGCTGCCGATTTCGCCTACCGTCGACGCGGTGATCTCGACCGCGCTGGAGAAGAATCCCGAGCTTCGCTTCCAGAACGCAAAAGCGTTCAGCCGCGCGCTGCGCCAGGCCTGCGATGCGAGCACGATCGAAACCGACACGGGCGGCGCGACCGAGATCAATCTCGCTGCCGTCAGGATGGAACCCAAGACGGCGGCGCCGGTCTGGGACGACACGGTACTGCGCACCGTCGAGCGGCAGCTCGCGCACTTCGTTGGACCGATGGCCCGTGTGATGATAAAGAAGGCCGCCGGGCAGACGACCGACGTCGACGAGCTCTATTCACTGCTGTCCGAAAGCATCGCTGATCCCATCAAGCGTCAGCAATTTTGCGAGGGCGGCTCCGCCGCAGGCGCGACGAGCAAGACGACCGCACCGCGCGTGTCGGTCACCGGCGAGCATCCGCGGGCAAAGATCGTTCCGCTCGAGAAATCATTCGTCGATCAGACGACCATGCGCCTCGCGGTCTATCTTGGGCCGATCGCCAAGGTCGTAACGGGACGCGCCGCGCAGAAAGCCGCGAGTCAGGAGGAATTCGTCGAGCTGGTCGCGGAGCACCTGGGCGCGCAGGATCGCGGCGAGTTCCTGCGCGAGATCGGATACAGCTAAGTGCCAGTGCGGATTTGTCATCCCGGCGGAGGCCGGGATCTAAGTTTGAACAGAGCCGCTGCGGTCCCGCATCTGCTACGAGGAAATTAGGACCCGGCCTGCGCCGGGGCGACCCTGCGGAAGTGGCTACTCCCGGCGTCTGAGGCGATTGCCGCGAATCCGAATCTTGTCGTTCCGCGCTTCGGATGATGTGGTTCGCTGATCGCGCCTACATCCGCTCGATCACCGCGGCGATTCCCTGGCCTCCGCCGATGCACATCGTGATGAGCGCGTAGCGCCCGCCAGTGCGCTGCAACTCGTACATGGCCTTGATCGTCAGGATGCAGCCGGTGGCGCCGATCGGATGACCCAGCGCAACCGCGCCGCCGTTGGGATTCACCTTGGCCGCGTTCATTCCCAGTTCCTTGCTCACGCCCAAGGCCTGGGCCGCGAACGCCTCGTTCGACTCGATCACGTCCATCTGATCGAGCTTGAGTCCGGCCTTGGCAAGCGCGCTCTTGACCGCGCCCACGGGGCCCATGCCCATGATCTTGGGATCGACGCCGGCGTGGCCGTAGGCGACCAGACGCGCCATCGGCTTCAGGCCCTTCTTCGCGGCCGCGGACTTTTCCATCAGCACGACCGCCGCCGCGGCGTCGTTGATCCCCGAGGCGTTGCCGGCGGTCACGGTGCCGTTGACCTTGGCAAAAACCGCCTTGAGCTTGGCCATGCCCTCGATCGACGCGTCGCCGCGGACGTGCTCGTCGCTGTCGAAGACGATCGGCCCTTTCTTGCTCTTCAATTCGATGGGCAGGATCTGCTCCTTGAAGTGCCCCGCCGAGGTCGCTGCTGCCGCGCGCTTGTGGCTTTCCACCGCGAAGGCGTCCTGCTGCTCGCGCGTAATTCCGCATTTGGTGGCTACGTTTTCCGCAGTGACTCCCATGTGGATGGTGTCGAAAGGATCGGTCAGCGCGCCGACCATCATGTCGATGTCCTTGGCGTCGCCCATGCGCGTGCCCCAGCGCTGGGTCAGGTTGGCATAGGCCGCGCGGCTCATGCTCTCTGCTCCACCAGCGACCGCGGTCTCGATATCTCCGAGAAAAATGTACTGCGATGCGCTGACGATCGCCTGCAGCCCGCTGCCGCACAAGCGGTTGAGCGTCATCGCGCCCGACTCGGCCGGAAGCCCGCCGTTGATCGCCGCGACGCGCGACAAGTACATGTCCTTGGCTTCGGTATGGATCACGTTGCCGAACACGCACTGGCTGATCTCCTTCGGATCGACCTTGGCGCGCTTGATCGCTTCCTTGATGACGCGCGCCGCGAGCTCGGTCGGGGGAATGTCCTTCAGGCTTCCGCCATAGTCGCCAATAGGCGTGCGCACGCCGCTCAGGATGACGACCTCTCGTTGTCCATTCATGTGCATCTCCTCGTAACGAATGCTAATTATCCTGCGTTTCGACGCCGCATGCGATGCCGCCGATGGCGATTTTGGGTGCTCAACCTGCCGCGGAGTCCTGGCTGATGCGGTAGAGCCCTTCCAGCACCAGGTTGTCGTGCAGCTCGAAAGGTATCGTCAGGCGGGGACTGAGCGCGCGCGCTGCGCCGCCCGAGATCAGGCAGATGAGGCCGGGTTCCTGCGCCGCGTGCAGGTGGTAGACCCGCTCGATCGCTCCCGCTTGCGCGTGCTGACATCCGCTCGCGATCGCGTCGACGGTCTGCGTCGGCGTCTCGACATATTCGCCGTCCGCATCGGGGAGCGCCGCGGTATGCTGATGCAGCGCGCGCAGCATGAGTCCGACGCCGGGAATAATGACGCCGCCCCGGAACTCGCCGTCGCCGGAAAGGAAATCGATCGTCGTCGCCGTGCCGCACACGACGACCAGCGCCGACCGCGCACCGAGCATTGCGCGCGCGCCGATCAACGCGGCCCAGCGGTCGCTGCCGAGCTGCGCAGGATTGCGATAGAGGTTGACGACACCGCACGCCTGCGCCTGGGGAATCACCCATTGCGGCGAGGGAGCATCCGGCCAGATCTCCAGGACGCGGATCATGGTCGCGCGCACGCGCGTGCCGGCAACGTTCGAGATGACGATCTGCGAGGGCGCGCGCAGCTTGTAAAATTGCGCGGACAGCCCGGGAATCTCCTCGAGCAGCACGTGCCCCGATTCCAGGCGATTATCGGCCGCGCGACCGGGAGTCGCGCGGAAGCGTCCCCATTTGAGGAACGTGTTGCCGATGTCGATCAGCAGGTTGTAATCGGGTGCTCGCGCCGGAGTCATGGGGTGGCATCTACATGGGATCGAGAGGATAGATCGGCCGTCGCAGCTTCCGGTAGCGATACACCGACAGATCGGCATTGGTGACGCCAGCCCCCGCGCATTCCACGACGTGCGACGCGATGGACCGGAACCCCGCGCGATAGTGTATTCGCGATTTCAGCATCACGAAGCGCTTGCGCCGCGGATCGATGCCGCAATGCGTGAACACGCCGAGATCCATCGGCTCGTGCGCGCGCTCGGTGACGACGATCAGCGCCCGGCCGGTATCGAGCACCGCGGTGCGCCCGAGGAAAGTCCTTATCCCGGTGTACATCGGACCGGTGATGGTGAACTCGCCGTCCGTGATCGCGCGCACCCGGCCCGCCATCCTGAGCGGCTCGCCCTTGAGTCCGATCGCCGGCATGTCGGTCTTGCCGCCGAGAGCAAGACTGACGCGGTTGCCGACGCCTGCGGCGATCATCTGCGCGACCGCGCCGGCGTCGCGGATCGGCGCGATCGCAACATCGTCGAGCTCCTGTCGCATGATTTCCGCAACAACCGCCATGACATCCTGCGCGCCTCCCGAGCCGCAGTTGTCGCAGTGATCGATGAGCAGCACCGGGCCGTCGTGTATGTCGGCGCCGAGCGCCTTGGCGCGCGCGATGGATTCGGCGAGAGGCGGCGCGGCAAATGAGTATTCGGCGCGGCGCTGCCAGGCGGTCGCCAGCATGCGCTCGCAGACCTCCTTTGCGGCCGCGGCGCCTTCGCGCTTCGCGTCACCGACGACGATCGCGGAGACACCGGTATGTGGAGTATCGGCGTGCGGAAACGACGGCAGGAACGTCGCCGCGAGCACTTCTCCGCTTGCTTCCATCTCGCGTGCAAAACGTAGAATGTCCCCTGACGGCCCGTCCTCGGGCGCATGGCGCATGACCGATGCGAGCAGCGGCTTCCATCCCCACGCCATGACCGGCTCGACGCTTCCCTCAAGCGTCCGCAGCAGGATCTCCCCCGACAGCTTGCCGACTTCGTACATGTCGACGTGAGGGTAGGTCTTGTAGCCCGTGATCACAGTCGCATTGTCGACGAGCTCGCCCGAGAGATTGGTGTGGTAGTCGAGCGTGACCGCGATCGGCAGCGCGGGCGCGATGCGCCGCAGGCGCGAGACAATTTCGCCTTCTGCGTCGTCACAATCCTCGATCACCATCGCGCCGTGCAAATCGAGAAAGGCGGCATCGCAGCCCGCGCGCACCGCGTCTTCGAGCGGGCGCACGAGCCGCTCGAAGGTTTCGCGCGATGACTTGTTCGAGGGCCACGCTTCGGCGGCGACGGGCGTGACGATACTCGCGCCCGCGCGCGTCGCGAGATCCAGGTACGCGCCCATGGGCGTGTTGGTGCCCGCAAAGCGCTCGCGCGCGGCGTCGCCGAACGCGGGTCCGTTGCCGTGACCGAAAGCCGACAGCGGCGTCGGCAGAGGCGAGAAGGTGTTGGTTTCGTGCTTGATCAGCGCGATGACGAAGCGTCGAGGCATTCCGGTGACCGTCAGGCGCCGAACGCCGGACCCAGCGGCTTCAGGCGCAATCCCTTGCGCAAGCGCGACCAGGTGAACATCGTCGGGTCCGCTTTGGCGGGACCCGGCGCGACCACCACCAGCACTTCGCGCGCGATCGGCTCGAAATCGGCGCGAAAGTGCACCGAGCTCTTGAGCGCGAGAATGCGCTCGCTCGCAGGCTCGATGCCGACGTGGCGAAACATGGCCTGATCGGCGGCCTGGCACTTGCGCGACGCAAGCACGACGCGCACTCCGTCCTTTTCGAGCACCGCCATCGGTCCCAGATCCATGCGGAATCCGAGAAACATCGGCCCGGTGCACGTGAAGCGGCCCTCGGCGACGCGTTCGATGCTGAACTCCCCCTCGAGCGGTGCGTGGCCCGGCACGCCGGAGATCTCGCCCAGTGCAAACGCCGCCTTGCGGCCGGCGCCGATCGCGTGCGCCTTCGCGGCGGACGGCGGGTCGATCAGCAAGCCCAGCACGGACCCGGGCGCGCGACGGGCGAGCAGCGCGGAGAGCACGCCGGTGGTATCGCCGTTGCCCGCATTCGGGAAAATCGGCCATGGGAAAGCCCGGCGTGAAAGACAGCGTGACGTCGTGCTCGTGCTCGAGCCGCCCGAGCATCGCATACAGGCTTCGCGCCGGCTCGAGCATCGTGCATTGCGAAGACAGTCCGGTGAGAAAATCCAGCGCTCGCAAGGATTTCTTGGGCGCGCGACCGCTGGTGAGCGCGCGATCGAGCAGGCGCGCGGCCCGCTCGCCGGCCACCGCCATGTCCACATGCGGATACGTCCGGTACGCGACCAGAGCGTCGCAGCGGTCGATCATTGCGCCAGTCACGTTGGCGTGAAGATCGAGGCTCGCGACGACGGGGATCCGCGATCCGACGATGTGGCGCACGCGCCTGAGAATCTCGCCTTCACCATCGTCGAGATGCTCGGTCACCATCGCGCCATGCAGGTCGAGGTAGACGCCGTCGACAGCACCCGCGTCGGCGAGGCGTGCTAGCATATCCGCGACGATGCGCTCAAAAGCCTCTCGCGTGACATGCGCGGAGGGCGATGCCGCGCCCCATACCAGACCGACCGTACGATGGCCCATCGCGTGCAGGGCGTCGATTGCGCCGGCGGCGGGAATGTTGGCGCCGGCGAGCCGGGGCGCGATTTCCGCGCCTGCCGTCAGCGGCGGCCAGCCGCCGCCATGCTCGAACGCCGCGTAATCGGCTTTCGATGGCGCGATATGCGCCGCGCGAGATTAGCCGGAATCGTAGTGGTGCGCAAACGCCGTCTTGTCGTTAGGCCTGGAGCATTCGAGTGAGCGACGACATCTGGCGCTGGAGCGCAACGCGCCTCGCGGCGGCGATACGCGAGCGCGAGATCTCCGCCGTCGAAGCGCTGGACTCGTGCCTGGGCCGCCTCGCGGCAGTCAATACCCGGCTCAACGCGGTCACCGTGGACTTGTCGGCGTCGGCGCGCGAGGCCGCGCGTCGAGCCGATGCCGCTGTCGCCGCAGGAGATCCCGTCGGGCCGCTGCACGGCGTGCCGGTGACGATCAAGGAAAACGTCGATCAGGAAGGCTGCGCGACGACCAACGGTGTCGTCGGATTCCAGCACATCATCGCCGCCGCGGACAGCCCCATGGTCGCCAACTGGAAGCGCGCCGGCGCCGTGATCATCGGGCGAACCAACACGCCGGCGTTCAGCTTCCGCCTCGACACGGTCAACGAGCTGCGCGGGCGCACGTACAATCCGTGGTCGGAATCGCACACGCCGGGAGGCTCGTCGGGTGGCGCGGCGTCTTCCGTCGCCGCGGGGATCACGCCGCTCGCGCACGGCAACGATATCGCGGGCTCGGTGCGGTTTCCGGCGTACTGCTGCGGCATCGCCGGGATCCGTCCCTCGTTCGGGCGCGTTCCCGCGTTCAATCCCACGCAGACCGGCGAACGTTCGCTGTCGTCGCAGCTCATGTCGGTGCAGGGGACGCTTGCGCGCAGCGTTGCGGACGTGCGCCTGGGACTTGCCGCGATGGCGGTGCGCGACGCGCGCGATCCGTGGTGGGTTCCTGCGCCGATGCAAGGCCCGCCGCTGCCGAGGCGAGTGGCCATCGTGACCGACACCGCGGATCTCGCGGGCGCAAAGCTGCATCGGCACATCGCCGCGGCGATCGCGCAGGCCGCGTCGTGGCTCGCCGACGCGGGCTACGCCATCGTCGACGACAAGACGCCCGGATTCAGTCGCGCCAAGGAACTGTGGTTCGAGATGCAGGTGCCGGAATTTCGCCACTACATGTTGCCGCAGATCGAGAAAGAAGGAGACGAAGGTATACGTACAGCGGTGCGTTTCATGCTCGAGAACGTCGCTGAAAGCGATTCGGGCGCGTACATGAAGGCGCTTTCGGCGCGTGCGCGGCTGGTGCGTGAATGGAATCTGTTCCTCGAGCGAGTGCCTCTGGTGCTGGCGCCGATTTCCTCGGAGCCCGTCTATCTCCAGGGCTTCGACATCGAAAGCGCGGCACGTAGCGCGGCGCTGTGGCGCGAATGCGCGACGATGATGGCGGTTCCGGTGCTGGGTTTGCCCGCGGTCGCCGTGCCCACGGGCGTCGCCGACGGATTGCCTGCGGGCGTCCAGCTCATCGCTCCGCGCTTTCGCGAGGATGTCTGCCTCGCCGCGGCGGAGGCCATCGAAGCGCGCGCGGGAGCGATCACGCCGATCGATCCGCAATGGTGATCGCCAGATCGGCTTGCTTATCTACCCATTGCCATTCACCGCGCCCTTCGCTATCGTGCACGCTCGCTTGCCCTGCTTCGCGCCGACCGCCGGCGTCCAGTCCAGGAGAATCCATGTTGAATATGTGCTCCTCCAACCTTGCGCGGGCCGTCGCGATCGCCGCGCTCGCGGCCGTGATCGCGACCGGCGCCGCGGCGCAGACCGTGCTGCGCGTCGTCAAGCATTCCGACCTGAAGATCGTCGATCCCATCTGGACTACGGCGTACATCACGCGCGACCACGGCTACATGATCTACGACACGCTGTTCGCGACTGACGCGAACAACCAGATCAAGCCGCA
>WNGK01013087.1_pt2 | contig 22680 bp, 21 predicted proteins | sample 5400601 | NCBI WGS metagenome assembly WNGK01 (sample SAMN13153376, study PRJNA577476) | soil metagenome | isolation source: 60 cm soil or saprolite under Garry oak tree replicate 1 | place: USA:California | collected 2016-06-15
AAGCGTCGCGCGCGGCTTTGACCGCGCGTTCTGCTTCTGGAATTCCGGCTTCGGCCACGTGGCCGACGACGTCTTCGGGCGAGCTCGGGTTGATCGAAGCGATCGTTTTCTCGGTCCAAACTTTTTCGCCGTTGATTACGAGCGGATACTTTTGGCCGAGCTGCGTGCGCACATGCGCGAGCGCTTCTCGCATTCGGTCCTGATTTTGTTCGTAAACGAAATTCACAAGCGGCGCGTTTTCATAAGTATCACCCTGCGGGGTGTCGAGGGAAGCGCCGTCGCCGCTAACTTCGAGATGGCGCGCACCAGTCGCACTCTGTGCGACCAGTTCAGCTGGATCGCGCAACAATTCGTCCTCGGACACGTTATCTGAGAATTTGGCCCGCAAAAAACCTTCGTTCGAAGTGTTCTCGAGCAGGCGTCGAACGAGATAGGACATGCCGGGAAGCAGCTCACCGACCGGACAATATTCTCGGACCCGGTAACCCATCTCGACGAGCGCGCGTTTTACCGGTCCGGCCATACCGTAAAGCAATTGAAACTCGAAACGGCTGCGGTCGATTCCGAGTTGCTCGGCCAACGCCTGGGCGTGGGCGATACTGCGCACGTTATGCGATCCGAACGCCGACGTAACGATCGATTCGTGCTCGAGCAAAATGCGCGTGATCAATTCAAAATTTAGATCGCTCTCCGGTTTTTGGAGAAAGACCGGACAAGCCCAGCCGTTCTGACGCGACTTTATTTTTTCGAAATCCCAATAGGCGCCTTTGACCAGGCGAACGGCGAAGCGCGTTCCGCGCGCGCGCCCCCAATCGAGGAGATCGAGCAAATCGTTTTCCGCATCGCGCAGATAAGCCTGAATGACAATTCCAACGTGCGGCCAGTCGCGAAATTCAGTTTCGGTAAAGAGCGTTCTGAAAAGTTCGAGGGTCGCATTTTTGTGCGCGTAACTTTCCATGTCGAAGTTAACGAACGCACCGAGGTCGCGTGCGCGTCGTAAAATCGGGCGCAGTTTGGGCGCGAGATGAATGATCGCATCCGCCGGGTCGGCTGGATTCATCTGCGAATAAAGCGCCGAAATTTTTACGGAAAGATTAACGACCGGGAACAACTCCGTGTTTTTGCCAAGCGGATCTGTCCAGCCGCGCGTTTCGCGACCGAGATGCTCGAGCAATTCCAGACAACGACTGGCGTACTCGTTCGCTTCCTGTTCGCTTACGACTGCTTCGCCGAGAAGATCGACCGTAAACCCGATACCCTGGGAGCGGCGTTTGCGGAGCATTTTCGTGATGTCCTTCGGATTCCGTCCGGCGATGAACTGGCGCGCCATGCCGGAAACGTTCCAGCGCAAAGCCTGGCCGCTGATCCGGGGAACGAGCTTCGCCAAAAACACGCCGGTGCGAATCAGTGGCGCGTAACCGTTGCGCATGTCCGCGAAATATTCGTCGAGATGCTGGACGACATCGGTTCCGCGATGGAGCGACGCGAGAACATCAACGAACCGGAACAGTTGCACCTTGAAGTGCTCATCGCGCATCGAGAGCGCCATCATTCGCTGGTAAAAGCCGGCTTTACTGAAGAGCGACTCCGGATGCCGGTCGACCAAATCGAATATGCGTTCGCCGCGTCGTTCGATTTCGGTCTGCAAAGCGCCCATAGCTAAAAACTAATCGCGCCCTACTGGGAGGTAAAGGCGAAGGAATTCAAGAGGGGCCAAAAAAATTCGCCCGGATACGGTCACCTTGAGGGCGAACTTCGAAGTGGGGTGTGAACAGCCGCTCCAAAGCGGATTAGATTCAGGGAGCAGTTAGAGTAATTTGTCTGGCGGGCCCGTCAGGCCCTTGGGGCTCGGGGCCCGTCAGGCAATCTCTCCTTTTGAGGCATTGGCATTTGCTGGGCGGGGTGAACTCGGTTAGCAAGATCGACATGCACCGGCGCGATCAACGCCATGAGTTTGCCAGCGACAACACGGCGGCAATTTGCCCCGAAGTCTTAGCTGCGTTGGAAGAGGCCAATCAAGGCGCAGCCGATTCCTACGGCGATGACGAACGGACGAGTCGTGTTCGAGAGTTGGTCCGGGATGTTTTCGAGACGGATTGCGACGCTTATCTGGTTTTTAATGGAACGGCCGCAAATGCGCTCGCGCTGGCGCAACTTTGCCAACCGTTTCACAGCGTCGTTTGTCACAATCACGCGCACATCCAGACTGATGAATGCGGTGCCCCCGAGTTCTTCACCCGCGGCTCAAAGCTGCTTCTAGTTGGCGGTGCCGCAGGCAAGATCGACATCCACGAAGCGGACGCGATGATCGCGCGTCAGCCCGAGGTGCACGCGCACAAACCGCGCGTCATCAGCGTGACCCAAGCGACCGAGTTCGGCACGGTTTACACTCATGATGAAATCAAGGCCATCACAGAGCTCGGGCGAAAGCGCGAAATTTTCGTGCACATGGACGGCGCACGATTTGCCAACGCCGTTGCCGCGCTCGGTTGCTCGCCTAAAGAAATTACGTGGCAAATTGGCGTGGATGTTCTGTGCTTTGGCGGGACAAAGAATGGCGCCGCCGCGGCGGAGCTCGTGATATTCTTCAAAAAGGAGCTTTCTTTTGAGTTCAACTATCGCCTGAAGCAAGCTGGCCAGCTGGCATCTAAGACGCGATTTTTGGCGGCACAATGGCTAGGCCTTCTAACCAAAGACGTTTGGCTCCGAAACGCGCGGCATGCCAACGCCACCGCCTCCAGATTGGCCGACCGTCTTCGTGCCGCTGGAAAGATCGACATCGTGCTTCCCGTTGAAGCAAATGCCGTCTTCGTCCGCCTATCCGAACAACTCGCGCTCGATTTGCAGTCGCGGGGCTGGCATTTTTACAAGTTCATCGAGCCCGATGTTTATCGTCTGATGTGTTCATGGGCGACGACTGATGCGGAAATCGACCGACTAACCGCTGATATGTTGCGTTGACGAAAGTCATCTGTATAGAGAGCGCAATGAAGTTGAGCTGCTGCGCCATCGTCGCGCTTGCGATCGGCTTACTAGGCTGCGAGACAGCGCACAACATTGGCCGCACACTTACCGCGCCAGTGCGTTACGTTTTTAACGAGCCAGAGCCCACACCTGCTGCAAATGCGTCCGATGTGACAAATCCTGGCCAGCCGGTGGCGGCGCGCAAATCAACGCAACAATCGGCGAGTGCACCCTCACGGGCTGCCGGTAGCAACCCGTCGGTAAAACCTTCGCCATCATCTCAGACGTCTGCGAGTACCACGCAATTTCCGGTGGCAAAACCGGTGCCGGACAGGCCCGGTCTCGTTTTTAATCCATTCAACGCCGGCGGCGGATACATCGACGTGAGTGGCTACGCGCCGGGCAGCAAAGTCAAAGACCCGAGCACGCAGAAGATTTTCATTGTCCCGTAACTGTTCGACTTGATTACGTAATAACCGCGGGCCTGGGTGCGTAATTATCGGCCGCTTGTAGCCTGGAATAAGTGACTTAGTTGGCGCGTCCAGGGCATCGCTTCCCCGGCGAAATCGCTTTCGAAAGCGATAATCTTTTGGGGTCGCACGGATATTGCTTTTACGGGGGATGTGGAAAATATGACCCCCGGGGATGCTGTTTTGGTTGCGCGGCGCTCGATACTGGCCGGCACCAGAATGTCTGGCCTATTCGCGGCTATCGCCGCCGGGCTTGCAATCGTTGTTGGCACCTTCGCATCGCGGGACGCAAGCGCTTATAGCCTCGAAGGACCAAAGTGGTCTAGCGGGAATCCTGTGATGCAACTCGAACTCGGGAACCCTGGCCGCACCCTTCTCGATGGCAATACTTCTTGGAACACGGCCGTTGCCCCGGCTCTCGACATGTGGAATCAGGTCTTGGGCGGCGTGCAGTTTGGCCGAGTGATGAATTCCACCGCCGCGGTGGCATCTGGCGACGGTGTCAACGCGATGGCGTTTTCCAGCACTGTTTTCGGGAGCAGTTTTGGTTCAAACACCCTGGCCGTTACAACCTACTACTACCGTAGTTCCACTATGGTAGAGGCCGACATTCTGTTTAACAGGGCACAGCCGTACGATTCTTATCGCGGGCCATTGCGCTCCGGCTCGTTCGACATTCAGCGGGTTGCGTTGCACGAACTCGGACATGCCCTTGGCCTCGCGCATCCCGATCAAGCCGGCCAACACGTGGATGCGGTCATGAATTCGATCATTAGCGATCGCTACCAGCTTTCCGCGGATGATATTTCAGGCGGCCAATCGCTTTACGGTGCTGCGGCCAGTCCAACGCCAACACCCACACCGACCCCGACAGCAACGCCGACACCGACTCCAACCCCAACGCCAACTGCGACCCCAACAGCCACAACCACTCCGACTGCAACACCGACACCTACTCCAGCCGCCGCGGTAATGCTGAGCCCGGTTCCGGGATCCACTTTCAAGTCTTCGAGCGCAACGTTTTCCTGGAGTGCCGGTAGCGCCGCGAGCTATGCGCTTATCGTAGGCAGCTCTTTGAATGGCGCAGATATTTACTACTCAGGCGCCATCACCGCGCACGCGGCAACCGTGAACACCATCCCCACCGATGGCCGGACCGTTTATGTGTCGCTTTACTCGAACGTGAACAATTCGTGGCTCGCAAACAAATATACATATCGCGCGTTCACGACCTCCGCGACCCCTACGCCGACACCATGAAGAAATAAACGCTACAGGTTAGATTTACTCGATGAAAGCAAGATATCTTCTCCCACTCACTTTAATCGCCATCGGTTTTGTCCGAGTCAGCGCCACGATCGTGGTTCCGCCAACTTTCGAACAGTTGGTTCAACAGGCCGAACTTATTTTTCAAGGCACGGTCACGGATGTTCGCTCCGTTTGGGAAGGCGAGGGCGCACAACGGCACATCGACACATACATCAGATTTCAAATCGACGAGAACGTCAAAGGCAACGCGACTTCTTCTTACACACTCCGAGTGCTCGGCGGGACGGTGGGCGACGAGACAATGGAAGTCACCGACAGCCCGAAATTCAAAGTCGGCGACCGCGAGATTCTTTTTGTCGAGCACAACAACGAGCAGTTCGTTCCACTTGTCGGTATCAACCACGGCCACTTTCGTGTTCAGCGCGACGAACAGACCGGCCGCGATATTATGATGAATGGTGACGGTGAACCGGTTCGCGACCTGTCGCAGCTTGGCCATAATGAGGAAGCGGCGACGACTGACGATGTGAGGCAGGCGATCTCTCCGGACGACTTGAAGTCGTCAATTCATCAGCAACTTGGCGATCGATCCAATCTTTCCGCGAAGTAATTCGCGCTGGCATCGTCGATTGTTCGCCGCGGCGAACGCACCCCGGGCGGGTCGATCTCAGCGACGCCCGACCGCGTCTTTGAGGTCGTCGTCTTTTCTCTGTTGCTGAATTTTTTGAATGACCGAATGCGTCGTGTCGAGAGAGTGCTTGGCCCAATCGTGTTGGTAGGTCTGTCTCGGTGACGGAGATGACTGGGGGGAAGTTTCGGCCACTGCCGGCTTTTGCTCAGTGCGCTTTTGGAGAAGGAATAGTCCGCCGCCGATTCCTGCAACTACCAGAAATATCACGAGACCTCGCATGCCTTCTTTGCAGCATGCGCCGAGCCAGAGTCGTTGCTGCAAACTTCGGCCAATGGTAATTGTGAGGATGAGTTCGTGGACGCGGTTATGGCTTGCGCTCTGCGCGATTGTGTTCGCGCATTCTGGCTTAGGCCAAACGTATCAGGGGCGCGAGCTGGTCAAAGCCACGCTCCTGGCCGACACGTCCGCCATTATTCCCGGGAAACCGTTCACCGCCGGACTGCTTCTGCGAATGGCGCCCGGCTGGCACACCTACTGGAAATTTTCCGGCGACGCCGGCCTCCCGACTGAAATTAAATGGAAACTGCCGGCGGGTTGGAAAGTCGGCGAGATCCAGTGGCCGATCCCATTGAAGACAAATGATCCCGGCGATATTCAAACCTACGGTTACCAGGACGAGGTCCTGCTCATGCAGGAAATCACCCCACCGGCGAAGATCGACATCGCACCGGTGAAACTATCTGCGGAAGCAAATTGGCTCGTCTGCGAAAAAATCTGCATTCCGGGCGGCGCGAATCTCGAGCTCGAGCTACCGACGTCGACAACTGCCGACCCGAAAAACACCGACCTCTTCGCGCGCTATCGCCGTCTGCTTCCGCAAAAATCTCCCGATTCAAAAACTGCAATTGCAAGTTGGAGCCGTGCCGGTTCCGATCTTCACCTCAAGCTGGCAAGCGACAATCTGGCAAATTATCCGACGGTCGATTTTTATCCTCTGCCGCAAGGCAACACTGTGGTTGGACATCCGAGCGCCGAATCGCGCAAGGCGAACGAAATTACTTTTCGAATTCCAATCGAATCGCCGGATAAGAATCTGTCGTCCATGCCGGGTTTGATTGTCTTTTCGAAATCTCCCAACGGGAACGACCGCACGGCATGGCAAATAGAAGCTTCGATAGTTGCCGCGGCTAAACCTTCTGTCCCTTCGCGTGGAATTTTCACCTTTTTGTTATTCGGTTTTATCGGAGGATTCATTTTGAACCTGATGCCGTGCGTATTGCCTGTGATATCGCTCAAAATCTTCGGCTTCATTCAACAAGCCGGACAAAGCCGAGAGAAAATTTTCCGCAGCGGTCTGGCTTTTACCGCCGGCATTTTTGCGTGGTTTCTCGCGCTTGCGTTGCTCTTAATTGCGCTTAAAGCCGGCGGCCGCGATGTGACCTGGGGCGGATTTCAATTCACCAACGCTTATTTCGTTCTTGGTCTCAGCATCGTTGTGCTGGTTTTCGCGCTGAATCTCTTCGGCGTCTTCGAGATTTCGCTGCCGCAAAGCATGACCCGCGGTTTGCTCGCAAGTTCGGAGCGTAAAGACGATCTCGGCTCATTCTTTCAAGGCGTGTTCGCGACCGTTCTGGCGACGCCGTGCACCGCTCCTTTTCTCGGGACCGCGCTCGGCTTCGCATTTGCGCAATCACCGATTGTCATTTTGGCGATGTTTGTGGCCATCGCCGCTGGGATGAGTGCGCCGTATTTTCTGCTGAGTGCGCAACCAGCCTGGCTCCGATTTCTTCCGCAGCCCGGGCCATGGATGGTGCACGTGAAACAGTTCATGGGCTTTTTGCTGCTCGCGACTTTGCTCTTTCTGCTCTACGTCCTAGGCGCCCAACGCGGTCTCGAAGGCGCAATTTGGGCAAGCTGCTTTTTGCTCATCGTCGCCATCGTCTGTTGGATGAAAGGCGCGTTTATTTTGCCGGCCACGTCCACCGCTAAACGAAGTTTGGTTCTCGTGCTCATGCTCCTGCTCCTGCTTTTTAGCGGCGCTTATTTTATCGGAGATAAGTTTCAATCAGCCAAGATCGACATCGCGGCCTCGGGGGCACCCGGTGATTGGCAACCGTTTACGCCCGAGCGTTTGCGAACCGAGCGCGATCAGGGTCACGCCGTATTCGTTGATTTTACCGCGGCCTGGTGTCTCACTTGCAAGTTCAACGAGAAGGCCGTGCTCGAAGCAGCGCCGGTGCGGGAAGCGTTCCAGCGGCATGGCGTCGTAAAATTAAAAGCCGATTGGACCAACGGCGACCCGGTTATTACGAAATTGCTTCAACAATTTGGCCGGCCAGGTGTCCCATTATACGTGCTTTATCCGGGCAAATCGGAAGAGCCGATTGTGTTTCCGGAATTGCTCACGCAGCGTATTCTTCTCGATAAACTCGAAACCATCACAACCACCGTCGCTTCACAATAACCTATGAAAACAAAACTAATTCTCACCGCAATTACCGTAGTCGCATCCGGCGTGCTTTATGCCGCCGATGTTCCACCGGTCGGCAGCGCCGCGCCCGACTTCTCGTCGCCGGACGCGAACGGCAAGACGCAGTCGCTTTCGCAATACAAAGGCAAATACGTCGTGCTCGAGTGGTTCAATCCGGAATGCCCGTTCGTGAAAAAACATTACGGCAGCGACAACATGCAAAAGTTGCAAGCGGAATACACGGGCAAAGGCGTTGTCTGGTTGACAATCGATTCCAACGCGCCCGGCACCGAGGGCAACCTGACTGCGGATCAGGCCCAGAAGGTTATGAACTCATGGAAAACAAAGCAGACCGCGCTCCTTCTCGATCCCGAAAGCAAAGTCGCCAAACTCTACGGCGCCAAGAACACGCCGAACATGGTCGTGATCAATCCGGAAGGTAAAATCGTTTACGAAGGCGCGATCGACAGCAAAGCGTCGCCCAATCCAGCCGACATTCCGAGCTCGACCAACTACGTGAAGAACGCGCTTGATGAATCACTCGGCGGCAAGGCGGTTTCCAACGCCCAAACCAAACCCTACGGCTGCCACATAACTTACAAATCTTCCTAAGGCACTTACAAATCTTCCTAAGGCCGAACGCGTTCTCCCTAACGCGTTCTGATCGCGCTCGGAGAGCACGATCCACCTTCTTAATCTCAAAGCGGCGGTCTTAATCAACCGCCGCTTTGTGTTTTTGCGATTACCTCCGCTTCGCTCCGAGTCGCCACGCGAGTCGTAAGATCGACATCGGCGTGATGCGGACGAGGAACATGCCGAGTTTCATAGCAAAGCCGGGAATTACGAGCGGGCGGTCGGCTTCGACCGCGGCGAGTGCGTCCCGTGCTGTCTTCTCTACTGAAACGTAAACGAATTCAGGACCGCGCTCGGGTTGGCCACCCGGGCGCTTGGCGACATCCCCGAATTCAGTATGGACGGGACCTGGACAAAGAGCGCTCACGGTAACGCCTCTGCCACGCAGCTCCGCTCGCAACGCTTCGGAGAAACTGTTCGCATATGCTTTGCTCGCTGCGTAAACCGCCATTCCGGGGATGGGGAGAAAACCGGCAGATGAGCTCACGTTCAAAATCGCGCCGCGCTTTCTTGCGATCATTTGCGGCAGCAAACGCCGGGTCAGCAATGTGGGCGCGACGATGTTTACTTCAAGGATCCGATCGTCTCGTTGCGGATCGCTCGTGGCAAACGACCCATAGTCGCCGAGCCCGGCATTGTTGATCAAGAAGTCGATGTTGATCTTGTTTTCTTCGAGCCAACGAACCAGCTGATCGATTTGCGATTTGTCGCAAAGATCGACAACGCGTGCGTGAACGCTCAAGTGCGCGTTGCGGTTCCGGAGTTCGTCGCGCAACTCATTCAATCTTTGCTCGCGTCGCGCGACGAGAACGAGCGTTCGCGCGCGTGTCGCCAGTTGCCGGGCAAACTCGCGCCCGATTCCGGCCGACGCGCCGGTGATTAATGCGCTGCAGCCCTCAATTTTCATTTCTTCGCACGTTTACGAGCAACGCCACGGGGACACCGCCAATGATTCCTCCAATGTGACCGGCCATACTGACGTCGGGAAGCAGCGAGACGCCGAATCCGGCCAAGAGCACGATCCAAAGCCACTTTTGGAGTCGTCGCTCTCCATTCTGGCGGTATGAAATGATTAACGCTGCGCCCAACAAACCGAAGACACCGCCGGACGCACCGACCGTGCCGCCTTGTTTCGGATGCCAGTTGTGCATCAGGAGAATTACTGCGGCTGAGCAAATCACGCTGACAAAATAGATTAGCGCACCTTGTCCTGCGCCTACTTCTTGTTCAACAATTCGACCGATCCAGAAAAGCAATCCGACGTTCAGAAGCAGATGCATCCAATTGAAATGAAGAAACGAATAGGTAGCGATGCGCCAGACTTCCCCGTGCAATTGGCCGTTGTCCGGAAGCGCGCCCAGTTTCAATAACGCGTCATCGTTTCCAACGCTGTTGGTCGCGATCTCAATTCCAAAGCCAACTGTTATGGCGAGAATCAAGACAATCGTTCCGCGGTTTTGGAAAACGGCCGTGCGGCTCGTACTCATCGGTGTTGCTCAATGAATTTGGTCGGGTCAAGCCAGCCCCGCGTGTCTTCGCGATAACCCGGGCCGATGAACGGCGTGATGAATTCGCGCATTTCAAGATGGAGATGGGCAAAGTAACGGCCGTTGGCGGTGCCAACCGTCGCGACCTGCTGGCCGCGTTTCACGGTCTCGCCCGAATGCACCAGCATCTCTTGCACGTGCCCATAATAGGATTCCACATATTTCCGCTCACCATTTTCGAGATAGGCGTGGAGCAAAACGATCACGTTGCCCCAGCCGGGGCCGCCGTCGCGCGCGAGCAGCACGCGACCGTCAGCGATTGCATAAATCGGATCGCCCAGATCGCTGTTCTCGCCGCCGATCCCGTTTAAATCGTCACCGAGATGTTTGTTCTCGGTGAAATGCTGGGCGTTGTAGGCCATTGCTCCGTTCTCGTTCCCGAGTGGAAAATCAAAATGCGTTGCCGTCGGAATCGAAGCCAATTCAAGCGGCGACGGAATCCGAAATGCCGGATCGACATACTTCGGCCGCATCAAATCCGGCCCAAGCTTCCATGCGATTGTCGCGAGGAATGATAATGCAAAGGTGGCGACGCTCAGCACTATCCATTTCTTCATTAAACAACCACGAATGGACACGAATCGACACGAATCACAAACAACTTGCTGTTCTTGGTGTCCATTGGTGTTTATTCGTGGTTAATGAGGATTCTCGTCACGGGCGGCGCTGGATTCATCGGCTCCCATCTGGTCGAAAAACTACTCGCCGCCGGACATGACGTCGCCGTCCTCGACGACTTCAACGATTTTTACGATCCGCAGATCAAGCGGGACAACATTTCCGCGGTCGAAAAGAAGGTCGCGGTGCACGATGTCGATCTTCGCGACGGTGACAGAGTCTCGAATTTATTTCGTCACGAGAAATTCGACGCGATCGCACATCTGGCCGCGCGCGCGGGTGTTCGACCATCGATTCAACAGCCGCAGCTTTACTACGACACCAATGTCGCCGGCACGTTGCATTTGCTCGAAGCGGCGAGCGCGCGTGGAGCTGAACGATTAATCTTCGCGTCGAGCTCGTCGGTTTATGGCGCGGCCAAGAAAGTTCCGTTCTCAGAAGAAGAACATCTCATGCAAACGTTGAGTCCGTACGCAGCGACAAAAATCGCGGGCGAGTTTCTCTGCTCGACCTATTCGCATCTCTACAAAATGCGGATCGTGGCGCTCCGCTACTTCACCGTTTACGGCGCGCGGCAACGGCCCGACCTCGCGATCCATCAGTTCACGCGAAAAATTCATGCCGGCGAACCGATCGACCAATTTGGCGACGGCACCACCCGCCGCGATTACACTTACATCGACGACATCATTCAAGGGACAATGGCCGCGCTGAAATACGACGGTCCGATGTTCGATGTTTTTAATCTCGGTGAGAGCCAAACGATTCAATTGAAGGATTTAATCGCGGCGATCGAGACCGCGCTTGGCAAAAAAGCGAAGATCAATCGATTGTCGGAGCAACCAGGCGACATGCCGTTGACCTGCGCTGATATTTCCAAAGCGCGAAAGCTTCTAGGTTACAATCCGAAAACGAAGTTCGAAGACGGCTTGCCGCGGTTTGTTGATTGGTTTCTGAAAGCGCGCGGTGCGAAATGACGATGTCGATCTTGTAGATGTCTGCGCTTCCGTTTGATCAACGAGCTTGTTTCATCGCCGGCCAGGCGAAATCGGGGACGACGTTGGTAGCGGCGTTGCTCGATAGTCATCCGGAGCTCCTCGTTTTGCCGCAGGAAACGGCCTATTTTCCGACGGTTCTCAGAAAATATCGCGACGCTGACCGGCGGGGCCAGTGTGATTATTTAACGAAAGAATCTTTTTCGCGCGTTCTATTTGGCGGCGAACCGAAATGGCGCGAGCATGAATACGAAGGCTTTCCGCAGCAGAAATTTCTCGAGACATTCGAGCGCACTGCTTTTGATCCGGCAAATGCGAACCGCGATTTGCTCGCGCTAATGGCGGAATCGTACGCTGCGACAATCGGCGTGCCGATTGATCGCATCAAACGCTGGATCGAGAAGACGCCGGCGAACCGAAATCATGTCGATGAAATCTTCGCGCGATTTCCGCAGGCAAAACTTCTCGTGACGCTGCGCGATCCGCGCGCGATCCTGGCGACCCAAATCGCGTTGGAACAAACGCGAAAGACGAAACGCTTTTCGGTTTATTACGTAATCGCGCACTGGCGCGTGGCCGCGAAGTTAGCCAGACGCGTCCGAAGCGGGGACGTTCCCGGATTATTCGTGCCGTTCGAACAGCTCGTGAGCGAAGTTTCGACCGTGATGAAACGTGTGTGTGACTATCTCGAAATCCAATTTGATCCCGAAGTTGTTTTGACCCCCACGAAGATTGGTCAACCATGGGGCGGGAATTCGGCGGCGCAGATCGCGTTTTCTCAAGTCAGCGTTGAACCGGCGTCGCGCTGGGAGCGGGAGTTGTCCGAAGATGAAATTGGCTGGGTGGAATGGCATTGCCGCGATTTGATGCCGGAGTTTGGATACCAGCCGCGGTTGCGCGCGCTCGCTCTACGACACTTCACCAAGCGAATTCGCGGTGAACGCGCGCGCGAATACTTAAAGTCGCGCTCGTACTCCATTCGTGACGCCTGGACGGGCCGCTAGGGTCGATTTTTTGTTCCACTTGCAATCGCTATCGGCGCGGGCGATAATCGCCCCGTAAATGTCGGGAATCTAAGTCGATCCTCCGAGCATCCGTTTTCAAGCGAGGCTAAAAGTATGAAGCGAGGTTTCTCATCTTCGCGATTTGATTGGCTGACCACAGCGGGTTGCATCCTGAGACGATTCTATTTCCGGCATGACGAGGCGGAGTTTCCAGCGGCGTGGTCCCGCAATCGCGGGATTTGCAGTTTGTTAGGCGAAACCTCTCGGGGTTCGCGCGCCGTGGACCGTGCATCGTTGGATGCGCTCCGCCCACTAAATAATTGGGTCAATACTAAGGATCATCATGAACTCTTATCAACAGGAGAGACGCCAGCGCCATGGGCGTGGTCGGTCTCGACGAAGGGGCGGCCGCGGGCGTTTCCAAGAGCAGCGCGCGCCTGCACCGAAGCCAAAAACATTCTGGCAACGAATCGTCGAATTTTTTGGAAACGGCGGCGACACGCGGAAACCAGCGGCACAATCATCGCGCAACGGTCAGCAGCAACAGCAGCACCAGCGCCCGCAGGAGCAATCGCGGCCAGCGCGTAAACCTGAATCAATCGAAGTTACTTCGCCGCGTCTGTACGTTGGCAATTTATCCTTCGACGCGACCGAGAGCGATCTCTTTGAGCTCTTCAACGGCGTCGGCCACGTCCAAAACGCCGAAGTGGTGAGCTACCGCCACAACCAGCGCTCAAAAGGTTTCGCGTTCGTGTCGATGCAAACGATCGAGGAAGCCAAGCGCGCGGTAGATGAATTGCACGACAAGGAATTCCTCGGCCGCAAGCTCGTGGTCAGCGGCGCGAAATCGAGCGAACACTCGCACGATTAATCGCAGCCCGTAATTTTGTCGGGAGACGTGGCGCTGATTGAAGCGCGCGCCTCCCGATTTGTTTTTTATGCGCGGCGTCTTTTTCATTGTCGGTCCAACGGCAACGGGAAAATCGGAGATCGCGGCTGACGTTGCGGCGAAGCTCGGCGCAGAAATCGTCAGCGCGGATGCCTTCCAAATCTATCGTGGACTCGATTTGCTGACAGCAAAACCCGACCCAGCGACGCTGGCAAGAGCGCCGCATCATCTCGTTGGGACGGTGTCGATCTTTGATGAAATGAGCGCGGCGAAGTTCCGCGAGCGCGCTTTAATCGCGATTTCGGAAATCCATTTGCGCGGAAAATTGGCGATGGCGGTCGGCGGCAGCGGACTCTACATCAAAGCTCTGACCCACGGGCTGTCGAGCGCGGGCGGATCCGATCCGAAGACGCGCGCAAAGTTAAGTAAATTAAACCTCGATCAATTGCGGCGTCGGCTGGTCGACCTCGATCCGCAAAGCGCGCGCAAAATCGACACGAAGAATCGACGACGTGTCGTCCGCGCGTTGGAGATTTGCTTGCTCAGCGGAAGGCCCGCCTCCGCGCAGCGCACCCACTGGGCAGGTAATATTCTAGCGCACGGTGTTTTCGTTTTTCACGACCGCGATGAGCTTTATGATCGAATCAATCGCCGCGTCGAAGCGATGTTCGATAGCGGAGTAATCGAAGAAGTGCGCGAAGCCTGCGGGATGAGCGAAACGGCGTCGAAAATGATCGGGCTGCGCGAGATTCGAGAGTTGCTCGACGGGAAGATGTCGATCTTGCAATGCGTGGCCGCGATTCAACAAGCGACCCGGCGTTACGCCAAAAGGCAGTTGACCTGGTTTCGGCGGCAAACTAATTTTCAACCGCTGAATTTATCGCTTCTAAGTCACAACGAAGCTGTGAAAGAGATTTCGCAACTCGCAAGATCTTACGGGGTAGCGCCAGGGAATGATTGAAACACGTCCGAAAAAAACTCACGAGCGCGCCCTCTTAATTGGTCTCGAGAAACAAGGCGTCTCGAAATGGGACCTGCAGGATTCGCTTGAGGAATTGGCCGAGCTGGCAAATTCCGCCGGCGCTGAAGTCGTCGACACCGTCACCCAAAAACTGCAGAAACCGACCGCGCCGTATTACATCGGCAAAGGCAAAGCGGAAGCAATCAAGCATTCCTTTCAAGATCGAGAAATAACGTCAGTGATTTTTGATGACGAACTTTCGCCGGCTCAAGGGCGCAATCTGGAAAACTTGCTTGCGCGCAAGGTGCTCGATCGCACCCAGCTGATTCTCGACATTTTTGCGCAGCGCGCGCGCAGTCGCGAAGGCCGATTGCAGATCGAGCTGGCACAATTGCAATACTTGCTGCCGCGATTAACGCGGATGTGGGACCATCTCTCGCGACAAACTGGCGGCATCGGCACGCGCGGTCCGGGTGAAACCCAATTGGAAGTAGACCGGCGTCGCGTCCAGGAGCGGATCGCGAGACTCGAACGCGAGCTGGAAGCGGTGCGGTTGAATTTGCTCACCGGCGCCGACGTCGTGGCCGAGAACAGACTTTTCGCCACGCTCGATCCAACGACGCGCAGTCTTGTTCTGCCTAACAAACAGCGCGTCCTGCTCACGGACACGGTGGGTTTCCTGCGAAAGCTGCCCCACACATTGATCGAATCATTCAAAGCGACGCTGGAAGAAGTGAGCGAAGCCGATCTTCTGATTCACATTGCCGATCTAAGTCATCCGCGCGTGGACGATCAGATGGAGGCGGTCGAGGGCGTGATCAAGGAATTGGACGCATTCGGTAAACAGACGCTGATTGTTTTCAACAAGATCGACAAACTGCAAAATCGTGAGCTGGCCGAGACTTATGTGAAAAGATTTCCAGGCAGCGTAGCGATCTCCGGGCGGACCGGTGAAGGCGTGAACCAGCTGGTGCAGGCGTTGCAGAACACGCTGAGCGCGTGGCGATTGCGTTCACGCTTTCGGATTCCGGCAAGCGAATCGGCGCTGATCGCTGAGATCCACCGGGTTGGTCACGTGCTCGAGCTGCATTACGAAGGCGAAGGCGCTCTAATCGTGGCGCACGTTCCGCCAGACTTGGCGCAGAAACTCGAGCGCTACGCAGAGCAAGGTTAGTTCTGTCATCCCGATCCCGCGGTCGCGGGAGAGGGATCTCACAACCGAAGTTGGACCACGCAAATTACTTGGCGTGATCAAGGAGCTTGTGGGAGGTCCTTCACTTCGTTCAGGATGACACGGCAACGTAGATGAAGGCCAGTGAACGAGTCGCGCAGTTGATAAAAATCTGGCCAAAGGTTTACCCAAACGCGCACACTGAGCTGGATTTCAAGAATCCGCTCGAGCTGCTGATCGCGACAATTCTGTCGGCGCAATGCACTGATAAGCGCGTGAACATGGTCACGCCGGTGCTATTCAAGAAATATCGCACCGCGAAAGATTATGCGAACGCGCCGCAAGCTGAACTGGAGAACGCGATCAAGTCGACCGGATTTTATCGCAACAAAACCAAGAGCATTCGCGCGGCAACATCGACCATCGCCACCAAATTTGGCGGAAGAGTTCCTGACTCGATGGAAGAACTGCGCGAGCTGCCAGGCGTCGGTCGAAAAACGGCAAATGTTGTTTTGGGAAACGCCTTCGGCATAAATGAAGGGATCGTGGTCGACACGCATGTGATCCGTTTGTCGCAACGACTCGGCCTAACGAAGCAGAAGGATCCGGAGAAAATCGAGCGCGACTTAATGGAACTAGTTCCAAAAACATATTGGACGGTTTGGAGCCACTGGCTGATCTGGCACGGCCGACGCCGCTGTTTTGCGCGCAAACCAGACTGCGCGAACTGCGAAGTATTCCGTCTTTGTCCGAGCGGTAAAGCTTTTCTAAGGACGGGCGTCGCGCGAAAACCAGAAACTGTCGCGTCTTAAGAATCAGCGCGACTCCGCGGGCAGTCTGTGACGCATATTGGGGCCGTCGCTTTCGGCTTTTGCCCGAAGTTGTTTGAATTGCTCTTCTAGTTTCGTCAATTCTTCGTCGGAAAGATCTTCCAGATCTACCAGTTCATTTCGCGCCTTCTTCAGGGCCCGAATGATTTCATCGAGTTTCAAGTGCATCGCTTTGGCGTCGCGGTTCTGGGTGTTTTGAATCAGGAACACCATCAAAAACGTAACGATGGTAGTTCCAGTGTTGATGATCAGCTGCCAGGTGTCGGAAAAATGAAATGTTGGACCAGTGAGAAGCCAGACCAGGATCACGAGCATGGCTCCGGCAAAGGCCCAGGCGCTTCCGAGCATGATGGAGGAACGGCGGGCGAAGACGCGAAAGGCGTCGCTCACCACGCAAAAGAAGTCTCGTTCCTTTTCGTGCTCTTTTAGTTTTTCCGTTTGGGTATGATGCACAGGCATCCTTTTGTTTTCGCGTCTACCGGGGAAAGCGCGCGCATGGAAGATGTTCGCCACGGCGAATCCGTCCCTTGGCGGATCGACCTTGCAATTGGGTAGGACGTAGCCCGGGATTGATTTTCCGGCCGATCTGAGGAAAATAGAGCCCCCGCACGCCCATGCAGCACGTCACCGCATTCTCGCGTCCGCAAACTGTCCCGCCGGTCCCGACCACGGTGCCGAAGCGCAACGTCTGGATTCTCGACAGCTGGCGCGATCTGATTCTTTACGTCGGAACCCCGTTGCTGATTATTCCTGATTCGCGCCTATGGCGACCGCGCATTGTTCGAGCGGTTTCGCTGGCGCTTCATTATCGCTCCCATTTTCCTGCTCGCCGTCTGCGTCGGTTTTTATTTTTGGGACATCAAGACCAATCCGGTCGTGATGATTGTGTTTCTCTGGGGTGTCTGGCACGGAATGATGCAGACCTACGGCTTTGGCCGGATTTACGATGCCAAGACCGGGTCGTTTGCCGCGCTGACTCGACGGCTTGATTTCGCTACCTGCGGAATCTGGTTCGCGGCGGGAGTGATTCTTTCACCGGCCCGGATGACCGATACCCTAGAGGGGTTTTACGGATGCGGTCTGCCATTTATTTCGCCGGGCGGGATTCACGCTCTACAGCAAACTTTGCTCTTTGCCGCCGTGTCGGTAGCGATTCTTTGGCTGGCGAATTACGTCCGAATGTGGGTCGCGGGAACCCGACAGAATCCGGTGAAGCTGGCGCTCTTTATCACGAGCGTTGCGTTTTGGTGGTATTGCAATAACGGCGTAGCGAACATTCTCGCCGGCATCGCCTTGTTCGAAGTCTTCCACGATGTGCAGTACTTGTCTTTGGTTTGGATTTACAATCGTAACCGGGTGGAGAAAGACAGCTCGATCGGTGGGTTCATGCGATTCATTTTCCGTCGCAGCGGATCCTTGATTGGGCTCTATGTCGGATTGGTCTTTGCTTACGGTTCCATCGGTTACTTGAATTCGCACATCGGAATGGAAACGCTGACACGTCTGCTCACCGGTGTAGTAGCGGCATCAGGGTTGCTGCATTTTTACTATGACGGTTTCATCTGGAAGGTTCGCGAGAAATCGACGCGCCAATCACTGGGATTGGCCGGCGGCACGGCGGACGTGAAGCTGGGCAGTTTTTTACCGGGTTGGGCGTTGCACGCAAGCAAATGGGCGGTCGCGTTTGTCATTCCGCTCGCGGCAATGTCGTTTGGTAAAGTGTACCTCGCAGCTCCACCCGCGGATCGCACCGGTCATGTGGCCGCTGATCTGCCAGCCAGTGCGCGGGCACATTATAATTACGGCGCGGTCTTACAACAACTCGGCCGGCTCGACGAAGCGGAGAAGGAATACCAAACGGCGCTGCGAATCGATCCGAGCTACATGAAGGTGCATGTCAATATGGCGTCGCTGCTGATGTCGAAGTCGAAGTTGGATGAAGCCAAAAAATATTACGACCGCGCACTCCAGCTCGATCCCAGCTCGGGCGAAGTCCATTCCGGCTATGCTTATCTTCTCGAACGCCTTGGCCGGCCGGACGAAGCTCGCGCTGAATACGAGAACGCCATTCGCGTCACTCCAAAAAAATCAGCCGCGCGTCTGTTCTACACTTACGGCGCCTTTCTCGACAAACGGGGTGAGCTCGATGCGGCGATCGCGCAATATCAGCGCGCCTTGGAAGTCGATCCTAATCTGGCCGATGCCCATTCTGAGTTGGCGACGGCCCTTTTGACCAAAGGTGATTCGCAGAAAGCTGAAGCGCATTATCTCGAAGCGGCCCGGCTCGATCCGAAACGCGCCGATATTCACAGCAATCTCGGCACTTTGCTGCTAAAGGAGGGCAAAACTTCGCAGGCCATTATCCAGTACGAGGAAGCGTTGCGAATCGATCCGACGCTGACCGAGGCGGCAGAAAATCTTCGGGTCGCAAAACAAAACGATAACCGCTTCCAATCGCGTCCGCCCAAATAATTTTCTGAGCCACGCCCTGCATCTTAATCTCGACGACGCGTGGCGAGATGAACCGCTAAACTTGCCGGCGCTCGATGCCCGCAACTGGGGGGCGCGATTGCGTTTCTCCGCGCCGCCACCATTGGTCGAAAAGTTCTATGGCGAGTTCACGTCGCGCCTCATGCCCTTCATTCTCTACGGCTCGGGCGACTTCCATTATCTCAGCGCGCTTTGGCTTCGCCGGTTGAGCGGACCGGTCATTCTCGTTTCATTTGATAATCATCCGGACTGGGACATTCGTCCGCCAAAGTGGGGCTGTGGCGGCTGGATCAATCGCGCGCTCGAGCTCGCGAATGTTCAGCACGTCGCCATTTGGGGCTGTGGAAATTTCGAATGCTGGTGGCCGCACAATATCTTTGCCAATCGGCGCGGCGAAAGAGAAGGCCGGCTTGAAGTTCATCCCTGGGCTGACCAGCGTCCGATGAAAGATCGACAACGCCGCGGGGCGATCCTGCGCGAGAATTGGCGAGACAGATTTGAAGCATTCGCAGCGAATATCGCGGGTCGCGAAGTTTACGTCACAATCGATCTCGATTGTCTTCGTCCGGAGGACGCCGTGACAAATTGGGAGAATGGCCGATTCACGGTCGCGGATCTCGAATGGGCGCTCGGGAAACTGCGCGAACAAGCTCGAGTCATTGCGGGTGACGTTTGCGGCGGCTTTTCGGAAGCGAAGTACGCGCGTTGGAAGCAACGTTTCGCTTCAGAATGGGACCATCCGAAGCTCGAAAGGCCAACTGCGGACGAGACTCGAAAAATTAACTTCGCTACCCTGGAACGATTGTGGCCAGTCTTAGCTCATTGAAACGAGCACGACCCCGGCGGTGATCAGCAACGTGCCGATGGTCAGTCGCAACGTTAATTTCTCCTTCAGGATGACCGCCGCCATCAAGGTGATGATAATGACGCTCAAACCCTGGAACGGATAGAGGTAACTGAGATCGAAACGTTGCAGCAAACCGAGATTTAGAAAAAACGAAACAGTCATCAGCAGAATGCCGGCGCTGAGGATGGAGATAGTCTGGCGATTCTGGAATCCCGCCACGCGGGATGATTCCATCGCTCTCTTAAAAAAAAGCTGACCAGCCACGAATGTCCCCAGCCAAACCAAAATAAGAACAAGCGACCACCACGTCATAAACGCTCCTCCAAGCGAGCAGCCGGCTTGGCGACGATGGCCAGTCCAATAATCACCAAAGCGATCCCGCACCATCGGAGCGAAGAAATTCCCTCCTTAAGAATGAGCCAGCAGCTTATCGGGACCAGCACATCCACCAGCCGCGACAACGGAAACGCGATGGAGAGGGGAATATATTTCAGGACGTAAAGCCAGATCACGAGATCGAGGATAATAACGACAATCGCCAGCCAAATTAGCGGCGACGCGAGTCCGGTTATTCCTATCCATGACCAGCTTTTAGACGGATCGGCTGTGGCCCTGGCGCCCGCCTTCAGCAGCAATTCGTAAAGAACCACACAGATGATATTCAGCCCGAGCTGAAACCACGGATTGGCAAATCCAGACGGCCGATTGTTTGTCATATCGAGCCAATAATGCCAGTCCGGCTCAGACTCAAAGCTGATCTGCGTTCGAAAATTTCTTCAAAATTGGGTCGTGCCGTGTCGGCTCGAGATATTTCACGGCCAACCGAAAGATCGGATTAAGCCACGCTCGCGTGTGCAACACGTAAAGATCGAGCGGCGCCAACTCGTGGCCGAGATGCAGCTTTGGATCATAATTGAGCGGACCGCTGTAATAGAAGCGCAACCGTTGATCGATCGCCCAACGGATTACGTCGCGCATGGTGTAAAAATAAAGATGCAGATCGAGCGCGACGTCGTAATCAAGGCCAAGGCATTCATCGTAAATCGTGTCGCCACAAACGAGGCAAAGACTAAACGCGATAATTTTGCCCGACTCCGACCAGATGAAAAAGCGCGCCCGCTCCGGCATTGTTTGAGAGATGCGACAAAAAAATTCCTTCGTCAGCGTTTCGAATTTCATTGGCGAACGCTCGTGCACTTGGAGATAGAGCGGATAAATGGCGTCAATGTGCGGCGAGATATCGTTCACGACTTCCATATCGATCTTAGCCGCGCTCTCCGTCTTTCGGAACTTTCGACGCAAGCTCTTGCGGCTGACGTAGCCGAGCGCTTGCAGATATTCGTCGAAGTTTTGATAGGGCAGCGCTAGGCGCGTCATCGGCATGCTCGGCACGTGGGCGTAACCGTTTTTGGAAAGAGCCGCCAGGGTCGAGCGGTAGCTGGCTGGAAAATCCTTTAGGACAACAAGCGAAGCGTTGTTTTCGCGAGCGTAATTGCGCAGCGTCGCGCCTAACGCTTCGGCAATCCAGCGCTCATCTTTCGCGTCACATCCGCCGAGCTCACCGGCGCCGGCCGCACAGCCAACCATCAACACCCGCATTGTGAGAAATCGCGGAAATTTTCTTCGAACAAGATCGACAATCCTGCGGAAAGCACCGCGCATTCCTTCGACTAGATTTTGTCGGACGAAGAAAACTGGCTGGATGGCGCGAACGTTTCCAGAATCGTCCTCGAGCAGCGCGTAATGATATTCAAACTCATTCGCCAGCGTCTCGTCGATCAGCTCGTAATAACGGTGATCTTTGCATTTGTCCTGAAACGCGCGTTTCCACGCTTCCAAGTCTCGGACACCCGAAAGGGTCAGGATTCTGGCCGTTCCTTGAGCGAAAGGAACGACAACGTCATCGCGCATTTTCGCCACGGGACGAATCCGTCCGACTGGCGGATCGATTCGCCGCGTCGACGTTCTGCACTTTGAGCACGCCGCTGCGGATATGCAGGTCGCGTTGTGGGAACGCGATTTCGATTCCGGCTTCACGCAGCTTCTGCTCCATCGCGAAATTGAGATCGCTCCGATAACGACGTGGCCGATAGCTCATCTCGCTGCTCCAGACGACCAACTCAAAATCAATGGAATTCTCGCCGAATTTCTCCAGGAAAACGCTCGGCGCCGGATCTTTCAGAGTGTTCGCGTTTTCGCTGGCGGCGGCGAGCAGCGCTTCGCGGACTTTGTTCACGTCGCTGCCGTAGGCGACGCCCACCGGCAGGCGAAATCGCACCCGCGGATCGCCATAGGTCCAGTTCGTCACCGGCGAGTCGATGAATTTCGTGTTCGGGACAATCATGGTGATGTTGTCGTTGGTTACAATCACGGTGCTGCGGGCCCGAATGTGCTGCACCTGACCGGCAATTCCCGCGACTTCCACTCGGTCGCCCACCGTGATTGGACGTTCAGCCAAAATAACGAGGCCGCTGATAAAATTGCTCGCGATGTTTTGCAGACCAAAGCCAACGCCGACGCCAACCGCGCCAGCAAAAACCGTCAGGGCCCCGAGGTGAATGCCGGCATTATCGAGAACGATAAAGATTCCGACGATGAGGACGATGTTGCTGACGATCTGCGCAATTGCGTATTGCAACGACCGATCGAGCCCGCTTTTCGCGAGAAAGCGATTGAAGAGAAAACGTTTCGTCCGGGATGAAATCCAGAAAACCGCGATCAGCAGCGCGATGAGCAGGAAAATTTGAACGAGGCTCAGAGTGACGCCCGGCAACGGCGCATTCCAGGATAGCGGCACGCCGGCCGCGTTAACTGCGTTCACGGTAAAGAATGCGAGCGCGGCCAGGCTGAGGATCGTGGTCAGAATCGCGATCAGGTTCGTCTCGATCTTG
>WNGK01008017.1_pt1 | contig 22670 bp, 15 predicted proteins | sample 5400601 | NCBI WGS metagenome assembly WNGK01 (sample SAMN13153376, study PRJNA577476) | soil metagenome | isolation source: 60 cm soil or saprolite under Garry oak tree replicate 1 | place: USA:California | collected 2016-06-15
GGGGCGGCCCATGCGTGGGATCGATCTGCTGCAGGGAAGTGATGAAGTGTGCCAGATCACGCGCTGCCTGACCTGGATCGACGATGCGCTCGATGGTCGCGTTCTCGCCTTCGAGCCACTGGTAGACGGACCACTGCCAAGGGTAGCCCTCACCCGGTGTCCCCTTCGCGAGTGGGACAGGGATGGCAAGCGGTAGGAGCGGGGCAAGTCTCGGCAACCACTGGTGCTCTTTGTCCACTTGCCCGGTGGCATCCTGGATGCGGGGTAGTCGCACGGCCATGTCGTCGCCGAGCCGATAGAGCGCGTTGTCGGTCCCAGCGGAGTGGACCGGCTCGATGGGAAGGTCTGCCCACTGCGGAAACTGCGCCGCGAGCAACCGGTCCACGAGAGATACGTCGACATCCACCTCGTCGACATGCATTTTGCCAGCGGACATGAGCACCTTGCGCTTTCGGTAAGTTGACGGGTGTTCTGACGAACCTGAAGGCGAAGTATGCGAGCGTGACAACGACGCCGACTCCCCCCACGAAGACGTCGATTATTCTTAGAGCCTCGTGGTACACAGCTACTAGAGTTGTTATACGTATGAGAAAAAGCTGTCTCGCGAATCGTCCTCTTTCCATATGAAGCCGAAACTCTGTGCCTTCATTCTAAAAGAATATCAGTCAGTTGTCAAAATTGCGCAGCACATCATGGAATATAATGTCGAGTCAGGTGATAAAATACATCAATAATGAGATTAACTGGGAGAGAAGAGATATGACCGATACGCCTTCTTCTGTATCTAATAACATGTTGCATATACAAACAGAGCTTTTCCGTCCGTCATTGCAATACCCATCACATTCATATGCCGAAATATTGTCAAGGACTGCGGATCGATATCCTGAGAATGAGGCTGTAATCTTCTCGGCACCAATCCGTCTTGCCAACGACGCTAACGCGTCTAGCTTCGCTCAGGCAAGACGCAAGGAGAAGGATGTAAATCTGACCTACCGGGAATTAGATGCACTGGTTAATGCATTTGCCAATGCTTTACTCGATCTGGGAATACGAAAGGGTGATAGGGTCTGCTTACTCATGACTAATCGGCCTGAGTTTATTATCAGTTGGTTCGCTCTTGCGCGTGTTGGCGCAATTATTAGTCCCATGAATCCATCTTACAAGGAGCGAGAAGTAGCCTATCAATTGAGCAATAGCGAAGCTGTGGCAATTGTTGCTCAACACGAACTGTTGTCGCTAATAGAAAGGGTACAGGCACAAACCCCGACATTGAAACATGTTATTGTCGTTGATGCTGATCATCAAACTCTACCGTCGCATATGCACTCCTTCAGACAGATGGCGCGTACTTATGCGTCTACTCCTCCCACATCCCCAACTCCTTCAGAAGAAGATTTACTTACACTCCCATATAGCAGTGGCACAACAGGATTGCCGAAAGGTGTCATGCTCAGCCATAAGAATGTCGTATGTAATGCCTACCAATCTGTAGCTACTGCCCGTATCACTTCTCATAATCGCATGCTGGTTTTCGTGCCGCTCTACCATATCTACGGCATCATGCTTATAGGAACTGCCTCCATGTCTGGCGCTACAATGGTGCTGATGGAGCGTTTCGAGCCGGAGCGATGTTTGCAACTCATTCAAGAAGAACGTATCACGCTGCTATACACCGTTCCTCAAGTGCTGGCGCTGCTAAGTGATTGGCCGAGATTGAAAGAGTATAACCTATCTACCGTTCGGTATACTCAGTGTGGCGCGGCTCCTGTTCCGCCCGCGCTGGCATACCGCTTCCAGGAGCGAACCGGTATCACTGTGATGACCTCTTACGGCTTAACCGAAGCTTCACCGGGGACGCACTCGAACCCGGTCTATGACCGGCGGCTGATTAAGGTTGAAACTATTGGACTACCGATTCACGATACAGAGCAGAAGATTGTTGATATTGAGACCGGTCAAATAGAATTGGGGATCGGCGAAGTAGGCGAATTGATTGTACAGGGACCACAGATTATGCAAGGATATTGGAAGGCGCCTGACGCAACTGCCGAGGCATTACGCGATGGATGGCTTTACACGGGAGATATTGGTTGGCGTGATGAAGATGGATATGTGACAATTACTGACCGCAAGAAGGAGATGATCAAGTTCAAAGGATTCAGTGTTGCTCCTGCTCAGATCGAGGCTTTGCTGCTTGAGCATCCCGCTGTTGCCGATGTGGCAGTTATCGCTAAGCCAGATGAGGAAGCAGGAGAAGTACCAAAAGCTTACGTGGTTCTACGAGTAGGTTACGAACGACAGTCCGCTGACGAATTGATGGGGTGGGTTAATGACAAGCTTGCAACGTATAAAAATGTGCACGAGGTCGAATTCATCGATGCCATTCCCAGGAACCCCTCTGGCAAGATCTTGCGTCGTATCCTCAAAGAACAAGAGCGGCAGAAACAGAAACTTAATACAATTCACGAGGAGCTTGCATGAACCGACAGTTTTGTCTGACCCATACCGTTCGCTACGACGAATGCAATTGTGATGGCGTTCTGACGCCTGCTGCTTTTTTACGCTATATGCAGGATATCGCATCGAGAGATGCCGAGGATTCCCAACTCGAAGGAGAAGGCTACTGGGTGATCAAACGAACTATGATGTCTTTCGCCTCGTCTATTCCCCTTCACGCCGGACTCGAATTAAAAACATATGGTATCGGCTTCTCACGTATTACTGCCCTGCGAGGATACGAGGCACACAAGGCTCTCGTACCTCAAGACGAACCGCTGGTTAGCGCGCGTACACTCTGGGTTTATGTTAATTCAAATGGACGGCCTGTGCGCTTACCAGAACGGACGGCTGAGATATGGATGCCTGATGGGGTACTTTCGCCCCAACCAGTACAGCCCTTTCCTGTCTTTCCTGAGCGTCTACCGGTCACGACTTTGGCTGTGGTGCAGTTCTCTGAGATCGATCTCATGCAGCATCTGAATAACGCGTCTGTAGTTGAAATATTGGATAACGCGGGCTGGGAAGCTTTGGCAAGCAGTGAGATTACCCCAGCCGATGCCAGGTTCACGATCCGCCACTATGACATTGAATATGGCGATAGCCCTCGTTTCGGTGAACATTTGGAAATACATAACTGGTTTGAACCATTCCCAACGCCGGGACATGAATTTACCAGGTTCCAGCATATGACACGCGGGGGTAAAACGATGGTGCGCGCTTGCTCTCGCTGGTTCTGGGAAAGTATGTAGTAACGGTGATACATTATTTGAGAGTAAGTGACCGTGCCTTTACGTCTGCTGGGCCTTGTTATAAAGGGTGTACCAGGTATCATCATAATAGGGAGAAAACATATACCCAGGTTGGAGAATGTTGGTGAAGTCGTTATGGCCGTTGAGGTACAGGTTGCCGTTCATCTGAATGAACCAGGGGCCACCGCTGGAGCCACCGGTCATACCACAACGGATGGAGACAACATTTCCGCCTCCATGTTGCCAGGTGGTACCAATCGAACCCTCGCAGGACTTTCTGGTCTGGCCATCGAAAGGAGAGGCGGCGGGATAGCCATAGGCGTAGAAGGTTTGATTGGCAGGCTGATTATATGCCCAACCAGCACCACCAACCAGGTCGGTCAAGACGCCCTCGTTATTAGGAGTAACGATGATCATGCCAAAATCATGATGATAGTCATTTGGCCTGGCATTTATCCAGTCAGAAGGAACTTCTAGATCTCGCGCGGCCCAGCATCCATATGGCGTATTGCCGCTCTCGTAAAGAGGGCAAAAGATCACGTTCCGCATCCAACTACCATTCAAGTAGAGACAATGCCCGGCGGTATCAACCACACTACCGTTACTGCTCACGACGGCAGTGCCAGAGCAGGCGAGATTTTGACCAGCAGCGTTCGTCAAAAAGACTTTTCCGATGGTCGAAAGCGGATAAGAAATGTTCCCATTACGTGGAGGTTGTCCCTGTTGCTGGGCAGCTTTGCCCGCGCTAATGTCGATGCTTGCCTGTGTTAGATCGGAAGCCAGGCCGATTTGCTGATCGGCGTCGCTAGCAGCTTGCATACTCGCCGTTGTCCAATACTTGACGGCGAGGTCGGGGTTTGTATTCACCGGTTGCACGATGATCGTCTCTGAAGGACCGAACAACGACGTGGACAGAACATGCCCAAATGCAACCAGATATATCAAGTATGCACTTGCGAGCAAGGAGAGAAAGATCTTGCCAGTCAAGGGGTGTAGAATGAATCGATCCAGTTGCGGCATTATGCCTCTCTCTTTCATCAAGCATCTTGCGGTCGAGAAGGACGTGGAGGGCGTTGCGGGTCTTGCTTTTCTCGATCGAGATTATTGGCATTTGGTAGAGGAGCGGCTTTTGCATTGCGCATTTTGTCCGCTGTCCAATACTTGAGAGCTTCATCGGGAGGAGTCTTAACCGTATGCTTAGTGACCTTGTTCGATGGAGTTGACTTCGAAAAACGCTTCCAAGCAGCCAGGTACACACCAACAAGTAAGCATAGAATGATTGTGCCAACTAGAGGCAAGTAAATGAGTTTCTGTTGTTGTGACATCACAACTCTCGCTTTCAGAAAAGATGATATGGGCAGAACGCATATCCAGGCTAACATGCCTGACCTTATCCTCCCTGCGCGTCCCAAAAGTAGCGTTTTTCCCAGAATCGGTATCGAATTTCTTCTAGGAGAAGTATAGCAGCATTTTATGATTTTAAGAAGGTAGGCAGAGGGAAAAGACACGTAACATTTTGTGGTTTGTAACGGTTTCGTAACGATTGCGAGACGAGGGTATGGTATGATACTGCTGAGGAAGACAGAAACGTGTAGCTTAGGTCGAGCTTTTCTTTTCGTTGAAATACCTCATTTGTGGCATTGTCTGACTTAGGGATGCATTACGCGAGGGAATGTGAAAGAGATGAAAGCCGGGACAACAAGAACTGAAGGCCGACTGCGAGGCCGGGTGCTTTTGCTTGCCAGAGCAGTGTGGCTGGCTTTTGCCTTTTTCAATCTCATCTTGTTTGGCATCAATCTCTTGCAACCGCTCTTCGGGGGCCAGACGAAAATCTGCCCACTCACCTTTACCTGTCCCTATGATGCACCAACACTCCTGGCGCTCCAGCATGCGCATATTTCACTCACTGCCTACACGAACTATGCAACAGGGTTCGGGTTCTTCTCCGCGCTACTTTGTATAGGACTTGGCGTGCTCATATTCTGGCGTAAGTTCGACCAATTAGCGGGTCTGCTTGCCTCCTTCAGCTTCCTCTTGCTGGGATTGCAAACGCTTGGGGGAGATCTTTCGAGCCTGCCCTCTGTTTTACAAATATTCGTGAATGTGATCCAGACCTTGTTGCTGCTTTTGTGCTTTGGGTTCTTCCTGGTCACCTTCCCTGACGGTCGCTTCGTCCCCCGCTGGAGCTGGCTGATTGGTTTCATGCCCTTTGTGCAGGCAATCTTCTTCATGATACCTGGCCCATTCAATATTTTGTCCTGGCCAGTCCCGCTCTTTCTGATCGAGCTTGTGTTCGCGTATGGCAGTCCCGTCGCGGTACAAGTCTACCGCTATCGACGCATCTACACTCCAGCACAACGCCAGCAGACCAAGTGGGTCATCTTTGGCTTGACCTGTTTTCTGCTATTGTTCTTGCTTTCTAATATCATGGATGGACTCATCCCGACCGCGAGTGTAGTAGGTTCGCTCTTTTATTTGGCGAACACGTCGCTTACCCAGTTGGCGTTTCTGCTAATTCCTCTGAGTGTCACGATAGCTATCCTGCGTTCCCGTTTATGGGATATTGATGTCCTCATTCGTCGTACACTCGTCTATAGCACCTTGACAGTGATCCTGACACTGCTTTACGTTGGACTTGTTTTCGGCCTAACATGGCTGTTGGGCGAATTTGCTGGGCTGGGAGAACAATCTCCAGTCATCATTGTTGCCTCGACTCTCGCTATTGCTGCGCTCTTCCAGCCCTTGCGTCATCGCATCCAGGCGATCATTGACCGCCGTTTCTATCGCCGCAAATATGATGCGGCCAAGACTGTGGAGGCGTTCAGCGCAACATTACGCGATGAAGTAGACTTGAGCCTGTTGCGCGAGCACCTGATCAGGGTAGTGCAGAACACGATGCAGCCGAGTCATGTCTCGCTGTGGTTGCGCGAAACCGACGGCACACTAGCACGTCCTGATCGTATGCCGCCTGGACGACTTTCCCAGGAATGAGTTTCCCCGACGAAACTGATGTGTGCAGTCTAGTTGGTTCCTGTGTCCTTCAAAGGTCTCGTTCGCTCACTATGGGCAAGAAAGATGAGAGAATATGGTGACGCAAATCGGGCAACGCTTCAAAAACAAGGTAGTGCTAGTCACAGGAGCTGCACATGGTATAGGGCAGGCTATTGCTCTTCGTTTTGGAAGTGAGGGTGGGCAGGTCATTGTTAATGATGTCAACGCCCAGGGCACCGAAGCTACTGTCCATGAGATTATTAAAAACGGAGGTTTGGCCATTCCTGGTATTGCCGACGTTTCGGAAAAGAGCCAGGTCGACCACTTATTTGATACTGTGCTTGAACACTTTGGAACGGTGGATGTGCTGGTCAATAACGCTGGTTTGATCAATGTCGAACGACACTTTCTCGAGGCGGACGAAGCCTGGTGGGACCGGGTCCTCGCGGTCAACCTCAAGAGTGTATTTCTCTGTTCCTTCCGCGCGGCCCAGGTGATGGCTCCCCGGCATCAAGGCGTCATTATTAACATGTCGAGTGGAGGAGCCACTCGCGCCCACCGAGGGATGGCTGCGTATGACGCATCGAAGGGCGGTATCGAAGCCCTTACTCGAGCCATGGCGCTGGACCTGGCTCCATACGGCATTCGCGTCAATGCCCTCATTCCCGGCGCGATTGATTCTCAGGGCATGGGCCCCGATGTAAAGCGAGAGCGAGGCGAAACCATACCGCTTGGGCGCGTGGGTGAATCTGAAGAGATAGCCGGACCGGCAGCCTTTCTGGCCTCTGATGATGCCAGTTACATTACCGGACACATTTTAGCTGTTGACGGCGGTCTCCTCACCCAGCAACGCTCGCCTCAAGTCGATATTTTCCCGTTGAGCCGGTTCCCCAAACTGGAGGTTGAGTGATGGAAGGTCCCTCCAAGAATCGCAGAATTGGAGTTGATATCGGAGGTACGTTCACGGATCTCGTCGTGTTCGACGATGCTACAGGTAGCTTTGCAGTTGGCAAAACCCTCACTACGCCTCGCGATCCATCCCAGGCCGTCGAAACACTCGTGCTCGAAGCGCTTGAGCGAGAGGGGGTTGCCATAGCAAGCGTGCAGCAACTCATCCATGGCACAACCCTGGTGACCAATGCAATCATTGAGCGCACCGGCTCGCGAACCGCACTGCTCGCCACGCAAGGCTTCCGAGACTCGATTGAAATTCGGCGCGAGAACCGCTACGAACTCTACGACCTCATGCTGGAAATGCCGCAGCCACTTGTACCACGCTACCTGCGTTTTGGGGTGCCACAACGCACGTTGGCCGATGGTACGACCCTCCAGGAACTGGACACTGCATTCGTGGAGCGACTGGCTAGCGAACTCGATGCGAACGGGATAAAGGCCGTTGCCATCGCCTTTTTGAACAGTTTCGCTAACCCCGCTGCTGAAGAGGAGGCCCGTGCTATTATTCAGCGTGTCGCACCGGGAATGCGGGTCTCCATTTCGTCGGAAGTAGTGCCAGAAATACGCGAGTTCGAACGCACCTCGACGACGATTACCAACGTCTATGTTCAGGACCGTGTCGAAAAGTACCTGAGCGAGTTGCAGGCTCGCCTGGATCGTATTGGCTTCACAGGCAGCCTCTTCCTGATCATTTCCAGTGGTGGGATTGTCACGGTCGACACGGCCATGCGCTTCCCGGTCCGCTTACTCGAATCCGGTCCAGCAGGAGGTGCATTGGCAGCGGCCAGCCATGGTAGGGCATGTGGGTACGACGACCTGCTCTCCTTCGATATGGGAGGAACCACCGCCAAGTTCTGCATCATCGACCGGGGTCAACCACTGATTGCCCGTGAATTCGAAGTTGATCGCAGGTATCGCCTAAAGAAGGGGTCAGGCCTCCCGATAAAATTACCGGTGATCGAAATGATCGAGATTGGCGCGGGAGGCGGCTCCATAGCTCGCATAGATCCTATGGGGTTATTGAAAGTTGGGCCAGACTCTGCAGGGGCTGAGCCGGGTCCAGTCTGCTATGGCCTCGGGGGAACCGAGCCGACGGTGACTGATGCCGACCTGGTGCTTGGCTACCTTGACCCCGACTACTTTCTCGGAGGCCAGCTCCGGATAGATCTCGAAGCCGCTCAGCGAGCCATTAGAGAACGAATCGCTGACCCGTTAGGCCTTTCTATTGAAGTGGCAGCCTGGGGCATCCACCAGATTGTGAATGAAAGCATGGCGAATGCCGCTCGCGTTCATACATTGGAGCGCGGAAAGGACCCACTTCGCTTCCCTGTATTTGCCTTCGGCGGTGCCGGGCCGGTGCATGGTTTACACATCGCGAAAGCACTGAGTTCGCCAGCCTTCATTGTGCCGTTTGGAGCGGGAGTCATGAGTGCAGTTGGTTTCCTCACCGCTCCGCTTGCCTTTGATTTCGTGCGCTCCTGGCCCGGTCGCATCGTTTCTCTGAATTGGCAGGAGACCAATGACTTGATCAGTGAGATGGAGGCGCAAGGCCAGACACTCCTGGAAAAATCCGGCATTTTGCCTGAGCGCATTAACCACCGGCGTGTGGCCGATATGCGCTATGTCGGTCAGGGCCACGAGATTCAGGTTCCTCTGCCAACCGGTCGGCTTAGCAGCGAGAGCATCCCTACTATCATCAAATCGTTTGAGGAGATCTACCGCCGTCTCTATGAGCGGCTCAGCCAGTCTGTGCCGGTTGAGATTATCAACTGGCGCGTTACCTCGTCCGGACCGGCTCCCCAGGTACGCTTGCAAGTAGTGGAGAATGAGCCGAAGGTTGCTCAAACTGCTCGCAAGGGGAGCCGCAAGGCGTATTTCCCGGAGTTAGGTGGCTATCACGTTGTATCTGTCTATGACCGCTATGCTCTGCTGCCCGGTACAAGCTTCGCCGGACCGGCCATCGTTGAAGAACGGGAATCGACGGTGATCGTCGGGCCGGATTGCCGTTTCCGTATTGACGAGCAGCGGAATCTTATTGTTGAACTGTAACGTAACCAGCAAGGATTCTCGTCGATGAAAGATACAATCGACCCAATTACCCTGGAAGTACTTTGGAACCGCCTGCTCTCCGTGGTGAATGAGCAGCAAGTTACTCTGATGCGAACGGCCTTTAGCACTGTTGTGCGCGAGTCGCAGGATCTTGCCTGTGGGGTCTTTGATACGCGTGGCTCAATGATTGCCCAGTCGCTCACCGGTACTCCCGGTCACATCAACGCGATGGCGACCGGCGTGCGCCATTTCTTGAAAGCATATCCGGCAAAAACTCTCCAGCCAGGCGATGTGCTGATCACAAACGATCCCTGGCAAACCGCAGGCCAGATCAACGATATGACAATACTCACGCCGGTCTTCAAAGGCGAGCGTGTGATCGGATACTTCGCCAGCACCTGCCACGCCCCCGATATCGGCGGACACGTTTTCTCAGGTGAGGCGCGCGAGGTCTACGAGGAAGGTTTACGCATTCCAATCACAAAGCTGTTCATCTGTGATGAGCCCAATCATGAGCTTTTTAAGATCATACGCGCGAACGTGCGCACTCCAGATGAAACTATTGGTGATCTTTATGCTCAGACCTCCTCAAACGCGGTGGGAGCGCGCGAACTGCTTCACTTTATGGATGAGTTCGGCCTGGATTCGATTGATCCACTTGCCGATGAGATCATTATGCGTTCGGAACGAGCCATGCGCAAGGCAATTCGCGCACTCCCCAATGGGCGTTACGAGAACGAGTCCTGGAGCGATGGCTTTGACGAACCGATACGCGTCAAAGTGGCTGTGATCGTTGAGGACGAAGACCTGTTCATCGATTTTGACGGCTCATCGCCCCAGAGTTCGCGGGGGATCAACGTGGTGCTGAACTATACCCACGCCTATGCCTCGTTCGCGATTAAAGCGGCAGTAAGCCCTGAGGTTCCACATAACGAGGGGGCATTTCGACCGGTTCATGTGACTGCGCCGCCTGGTTGCATTTTGAACTGCCTGGAGCCTGCTGCGGTTGCCTCGCGTCACTCGATCGGACATTTCCTGCCAGGGGTGATCTTCGGGGCGCTGGCTCCTGCCATGCCGGGAAAGCTCATGGCCTGCGGTGCAGACCCGATCTGGATCTCCGTCTGGCAGGGGAAATGGCCAGTATCCGAGGAGGCTTTCACTTTCAGCCTGTTTCAGTGCGGGGGTACCGGGGCGAGGGCGACCAAAGACGGCTTGAATACGACCGGTTTCCCCAGTGGAGTGGCAGGAGTGCCAGCTGAAATATTGGAAAGCCTGACCCCGCTGGTTCAACACCTGCGCGAGTTACGCACTGACTCGGGTGGACCTGGCACCTATCGGGGAGGGTTAGGGCAATGGACGGAGGTGAGTTACCGAGGCGAGGCATCCTGGGGCATTTCGGCGCTTGTTGACCGCACCCGCTTTCCTGCCACAGGGCTTGAAGCTGGGAAATCTGGTGCAATTGGCGAATTTCTCGTGAACAACATCATGCGTCCCCAACCAAAGGCGTTTATTCCCCTCGTACCGGGTGATCACGTCCAACTCAATCCACCTGGAGGTGGTGGTTATGGTGATCCATTGCGGCGTCCCCTGGAACTAGTTCTGAACGATGTCATCAATGGCTATGTATCACTCGAAGCTGCGGACCGCGAATACGGCGTGATCATTCGCTATCTGGGCAACCAGAATCAGCTTGTGCGGCCACCTGAGTTGTATGTAATAGATGAGGCTGCAACGAAGCTTCGACGGGCCATAAAGCAAGACGATTAACGAAGGAGTTGAGTACGTTTTTGGGATCATCAGTATTCATAACATTCCCATCTATGACGCAATCGCTCGGCAACGCGGTATCCGGCCAATTACCAATCGGAGCGAACCAGGGGCAGTCAACATGGCTGACGGATACGCGAGGGCTACTGGCAGGCTGGGGGTAGTCATCACTAGTACCGGGGCAGGCGCTGGCAATGCCGCGGGTGCGCTGATCGAAGCCCAGACTCACGGCACACCTCTCTTGCACCTGACAGGCCAGATTGATTTCCCGTATCTCGACCAGGGCAAGGGATTTATTCACGAGTGCAAAGACCAGCTTGGCATGCTCAAAGCGATTTCGAAAGACGCTTTCCGGGTGCGCTCAATAGATTCGTTGGCCGCGACCATCCAGCACGCTATAGCACTGGCTCAGACAGCACCGACCGGAGTAGTAAGTGTTGAAATACCAATTGATGTACAAAAGATGCTTCTTTCGGCTGCTGAATTGCCCTTTAACTTGCATCCGCGTCTCGCTCTTGACCTCTCTAGCGTGAAAGAAGCCGCCGATATCCTTCTTTCAGCCAAAAGACCGCTGATCTGGTCAGGTAACGGTGTCATTCAAGCGAACGCGGCGAAAGAATTGACGCATCTTGCCGAAATGTGGGGGGCGGGAGTGCTAACGAGCCAGGCTGGACGAGGCGCTATTCCTGAAGACCATCCTCAATGTATCGGGAATTTTGCATACAACTCGGCTATTCGAGACTTTATGGGATCATGCGATGTATTGCTTGCAGTTGGGACACGCTTTCGCGGAGAAGAAACAATGGTCTGGCGACTACCGCTCCCCAAAACGATTGTCCAGATCGATGTTGACCAACTGGCAATCAGTCGCAATTATCCAGCTACGCTTGGCTTAGTCGCAGATGCGAAGATGGGATTGCAAGCGCTCATTCCAGAAATGCATGGTAGAGCGAAACCAGATCCAGACTATTTAGAGGAGGTGGTAACAGCCAGGAATGCATGTCGGGATGCGCTGAGAGCTACCCTCGGACCTTACGGACAACTGTGTGATGAATTGCGGGCCTGCATGAAGCGGGATGCCATGCTGGTAGCTGATGTCACGATCTCTATTACTACCTGGGGAGCGCGTCTCTTTCCGCTGTACGGGTTGCACCAGTATATTCACGCAGCAGGAGGCGGAATCGGACAGGGCTTGCAAATGGGGCTGGGCGCAAAAATGGGGCAACCTGAGCGGCAGGTAGTCGTGATTGTAGGCGATGGCGGTCTTCAGGTGAATATGGGTGAGTTGGGAACCGCTGTGCAGGAAGAGATTGCCGTCGTCATTGTCTTGTTCAATGATGGCGCCTACGGGGTACTGAGAAACATTCAGAATCGCGCCTACGGAGGACGCCATTTCGGGGTGGATTTATATGGACTCAACTTTGAGAAACTGTGTGAGGCATATGGGATACATTACTATCCTGTCACTCGGGTAGAAGCGTTCCGTCCAGCAGCCGAGGCAGCCCTGGCAAGTGGTCGCCTGAGCCTGGTTGAAATAGACATGGGAGCAGTAGGGCCGTTTAGCGTTCCCTTTGCGGGGTATGCTTTGAGCAATTACAGATCCTATTCGCCGTAATCAATTGATTCCGCCGGGCCATATGCGGGAGTAGTGCATGAAAATGAGCTTGTTGAGAAGGGGACGAATGTGTCGTTAAAAGTAAAGGTTGATGCCTTAATAATCGGGGCTGGCATTATGGGTGCTTCCTGTGCCTTTCGACTAAGTGAGCGGGGGCTGAGAGTCGCTGTTCTGGAGGCACAAATTTCACCTGCGATGGGATCGACCGGGCGAAGTACCGCAGGGGTACGAGTACAATTCACGGAAGAAGTGAATATTCGTCTCTCTTGGGAGAGTATCCAGGAATATCAACATTTCCAAGACTTATATGGGGAGGATGCTGGTTATCGCGCAATTGGCTACCTGCTCCTTGTCCCGCCCGAGCGATTGGAAGTGCATATGGCCAGCGTCAGGTTGCAGGAACGCATTGGAGCACCTGTGCACGTACTTTCTGTTGAGGATGCTCAACAGTTCGTTCGATTTGATCCCGCAAACATCGCTTGTACAACCTATGGACCAGCAGACGGGGTCGTTGATCCTCACAGTATTACTTTTACTTACCTGAGGCTAGCAAAAGAAAGGTGGGCAGGAATTTACCTGGAAACGCCTCTCACGAAAGCCAAGCTGGTAGGAAGTTGCTGGCAGGTGGAAACTCCTAAGGGTATCTTTGAGGCAAAGTACCTCGTAAATGCTGCCGGAGCCTGGGCTGGTGAGGTAGCAAGACGAGCCGGTCTGACAGTACCTGTCCAACCGGTAAGACGCATGGTGTATGCTACGGTTCCGACTGCCTGGCAGCATGCCTATCCTCTCACTATTGACCTGGCGAGCGGTTTCTACCTGCGGAGCGAAGGTAATCGCATACTTTTTGGCCGTTCAAACCCAGGCGAGCCACCTGGATTTACGGAAGGAGTAGATTGGGATTGGTTTGAGCCAACGATAAGAGTAGGCTCGACGCGCTTTCCCTGGTTAGCTGAAGCTCGACTTGATCGTCGTGCTTGTTGGTGGGGATATTATGAAGTAACTCCTGACCACAATCCGATTCTTGGTCGTTTGCCGACAGCAGATAACTGGATCAACGTGGCGGGTTTTTCGGGACATGGGGTACAACAGGCCCCGATGGTAGGACAACTGATTGCTGAAGAAATTACGTTGGGAAAGGCCCAATCTCTCAATATCGATCATTTAAGAATCGACCGGCTCCTCAATCACCAACAGCATAAAGAATATAACATTATCTAAGCATGATTGTATCAGCTCAGATACACCTTGTGAGCAGGGCAAGGTGCAGCTTAATAACAGAACGAGAATAGGGAAAGCACATATGTACTTTCTCTATTGTAGTCTCCATCGGCCTGGAATGGCTCCACAGGCCGTTTCAGCTATACCGCATTTAACCCTCTTTATATGGGGTTATGAGTGTGTCCTTTCAATGTGTTCTTTAGAATACCTACCTGCCAGACCTTAAACATCGCGAAGACCTTAAACATCGCGAGCGTGTCAACGGGTGCAAGTGAACCATGCGTTTTTTGTAACCTAATCATGGGCCCCTTTCCTCTCTCGCGATGACCATTCTCTTAGGCGCACACATCTGACAAGGCGTAGTCAATGGCCTGATTGTTTGTGAGCTTGGCACCCCTGGTCCACTCTTCTTCAAAGGCTGGCTCGCCAAGGGCTGCTTTTGCAACTGCTACAACCTGTTCAAACGCTTCGCGCTCGGCTGGTGGTAGCGGGGTCTGTACCTGGTCGCGTAGAGTCACTGCCGCCGCACAGAGGCGCGTCACCTGCAGGTAGTCCTCTTCTGCACAGAGAGCTGCGGCATAGCCCTCCAGGCACCAGGCCGTGTAGGTGGGGCTGTCAAATGCCCGCAAGAGCGTCAGGCCTTCCCGGTAGCGCGCTTTTGCCAGGGCGTAGTTCTGCTGCTGGCGAGCCAGGAGGCCGAGCATGGTCATAATCAGGGCGACACCAAATGTCATTCCCGTGGCTCGCGCGACCGCCAGGGCTTCTTCGTAGAGCGTGGTGGCACGGGCAAGGTCTCCTTGCATCCGCGCCAGTTCCGCGAGATTGCGCAAGGTAAAGCCTCGCAGGTCTGGATACTCTCCGAGCCTGGCATGCTCGTCGCTTTCCACCAAGAAGGTTGCGGCCTCGTCGAGGTTTCCGCTCCTCTGTGCGATCTGACCCAAGATGGCCAGGGCGCTGCAGATGCCGCAATGGTCCCCACTTCTCTGAGCACGTTCCAGGGCCTCGCGTGCGACCGCCTCCGCTCGCTCCGTCTTCCCTCGTCTCAGCAAACTTTGTCCGAATGCGTACAGAGCTACAGCGCGAGATCCGAATGGTACTTCCTGCTTTCCGCTTTGCCAGCTCAGTGCCAGCATACGCTCTAGCAATCCCTCGGCCTCGTTTATCTGGCCCTGACTAAACCAGCCTCCCCAGGAAAAGCGCGCCAGCTGCAGCCCCAATGCGACTTCCTGCTGCTCTTCTGCCCACTGTATTGCCGCACGGACATTGGGAACATCCAGGAGCAGGAACGCTTCTTGTGCTCTCTGCCTTGGCACCTCGGACCAGGTGCCTTCCGATAAGCGGGCAAAATAGGCGGCGTGTCGCCGGTGGCATGCTTCCTCTTCCCCCGCTGGGCGCAGTCGCTGCAGGGCATATTCTCGAATCAGCTCGAACATTCCGAAGCGCGCCGGGCCCTCTCCTGCTATTTCTACCTGGACCATGCTGGCATCCACCAGGGCGGCGAGCGTGAGGATCACCTCTTCAGGAGTCTTCTCTTGCTCGGCCCGGCAGACTGCTTCCGCCGCCTCCAACGTCCAGCCCCCCACAAAAACCCCGAGCGAGCGAAAACACTGCTGCTGTGTCTCGGTGAGCAAGTCGTAGCTCCAGGTAATGGCTTCTTCCATGGTTTGCTGGCGGGCTGGCAGGTCTCTTGCCCCGTCACGCAGGATCGCCAGGCGATGGGTGAGACGCTCATACAAATCAGGTAAAGAGAGGGTCTTCACGTGCATGGCCGCCAACTCAATCGCAAGGGGGAGGCGATCCATGCGCTCACAAATTGCTGCTACCTGCTGTGGCGCGTACACTCCCCCGGGTCGTACTGCCAGCGCTCGCTCTTGAAAGAGTGTCACTGCCTCTGCAAGAGGAAGCGGAGCCAGCGGAAGGATCTGTTCAGCGCGCAGGCGCAGGGGCACGCGGCTCGTCACCAGAACCGAGAGGCGAGAGCAGTTGGAGAGCAGATCTGCCACAGAGGAGGCCGCTTCCAGAATCTGCTCGAAATTGTCAAGGATCAGGAGAAAGTGTTTCCCCTGTAGGAACGTGATCACCTGCTCGGAGATCTCGCCCTCTGTGGATTCACGGAGTCCAAGCGCCTGAGCTAGCACGCTCATCAGTAGCGATGCATCGCGAAGAGCATCCAGTGCAACAAACACGACTCCATCGGCGAAATGCTCGCCCAGCTCATGTGCGATTTGCAGCCCCAGCCGGGTTTTACCGATACCCGCAGGTCCGGTGAGCGTGAGCAGCCGTACCCCATCGCTTCTCAACAAGGTCAAGGCGCGCGTCATCTCCTGCTCGCGTCCGATTAACGATGCGGGAGGGAGTGGAAGTCGAGACAGGGAAAGGGTTCCAGGAGCAGTCGCCGTCATCTCTGGCCGTACCATCCCCAGGAACAAGGCACGCTGCTGCGCAGTCAGCTCTAGAGAGGACATCAGCAGCTCGAACGTGTCGTGACGCGGCGTGCGGTTGATGCCCCGCTCAAGATCGGCAATGGTGCGAGCGCTGATCTGGGCGCGAGCTGCAAGCGCCTCTTGCGTGAAGCCTGCCGCCGTCCGGTAGCGTCTGAGCAAGGTACCAAATGATGTCTGTTCGCTACTCACTTCTCTTCAAGCCCTCTGTGTAGTATGTTGAGAAAGATGTGTTTTGGAGAGTATAGCACATCCTCCTAGATGAGAAAGCTGTAGGGAACATGTGGGTCTTTTTCCTGGTGGAGGCAGCGATGAATGGGTATACTTACCAGTGAGAATCAATAAGTGATGTCCACCATCAGTAAATTTTGGGATTCTATGAGCGAATCTTTACAATTATTTGGGTGGGTAAAACGAGCAATAGCGTGCGAATTTTTCGCAAGACATTGGCATGAGTTATCTCATTCAGCCAGGCTTCTCGTTCCGTACCGGCTGCTTGCTCGCCCAAATAATTATCAAAATTTTTAACAATCTGCCCATTTAAGTATCAAATAAACAGGCAAGCAGCCAGGAGCACGCTAGACTGTCGAAAGGCGACGCAACTCGAAAGCAGTGGAGCAGCTCCTGAAAAGCGTATATCGATACCAACTAGGAGGTATTCCATGACTACTGTCACTCCCGATTCCATCATGCAGGTCGCCAGCGGCTTTATGGCGTCCAAGCACCTCTTTGTGGCCAACGAGGTGGGTCTGTTTGAGTGCCTGGCCGAAGGACAGGCCACCCTGGACGACTTGTCTCACCGAACCGGTGTCTCCCGGAGCACTATCCGCATCCTCGCTGACGCGATGGTCGCCCTGGGCTTTGTCGAGCGACAGGCAGAGCGCTATCAGAATGGCCCGGTCGCCGCGACCTTCCTCAGTGGCCGGACGCCAGCTGATCTGCGTCCTCTGCTGCGCTTCTGGAACCGCCTCAGTTATCCGGCCTGGGCGCACCTGGAAGAGGTCGTGCGCACCGAGCAGGCGGTGATTGAGCCCCTGAACGAAGCACTGGGCAAGATTATGTCTGAGGGCATCGAGGCGTCGACCGCAGCAGCGGCGGAGGCGCTGGCAACGAGCTACAATTTTCGTCACCATCACCGCGTGCTGGATCTGGGTGGCGGGACCGGGTCGTTTCTGCTCGCTATCCTGCGCCATCACCCAGGGCTGAAAACGACCTTGTTCGAAATACCCGCGGTGGCTGCGCTCGCCCGCAAGCGGGTGGTCCACACACCCCTTGAGGAGTCTGTAGAGATTGTGACAGGAGATTTCTTCCACGATCCCATTCCCGCTGGGCATGATGTCGTCCTGCTCGCCAATATACTCCATAACTTTTCGCCAGAGCATAACCTCGTCTTGCTGCGACGGATACGCTCCGGTGTCTCAGATGGGACCCGCTTACTGCTGGTCGACTTCTGGACGGACCCGACGCACACCCAACCCACGTTTGCTGCGTTGATGGCAGGCGAGTTTCTTGTACACAGCGGCGAGGGAGCTGCCTATAGCGAGGAGGAGGGGCGTGGATGGCTGCACGAGAGCCACTGGCAGCCTTTGAAGCGCATCCCGCTTGCTGGACCCGCGAGCCTGATCGTGGCGCAGACGGCATAACTGATGGGTTGAGATGCTGCCAAGTGCTTTCTGGTTGCTAGACGTGCGGTCTGCTTGAGAAAGGGAACAGTGTTTCAAAAACCGGCGCCGTTTTGGAGGATCGGAAAACACACGGCGCCTGTTTCCCTTTCAGGGCCAAAAACAAACGCGTGCAATTTCAACAGAGCAAGGATACCTCGATCCTGTACGCAAGTTATGCCATACCGGTTCGGGCGTCATTGGGGCAGGACAGGATGTCCTTTTCACAAGCATTGTAATACGTTGTTTGATCGGATATCAGGAGGGGAGCACGTTGAATGTACCGACCATTTCGTTTCGGCGTGGTAATCGCCAATGCCTTATCACGTACAGCATTCGTCACGCTGGCGCGAAGGGCCGAGGAACTTGGTTATACCACCTTATTAATGCCGGATCGCACGATTACGGGCCTTGCCCCTCTCACAGCACTCGCGGTGGCTGCAGAGGCAACCACGTCACTCCGTGTTGGCAGTTACGTGTTCTGTAATGATTACCGGCATCCTGCGCTTCTCGCCAAAGAGGTAGCCACCCTGGATTTCCTGTCTGGCGGACGCTTTGAACTGGGGCTGGGAGCAGGGGCCGGGCCATTCGACTATGGGCAGTTGGGTCTCCCATTTGAGAAAGGAGATGTAAGGGTTGACCGCTTCGAAGAGGCTCTGTCCGTGATCAAAAAGCTCTTGACCGAGGAGAGTGTGAATTTCTACGGGAAGCACTATACGATCACGAGAATGAAAGGGTTGCCCAGGCCGATCCAGAAACCACACCCGCCTATTGCTATAGGATGCACAGGCAAACGCATGCTTTCCCTTGCTGCGCGAGAGGCCGATAGCATTTCTATCATATTCAGGTTACCCACACAAGGAATCGATGCGGATAACGAAAGCTTGGAACAAAAGCTCGCGTGGGTGCAAGAAGCCGCAGGAGCGCGCTTCGTCCGCCTTGAACTCAGTCAGTTGGCCTATGTTCTTACTATCAACGATGGTCGAACCGATAGGGACTTTGAGGGAGATGGTCCTCCTATTCCACGTATCGTGATGAGTGCTCAGCAGGCGGTGGAGCATCTCCTTGAACAGCGGGAACGGTATGGATTCTCCTACATTCCGGTGTATGGCGGCGCGCAAATGGAGAAGTTTGCTCCGGTGGTCGCTCGATTGTCTGGAAAATGACCTGATTTTTCTCATTCACCTGAGAAAGGCAGTGTTTCCATAGCAGCAGAAGAGAACAAGGAGAGACAGATGACCGAGCATGTCGAAACCGTGATCATCGGAGGCGGACAGGCAGGACTTGCCCTCAGCTACTACTTAACCCGGCAGGGCCGAACACACCTCGTGCTTGAACAGGGTCGGGTGGGTGAGACCTGGCGGAGCGGGCGGTGGGATTCGTTCACCTTAAACACGCCGAACTGGATGACCCAGCTTCCTGGTTTTCCATATCAGGGCGACGATCCAGATGGCTTCCTCTCACGAGAAGACATCGTGGCGTACCTCGAGCAGTTTGCTGCGTCCTTTCACGCCCCGCTCCAATGCGGTGTCCGAGTCACTGCTGTACGACAGCAACCAGGAGGCGACGGCTACCTTGTGGAGGCAAACAATTTGACGTTCGAAGCTCGCAATGTGGTGCTCGCAACAGGCGCGTATCCAAAGCCGAAGCTTCCTACAGCCAGTACTGCTTTGCCAGTGGACATCTGCCAGATGCATACGAGTGAGTACCGTAACCCGCAGATGCTTCCTTCAGGTGCCGTTCTGGTGGTGGGCACAGGCCAGTCAGGCTGCCAGATCGCCGAGGATTTGCACGAGAGTGGGCGGCAGGTCTACCTGTCCACCTCGAGCTGTGGAAGAGTCCCTCGCCGCTACCGAGGCAAGGACACCACCTGGTGGCTCACGAGAACAGGGTTTTTCGACAGAACACTTGATCAGCTTCCCTCACCCAATGTCATATTCGCCTGTAATCCCCATGTGTCAGGCAATCATGGGGGGCACGACATTAACCTACGTCAATTTGCCAGGCAAGGGATGATTCTCCTCGGGCATGCGCAAGCTGTCCAGGGCAAGCAGATCATCCTGGCTCCAGACCTGGAGGAAAACCTCGCCAAGGCAGACGCGTTCGCGGTACAAATCATGCAAGGGATTGACGAGTACATCAAGAAGACCGACATGAAGGTGGAAGCGAACAGGACAACTGGTGAAGCCCCGTCCAATGGTGCAACGTCTACGAAACCTATTCTGACGTTGGACCTGCAATCGGCTGGCATCAGCACGATTATCTGGGCTAGTGGCTACAAACTCGACTTCGGCTGGGTGCAGATACCGGTCTTTGACGAGGTGGGCTATCCTGTTCACCAGCGCGGTGTCACGGCATTCCCTGGGCTGTATTTCCTGGGTTTGCACTGGCTCTACAAGACGAAGTCTGCACTGTTATTGGGTGTAGGAGAAGACGCGGCGTTTATCGCATCAGCGATCGCGGACAGAAGGTAGGACGACAGGCCTACTGCATGAGGTGTCCCTGTGGTTGCCCAGCTAGCCGGGAAATGAAAATATTAGGAAAGGACATATATGCGTATGTGTCCTTTCCCAATCGCCCTATAAAGATGCGTTAAATGCCTCTACAGGCCGTGCTAGCTAAACCCCAATTAGCACTCGCTATGCCCGCAGTTGTAACACTTCCTGCATCCTTCCTCGTAGACCATCGTGTTACAGCCACATTGAGGACAAAGATTGCCAGTGATGCTTAGATGGCTCAGACTTAAGGGATTCGTTGTCGAGAGAAGAGCATTTGTAGGATTATCGGAGCCAATCGCCTCAACCTTCCCATTTGCACTTAGGGATGGGTTTGCGGTTTGCTGCTCTGTGCCTTGTTTCTCTAACGATTCCAGGTGCATTTCGAGCGCACGTGCTACAGCGTCGGGTAATGAGCGCACCTGCTGCATACCGAAGCCAACCGAACGACTGCCACCGATACTGCGTAGCTGGTCTGCTATCTCTTTGACGCGATCTGTCTGTGAGAGTGGGCTGAGGATGCGCAAATTCAGAGAAATCAAGCGGCCAAGAGCTTCCGCCAGCGCCGCGATATCGCTGCCGGCCTTTCCAACGTTGACGAACACTTCCAATGGTCCGTGCTCGTCACTGTTGATAGTGACGTTGATCTTGCCTTCTGGAGCAGCAATTTGACGTGTATATCCTTGCACTACTGCGGGTCGCGGCTTGATGCCTTGCTGAATTGATGTGACCATCTCCATTGCTGTGGCTTGCTGTGCCGGCTGCTCTGGCTTTTTCTCCTCGATGTGTGATAGGACACCCACGCGCGAGCCATCACGCATGTACGTGATGCCTTTACAACCAAGTTCGTAGGCCAGGCGATAGAGTGTCTGCACATCTTCGACAGTGTGGCTGTTTGGCGCATTCACCGTTTTGCTGATACTGGAGTCGGTATAGTATTGAATGGTTGCCTGTACGCGCACATGCTCTTCTGGGGTCAGATCGTTCGCAGCCATAAAGTATTTGGGCGTAGGTTCATTAGGATGCTCATCGCGCCAAGCCTGGAGCAGTGGATGATACAGGATGTGCTCGCCTGTACGATCACGCCGTACCATTGCGAAGTCATACACAGGTTCAATACCAGAACTGACGCCCGATAACAAGCTGGTTGTGCCTGTTGGGGCTTGTGTCAGCAAGACGGCATTGCGAATGCCTTGCTTACTAATCTTCTCCTGGATTGCTTTGGGCAAACGTTTGATGAACTGTCCCTGCAAATATTTATTGCGATCGAATTTGGGGAATGAGCCTTTCTCGGCAGCAATATCTGCGGAAGCTTCATAGGCGGCATCGCGAATGGTGGCGTAGATGCGCTCGATCACGGGCACCGATTCTTCGCTGCCATAGGGCACCTGCATTTTGATGAGCGCATCGGCCAGGCCCATCGTGCCCAGGCCGGTCCTGCGCGTACTTAGCTGAGCCTCACGGTTCTCTTCAATGAAGTACTCGTTGGCATCGACCACATTGTCCAGGAAGCGCATGGCTACTTTGCTCTTCACGGCGAGTTGCTCCCAGTCCATCTTGCCATCTTCTACAAAGGCAGACAGATTCAAAGCTCCGAGGTTGCAGACGCCCCAAGGAGGCAGGCCTTGTTCACCACAATCAAACGAGCAGTAACCATTGGTGATCCAGGTGAGCGTCTCCGGTTCGTAGACATCATAAACCTCTTCCTCTCGCTCGGTATCCTCAGCCGAGACGACTGTCACGATATGGTCCACGCGAGTACGCCGCAAGAGCCTCTTCAAGTTTATTCTGCTTTTCAGTTGTGAGGAAACCAATCTGTTTGGCAAAAGCGCGCAGGTTATTGCGTGAAATCATGAGATCATGGTATGACTGACAATCGTACGAAGCCATACCACCTTTGCCATCCGGCAATTCGCGTACCTGCGGCCCTCGACGGTTTTGGTAAATGCACGACGTAATGCCGAAATTCAGTAACAGTCGTTGAACACCTTGAAGTAACTGCTCGCTGATCGATGTAAGACGTACTGAAATGCCTTTTTCCATAGTTCCTTGTACAGAACCATCTGCTGTAAACAATCCTGAGAGGAAGCCTTTCTGCATCTCGTGAGAACCCTGTAAAACCGAGTGGGGTACCTGCAATTTATTTTGTAGTAGTTCTGGGTCTACAAGATGCATTAATCGTGTTGATTCGATGCGTGATTCATCTCGTCCCTGGATTTTCTGGACGC